>Ga0114999_10007527_pt1 | contig 12335 bp, 10 predicted proteins | sample ArcticOcean_MG_C_3_FD_89820 | JGI IMG/M metagenome (GOLD analysis project Ga0114999, IMG submission 89820) | Marine microbial communities from western Arctic Ocean - ArcticOcean_MG_CB8_126 | ecosystem: Environmental > Aquatic > Marine > Oceanic | place: Arctic Ocean: Canada Basin | collected...
GATGTCACCGGCCAGTGCACCGAAATTCCGTCGGAGCCCGACGACAGCAAATACTGCGAATCGATCAAGCTTCAGGCCTATCCGCTGATCAAGGTCGGGGAGGTTCTCTGGACCTATATGGGCGTTGACGAAATCCGCCCGCCGGAGCCGACGTGGGAATTTGCAACAGTCACACCGGAACAGACCGTAACGACCAAACGCTTTCAGGAATGCAACTGGCTGCAGGCTTTGGAAGGCGGCATAGATTCCAGCCATGTATCGTTCCTGCATTCGAACGAGCTTGAGAGGGACCCGCTGTTCAGGGGCGCCAAGGCCAACCAGTACAATCTGAACGACACCAAACCCGTCTTCGACGTATCGCCGTCCGACGGGGGATTGTATATCGGCGTTCGCCGGAATGCAGAAGGCAAACACTACTGGCGGATCACCCAATGGGTCATGCCCTGTTTTACCATGATCCCGCCGCGCGCGGATCACCCGCAGCACGGGCATTTCTGGGTGCCGATCGACGACGAGAACTGCTGGACGTGGAGCTACGACTATCACCCGGAACGCCCGCTGACCGCAGACGAGCGTCAGGCCTGTTTGGACGGCAAGGGCGTGCACACCGAAAACATCCCGGGCACCTTCCGTCCCGTGCAGAACAAGGACAACGATTATCTGATGGACCGGGACGCCCAGAAGCGGGGCGTAACCTATTCCGGCGTGCTGGGTTTCGGAATGCAGGATGCCAGCCTGCAGGAATCAATGGGGCCGATCTGCGACCGGACGCGGGAAAATCTGGTCTCAACCGATTACGGCATTGTCATGATGCGGAACCGTTTGCGCAAAGCCGCAACCGCGTTGCGCGAAAATGGCGACGCACCGCCCGGCCGCGATCCATCGCATCAGAAAGTGCGGTCGGTATCTGTCCTGCTGGAACCCGAGCAGAACTATGCCGAAGCGTGCCGCGACGCGCTGCTTCCCGAAGACGGCCAACCGCGAACGTCGGTGTAAGGCACCCGCGCCCGATACTGGCTGCGCGCTGTCACATGGACGGGAATACTGAGGCGGTTTCTATTTTTTAGGGATTGTGTTCTATGGGGAAAATGGGGCGTTTTAGACCGGCACAATAGATCCCTGAGGATTCAATGAACCTGCTCAAGCTAAGTATTGCGTCAACCGATTACGATCATTTCCGCGATTTCCGCACCGGCGCCGTGCGCGCCGAAGGGATTGATCACAATTGGTCGATGCTCAGTCATCATGAGGTATTTGCACGCTTCACGGCAAACCGGGAGTGGGATGTCGCCGAGCTCAGCTTTGCCAAATTTGCGGCGCAGATCACCCGCGACGAATGCGACATTGTAGGTTTGCCGGTCATCTGTTCCCGCCTATTCCGGTTCTCGTCGTTCTACGTAAACAAAAACGCCGACATCAAGACAGTGGAAGACCTCAGGGGCAAGCGCATCGGCTCGCCGGAATGGGCGCATTCCGCGGCGGTATATATGCGCGGCTGGATGCATAACGATTGCGGCGTCAAACTGCCCGACGTGCATTGGTATCAAGCCGGCGCCAACGCTCCGGGACGCGTCGAAAAAGTCGAACTGACCCTGCCGGAAGGCGTCCAGCTTACCCGCGTTTCCGACAAGTCACTGTCCGATATGCTCGCATCGGGCGAAATCGATTGCGCGATCATCGCCCGGCCGCCGACCTGTTTCCTCGAAGGCCACCCGGATATCGTTCGGTTGTTTCCGAACTACCTCGAAATGGAAGAAGAATATTTCGAGCGGACGAAAATCTGGCCGATCATGCATATCATCGCGATGCAGAAGCACATCCTCGATGAGAACCCGTGGGTGGCGCGCAACCTGTTCAATGCGTTCAACGAATCAAAGCGGCGCAGCGTCGAGCGTATGCTCGATCCGGCGGTGTCACGCTATCCACTGGCATGGGTTCCGACTTATGCGCGCAAAATGCAGGATATATTTGGCGGCGATCCGTTCCCGTTCGGCATCGATCAGAACCGCGCAACGTTCGAGCAAATGCTGCTATATACCTACCAGCAAGGTATCGCGCACAAGCATGTGACGCCGGAGGATATTTTCCCTGAAGGCATTATGACGGACGTCGTGGTTTAGGGTTTTCTGAAATCCGCCTTATTGGTAAACGCCCTCCTATGACATCTTTCTCGGCCAGCTCACGCCCGTTTGCTTTCACACCGGCGTGGTGTCAGTCTAGTGCTCTCCCGTGTCCGAATTACCGTTCAACACGCATGATCGAAGAACCAATGCATTCCTAATCACACCGTCAGGAACGAGGCTTATGGTATCGAAATCAGACGTCGAAATTCTCGCATCGGTTAAACTTGGCAAGCATGGCGTACACTACGCCCGCGGTGTGCGTGCCGGACCATGGGTATTCGCGACAGGATGCCTCGCCCAGGATTTCAGGGACGGATATTCAGACGAGGTCGTCGCTCCTCGCGCGCCCCATGCCGGACGGCCAAAAAGAGAAAAAGAGGCCGAACTGATTTTCGATCATGTGGAGGAGGTGCTGCGCCTGGGGGAGACATCGCTGGAACACACGGTTCGAACCGACCAGTATTACACGACGGTTCAAATGGTTCCGCCCTATCAGCAAATTCGCCGCGAGCGGTTTGGAAGCTTGATCCCGACAAGTACATCTATCGTTCAGCAGAACCTGCTCTTTCCCGGGGCGGACCTGGATTTTCAGTTGATCGCCATCGTTCCCGACGGCGACTTTCAGGTGAAGCATCATGACGGAGCTCTCAGAGGCCGGCCCACGTCGGGATACTCCGCCGCGCTGAGCGTTGGCAATTTTGTCTTTCTTCCCGGCATCACATCGATGACTCAGGGGGACGAACCGCAGCGCAACGCAGTCGCCACCGCCGCCCGCATCGAAAAAGGCATGCAGTGGGGCGGTCTGCCCATAAAACTGGAGACGGAATTTATCATTAACGAACGTATCATCCCGTCTCTCGCGTTGTGCGGCGCGGAGCTTCGAGACGTCGTCAAGGCTCAAGCATATTTGACCGACCCGGATGACTACGCCGCCTTTAACGAAGTCTGGTCGAAATATTTTCGCGATTCACCGGCCGCCCTGTCGATCATCCCGTGTGCCGAACGCGGCCTCGTCGTCGAAGACGGCAAATTGGAGATAAACGTTCTGGCATTGAAACCAGCGAACGGAACATCCAAGCAAATCGTCGATGCCGGGGTTTCAACGGCTTTTAGCGATCAGCCACAGGCCGTAAAGGCCGGCGATCTGCTGTTTATCTCGGCATTAATGGCGAATGACGGGAACGGCATTGTCGACAGCGCCGAATTCGACCCTCAATATCCTTACTTCAATGCAACAGCGGAACGCCAGGCGGAATGCATTATCCGGAACGCCCAGAGAATTTGCGAGGCAGCGGGCACGTCGCTCGAGAATGTCGTGCGCATTCAGCAGTTCCACACCGATCTCAACGAATTTTACCCGGTTCACACCGCGTGGCAGCGTCACTTACCCGACCGTCCGCTACCCTTTTCCGCGGTCGAGGTCCCCGGTCCGCTTCCGGTGCCTGGATGTACGGTTATGATGGACCTGTGGGTTTATGTTCCCCAATAACACCCGCCCGCTGCTGCCAGGCTAATGCGGACCGGTCTCCAAAATATACGATGACAGGGTTTTCACACCGCAATTGAAGCCACTCCCCCAGGACGACGGCCGGCTTGCGGGTTGAACGATTTGGGGCCATGTTCCGCTGGCCCGGAAGGTTCCATGTGGAATATCCCGGTTAGTAAGCTCAAAGGCCCGTATTCAGGGTCGGGGTCGTAAGGGCAGACCATGAATTCCGAACAATCTGTATCAGATCAGCCGCCGGGTGGCATGGCGGCCCTAAAGCGGCTTCTGCTTTCGCCGTACCTGTCGGCGGTATTGGCCATGCTGTTTTGGGCGGCCAGTACCGTTTTAGTGCGCTATGTCAGGTTGGAAGTCCCGCCCATGGGAATATCGTTCTGGCGCACGCTTCTCGGCTTCGTGATATTTCTGCCTTTTGTCATAAAACCCTATCGCCGCCAGGCGCAGGAATTCAAACAAAGCTTCAAGACGCTGGCCCTGCTGGCCCTGTTGTTGATGGTCGGCGGCAATGCGGTTCTGTTCCTGTCGCTGCAATACACCATCGCGATCAATGCGGCGGTGATCAACTCGGTGGAACCGGTGATTATCGTCTCGCTGGCCTGGCTGCTGTTCAGGGATCCGTTTTCCAAGCGCCAGGGCCTGGGCGTTGTCGTCTCGCTCACCGGCGTTCTGGTCCTGATATCCACCGGGTCCCTCGAAACCCTGGCGAAGATGGATTTCAACAAGGGCGATCTACTGGTCACCGGCGCCTATGTGAGCTGGGGGCTATACGCGGTGCTGGTGCGTAAAATACCGCGCGGTCTGGATAGACGGCTGGTTCTGGCGGGAATATTGGGCTTCGGCGCGTTGCTCCTGCTGCCGCTTTATATTCTGGAGACGGTGTTTGTCCGACCGACGCCGTTCACCTGGACGTCGGTTTTTTCGATTACCTGGCTGGCGGTGTTTTCATCCATTCTCGCGATCCTGATGTGGAATAACGCCATCACCAAGCTCGGCCCCGGCCGCGCCGGCCTGTTCATCCATCTCATCCCCGCTTTCACGGTGCTCATGGCTATGGCAGTGCTGGGCGAATCCCTGCAAACTTTCCATTTCACCGGCATCGCGCTGATCGGGGTCGGAATTTACTTCTCGACACTTTCATCGGGCAAAGACGAACCCGGCGGACATTGATCCGCCGGCATCCGGTCGATGGACACGAAGATGCAGTGGCGCGGTTATCTTTGAAGATTTTGCGGCGGTTGAGCTGATGTTCGAGATTAAAATGATTGTGGATCGAGGTGTGAACGGAAGAGAACTCTTGCAGAGTCTTCACATCCCGGAACTTCAATATCGCGCATTCTCGTCGCCTGAACGGCTGGTGTGAATTTTCAGCCCTGTCGTTGAGCCGGCGTCCGATTCCCGATCGGCCGCGTTGCCGATCACGTTCATCGCTGCCCGGTTTGATCGAAGCCGGTTCGTAACGATCACCTTTGGCCGGCCGTGACGCTTCATTACGGATACGGAATGGCCTTCTCTGCCTCAAGCCGATTTGCTCTGACACTGCCTACCTGACGGGTTGACCCTTGCATGGGATGAAGCGGCGATCGACCCGGAATACACCGCACCCGCCTGAATGCCCGGGTCAGCGCCTGGTGAAAGGCTTAAAACGCCCGCTGAGACTGAACAGACTGCCGGGGCTGACGAGCCGGACACTTGTGACGACAGTGCTGTTCCACCACGTCCGCCGTCGCAGGACAAGGCAGGGTTCACCCCCATCGATACAAAGACGACGCGCTTCTTCCGCGCTTGGCAGGACCGCTTCAATCGTATGCTCAATCTTTGTTACCGGCACTTCATCCACCAAATACCGGCTGGGTGTGACTGTCAGAAAATCCTGTTCCTGAAACGCGGGTACCAGCCCCGCATTGACGTAACGGTCTTCCAGCTGCAGCGGGACGGCGCCATCAAAATGAAGCATCGCGATATGGAACAGATCTTCGCCGACATCCAGTTCGAGAAAAGGCGCGTTGTCTTTGTCGGCAGCCACCCGGTCCAGCCTGAGAAGTTGCGACCGGTGTACACCACCGCGGGCGACGATGTATTCATCCACGCTCTGTATATCGAGCAGGCTTGAATCGGTATCCGGCTGCGCGACAAATGTGCCGGTACCGGGTATGCGCAATAGCCGCCCGGCATCGGACAATTCGCGCATCGCGCGGTTTACGGTCATACGGCTGACGCCGAACTGTTTTACCAGTTCATGCTCGGACGGAATACGATCGCCGGGTCGCCACAATCCCTGATCAATATTGTCGAGGACGTCGGATTTGATTTTCTCATAGACCGGCATCGGCTTGTCATTCCGCATTCAAAGAACTTTCTGCCATCTTCAATTCAACAATGCCGACAGGACGTTCCTGTACCGTGCGGCGATCTCTTCTTCCCGGGGATGATGGCCGTCCAGCACAACACGCGCGCCCCCGACAAACACATCCGTCACGACCGGCTGGTTTCCTGAAAAAATCCAGCTTTCCAGGAATGTTTCCGGCGATTGACCGGCGAATAGCGGGGCATCCGTATCGAGCACAACGATATCGGCCCGCGCGCCGGGCCGTAATCCGGCTTCGCCGCCGGCACCAGTACGTCCGAGCGCCCGCCCACCGCCCGAGACGGCAAGATCGAACAATTTGCGGCCGGTCGATACACGGGAATCCCCGCCGATATTCCGGCGCCGGTCACGCAGCCGCTGGCCGTATTCAAGCCAGCGCAATTCCTCGACCGGGCTGATCGAGATATGGCTGTCCGACCCTATGCCGAGACTGCCCTCGGCATCGAGCCAGCCCGGCAGGTCGAACAGCCCGTCGCCAAGATTGGCTTCGGTCGTTGGACAGAGCCCCGCGATTGCTCCGGAGGCCGCCGCCATCCGGGTTTCCGCCGCGGTCATATGCGTCGCATGGATGAGGCACCAGCGGCCATCCACCGGCAGCCGGTCGAACAGCAATTCAACCGGCCGGTGGCCGGACCATACGATACAGTCGGAAATCTCTTTCTCCTGTTCTGCGATATGCACATGTATCGGCGCATCTGCGTCGATTCCGCCGATAACGTCCCGTATCGCGTCTTCGCCGGCGGCGCGCAGGCTGTGCGGCGCAATACCGGTATTCAGATCGGCGGATACGGCGGTCGCGCCGGCGACGGTTTCGTAGATCCGGAGAAAACTGTCGCGATCGTTGATAAACCGCCGTTGTGCATCGCCCGGCGGCTGCTCGCCGAAGCCGCCATACTGATAGAGCACGGGCAGGAACGTCGCGCCGATCCCAGTATCACGTGCCGCGGCCAGGGTGCGAAGTGTCATCTCGGCGGGGTTCGTGAACGGCGTGCCGTCCCGGTCATGATGCAGGTACTGAAATTCACCCACCGCCGTATATCCGGATTTCAGCATTTCGACATAGAGCTGTGCTGAGATGGCTTCCAGATCGTCGGGGGTAAGCTGTCCAACGAACCGGTACATGAGGTCGCGCCAGGTCCAGAAACTGTCTTCCGCCGCCTCGGTCCGGTATTCGCTGAGCCCGGCCATCGCCCGCTGGAACGCATGGGAATGCATATTGGCCATTCCGGGAAGCGCGATCCCGCCGATGCTTTCGACGTCACCCTCCGGAGCGCGCTCGGCTACGCCGGAAATCTCGCCTGCTTCATCGACCGATACATATCCGGGTGACGCCCACCCTTCGGGCCCCAAAACATGATCGAAACGATAGACCGCCATCCCGTACCTAAACCGTGCCGGCGCCGGATCGGGCGCCGATCCAGTCCAAGCCTGTTTTAAGCAGTTCGGTCAGAACCGGGCGAACTTTGTCGGCCCGTTCCGGTAACAGGCGAAACGGCGGATCTTCTTCCATATAAACGACCTGCCCCATTTCGAGCTGGATGGCATGGATATTGTTGGCGGGATCGCCGTAGTGTCGGGTGATGTAGCCACCCTTGAAGCGGCCGTTCAGGACGGCGGTATATCCGGGAGCGCCGTCGAGTACGCCGAACATCCGGGCGGTCAGGTTTACATCGGCGCTAGCACCTTCCGCGGTACCGACGTTGAAATCGGGCAACCGGCCCTCGAAAAAACGCGGCAGGACGGAGCCGATTGAATGAGCATCGAATAACAGCACGGCACCGAATTTTTGCCGTGTCTCAGCGATCACCCGGGTCAGTTCGGCATGATAAGGGTCCCAGAACAAATCGAGACGGCGATCGATTTCCGCACCATCCAAGGACTGCCCGTCGCGGTAGATCGGCTCCTGGCGGAAGGTCGATGTCGGACAGACCTCGGTCGTATCCGCGCCGGGATACAGCGATTTCCCGCTGGGTTCGCGGTTGAGATCGACCACGTAGCGTGAGTACCGCGCCGACGTGACGGTCGCGCCAAGCCCCACCGCAAAATCATAAAGATCCCGGATATGCCAATCGGTATCCGGCAGCGCCAATGCCTCGACGGACATGCGCGCGCCGATATCCGCCGGAATCTCGCGCCCGTCATGGGGAACATTGACGATCACCGGCACCGTTCCCGCCTGTATATCGATAACCGGCAACATCAGTCGATCCACCGGGCTGGGAAACGAACGGATTTGCCGTTCCGCTGAGAAATCGCCATTCTTCACCCTTCGTTCGCCGCCCGTATGGCGGCTTTTCTGCTTGTATATACAGGTCTATAATGAATACCGGTGACGCGCAATAATGAACGAATCCGGCGACAGAACAGGGAATGTACAGATGGCTGACTGGGAGAGAGTGTGGGTCAATGCAAACTTGGCCACGATGACGCCTGGCGGCGCCCCCTATGGCGCTATCGCGGATGCCGCCATCGCCGTACAGGGCGACCGGATCGTCTGGACCGGACCAATGACCGATCTCCCCGGAAAGCCCGATGCACTGGCGGACGAGGTTGTCGACCTGGCCGGCAAATGGGTCACGCCGGGGCTCGTCGATTGCCACACCCATCTTGTATTCGGCGGCAGCCGCGCCGGGGAGTTCGAACAACGCCTCCAGGGCGTCAGCTACGAGGAAATAGCTCGTGCCGGCGGCGGTATCGTCTCGACCATGAAGGCAACCCGGGAGGCGGACGAGGATGAACTGGTCCAAGCCGGCCTGCCCCGATTGTCGAATCTAATCCGCGACGGCGTGACGACGGTCGAGATTAAATCCGGGTACGGGCTGGAAACTACGGCCGAGCTGAAACAGCTCGCCGTGGCAAGAACACTCGGCCGAAAACTGCCTGTCGGCGTGCAGACGACATTCCTGGGTGCACATGCCCTGCCCCCGGAATTCGCTGGCCGCCAGAAAGAATATATCGACCTTGTGATCGAAGAAATGCTTCCCGCAGTCGCGAAAAGCGGTTCCGCCGACGCCGTCGACGCGTTCTGCGAATCCATCGGTTTCACGGCCGCGGAGACCGAGGCGGTGTTCAAAGCGGCACAGGCCCATAACCTGCCGGTCAAGCTCCATGCCGAGCAGCTTTCCGACCTGGGGGGCGCCGCGCTGGCGGCCCGGTTCGGCGCGTTGTCGGCGGATCATTTGGAATTCATCTCCGAAGACGGCGTCCGCGCCATGGCGGCGGCAGGCACCGTCGCGGTTCTGCTGCCCGGCGCGTATTACACGCTCCGCGAAACGCAAATGCCGCCGGTCGACCTGTTCCGCACGCACAATGTGCCGATTGCCATCGCGTCGGATTTCAATCCGGGGTCGTCGCCGATTCCGTCCCTGCTGCTGATGCTGAATATGAGCTGCACCCTGTTCCGGATGACGCCGGAGGAAGCGCTGGCCGGGGCGACTCGAAATGCGGCCCGGGCGCTTGGCCTTCAGGGGGACAGGGGTACGTTAGAAGTCGGTAAGCGCGCCGATCTCGCCATATGGAATATTAGCCAGCCGGCGGAACTCGCCTATTGGGCAGGGTACAATCCGCTGCACACGCTGGTTCATGACGGCGCGGCCATCGACTTCGACAAACAGCTTACGGCACCGGGTCTCGCTGCATGAGTGCGATTGCCGTTGACGATACGCTCACACCTTTTCCGACGCCCGGCGACGCCCTGACCACCCAGGCCGAAAGCCGGCCGAATGCTGAGGCCATGGTCTTTCCCCAAAGCGGGGAGCGGATGACCTTCGCCGAATGGCATGCGCGGTCGACCGCGCTGGCCCGCGCCCTGCTTGACCTCGGATTCGTACCCGGCGACCACATTGGAATCCTGGCCGAAAGCCGTGTCGAATGGCCAGTGGCCCAGCTTGCGATCGGTATGATGGGCGGTGTGACGGTGCCTCTCAACACCTATTACCAGCGCGACGATCTGAGCTACGCCCTGTCGCAGTCCAACGCAAAGGGCCTGTTCCTGTCCTCGGCGTTCCGCAACAACCGGTATCTTGAAACGGTGCAGGCCCTGCAATCCAAAGTACCCGGCTTGAAGACGTTCATCGTATTCGACGGTTACCACCACGGCACGGAATCGTATGGCAACCTGATCGCCGACGGGTCTGCAAGCAAAACGGAACTGCCAGTCGTTTCCCCCGATGCCGTCGCGTCGCTGCAATATACATCGGGCACAACAGGGTTCCCCAAAGGGGCGCTGCTGACCCATGCGGGAATGCTAGCGAATGCCTGGGGCATTTCGGGACGGCTGAACGTTACCGAAAATGACCGCTGGACCTCGATCATCCCGTTGTTCCATTGCGCGGGATGCATCATGTGCATCCTCGGCACGGTTCAGCGGGGATCCTGTTACGTAGGCGTGCCGTCCTTCGCGCCGGCGGAAATGTTCGAAATCATGCAAGCGGAAAAATGCACGATGCTGTCGGGTGTGCCGACATCGCATATCGCAATGCTGGAACACCCGGACCGCGCACAATACGACTTGTCGCACCTGCGCGCCGGCACCTGTGGCGGGGCCGATACAGACCCGGAGCTGCTGCGCCGCTGCGCCGCGGAATTCCCGCTGCCTGGTGTCGTCCAGGTCTACGGCCAGACCGAGGCCAGCACCCTGATCAGCCTTGCGGATTGCGCCGCCCCCGAACGCTTCGACACCTGCGGGCCGCCTTTGCCCGGCGCCGAAGTGCGGATTACCGACCCGGAAACCGGCGGCTTGCTGCCGGCGGGCGAAATCGGCCAGATCGAAACACGCGGGCCAATGGTGATGCGCGGCTACTACGGCAACTCAGAGGCGACCGCCGAGACCATTGGCAATGACGGCTGGATGCGAACCGGCGATCTCGGCTATCTGACGCCGGAAGGCAACATCGTCGTCGCCGGCGGACGGCTGCGTGACATGATCATCCGCGGCGGTGAAAACATCTATCCGGTCGAAATCGAGAACATGCTGCGGAACCACCCTGCGGTGTCCGACATCGCTGTCTTTGCCGTGCCGGATCACTATTACGGCGAAATCGTCGGCGCGGCACTTTCGATGGGCACGGCGGCGACGGCGGAAGAATTACGGGGCTATTGCGATGGTCGGATCGCCAGGTTCAAGGTGCCGGCACGGTTCTACCGGGTCGACGAATTTCCACTGACCGCCAGCGGCAAAATCCGCAAAACGGAACTTCGGGACATGGCGGCGGCGGAAACCCTGACGCCGCTCGAGTAATCAGGCAGGCTCCCAGTTGCCGTGAGCGAGCCAGTGTTCGAGCATCCACAGCCGGTCGATACCCCAGACCGGCTCGTCATCGACAATAAAGAACGGCGCACCGAACACCTTTCGCGCAACAGCCCGGTCCACGGCATCGCGCAACAGGGCTTTTACCCGCGAATCCTGGAGCCCTTCCCTGAGGGCGTCCCCGTCGATGCCGAGGGCTGAGGCCTCGTCAATCACGGCGTCGACATCGGTGATGTCCTTGCCGTCGACCCACAAACGCCGGAACAGCCGCATCGCCAGGTCCTTCGCCAGGTGCGGTTCCCGTTCCAGTTGCCAGTAATAGGCGCGGGACGCGGCGATCGAATTCACCCCCTCCATATCCGGGATCACCAGCGGCACGCCCAGCAGTTTCGCCATGCGCGGCCGGTCGATCACCGCATAATCGGATTTCAGCGGCGTCTCCATGATCGGCTTCAGCCCCATCACGTTCATCACGGTCACGCCAAGCAGAAACGGATGCCAGGCGACATCGCGGCCGTATTTCGCCGCTATCTTCTCAACCTGAGTCGCCGCTAGGTATCCGTAAGGCGAAATGAAATCGAAATAGAAATCGATCGGCGCGGTCATGAGACGTCTCCCGCGGCGGGTGCCAGAAGGTCGTCATGCGAGACCTTGCAACCCTCGATCAGCAGCTGGATTTCGTCGGGTATCTCGATCGCGGCACGGGTCGCGGCATCGAAGAATACCTCGACCGTTTCCTGTACGGCATGAAGCACCCCGGTATCGGCGTTGGTCATGCGCTGCAGATGGGCGCAGCTTTTGGTTCCACATTTGACGAAGCCGGTTTCGATCACGAACAGCTCGCCGGGCCCGATCTCGTGCTTGTATTCGATCGTGCTGCGCGCGATGACGGTGTGGAATCCCGCTTCTTCCATCCGCTTCATCCCATGCCCCAGCAATGTCCATATCTGGAATGCCGCGTCATCGAAGAATCCGCCATACCAGCGCACATTCATGTGGCCAAAATGATCGCAGTGCCAGGGAAACACGACCCCCCGATAGGTTTCCATCCAGTTACTCATGACGGCAGTCCCCTATCGACAAGAACGTCCGCTA
>Ga0114999_10007530_pt1 | contig 12329 bp, 10 predicted proteins | sample ArcticOcean_MG_C_3_FD_89820 | JGI IMG/M metagenome (GOLD analysis project Ga0114999, IMG submission 89820) | Marine microbial communities from western Arctic Ocean - ArcticOcean_MG_CB8_126 | ecosystem: Environmental > Aquatic > Marine > Oceanic | place: Arctic Ocean: Canada Basin | collected...
ACCTTAGTCACTTGCGCGCGTGCCTGATCGACCAGTCGCTGGAGCTTGTCGGCGTCGGCCGCTTTGAGGTTTTGCGCCATTGCGCCTGCACTCAGCAACCACGTAGCGAACAGTGCGGCAACCAAGCTAATCAAACACCGGCGAGTGATGGTTGTGATCATGAATTTAGTCCCCTTGAATGAGGTGCGGCTTACGGACCGGAAGGTCTGAATATTGCGTTTCGACCCGCGAATTACATCGTGGCTCGAACTTTCAGCGGCACTCCCCTACTCGCTGGTCGATAGAGCCTCCAGCTCACGTTCGCGGCGCGCCGCTTCCTGCTGTTTCGCCCACATTGCGGCATATTGACCACCTTTTGCGATCAGAACTCGATGTGTGCCGCGCTCAGAAATCTTGCCATCGTCAAGGACGAGTATTTCGTCGGCATCGACCACTGTCGATAGTCGGTGGGCGATCATCAACGTCGTGCGGTTTTGTGAAACCTCGGAGAGATTGGTCTGAATTTCCTTCTCTGTGTGAGAGTCCAACGCCGAGGTTGCCTCGTCGAAGATCAGGATTTTAGGATCCTTGAGAATCGTACGTGCGATTGCCACGCGTTGTTTTTCACCACCGGAGAGCTTCAACCCACGCTCGCCGACCACGGTTTCGAAGCCATCGGGTAAGGAGTCGATAAGATCGGAGATGTGCGCCATAGCCGCGGCATGATGTACCCCCTCGTCGCCAGACCTGGGACGGCCGTAGCGGATGTTGTAAGCAATCGAATCGTTAAACAGCACCGTATCTTGGGGCACAATTCCAATGACTTCGCGTAGCGATCCTTGCGCAACCTCTCGCAAATCCTGACCATCGATCCGAATTGCCCCGTCGCTGATGTCGTAGAAACGGTAGAGCAGCCGTGCAATGGTCGATTTGCCGGCGCCGGTCGGACCCACGATCGCCAGCGATTTCCCCGGTGGTACGGTGAACGACACATCTTTGAGAATTGGGCGGCGCGGATCGTAGCCAAACGACACATGGTCAAACACAACCTCGCCCTCATTAACGACGATCGGTTTGGCGTTCGGCAGGTCTTTCACCTCCGGGTCGATCAGCGTTAGCTCGAACATTTTTTCCATATCGACGAGTGATTGCTTGATCTCACGATAGACAAAGCCGAGAAAGTTGAGCGGCAAATAGAGCTGGATGAGGAAGGTGTTGACCAACACGAAATCGCCGAGTGTCATGGAACCATCAGCGACCCCGCGACCGGCAAGGATCATGACGATCACCAGCCCAAGCGAAATGATCGCGCCTTGCCCTATATTCAACAACGACAACGACGTCTTGCTAAGCACCGCGGCGGTCTGATAGCGCTCCAAAGCACTGTCGTAGCGCGCGGCCTCGTGGCTTTCGTTGTTGAAATACTTGACCGTCTCGTAGTTGATCAGACTGTCAATCGCCTTGGTATTCGCCTCGCTATCGCTGCGATTCATTTCGCGCCGGTATTTGATTCGCCACTCGGTTACGCCGACCGTCCAGGAGATAAAACCAGCGATCGTCACAAACGTGACCAGCGCCAACCGGAAGTCGTAGCGCACCAGCAGAATGCCGCACACCAGGAAGATCTCCAGTAGCGTTGGCAGAATGTTGAATAGCGTGAAGCTGAGTATGTATTCAATCGCCTTCGTACCGCGCTCGATCACCCGGGTCAGGCCGCCGGTTTGCCGATCGAGGTGGAACCTCAGCGATAATGCGTGAAGGTGGTTGAAGGTTGCCAGCGCGACCGTGCGGATCGCGTGCTGCCCTACTTTGGCGAACGCCGCGTCACGCAACTCGCCAAACGCCTGGGCAAACATGCGGGCGACGCCGTAGGCCACCACAAATGCGACTGGAACAGCGATGATTGCGGCGTCGCTATCTAGCGTGTCCACCGCACCCTTGTAGAGGAACGGCACATACACGTTGGTTACCTTGGCGGCAATCAAGCATGCGATGGCGATCGCCACCCGCACCTTCAGGTTCCAGTAGCCCCGCGGCCACAAAAACGTCAAGAGCGATGCGACGGTTTCAAAGTGCGAACGCCCGAGCGTATCTGCGTGGGCGTCGAAGAGGGTGGGGCGGCTCACAAGCGACTTTCGACGAGAATTACAACCAAACGGGAAACGTAGGATAGCCCCTCAAAGGTGGTCGTCGATCGAGCTTTGGCAAGGGGTTTCTGTGCTTTCCAATTTGGATCCCGGCGCCAGCTTCACTGCAATCACGAGTTCTGCGGCGGGATACCGCTAGGTTCGAAATTATCCCTAGTTAGACGCGTCTGCGGGTGGCAGGACGAAAATCTGCCCGGGGTAGATAACGTTTGGATTGCCGATCTGTTCACTATTGGCGGCAAAAATCAGTGTGTACTTCGTGCCCTCGCCATATGTTGCACGGGCAATTCGCCACAAACTATTCCCGGGCTCGATTACAACGGTACCAGGTGCCAGCGTGCCCGGCCGCACTGTTGCCCGACTAAACGGCACGCTAAGCCTAGCCTGCACGATGCCGCTCTTACCAACTTGCTCGATACGAATCGCGTGCTGCCCGGATACGACAGGCTTAGGCGGCGAAATTTGCCAATCACCGGCCTTATCGGCCTTCGTCGTTCCGACTGTCTTCTCATCGACCATCGCCCTGACTTCACTGCCGGGCGGTGCTTTGCCGGACAGCACGACGCGGCCCTGCTCGTCATAGTCGATAATTTTAAGGGTTAGATCCTTGTCGTTCCTAGCCGGGTCGTTTCCGGCGGTACCTGTCGGTGCCGACGGCGCTTGCAGAATTCTACTGCCGCCTTGCCCCTCGCGCGGTGACAACACAGCCACAACTTCTTCTTGCTTGCCATCGGCCTTGTGCGTTTTCTCCGGCACGAACAGCACTACCACATCTTTGGAGTTATTCACCTCGCCCGCGGCGGTCTTTTCTTGAAGGCTCAATTGGCGCGCGCCGCTCGGTAGTGGTTTTTCCGGTACCAATACCCACTCACCGCGCTTATCTGCGGTAACTTTGCCGATGACGTCTTCGGCGTCCTTAACCGTTACCTCAGCACCGGGTTCCGCGCGACCGGCGATAACCGCATCGCCTTTGGGATTGACGCGCACAACGTCGAAGCTCGGTGGTTTCGCGGAACTGCTCTCCTCCGGATCGCTTGCCGTATTAGCGTCCGAATTAGCATTCGCGAGGGACGGTTGCCGGGCCGCACTCGTCACCGTCGCCTCGCCTTGGGTGGGCGCTGCGGGCTTGGACGTCGTGGACGGTGACGCACCACCATTGTCGGTCGCCGTGATTTTCTCGGCTGGTTTCGACGCGTTCGCAGTCTCGGTAGATTTTTCGCTTGCGGTCGTTGTTTTGTTTTCCGGTGCGGCCGGTTGTGACCCGATGGCTACGGGAGCGGTCGTGGATCCTTGCCCCGCCTTATCGCTGGCGAACCAACTCTCAATGGTGTCGTATTGAACCGCGGCGACAACCGCTGCGACGACAACCACTAAGCCGACGATGACACTAGCGCGCAAAACCTTACCTCTGGATCATGGTAATGGCCCGGCAACCTTAGTATGTGGCCGGGTCCGCGACAATCTGTATAGCGCTTGGCATTAGCTCCTGTCCTAAATGCTTAGCCGTCTTTCTCACGTTTTACCGCGTTAGCAATAGCTGGCAATGCGCGCAAATAAACGGCAATTTCCTTGAGATCGGCATCTGTCAGGTGCTTGAGTCCGTCTTCAATAGCTTCTGCCATCGATCGCTGAACGTCATCGAAATCGGGCTTAAAACCAATCCTAAACAATTGAACGATATCCGCCTCGCTCCACTCACCAATCCCGGTCTTCTTATCCGGCGTGATATTCGGGGCAGTTTCGCCCTCCGGGCCGTCAACCGTGCCGGCCAACCACATCTCACGGTCGAGCCCGCCAAAGATGTTGCGTGGTGAGTGATACTCCCCGCAATGGCTGAGCGCTTCGACGAGATAGGCACCGCGATTCCACTCTGCCGTCCGCGACGTATCGGGCGCTAATTCGCCGGCTCTGAAGAACAACATCTTCCAGCCCGTCTGTAAGAACCGCCAGCTAAATAGAAATCCAACGGCGTAGTTCTTGTTGGATTTGCTGACTGGTGCCAAGGAAAACAGGTAGGCCTTGATCGCCAGTGCATCGTCACGTGTCATCCGCATGTACGTCGTATAGGGAAATACCGGGAAGTAATGCGCGCCATCGGGTCGCACACCCTCACGCAGCGCCTGCACGAAATCGCTATCCGTCCAGCTGCCAATCCCAGTTTCAGTATCGGCTGTGATATTAGGGCTGAAAAAGGTCCCAAAAGGTGTTTTGAGCGCGCGCCCGCCCGAAAACGGTGCTCCTTTTTTCTCGGTGTGACAGGTCATACAGCCGCCCGCGCTGACCAAGTAGGCGCCGCGCGCAACCTGATCGGGGTTGGACTGTGCCGATGCTGGGTTGATTGACCCAGCTACAAAGGTCAACTGCACAATTGCCCAACCGGCCAATGCGAAGAAACCAAACCAACGCCAAATGTACATGCCAGGGCGCTCCGCGGATAATTCTGCGCGCTACTTCAACATTGGGGTGCCCGTAAAGCGGAAGTAAGCCAAAGGAAAACGGGCGGCCACGAAAACTCGCGGCCGCCCGTCGATTACGTAGCGCGACGAATAGTTATTTCTTCTCAGCGCGGAACGGCTTGTGGCAACCGCCGCAGGCTTTACCAACGCCACCAGCGGCAGCGCCGATCTTGCCCATGTCACCGCTATCGGCGACCGCGGCAAGCGCATTGGCCGCGGTTACGAGATTGGCCGCGGCCCTCTCGAAACCAGCCCAATCCGACCAGATTTCGGGTTTGGTCCTGCCACCATCTGATCCGGGCGGAAACATCGCCACGACCGCGGCAGCAAGCGGAGCCAGTGCCTTGGCGTGGTGGGGAATGTTCGCCTTGGCGTCTACTTCACCCTTCATATTCTGAAAGATGCCACCAAGGTTACTCGCCAGCGACCACATCACGCCGTTGCGATATTTGAGATGTTTTTCGCTACCGGCCGCGTCGGACGTTGTCGGCATAGCCAACGCGGTCAGCGCCGCGAATGCGCCAGCAAGCCTATCGTTTTCAGGGTCGCATTCATGTTTCTCAGATCCTCCTCCGTACAAAGTAGCCTCCCCGCTTCGGGAATTCGATGTCAGCTGGTTAACACCCTCGCGCAGCGATTAATTCCAAGCTACTCACGGTTTCGTGAGCGCGGGCGCACGAGCATAAGACCGCACACCGGACCGGTTGCACCCAACCGGAGGAACCGGTAACGCTAGCGCCGCGTGACATTTGTCTCAGGTAAGTGATGGCCGAACTCACTTCGCTCTGTGTCTATTGCGGCTCGCAGCTGGGCAACGACCCAGCTTATCGGGAGCTTGCGCAGAACCTTGGTACCCGATTGGCCGCCACCCGCGTTAGGTTGATATTCGGCGGCGGCCGAATTGGCCTAATGGGTGTAGTGGCAGACGCTGTTCTCGCCGCCGGCGGAACAGCGATCGGGGTCATCCCGCAGCATCTATCCCGGGCCGAGAACGCCCACTCCGAGCTTTCGGAAATCCACGTCGTCGATAGCATGCACACGCGCAAGCAAAAAATGTTCGACCTCGCCGATGCGTTCGCCGTGTTGCCGGGCGGGCTCGGCACCCTGGATGAGACCATCGAAGTCCTGACCTGGAAACAGCTTGGCCTGCATGACAAGCCGATCGTCATTCTCAACCAAAGCGAATACTGGCAACCGCTCGAGGCACTAATCCAGCACACAATCGCAGCTTCTTTTACCGGCTCCGGTTCCGCCCGCCTGTACAGCCTCGTCTCCACTATGGATGGCCTGTTTGCAGCGATCGCCGATGCGCCCTCGCCCATGGTGGCGGCCGGTTCCGAACGATTGTAGGCACCCGAGCAGGCCTTGCACTCAACGGTGATAATGCTAATCTGCGCCCGCCGTTGCGGGACCCCGTGACCAACGGCTCCTAATCCGGCTTATTCAGGTCTTCACGCGCGCCCGTTCACCCGAATTCAGACATAGCCACCGACAACACCGGCTCAGGTGGGGAGAAGAATATTTATGGCGAAAATCAAAGTTAAGAACCCGGTCGTCGAGGTCGATGGCGATGAAATGACCCGCATTATTTGGGCGTTCATCAAAGAAAAATTGATCCTCCCCTATCTCGATGTCGACCTGAAATATTATGATCTCGCAGTCGAGACGCGCGACGAAACCAACGATCAAATCACCATCGATGCGGCCAACGCTATCAAAGAGCACGGCGTCGGTGTCAAATGCGCGACGATAACGCCCGATGAAGAGCGGGTTGAAGAGTTCAAACTCAAGCAGATGTGGCGGTCGCCCAACGGGACTATCCGAAACATTCTTGGCGGGACGGTGTTTCGCGAACCCATTCTGTGCAGCAACATTCCGCGTCTGGTACCGGGCTGGACCAAACCTATCGTCATCGGCCGCCATGCCTTCGGCGATCAATACCGCGCCACAGATTTTGTCGTTCCGGGTTCGGGCAAGCTGACGATGACCTTCCAGCCCGACGATGGCGGCGAGGCAATCGAGCGTGAGATCTTCCATTTCCCCAGCGGCGGCGTCGCCATGGGCATGTACAATTTGGACGATTCGATCCGCGATTTCGCGCGCGCCTGCATGAATTACGCGCTTGATCGCAGTTGGCCGGTCTATTTGTCGACCAAGAACACCATCCTCAAAGCCTATGACGGCCGTTTCAAAGATCTCTTCGAGGACGTCTACCAAACGGAGTTCAAAGGAAAGTTCGAAGCCGCCGGCACGCTCTATGAGCATCGCCTGATCGACGATATGGTCGCGTGCGCGATGAAGTGGGAAGGCGGATTCGTGTGGGCTTGCAAAAACTATGATGGCGATGTGCAATCCGATACCGTCGCGCAAGGCTTTGGCTCGCTCGGCCTGATGTCATCGGTATTAATGACGCCCGATGGCAAGACCGTCGAAGCGGAAGCAGCACACGGCACGGTTACCCGCCACTATCGTGCCCACCAAAGGGGCGAGGAAACCTCGACCAATCCGATCGCGTCAATCTTCGCGTGGACTCGTGGTCTGATGTATCGCGGCCGGATGGACGAAACGCCGGAGGTCGTAAAGTTTGCAGAAACACTCGAGAAGGTTTGTGTCGGTGCCGTTGAATCGGGATCGATGACGAAGGATCTCGCGATCCTCGTCGGACCGGATCAAAAATGGCTAACCACCAGCCAATTCCTCGATGCCCTGGACGCAGGCCTGCAAAAGGCCATGGGCTGAGTCCCGCGAGATATCTGGGAGCGACAATCCCGTGTTCGGTTCAGACCGCGTGGCGGTCACCACTGGCCTCAAGGTTCTCCACCACGCGGCGTAAAAGGTCGTTGAAAACCGCTCGTTCATTGGTTGACAATCCCGCCAATGCGTGATCTTCGACTGCCATACCGGCATCGATTAACGCCATCTGTCGGTCGCGTGCTTTCTTGGTGAGCCTCACCTCGACGGCACGTTTGTCGGATTTGCTCCGGCGCCGACGGATCAATCCTGCAGCGACCATGCGATCTAGCGTCCGAACCAGGGTCGGCTGAGAGATCCGAGCCTTGCGACCAAGGTCCTTCTCCGTCAGCCCGTCCTTTTCCCAGAGAAAAAGCAGAATGGGATACTGGCCGGTAGCGCATTCGAGACCATCGAGGCGTCGTTGCAGCACCGCATTGTAGAGCCTCACGGCATGGCGCAACAAAAAGCCAGAAGCGTGTTCGACACGGAATCGCGCGAAGCGTTGTTGGACGTGTGAAACAGAAGCATCGCTCATTATTACCGCCAAAAAATCTGGTTTATATAGCCTGCTAATCTATAGCGGAGTAGAGATCATGTTTGGGACCGCCGCAGTGTCGAGTATGACGATCTTATGTTTGAACTTGGCATCCCCGTCAACGAATACGACCTTGTCTTCATACTTCCCGGACGCAAAAAAGCTAGTCTCTCCCTCGGTGTCGGTTTGTAGAGCGATGAAACTCGCCCAGACCTCGAATATGCCGGCGTCCTCTTCGCGAACCCGTACGTTGCCGACCACGTGGCGATCGTAGTGGATGTTGTAGATCAACGCTTTCCGAAGAATGACCACGCGATCGCGCAACATGTTTTTGTTGTCGCAATAAATAATCGGTAGTGGCGTCTTCCGAATCAGATTTTCGCGAGGGATGATCTGGTAAAGGCAGTCTTCAACGAAGAAATCTGGCCAGCCTTCAAGGCGATCATCGTCGATACAATGCGCATAATCGTGTTCGAGATCAACGATCCGGTCGACGATATCGCTGTTTACGTGCCCCATCGCGCCCTCACGCCTCGCCGGGTACCCAGGCTGGCGCACCCTCAGCCTGGTATCCCATCAAATGGCAGTAATACCGCCAGAACCCACGCACGGGAACTTCAGTAAGCGGGGAATCCGGATCTTCGATCGGGCCGAGTCCCCCCATTTCGATCACCGAGTAACGATCCCGCTCACGGCCGATGACCCGTTGAATCAAAGCACCAGCCTCACCGTCTTCGATCGAGACATAGCCGGCCGGCCCGATCATATTGACCTGTTTAAGGCGCAGCTTACGGAGCGCCTCATCATCATCGGCGTAGGCAAAGCAGGTCCAATTGAGTTCGAATTCGTTTGGACCGCGCGGCCGAATTTGGCGCGTCGCCAACGTATTCGACAGACGCTGAAAAATGACGCTTGGAAACAACGCCATCATCATGATCGCGCAACCATCGCCGACCTCGTCGCGAAACTCGATCATGCTGGGATCAGCTAGCGACAAGGTGTCGTCATAGACGCCGAGGTTCTTGAGTAGTTGTTCATCACTCGCCTCCAGGTCATCGCTGTCGTAAACCGTAAACAGTACCCGGTGGCGCTTGAGGCGGTCCATCTTCGAGCCGCCACGCTGAGTTGTCCGCATGATCCCAAAGGTCGTTTGGAACTGGTGCAGGAGCCCGGCATGATAGGAATCCATGAGGTTTTCGAAATAGAATTTCCAGTTACCGGGAATACGCTGGCGCCAGTGACCGAGTATTTCGATCGGCCTATTAAACATGGTGTCAAGATATTCCATGTTGGGTTTGTCGAGGAAGCTCTCAAGCGATTCTACCTCATGGCTAAACGAGCCGAAGATAACGCCGCGATAAGTCGCGACATTGAGCGTTTGCAAACCGTGATTGCGTTTATCGAATGTCTCCGGCATGCCGCCTTTGCCGCGAATGCCGCGTTCGAAGGGAACACCAATCAAATTGCCGGCGAGGTCATAACACCAGTGGTGGTAGATGCAGGTGTGGTCCTGAGTCGTTCCAAAGGGCTCACGCACCAGCATCGTCCCGCGGTGCGCGCAGCGATTAACAAACGCATGGATAACGCCATCGTTGTTGCGGTTAACGACGACCGGCGTGTCGCCGATGAAGGTCGATTTGAAGTCGCCAATTTCAGGGATTTCCGCCTCAAGCGCCAGATAGCACCAAATCGGTCCTTGAAAGACGCGTTCTTGCTCGCGCGCGTAGATTCCCGGATCGTTAAAAACGGGGTAGGGCACGCGACTGAAGTCCGCCGCCGGCCATCGCAGATCGGTCCCGTCGCTCATCCTAATCCTCCGAATCGGCACACAGGATCGTCGTCCGTGCTGCGCGATCGTACGCGCCGTCATCGATCGCAGCAACCGGTGTAGCAGATATCATCATACGGAAGCTTGGCTAGTTGTCTGACTAATCAATGAGGCTAAGAAGATCACGTGGGGCGAGGCCCGGCGGCTCCCCTGCAGCCAGAATTTCCTCCCACGAGGTTGCATCTATCGGGACGCCAGCGCGCCGGCGCATGTCAGCGGCTTGTTGCTCAGGCTCACCTGCGATCAACACCGGCAATTCAGGATCCGTTGGTGGAGTCGATTTGACGTAATCGGTCATTGCGTCAAACTCACGGGCAAGCCAGTGCCCATCGCCGAAACGAAGCGGGTTGAGCAATATTGCAAACATGTTGTTGACGATGCCGCCACGCCGCTCATTGTCGGGCTGCAGAGTCCCGCCACCTGATAGCAAACCAGCAAGCAGTTCGCAGGCCATTGCCAAGCCATAGCCTTTGTGTTCGCCGACCGGCAGCAGCGCGCCCAGCGGCTCATCAAACATCACCGAGGCGTCGTGCGATGGCCGGCCCTCGGCATCGATCACTGTGCCCTCATTGAGTGGGCCATTTTCGTTCATCGCGACACGTGCCTTACCCAGCGCAATCCGCGTGGTCGCCATGTCGAGCAGAAACCTTGGTACGATTTCGTTGCCGGGAATTGCGATGCAGATCGGGTTGGTTATGAAACGTGCCGATCGGCTTCGAAACGGCGCCACGATTGGCGGGTGATCGACTGCATTTACGAAGTGAATCGAAATTAGGTCAGCCGCGATCGCCTGCTCACCGAAGGCGCCGACCCGACCGATGTGGTGCGCGCCGGCGAGTGACATCGCCACCAGGCCGAGCTGCCGACAACGCTTGATGGCGATGTCCATCGCCTCAGCCGCGACACGCCCCCCATAGCCGCGGCGGCCGTCGAAGCGCAAAACCATACCCCCGTCGACATCCAGACGAACCCCAGTATTGGGAATGACAAGCCCGGCCATGACGTGGCGTACATACTGCGGCAGCAAGCCAATACCATGGCTATCGTGGCCGGCCATGTTTGCGTCTACCAGATGATCGGCAACGGTCTTGGCCTAGATTTCGTCACTGCCGCCCGCGCGTATGACGGCTGCCCCGATCCGGCGCAACGATTGATGATCGACCCGCATACACCTGGCCACGTTAGTGTCCTCCCTAACTCGCACACTGCAGGACGCCGATTGCCTATGCAGCTACGTGCATCGCCTGTACCGGATGCAGTTGTAACGCCAACTTCTTAATATGTACTTCGCGCGGTGACGACGAAACGCTGCGATCGAACTGTTCAGCCCCGATACATTGATTAATACTGTCTAGAGAATGAAGATCGGGTAACAACCCGTGGCGAGACTACACGACGTCGGCCAGTGCCTTTCCAATGGCGTCGATGGCAGATGCGGCCTTGTCGGCGTTGGGTCCACCGCCTTGTGCCATATCGGGGCGTCCTCCGCCGCCTTTGCCACCCAGTTCGGCAACGCCAACGCGCGCCAAGGTAACCGCATCGACTTTTGCACTGAGATCTGCGGTCACACCGACAATTAATGCCGCTTTGCCATCCACCACCGATACAAGTGCCACGACGCCCGAGCTAATTCCCCTTTTGGCTTCGTCGAGCATGCCGCGCAAGTCTTTGGCCGGCACGCCCTCTAACACCTCGGCCCCGTAAGTCACGCCACTTAGATCGCGGGTGGTCAGTCCCCCCGCCGGGCCGCCACCGGCCATTTTACGGCGGGTCTCGGCAAGCTCACGTTCGAGTCGTTTGCGGTCCCCGAGCAAGGCATCAATGCGCTCGGCAACGTCTTGCGGTTTGGCCTTAAGACGCTCTGCCGCATTTCGCAAATATCGCTCCTGGTCCCTGACGTGGCTGAGCGCCGCATCTCCGGCGACCGCTTCAATACGGCGTATACCGGCCGCGACTCCGGTCTCCGATACAATTTTAAAAAGACCTATGTCGCCGGTACGTGCAACATGCGTACCGCCGCACAGTTCGACAGAAAAGGCCGGATCGCGTCCGCCCATACTGAGAACGCGCACCTCATCGCCGTATTTCTCGCCAAATAGAGCAAGCGCCCCCGCCTCAATCGCCTCGTCGTGTGCCATCAATCGGGTTTGCACGGGCTGGTTGCTGCGTATCTGACCGTTGACAGATGCCTCGACAATGCTGAGTTCGTCATCAGAAATGGGCTTGGGTTGGCTAATATCCAACCGTAGTCGATCGGCCGCCACCAGCGACCCTTTCTGCGTAACATGCTTGCCCAATGCCACCCGCAGGGCTGCATGTAGCAGATGCGTCGCCGAATGGTGTGCGTGGATCCGACCGCGGCGCTCGCTGTCGACGCGCAGCTCGACCTGATCGCCGACCGCTAATTCACCCTCCTCCACCCGACCAATATGAACGTGAAGGGCACCGAGTTGTTTTTTTGTGTCGTCGACCACGACTCTACCGCCGGTGGCAGAAAATAGAGATCCGCTATCTCCGGCCTGGCCACCGGATTCACCGTAAAACGGCGTTTGATTGGTAATGATTTGGACATCGTCACCAGTAACCGCACGGTCGCGTTCCACTTTATCGACGAGGATTGCCTCTATACGGCCTTCGGCGATTTCAGTTTC
>Ga0114999_10007531_pt1 | contig 12329 bp, 9 predicted proteins | sample ArcticOcean_MG_C_3_FD_89820 | JGI IMG/M metagenome (GOLD analysis project Ga0114999, IMG submission 89820) | Marine microbial communities from western Arctic Ocean - ArcticOcean_MG_CB8_126 | ecosystem: Environmental > Aquatic > Marine > Oceanic | place: Arctic Ocean: Canada Basin | collected...
AAACTGACGATCTCATATGCTTGAGGGTCGTCCAACAACTTGCGCAAAAGGACATTGTTCGGTCCATGACCCGACTTGTGGCCAACAAATTTGCCAATAACACTGTATCCAAGCAGGTAAAGGTCGCCGATAGCGTCAAGAATTTTGTGTTTTACAAATTCGTCTTCGAGTCGTAGGCCTTCTTCGTTCAGAATTCGGTAATCATCAACAACCACCGCATTATCTAAACTGCCGCCTTTGGCCAGATTCATGGCACGAAGTTTCTCGTAGTCGGCGAGAAAGCCAAACGTGCGCGCACGGCTCACTTCTTTTACGTAGCTTGTGGTCGAAAACTCCAGCGTTGACGTGTGTTCGTGCTTCTTAAACACAGGATGGTCGTACTCGAGCGTGTAGCTCAATTGAAACCCGTCGTACGGGAGCAACGTAGCGCTTACGTCGCCTTTTTCGTAGGTTACCGGTTTGAGGATGCGCAGGAACTTTTTCTCTGCCTCCTGTTCGACAATGCCCGCCGACTGCAGCAAGAATACAAAAGGCGCAGCACTACCATCCATAATTGGCAACTCGCCGGCGCTCACTTCAACATAAAGGTTGTCCACCCCAAGGCCCGAGAGGGCCGACATCAAATGTTCAACCGTGGAAATCTCATGCGAACCGTTCTTTAGCGAGGTCGCCATAGTGGTATCACCCACGTTGCTCGCATGCGCTTTGATTTCAATCTGTTCGTCGAGATCGGTGCGTATAAACACGATCCCACAATCGGCAGGCGCCGGACGAAGCGTGACGAATACCTTTTCGCCCGTATGCAGCCCAACCCCCGTCGCGCGAATGGTGTTGTTTATGGTTTTTTGTTTTAGAAAATCTGTCATTAGGCAGCCGCGATGGATCTTACAAAGAAGGCGCCCTCATCTCTACGAACTAGGTAACAGTTTTTTGTTTCATTTTGTTTCATTTTCGACGAAAATTTTGCACGAAACCGAAAAAAACAGGTTGTCGGACACACACTGATCGATGCATGACGTCGCAGGTAAGCATGGGGACGGAGTAAAGGGTCAGAGTACTTTACTCCGTCCCCACATTTCCCGACCTCCGAAACCAAAACCCCAAAAGAAGAGCCTCCGCATACCTAGCTAGTGGAAGGAATATGATCGCGCGCGATCATATTCCAAAACCGAAACCCCTTTAGGGGTTTTGGTTAATCCGCCTGCCGCCGCAAAAACGCCGGTATATCCAAATACTCTAAGTCCTGTGAGTCTTGATCGTCCGCTAAGTTATCTCGCGGGGAAGGCTGGTTGCGCGCGTACGCAGGCCGGTCGAGCTTGTTGTAGTCAATCTCACCATCCAGTGCTTGCTTCGTAACAATGTTATCCACAACCACCTTCGGTAGATCCTGCTCGCCAAGACCGGTAGCAACGACAGTCACTTTGAGCTCGTCGCCCATACTTGCATCGATCACGGTGCCGACTACGACCGTCGCAGACGAAGATGCAAACTCGTCAATGATGCTGCCGACATCGGTAAATTCACCGATATTGAGGTCCGGACCGGCCGTCACGTTGACCAAAATACCACGTGCGCCATGCAGGTCGACGTCCTCGAGCAATGGCGAACGAATGGCCGCTTCAGCAGCGTCGCGAGCTCGATTGTCCCCTGACGCCCGGCCAGTGCCCATCATGGCCATGCCCATCTCGGACATCACGGTTCGCACATCAGCGAAATCTACGTTGATCATTCCGGGCCGAATGATCAGATCTGCGATACCTTGAACTGCACCCAGTAAAACATCATTGGCCGCGCTAAATGCATCCAGCATGCTGGTCCGCTCGCCAAGAACAGCGAGAAGCTTCTCGTTCGGAATAATAATCAGCGAGTCTACGTGTTGCGACAATTCGCGAATCCCAAGATCCGCTATATCCGTGCGTTTTTCGAAATTGAACGGCCGGGTTACCACCGCAACCGTCAGAATGTCCATGTCACGAGCCACCTCGGCAACGATTGGAGCAGCCCCAGTTCCGGTCCCACCGCCCATCCCAGCAGTGATGAAAACCATGTCGGCGCCCAGCAAAACCTCGGCAATCCGGTCACGGTCCTCCATAGCAGCCGCCCGACCTACTTGCGGATTCGTACCGGCACCCAACCCTTTAGTAATACCGCCGCCTATTTGCAAGGTCGTATGTGCATCCAGACTTGTTAGTGCCTGCGCGTCCGTGTTGGCTGCGATGAAATCGACGCCCTCAACGCTTTTGGACACCATATGTTGAACGGCGTTACCACCACCGCCCCCTACTCCGATGACCTTGATTATTGCGCTTTGTGTCGTACTGTCGACCAATTCAAACATTGTCTTCTCCTGCTAGAAGTTGTCATTCATCCAATTTTTTAACCTTGCATACGCCCCGCCCGTGCGCGTGCCCCGAACGCCTGGCATTTCTTTTTCACGCTCCAATCCGTACTGCAACAAGCCAACTCCCGTTGCATAAACCGGGTTGCGAACTATCTCTTTCAACCCGGCTACATTTCGCGGCGACCCCAAACTGACTGGCATATGGAAAATCTCTTCCGCTAAGTCGATCACGCCCTCCATCTTCGCAGCCCCACCGGTAAGAACGATTCCTGAGGCGATCAAGTCCTCAAAACCACTGCGTCTAAGCTCCGATTGGATTAGGGTGAATAGCTCGTCGTAGCGTGGCTCCACCACTTCCGCCAGCGCTTGGCGAGACAACTCACGGGTCGGTTTGTCACCGACGCCTGGCACATTGATCACCTCATTTGCGGTGGCCAGCTGGGTCAATGCGCACGCATACCTGATCTTTAGATCCTCGGCGTTTTGCGTGGGTGTGCGTAGCGCCATGGCAATATCGTTAGTCACTTGGTCCCCCGCAATGGGGATTACGGCGGTGTGCCGAATTGCGCCATCAGTAAACACCGCGATATCGGTAGTGCCTCCGCCAATGTCCACAAGACAGACGCCCAAATCGCGTTCGTCATCCGTGAGCACGGAGTAGCTTGACGCGAGCTGTTCTAAAATGACGTCATTAACATGCAATCCGCAACGCTCGATACACTTTTCAATATTTTGTGCGGCGTTGACCGCACAAGTGACCATGTGCACCTTTGCCTCGAGACGTACGCCTGACATCCCTAGAGGTTCTTTAATCCCTTCCTGGTTATCTATGACGTACTCTTGGGGCAATACGTGGAGTATTTTTTGGTCGGCTGGAAAAACCATTGCCTGCGCGGCATCGATCACGCGTTCGATGTCTTGTGGGTATACCTCGCGATCGCGAATCGCAACAATCCCATGCGAATTAAGACTACGAATATGACTTCCTGCGATGCCTGCATAGACATTGTCGATAGCACATCCGGCCATCAACTCAGCCTCTTCCACGGCGCTTTGAATGGACTGCATTGTCGACTCGATGTTAACGACCACCCCCTTCTTCAATCCGCGCGAGCGATGCGTGCCGATACCGATGATTTCGAGCTCGCCCGCGTCCGAGACTTCGGCGACAACCGCAGCCACCTTATTCGTGCCGATGTCCAGACCAACTATCTTTGGTAGCTCGGGTTCCGCGGGCATCAATTATCATCCGTTAGTGGAATAGACGAGCCAATGCTGGCGGTAAGAATGCCCATGTCGCTAAATCTGACCGCAACCCCGCTGTGGTATCTCGCATCGATGTATTCGGCATGACGTTCGCCGTCGCGTAGCACGCTGCGATAAGCAAAAAGCAGGCGATGCATTCGCTCGCTCAACTGATCCGAACCAAGCGACACTTTTAGACCGGTCCCCAAAACCAGCTGCCATTCACCCAGGCCATCCTCATGGAGCTCGCGGATGACAAAACCTTCACGAGACACGATCTGATCAAGCAGCCTAAACACCTCCATGGCTTGCGCGGCAGTACTGATGCGAATATCAAATACTGGCAATTCACCGTGTACATCCGGCAACTCAAGATCTTTGCCATCTGCCGACAAATACCCACCATCCAAACGTCGCGCCACCGGTTGCACTTTGCTTACCGCCACCACGAGCCTATCGGGCCACTCACGACGTACCGCAACGTTATGCGCCCACCCTAGGGATTGAAGCACACGCTGAATTGCTTCCAAATCAACATTCAAAACACCGACGACATCTTGGGCGGCCAACAGATCAGAAATTGTCGCTCTCTCCAACGGCGTCAACTCACCGTTAATCGTGAGAGTGCTAACAGGATAGTTGAGGGTCTGCCATCCGACGGCCACACCACCTAACAATACGCAAACAACGAAAACAATCATCAGGCGGTTAATCAAGTTCACCCCGCAGACTCTTGGAGATCATGCTGACGTTGCCCGCCCCTTGCACCATGAGGACATCACCCGCCATTGCAAATTGCCCTACGAGGTCGAGTGCTTCCTGCGGGTCTTCGGCAAATACGGGACTCAGTTGGCCGCGCTGACGGATTGCCTGGCTCAAAGTTTTGCTATCCGCCCCGGCGATGGCTTCTTCCCCAGCTGAATACACATCCAGCAGCATGAGCGCATCGACACTCGACAGAACGCGCACGAAATCCTCAAACAGATCTCGCGTACGCGTATAGCGGTGAGGTTGATAGATCATCGCAAGCCGTCGATCAGGCCAAACGCTACGCGCGGTGTCTATCACGGCAGTCACCTCCGTCGGGTGGTGCCCATAGTCGTCAACAAGGGTTATATCTTGGTCCGTAACTTCTTGCGTCACTTGGAAACGTCGGTCGACTCCTGCAAAACCATCTAAGCCACGAACGATCGCCTCGTCTGCTATGCCTTCATCACTTGCTACCGCCACCGCCGCGAGTGCATTGGATACGTTGTGTCGGCCCGGGATTGCGAGATTGAGGTGCAACTTTGCGCCAAGATCGCCCCGTTCAACGTCAAACTGCCAACGCTGGCCGGAAGCACGGACGTTGGTCGCCCGAATATCGGCATCTTCACCGAAGCCATACGTCAAGAGCGGCCGAGCGAGATCATCTGCGATATCGAGGACATTTTGGTCGTCCACACACAATGCCACACTCCCGTAGAACGGCAGCCGATGCGCAAACTCGACAAAAGTCTGTTTCAACCGATTGAAGTCGTTGCCATACGTGGCCATGTGGTCTCTATCGATGTTGGTGATGACTGCCGACATCGGCTGCAAATGCAGAAACGATGCGTCACTTTCATCTGCCTCTGCGATTAAATAGCGACCCGCACCCAACTCGGCATTGGTCCCGGCGCTATTTAGAAGACCGCCAATAACAAACGTCGGCGATAAGCCAGCGCATTGAAAGATCTCGGTGATCAGGCTAGTCGTTGTCGTTTTGCCATGTGTCCCGGCAACCGCTATCCCGTGGCGGTAGCGCATTAATTCGCCGAGCATTTCGGCACGTGCTACAACTGGCGTCCGGCTCGCTCGAGCGCCTACCAACTCTGGGTTGTCCTCGGCAATTGCGCTAGACACCACGATCACGTCGGCGCCTTCAACCCATTTCGCATCATGGCCGATGCCAATGACAGCACCTCGGTCAACCAAGCGGGTGGTCGTAGCAGACGCCTGCATATCCGACCCCGTCACTTGATAACCTTGATTCAATAGCACTTCAGCGATGCCGCACATGCCCGCACCACCGATGCCTACAAAGTGAATCGCACGGATACGGCCCATTTCGGGAACTTGGTAGATGGGTGAATCAGCCATCGCGCGAGGCTTCCAGCACTGAGCGCATGACAAAACCGAACATGGCGCACGATACAATCAAGCTGTTGCCGCCATAACTGACAAAAGGCAGCGTGAGTCCTTTGGTGGGAAGGACACCGGTGTTCACACCTAGATTTACGAGGAACTGGAAACCGATGATCAAGCCCGTGAAGTAGCACCCAAAACCCGCAAATGTGGCACCTTCGTTGAGCAGCCGTTTTGCGAGCTGGAACAGGGTGACTACAAAGAATAGAAACGCGGCCGCAACAGCCATGGTGCCCACTATGCCGAGTTCTTCTGCTATTACGGCAAAAATGAAATCGTTATGCGCTTCCGGCAGATACAGGTGTTTTTGAATACTTTCGCCAAGCCCCAATCCAAACCATTCGCCACGACCAAAGGCAATCAATGCCTGAGTGAGTTGGTATCCGCTGTCGTACGCCTTGGGCCACGGGTCGAGAAACGTTATCAGACGTTCAAGCCGATAGGGTTCAAACCAGATCAAACCCCCGAGTGCGGCACCGCCTAAAAGCAAGCACGTCAAAAAATACAGAAGCCGCGCGCCCGCCAAAAAGAGCAGCACCACGGTCGCACCGACGATGACTACAGCAGACCCCAGGTCCGGTTGCGCAATCAATAGAGCGCAAACCCCGACCACCATCGACAACGGGACTAGGATTCGATGCGGCTCGGTTTGCAATCGCGCGTGGTAGCGGCGCAGAAAGCCAGCGAGGTAGATCATCAAACAAAACTTTGCGACCTCGGACGGCTGTATCGAAAAACTACCGAAATTGATCCAACGCGTCGCACCGTTCACCTCATGGCCGATGAAAAGCACCAACACCGCCAGGAGCACGCTAGCGACCCACGCAACAAGATACAGCTTGTCCCAAACGACCAGCGGGAGGGCATAAACCAATGCGAATGCGACTAAAGCCAGGCTCAAGAAAACCAGATGTTTCGACAAGTACGCGCCCTCGAGGGCGACAGACGCCGATGCAACCATGATCAAGCCGAACACCAACAGGCCCAACCAGGTCACAAGTAACCCAGACGCGTTCTCGGTATACGTTGCGACGCCAGCCGTCATGCGGCGCCTCCAACAAGTTTCACGACTGCCTGTTCGAACTGCTCGCCACGCTGCATGAAGTTATCGAACATATCGAGGCTAGCGCACGCGGGCGACAACAACACGATGTCGCCAGGGCTGCTACTTTGCGCGGCATGGGCAACCGCCTCTGCTATGCTTTGACTCGGCGTTGTTGCGATGCCCTCTCGTTGTGCAACATCCGCCAATTGCGGGCCATCGATCCCGAGCGTAACCAAGTGCTTCACACGTTTGCGCATGACTGCACCGAGCGGACCTAGATCTACGCCCTTCGCATCGCCTCCTGCAATCAAGATCACCTTGGATGAAGTGGGTTGCCCTTCCAATGCCGCGATGGTCGAGCCTAGATTGGTGGCTTTGGAATCATTGATGAAGGTGACGTGGTTGTATTCAAGAATCACCTCGAAGCGGTGCCGCAAGCCCTTGAACGAAGCCAATGTTGGAATCGCCAGCAACGGATCACACACCTCGGACACGAGCGCCAGCGCGGCCATGACGTTCAGTTCATTGTGGAGCCCCGCCAGCGGTAGCTCCGCACAAGCCACAATGGCACGCCCACCTTGGGCCAACCAGCGGACCGAGCCTTGCATCATAACGCCCCAATCCTTCGCATTGTGGGGTGCAGCCGTCCCAAAACTAATAGACCGTCCACTGGACGCCGGTTTAGTTCTTACGTCATCGCGATTAAAAACAAGTAACTCGGCGTTACGGAAAATGCGGTGTTTGCTCCCAATGTATGCGTCGAGGTCTTTGTGGTGATCAAGATGGTCTTCGCTCACATTGAGAATTACCGCGGAGCGCAAACCTAACCGATGACTCCGTTCCAACTGAAAGCTCGACAGCTCCAACGCATAGTTCTCTGTGGGTTCCTCTAGGAGATCGAGGACCGCTTTGCCTAGGTTGCCACCCGCCGAACACGGCATCCCAATCCCATTCAGAATGTGAGCCACCAGTGCTGTTACCGTACTCTTACCATTCGTACCCGTTATGCCAAACACCGGCGCGGTGACCTCGTTGGAAAAAAGATCGATATCGCTCACGAGTTCAACATCGGACAAAGCTGCCTGACGAACCAAGCACGTGTCCAATGGCAGGCCTGGGCTAACAACGAGCATGTCGATCGACTTATGCGGCAGTGCATGCGCATGCCAATAGAACGTAGCCCCCTCGACCGCTGGCGCGTCAGCAGGTTGTGGTCGAGTGTCGATCACGATTGGGCTGATACCTTTACTGACAAGATAACGAACAACGGAACGGCCGGTTACGCCATAGCCGAGAACTGCAATCCTGTCAGTCTGACTTATGCTCAACGTCACCTCAGTTTCAACGTGGACAGACCAATGGCTACGAGTACCAATGTGACGATCCAAAACCGCACGATTACCTTGGGTTCCGGCCAACCCTTCAACTCGAAATGATGATGGATCGGTGCCATGCGAAAAATGCGCTTACCCGTCAGGCGAAACGACACTACCTGGATGATGACGCTCGCGGTTTCCAGCACGAACAGCCCACCCATAATGAGCAGCACAAACTCGTGACGCACGATAATCGCAACAACGCCCAGAGCTGCGCCCAAAGCGAGTGCGCCTACATCGCCCATGAATACCTGTGCCGGATAGGTGTTGAACCACAAAAATCCCAAACCGGCGCCGATGAGAGCACCACAAAAAACCGCGAGTTCCCCCGCACCCGGAATGTAGGGAATTTGCAGATAGGTTGAAAAAGAGACGTTGCCTGATACATAGGCGATCAAACCCAGCGCAGCGCCCACCATAACGGCTGGCAGAATCGCCAGCCCATCCAACCCGTCAGTAAAATTCACAGCATTGCTCATACCGACGATCATCAGATAGCTCAATGCGATGAACCCCATCCCCAACGGAATCGCGACACTTTTGAAAAATGGCACGATCAGATCGGTCTCGGCTGGGATCTGTGCTGCGTTGTAGAGAACGACAGCGGCCACAAGCCCGACGACCGATTGCCAAAAAAACTTCCATCTTGCGACCAGCCCAGCGCTGTTTTTACGAACGACTTTCAAATAGTCGTCGACCCACCCGATGACGCCAAAAGCCATCGTCACGCTAAGCACGATCCACACATTTCGATTGGTGAGGTCGCCCCACAACAATGTAGTGATAAGAATTACGATGAGAATGAGGGCGCCACCCATCGTCGGCGTCCCAGCCTTACTAAGATGCGACCCCGGCCCATTAGGGCGAACCGTTTGTTTTATCTGTAAGTGGGCGAGCTTTTCGATAACCAACGGCCCGATTAACAACGAAGTAAACAGCGCAGTCATGACGCTAACCATCGTGCGAAAGGTCAAATACTGAAAAACAGTAAACCCACGTACGTACTCAGACAGGAGATCTGTTAACCAAAGAAGCATTAAGCGATACCCTCAAGGACATTGGTGGCGACTTGCGCGTCATTGAAGTCGTGCTTAACGCCGTCGACCTCTTGGTATTCTTCGTGCCCCTTGCCCGCAATCAGGACCAGATCGCCGGGCTCTGCTTCGTGTAGTGCACGACAAATGGCTTCGCCTCGGTCCACGCACTCGTACGCAAATGGCACGAACTTCCTTTCGATACCGACTCGCATGTCTTGAATGATTACCTCGGGGTCTTCACTGCGGGGATTGTCTGATGTGAGCCACACGCAATCGCTATTGGCTACCGCAGCGTGTGCCATCAATCCGCGCTTGCCTTTGTCGCGATCGCCGCCGCAACCCACAACACACACAAGCTTGCCCTGGCAGCATCTGCGCATCGCTTGCAACACCTTCTCCAACGCGTCAGGTGTATGCGCGTAGTCGACCACCACTGTTGGCTTTCTTGCAGACCGCGTGCCAACCACTTGTAGGCGCCCAGGCACAGCACGCAGTTCAGGTAACAACGCACAGGCTTCATCGAGCTTCGCGCCTTGGCTTACAACCGCGGCTAGCGCGGCGCTAATATTTGCTACCGAGAAATCTGCTGCGACGGAAAGATCAGCGGCGCATTCTCCCCAAGGGGTTATCCACTCGACAGCCATCCCCGTATCGGTCGCACTCGTGCGCCAAGAAATGTCGCCACCCTGCCCGTAAGTAATGACTTCGGCCTCACATTTAGCCGCTAATTCTTTACCAAAAGGTGACTCGATAGAAATGATCGCGTATTGCAAACCAAATTCGGTAAATAGCCGTGCTTTGGCGCTTGCATACCTCTGCATGGTGCCGTGATAGTCCAAATGGTCACGCGTGAGGTTGGAAAAAATCCCGGTTGTAAAATTCACCGCATCGACCCGACGCTGATCCAATGCGTGCGAGCTAACTTCGATTGCTGCATGGGTCGCTCCCTGGGCGGCCAGGCTCGCCAATCGTCGCTGTACGGCCACCGCATTCGTTGTTGTCAGGTCTGCATCGGCAAGCCCGTCAAGAAAGCCCCACCCCAACGTGCCGCTGTAGCCACAACGCACCGCGCGCGCTTGCCCGCTTCGCCCGATGAGGTCCGCCACGTGATAAGCAATCGAGGTTTTGCCATTTGTACCGGTTACCCCCGTGCAACCGAGATCCCCACTTGGGTCGGCAAAAAAACGTGCGGCTAGCGTACCGCGACCGTCCACCAATTCCTCGACCGCTATCACCGGGACGTCGCTGGTGGGCCGGTAGCTAGCTGCGGGAGCTCTGAGTCAATCAATATTACCGAAGCTCCGGCTTGGACGGCTGCTTGCACATGCTTGTCGCGCAACTCAGTACCTTCGGCCACTGCGATGAATCCACAACCGAGCGCCACCTCGCCACTGTGCTCGGCAAGGTCGACAAGGTCGATGTCCGGAACGTCGTCGCGCTGTAGCAGTTCGCGCAGATTCATCCTCGCTCGCTACCCGGGCCTTTAGCTAGGACCACATCTTTGTCGGGCCGAACACCCAGAACGCGCAGGCTTTGCTTGGCAACCTCATGGAATACCGGCGCCGCAACTGCGCCGCCGCCAGTGGCGCCTGCACTTGCTTCGTTCACCGCGACCACGACGACGAGCTTCGGGTCCGAAACGGGAACCACACCTGCGAACCAAGCAATGTGGCGCTCATCGTCATACCCGTCGCGTCCAACAAGGCGTACCGTGCCGGTCTTGCCCGCAACGCGGAAACCAGGAATGGCCGCCTTTGGCGCCGTACCACCTTGCGCCGTAACAAGCTCCATCATCGACAGGACTTCACGGGTTACCCGTTCGTCAAAGACCCTTTTGCGGCTTACCGGCTGATCTTGTCTAACGATACTCAGCGGCATCCGATAGCCGAGACTTGCCAAAGACAAATAGGCCTGTGCAAGCTGCAATGGCGTCACCGACAAGCCATAGCCATAGGCAAATGACGCACGCACAACGGGATAGCGTAGTTGTGCATTACTCAACAACCCCATCGTTTCGCCCGGTAGTCCCGTCCCCAAGAACTCCCCAAGACCGGCCCGCTGCAACACGTGGTATACGGCTTCTTGATCCAACTCCAGCGCGACTTTTACAAACGCAACTTGACTCGACTTTTGCAAGGCCTGCGCGAACGAGATCACGCCACGGCTCACCGGATCCTGAATCAGTTTCTTGCCCACCCAGAAGTAGCCCGGCTTGGTATCGATGGGGGTGCGGCTGTCATAGTGACCAGACTCGATGGCTGCCACAGCGGTAAATGGCTTTATCGTGGAACCGGGCTCGTACGCGTCAGTGACCGCTCGATTGCGCATGCCTGCTTCGTACCCTTTGATGTCATTGGGGTTGAACGAGGGTTGGTTGACTAGCGCTAATATCTCGCCTGTCGCGACATCGAGCATGACCAGCGAGGCCGATTTCGCACCGTGGCTTTGCACCGCGGACTTTAACTCGCGATACGCTATGAATTGCAGGTTGAGATCGATACTCAAACTAAGGTCTTCGCCGTAGCTTGGCGCCGCGATATAGTCGAGGTCGCGAATCGTGTTGCCGTCGCGACTTTTCAGCACAACCTTGCTGCCATGCCGGCCCCGCAAGCTACGATCGAAGGCCGCCTCCATTCCCTCCTGACCACGATCATCAATGTCTGTCATACCAACGACATGGGCCGCTGTTTCAGCAGACGGGTAGTACCGACGATATTCAGGCTGCAGGTACACATGATCAATGTTCAAGCTGCGCATCGCATCGGCAATCTGCAATGACGCGCGCCGTTTCAAGTAGACAAACTCGCGATCCGGATTCCCGCTTATGCGTTCGCTCAGCGCGGCAATCGATTCATCAATCGCATCCGCTAGGCGCGTGAGGTCGGCATCGCTAAACTGCGCTCTGCTCGGGTCCGTCCAAATAGCAAACACCGGCGTACTCACTGCTAGCGCCGCGCCGTTCCGATCGGTGATGACGCCGCGCATTGCCGGGATTGTCTCGCGGCGAACCGATCGAGCGTCACCTTCGCGTTGCAGGAATTCATGTTCGGTCACGCCGAGAAATACTACGCGGCCGGCAAGCGCCACGGCACATCCAATGAACACAACAACTAAGACAT
>Ga0114999_10007532_pt1 | contig 12329 bp, 14 predicted proteins | sample ArcticOcean_MG_C_3_FD_89820 | JGI IMG/M metagenome (GOLD analysis project Ga0114999, IMG submission 89820) | Marine microbial communities from western Arctic Ocean - ArcticOcean_MG_CB8_126 | ecosystem: Environmental > Aquatic > Marine > Oceanic | place: Arctic Ocean: Canada Basin | collected...
CAAAGCAGGGCTGTGGTGGCATAATTGATTGCGAGCCAGAAAAAAGTGGTTTTCTCCATGATCGATTTGCGCGCCACCTTGGCTGAATCGAACTTTACGAAAGTGCCTTTAGGATTATATCCTCGCACTTCTTTGGCCTTGGCTGCACAGGCTAAGCGATCAATATTGGCGTAACCCAGTCCATGGTCGATATTGTAAAGAGACACCGCAAGGTCAAACTTCTTTTCTCGCAGACGAACGATGTTTTCCTTGCCGTAACTGGAGACACCCATTCTACGCTGATCTGGAATGGTGAGAACCTCATCGACAAGAGGATCTTGTGCGACGGCTTCCTGGGCTGATTGTGGAACCAAAACGGTGATCTTGCAGTCCGGAAACTCTTCTCTTAGAGAAAGCAGGGTCTGATTTAGAATCCGCGTGGCGGAACGAATAACCAGAATATTCACTTGGCTGTTCTGTGCCTCCATTGATTAACCGGGAATATGGGCGCGGCCAAAGTCGCCTGGGTTTTCTAGGTCAAACACTTTGCCTTCGACATTGACGGCGACCAGTTTTTTGATTCCAGAACGTTTTGCAATGGCCTTGACTTCAGAGTAGCCGTTTCCGGAAATATTATTAAAAGGAATCACGCCCAGAGAAAACGATTTCTTTTTCAGCTGTCCCATTAAACTATCGGGGAACGTTTTCTGGTTGAAATGTGAGTCTCCGTAAAGGAGCACTTCATTTACATGTGGGTTTTTCCTCAGTTCCTGCTCGACTCCTGGCTGTGCGAGAACCGTCACGGGCTTCTTGAACTGATTATGGACGGAGTCAACAACATCATGGATCTGTTTCATTCTTGAACTGCGGAAAATAAGAATTTCACCATTGGAATTGAGTTCCAGGTTTTTAAAATTATCCTTGGCAGTGGCATTGTAGCGTTGGTTGAAACCTATTTCATAGAGCTTTTCAGCGGCTCTAAAATTAGCCATGATTTTATCAGCCGGATATTCCGGGCGGTTAACCACAACATGGTTCCCTCCATCAAAATGCTTCCAGTCCATATCTTGAAGATAACCCTGTTCCTTCATGCGATTGAAGAAAGGAGTGCCCGGTTGCGGAGTGCTGATAGAAAGTTGAAACCGCCACAGCAGACCACGATCAAGAAGTTCATGAATGAGATCGAGAGTTTTTTTGTCGCAATCATCGGTGGAGCCTTCTCCTCCGAAAGTGAAAGTTCCATAGAATTTTAGGCCGATGCTGGTGCCATGTTTCATGAGTTGCTTGAGCTTAGGAACATTGAATTTCCTCTGAAGTTCCATTCCCTTCGCCGCGTGTTCGCCGGCGGTCTCTATACCAAGCCGAACCATGTAATAGCCGGCCATTTTCATATGATCGAGAACTTCTTCATCCATGGGCCACTGACCACACATCACATCATATTTCAGGTCGTCAAGTCCGTTTTCTCGGATTGCTTTGGTCAACTCGATGATATATTTTTTGCTTCCGTTATGAACCTCTTCGTCAAAAAAGATACCTTCTAAATTCGGATACTTGGCTCGCAAGTTATGTAATTCGTAGACCACATTTTCCGGATTTCTCGGTCGCCAGTTAGGACGTTGATAGGAAATATTTCCGCATACACAGAAGGTACAAGACAATGGGCAACCTCGCGATGCATAGGCCTGGATTTCCAGATATTCGCTGGAAGGCTCGCCGGGCATTCCATATGCCAAGCGGGAGACGTCACCATCTTCAGGAAGCGGTAAATCGTTCACATCAAGCGGGGGCCTGATGTTGGTGTTGGGCCAGAGTCCCATAATATCAGGAAGGGCTTTGCCCTGGAGGATGTCACGCACAACCATTTCGTATTCCCGCAGGATAACATGGTCAGCATATTCGCTCACCTCTTCAGGAAAAGTGGTGGGGTGAGGCCCACAGAAAATCAGCTTTGTTCCAAACCTTTTTTTAATTTCCTTGGCAAACAGGCTATCGGCTTCGATGGTGCGTGTAGCGCAATCCATGACCAGATAATCCGGGCCGAAATCAGAGACTTTTTCCACAAACGTATCGTGGTCCCATTTTTCCAGGCAGCCATCAAAAAATTTAACTTCGTGGTCGGTGTCCCGTTTAAGAATCGAAGAGCAATAAGCCAACTGCCAAGGGTAATATGTAAAAATGCTGTGGTCTTTTGTACTGTTGGTCCAACGGCTGGGGGAATGGATCATGGCATACCCATCGGCGTCAATTCCAACGGAGTTACAAATGGCTATTTTCATAGATTTCCTCTATTGGCTACACGATTACTGGGTATAAAATATTTTGTTGTAGGTTCTCCGCCCACTAGCGTGGGATGCAATTAGCAAGGACTCGTCAAGCCGAGAGCATCGTTGCCAGGTACGTGATATTCTCCCTTAGCTTCGTGCCCCGAAGGGGTAAAAAGCTATGGCAAGTTACCAGCGGAGGTCCTCCGTACTTTTCCCGGAACCGGAAAAGGGTTCACTTCGTGGGAAGAGTCTAAAACTCATAGCGGTTGAAATCAATTAAAACTTTAATAATAAAGGGTTTTCTGGGAACCTGCCGGATTGATTTGTTAGGAGTTATGCGGCTGGGAAGAACCTTAGAGAAGACCTCTTGTCGTTGGGGATTCACCTTGACAAGGGTTGGCGGACTTGTAAAGATACCGCGCCTTTATTTCAGATATTTTAGATGGTCTTGCAGGATTATCCTATTCTCTGACAGGAAAATTAAATGGACAACGAAAATGAGCCCAAATCAGGGTTTTTTGCCCGGCTGAAATCCGGACTCGCAAAGACCCGCTCGAATTTTGCCGGGGGATTTGACAATATCGTTCATGGCAAAGCGAAAGTTGGGCCGGAGTTGCTCGAAGAGCTTGAAGAAACTCTCCTCCTCGCCGATGTAGGCATACAGACCACCTCATTCATTCTGGATGATTTGAAACGCGAAGTTTCCCAGAACCGGATCCGTGAAAATAAGGAGGTGCTGGGACAGTTAAAACAACGCATGATCCATGTCTTGTCGCAAAACCAGAAGCCCCTGGCATTTTCAGAACACCAGCCTTTTGTGATATTGGTTGTGGGAGTGAATGGTTCGGGTAAAACCACCACAATAGGAAAATTGGCCTGGCATTGGAAACAGGAAGGCAAAAAAGTATTGTTAGCGGCCGGGGATACCTTTCGGGCCGCGGCCATTGACCAGTTGCAGGTCTGGGCAGATCGGTCGGGCATTTCCTGCATCAGCCAAAAGATCGGGGCTGATCCTTCGGCGGTTGCTTACGATGCGGTTCAGGCCGGGCTGGCCCGTGAGATGGACTTGGTTCTCATCGACACGGCAGGGCGGTTACAGACCAATACCAACCTGATGGAGGAATTGAAAAAAATCAAGCGGGTGATTGGAAAAGTCCTGCCAGGGGCTCCACACGAAACCTTGTTGGTTCTGGACGCGACCATTGGGCAAAACAGTATTTCCCAGGCGCGACTATTTAATGAGGCACTTGAAGTGGATGGGTTGGTGATGACCAAACTGGATGGAACGGCAAAGGGTGGGGTTCTGTTCAATATAACCGATGATTTGAAACTTCCGATTCGGTTTGTAGGAGTGGGTGAGAAGCCGGAAGACTTGCAGGAATTTAATCCGCAAACTTTTGTGGAAGCGCTAATCCCCGGTTAAGGCAGTATCGTCGTCATATTCCATTGGGTTTTGCGGGGCTATTTTTTCTAAAGTCTCAAATTGTTTTTGTACTATGTACTGGTGAATCCTGTCCCGATCCTCGTCGTCCATTCCTTCAAAGAAACGAAACCGGAAAATATTACCTTCATCCATCATGCCGCCTTTTTTGATTGAGACCAGAAAAACTTCTGATTTGATGATGACCGGCTCTTCCAGGGGCAGGGCAAACAAGGCGGTTATGGGTTGCCCGCTGTGAATCCGGGTGAGTCCTTGGATTTCGCAACCGAAACCGCTGGCGCTCAAGTCCCGAATACTTGTGCAGAACACCCGTTCATCTTGCATGGTAAGGCAAAGGTCCAGAGGATATTGGTTGTTTAACTGAAGACGGTAAAAGTCCCTGCGGTCAATATCGGGATCGGCTTCGGGTTGGGGGGAGTCAGGAAAAAAATGGAGGCACCGGGCGGACTCGAACCGCCGATAGAGATTTTGCAGACCTCTGCCTTACCACTTGGCGACGGTGCCCTGCTTGTTTGTAGCGATGAAAAATATGGAGCGGGAGAAGGGATTCGAACCCTCGACCTCAACCTTGGCAAGGTTGCACTCTACCACTGAGTTACTCCCGCATATTTTGATGTTAAGGGATGAGAGACCCGAGACCAATTATATTTCCTCAATCGTGTTTGTCAAATTCTATTTTCTCAGAAACTTCGTTTCGGTTCCCTCAATCAGGCGAAGAATGTTGTCGTAATGCTTCTGCAAGGTGAACAGGCCGACAATGGCCGCAAGATATATATAAGGAAGGGGCAGTTTAAAATAAATGGCAAACAAAGGAAGAGAAATCGCCGCCATGATCGACCCTATGGAAACATAGCCCGAAATCCACAGGCAGGCAGAAAACACCCCGACCGCGCACAGAGTTGCCCAAGGCATGATGTATGAAAACAGGCCCAGGCTGGTTGCGACCCCTTTGCCGCCCTTGAACTTCAAGAAAATGGAATAGAGATGGCCGAGAAAAACCATGAGCCCGGCAAGGGCAATCACAATCGGTTTTTCGTACAGCAGACTGGCACCAAAAACCACGAGGAGCCCCTTCAGCGCATCTCCCAACAGGGTCAGCAGTCCGGCTTTTTTACCCAGTACCCGCGCCACGTTGGTGGCGCCGATATTGCCGCTACCTTGTTCACGGATGTCTATGCGCTGGGCCCGTGCCAGTACAACGCCAAAAGGAATGGACCCGATCAAATACGATATCAGACACAGGGCGGGAATTTCAGTCAGCATAATGAATGAGGTCGAGGGTGGTCATTCGGTTTCGTCCACCCATGATTCGTTTTGCAGTTTGGTCCTTAGTTTTAATTTGGCTCTTTTTTCGATTTGCCGCACCCGCTCACGGGAGAGGCCAATCTCTTTTCCAATTTCCTCCAGTGTTTTGACGTCCCCAAAAAAACCGAAACGCATTTTGAGGATTTTGGCTTCCCTCTCCGAAAGGTCTTCCAGTAATTGGTCCACCTTTTTGTTGAGAAACTCCTGCATGAGTTGGTCATCGTACGGAATGAAGTCCTTGTTTTCCAGGAGATCCAGATAGGGCGTGTCTTCATCATCTTTTAAAGGCGAGTCGAGCGAAAGGTGGGTCCGGTACGCACGCATGATGGAGCTGATTTCTTCGTCTCCATATCCCAAGCTCTTTGCCAGTTCGGCCTGGGTTGGTTCACGCTCCAGGGCTTGTACCATCTGCTGGCTCCTTTTGTTGATCTTGTTGACTTTTCCGGCTTGCTTGACGGGAAGCTTCACGGTGCCCGACTGCTCGGCGAGGGAATGCATGATGGCCTGTTTGATCCACCATACAGCGTAGGTGATGAACTTGACATTCCTGGAAACGTCAAATCGTTTAGCGGCCTGGATCAATCCAATGTTTCCTTCTTCAATCAAGTCCTGAAGAGAAATGCCCAGTCCCCGGTATTTGTTGGCTACGGTCACGACATACTTTAAATTTCTGCGAACCATTTCCTGAATGGCTTTGGGGTCTCCGTCTTTAATGGATGTTGCTAATTTGATTTCTTGTTCCCGGGTGAGAATTTTGATCCTGCTGATTTCCTCCATGTATTGGGTGAGCGGGTCATGGTTGGTCCCTTTATCCTTCGGGGGTGAAGAGCGTTTGGCTCGTTTCTGTTTGGGGGTTTTGGACATAATTTGTTTAGCGCATGGCTTTCAAGCGAAGCCGTGCCTCTTTTGCGAACTCGCTTCGGGGAGAGTTTTTAATTACGGTTTTATAATATGCAGTGGCCTCGGAAAAATTTTGCTCATGATAATAGGATTCGCCCAACAGAAACTCGGCTTCGAGAATATAGGAATGCTTGGGGTATTCCACTTTCAAGCGTTTGAGCCGGAGGATAGCCGCCTGATAAGAACCGGTACGGTAATAAAACTTGCCGATTTCAAACATGTTTTGCGCTAGTATATCCAGGCACTGGGTAATTTTTGCTTTTGCTTGTTTCAAGTAAGAACTTTGTGGAAAATCCTGTACGAAGCGCTCAAACCCTTCCAGCGCCGAATGAACCGGGGTCAAATCTCGCGATGCCAGATCGGTCAATTTGAAACTGGATTTGGCTTTATAAAAATGTGCCCGGTCCACAAACTGGTGGGCGGGGTAGAGTTCGATAAACTTCTGGTAATGAAATTTAGCCTCTTCATATTCCTCTCCGCTATAATGAAGGTCTGCCAGCAACATGGTTGCCGCTGTCCGCTCTTTGCTGTCTGGATAATCTTCCAGCAATAACTGGATTTTGGCTTTGGCTTCTTCGGTTTCCTTTTCTTTCCCCAGACGTTTGCCTTGTTGTAATAGTTCGTTTGCGCTATAGGTCCTCTCTTTTTTTGTTGTGGTGCAAGCAAAGAGCAGTGCCAGCACGGAAACCAGAGTGAAAAAAGAACCAAATTTAGAGAAGAGACGGAATGGTAACATTATGGTGTTTAGTCGTTGAAAGTTGCTTTCGAATATATACTAAAAAACCTTATGTTTAAAGAGCTTAATCATCTTGAGGGACTTGAAAGCTCCTTGCTTATCAAGAAAACTTCGTGCTATAACTTCAACAATATTCCCATCTTTTGGATGGGGACCTCATCAAAATAGAGAACATTATGAGACGGCCAATCAAAATCGAATTGTTAAGCTTGTTGGCTGGGTGGTATCCCGGTCTGGTCAATTCTGCCTTTGCTGCGGACACAGATGGATCGGGGAAACTGCTTTCCACCTTCGAAAAGGGCGGCTTCATGATGTATCCCATTCTTTTTGCCTCTGTGCTCATGCTGGGCATTGCTATAGAGCGGGCTTATAACCTGAGAAGAAAAAATATCATCAACTCTGATTTTCTCCAGAATGTCCGCGACCAGTGGGACTGGAAAGATATTCAAAAAACGCTTCGGTTGTGCAATTCCTACGACAATGCGCTTTCGCGGATTTTGAAAGTGGGATTATTGCGGGTAGGGGGCAAGCTCGATGAGATTGAAAGGGCGATTGATGGGGCCGGCCAGCATGAGGCGTCCCTGATGAACTCGAATCTCAGGGTGCTGGGCGCGGTGGCAAACATCACCCCAATGATGGGTCTTTTGGGGACCGTCTTTGGAATGATCAAAGCCTTCAATGTGATTTCTCTCAGCGGCACCGGTAACCCCGGTCTTGTGGCCAGCGGTATATCCGAAGCGTTGATCACAACTGCCGCGGGAATGGTGGTTGGCATCCCTGCTTTAGCCCTGTATCACTATTTCCGGGGAAAAATCGACCGCTATGTTTTCGAGATGGAGGAGATTTCGTTCCAACTCGTTGAAGAGCTTTCCTACGATGGCCTTAGAAAATCCAAACCCGTAGCACCGGGGCCGGAAAAATCTAAAAAAGTCTCAACCATTTCTACTGGCGGCTGATCGCGGGCCGTGTTGGCATTGGCTTTTGTGTGTAAAAGGAATTTGACTGGACTATGCGATTCAGAAAAGAAGAGGAAGATAGTTTTGCCTTTGATATGACACCCATGATTGATGTGGTGTTCCTGCTTCTTATTTTCTTTATGGTGTCCACGGTATTTGTGGACTTCAGCCGAAAGATGGATATTAACCTTCCCACTTCCAAGTCCTCCGTCATCGATGAACGTAGCAAAACTCTGGAGATTGAGATGTCGAAAGACAAAAAAATATTTCTGGATGGCAAGCCGTTAACGCTATTGGGGCTGGAAACGACTCTCGCCAAGATGGAATTCAAGGGCAAAAAACCAAGCGCTCTCATTCGAGCCGATAAATCCCTTCCTTATGGAGATGTGATCCAGGTCATGGGCCTTTTACAAAAAAAAGGCATTCCTGATATCAGCGTTGCGGTCAAATAAGGTATAATCCCTTTACTCTTAATATAGTTTTTTTATAACTCAAGAGGATCTCTAGGAATTACTTTTGGCCATGAGTAGGCCCTTATAAAGTTTGGGCACGAATAGTAGCCCAAAAAGCCTGCGAATTGCCGCAGAGAAAATTACCGAATAAATAGAGATGCCCTCGTAGGTCTGCTCGGAAGTTAGAGTGGGCTATTTCAGTTTTTAAGGAGATTTTGCATGGCAACTTATACCAAAGAAAAAGATGTTGAAACTACAGTGGAAGACGATGCTTCTGCGCGCAAAGCAATGCAGGAAGTTTTTTCCAACACCGCCCGATGGCCGGCTGGGTTCGGTGGCTTCACCGCGGATGCGACAGCAAATATTAATGGTGTTGAACATAAGGGTACCGTAACCGTTAAAGGCCCCAAGGAAATCGCAACCGATATCAGCGATGAAAAAGCCAAAGGTTTTCTTACAGAAAACCTGGCTTCCATTGCCATGCATCGGGGTCCGCGTTCGTTTGAAGAGTCGGACGGCAAATACAAACTGCACTTCGGTGATGACGGCACACACCCGTTGGGAAGAAAGCTCGTTATGGGTGGGGACGGCATGAGTTCCTTCTACCGCATTAAGGATGGCAGAATCCAGCAGATCAATCGGCAGACACCACGCTTTTCTTTTTCCATCAATATTGAAGAGAGCCGGAAAAATCAGGATGGCAAATTCCTGACGCATAAATATTCAGTGTTCTATTTCAATCCTGAAACCAAGGGATTGAAAGATGTGGAAAGTTATACCGATGAATATACAAGAGTGGGGGAGGCCGACCTTCCTGAAAAGCGTCGTATCATTAATTGCGAAGAAGGCGCGATATGCGTTTCGACCATGACGCTCAGCAACCATAAATTGCTTTAAGGTAAATCAAACACCCTGAATTTTTCAGGATAAAATGATCCTCTTCCCTAACACAGGGAGGGGGATTTTTTTATGGGTTAAGAATTCAAGCTCTGGACGTATCGGTGACATTAGCGTCCTGTTCGACACTAACATCGGAACCGATAATGCTGTTTTTGACTGTAGCTCGTGAGCCGATGGTCACGCCCTCCCAGAGTATGGAATTTTCCACCACAGCGCCGGACCGGATTCTGCACCCATCTCCCAATACTGCATAGGGGCCGACCTGAGAGTCCTGGGGGATTTCACACTCCTTGCCAATATGCACGGGAGGCACGATGAGAGGCCCTTCCGGTGTTTTTGAAGTTTTTATTTTTAGCGATAGCTTTCCATCAAGCGCATCGGCTTGTGCCTGGATATAAGTTTCCCGTGTACCCATGTCGATCCAGTATTTTTCATGCAGGGTTCCATAAACCGGAAGTCCTTCTTTGATCATCGCCGGGAACACATCTTCTGCCGTGCCAAAAAATTTTCCTGAAGGGATGCGGAAAAATATCTCCGGCTCCATGATCTGGATGCCAGTGAACATGACGCGTTGGGTTGTTGCGGGAGGGTTTTTAATCGACGCATTTACAAATCGCGTGATGCGACCGTCATCGGCCAACTCAATAGGTTCATATTTTTCCGGATCGGCATCTTGTCGAACCACCAGTGTCAGGCAGGATTTTTTTTCTTTATGAAAACTGAGAGCTTTATCCAGATCAATATCTGTGAGTACGTCGCTATTTATTACTAAAAACGTTTCTTTTTCAAGGAAGTACTGGGCCTTTTTGAGTCCTCCTGCGGTTCCCAGAATTTCTTCTTCCCTGGAAAACTGCAGACGCACCCCGAAATCTGTGCCATCGCCGAAATACTCGACAATCTTGTCAGGCAGGTGATGCACATTGACGATGATGTCCTGGATACCCTGGGAACTTAAATAGTTAAGCACGTGTTCCAGAAGGGGGCGGTTTAATACCGGGAACATTGGTTTGGGAAGACTGAGGGTCAGGGGTTTAAGGCGGGACCCGAAGCCGGCTGCCAGTATCATGGCTCTCATTTTTTTTGTGCCAGAGCTTTGAGCGACTCGGTGAAGGGGGGCCGGGCGATTCCATTTTCGGTGATGATGGCCGTGACCAGTTTGTTAGGGGTGATATCAAATGCGGGATGTGCCACCTCAATGCCTTCCGGGGCAATCCTTTTGTTATTGATGTTCACCACTTCTTCGGCCGAGCGTTCTTCAATGGGTATTTCATCGCCGGATGCCAGGGAAAGGTCCAGAGTCGAGATTGGCGCGGCGACATAAAACGGAATATTGTTTTCCTTGGCGAGCACTGCAGCCATATAGGTGCCTATTTTGTTGGCGACATCGCCATTTCCCGCAATGCGGTCGGCCCCGACAACGACCAGATCGATTTCCTGATTTTTCATAAAAAAACCGCACATACTATCGGTGATCAGCTTGACGGGAATATTGTCCTCCTTGAGTTCCCAGGCGGTCAACCTCGCCCCTTGCAGGAAAGGCCGTGTTTCGTTCGCCAGTACGCGGATATTTTTTCCGGCATTGACGGATGCCCGAATCACTCCCAGTGCTGTGCCGAAACCCGCTGTTGCCAAAGCCCCTGCGTTGCAATGGGTCAAAATCACATTGCCATTTTCAACCAGGGTCTGTCCGTGTTGTCCCATCGCCTTGTTAATGCTGATATCTTCGGTCAGGATGGTGAGTGCTTCTTCTTTCAACCGGGTTTTCAACTCGGGAATGGAAAGGTCTTTTGACTCCCTCGCAACCTGTTTCATCCTGTTGATGGCCCATGCGAGATTTACTGCTGTAGGGCGGGACTTGCCAAGGTGGTCGCATTGTTTTTCCATCGCGCTGTAAAAATCGTCGAAGCTGGAAGCAGTGATTGCATCAGCGCCAAGGCTGACACCCATGGCCGCCGCGACACCGATTGCCGGCGCTCCCCGGATAATCATGGTTTGAATAGCTTGCCCGACCTCTTCAATGGTTTTGCAGTCAACGAAAACTTTTTCTGCGGGAAGACGGGTTTGATCGATCATCCTCACTACCCCGTCTACATACTCTATGGTTTTGATCATGGTTGGTGTTCTTTAAAAAGGTTAGGGATTTTAGCGGTCAGCTTATCTCGAAAAGCGGATTCATCAACATTGTTAATTTCAATGATTTTGTTTTTACTGCTGAGTCCCGTGACAATACGGATCCTGGAAGGACTCACCCTCAGCCACTTGGCCAGGAATTTGACACAGGTTTTATTAGCGGCTCCGTCTACCGGTGGTGAGGTCAATCGAATTTTTAAGGAATTGTTATAAATCCCTGAAATTTCGTTCTGGGATGATCTGGGCTGAATGACGGCTGAAAACCGGATGCCATTTTCGCAGGTGTTAACCTTAAACCGCGTTTCCGGCATTGCCGCTTCCCGCTTTAAATTTGCTCAAATGTTCTACTGCCGTGGCCCGGATGTTATCCGCCAGCTGTTGTTTTTGTTTTTGTAATTTTTGGATCTCCATTTGTAGGGAGTCCAATTCCTTCGCGGCGTTGGCTTTGTGTTTTTCAGCATGTTGTTTTGCGATGTTGATGATTTTTTTTGCTTTTTCCTTCAGCATTTCAGGGGTTAGTTGCGAAAGCGGGTTACTGCCGTTTGACTGTCCTTCACTGGTTTTTTTCATCTCCTGAATCAGCCGGTCTTTTTCTTCCAGCTCTTTTCGCAGTGTGCGTAACTCTTCTTCTACCTCTGGAGGGGTTTCAGCTTTAGGTTCAGGCAGTTCATCCAGATTTTGTTTGAGCTCACGAATTTCCTCACTTTTTAAATCGATTTGCCGATCCTTTTCCTTGAGGTCCTCGGCCATGGATTTGAAATCATCGGCCACAAGATGAAGAAACGTGTCCACTTCCTGTTTGTTGTAGCCACGGAACTTGTCGTGGAAGCATTGCTCTAGTATGTCAAGATAAGTCAGGCGCATAATTTAAGGTTACTGCAGTTGCATTGCCAGGGTTGTCAGCGACTGCACAACAGAAATCTGGAGAAACTGAATTGCCAGCAGGACAATGATGGGTGAAAAATCAATTCCCATTCCGGACATGGGGATTAACTGCCGCACTCGAAGCAAAACCGGTTCTGTGATACTGTATAAAATCTGGACGATTTGATTATGCGGATCCGGGTTCACCCAGGACAACAGGGCACGGACGATAATAATAAAAAAATAAATATTTAAAATATAATGAAGAACCACGGCGGTTGCTTGCAGTAAATTTCCTAGAATAAACACGAAGTATAGAGTGTAGGTTTTCCCATGCAGGAAAAAGTTATTACTAACTGCCTTGTGGAGGCATAGTTCCTACATAAAATATCTGAAAAC
>Ga0114999_10007534_pt1 | contig 12328 bp, 23 predicted proteins | sample ArcticOcean_MG_C_3_FD_89820 | JGI IMG/M metagenome (GOLD analysis project Ga0114999, IMG submission 89820) | Marine microbial communities from western Arctic Ocean - ArcticOcean_MG_CB8_126 | ecosystem: Environmental > Aquatic > Marine > Oceanic | place: Arctic Ocean: Canada Basin | collected...
GAGCCGAAAACGTTAATCTAGAGGTGGATGAAGTTACACTTCCAGTATCATCTATATTTTCGTCAAGTGGTCCAAGATTATCATAACGAAACTTTTTCACGAGTAGATTTGTAGACTGAAACAATTTAATGTATTCAGATTGTTTATCGTGAAGATAGGCATCTCCGTCATGTGGTCGGTTTTCTCGTGGTAAACGTAATGTAATGAATATATCAACTGCTGCTACATAAAAGGCTCTACTGACATCAAGATCATTAACCATGTTGGAATTTATATTAAGGTATAATTTGATAGAGGATAAAATTGTAATGACCATGGATACAAAGCTGCCTACTAATGAAATGTAAAGTTGAGCTAAAAAGGGGGTGCTACCAACTACAAAGGTTCCAGAAAATACACTTAGAACAATAATGGGTATTTCAAAGTATTTTTGAGAGTGAGCATAGTGAAAATATCGTTTTCTATGTAGTTCGGACATTCGCAGCGAATTCTTACGAATTAATTCTAAAACATCTTCATTTTCATTTGTCCAAGACTCTTCCATAACTTTAATACATATATTATGTCCACTTTGATTTTTTAACGTTTATGGTCGGACCATTTTTTTTCTTAATGGGTGGTGCATTTAAAATATCATCGGTCTCAATGTCTCCCATGGCATTTGAAATGTCCCAAAATTCTTTGGAACCAAGTTTAAAATCAGGATGTGGTTCAGCTCTATACCAAAAAACTTGATCGGTTAACTTATTACTTTTTGAATTATTATTAATCACTAAACATTCGTAATTTTCTGTACATTGATCCATGACTTGGCAAAAGACTTCAAAGGTTGGAAACATTCCTGCATAGTTTTCATAAATTCGGCGACGATTGACAATGTACTGTTCGCGAAGTATAAATACATAGTCGATATTTGTACGTAATGCAGGAGGAATACCCAGTGGATATTGCATGGTGATAATAAGTAAAATTTTCCAGTGACGACCATTCATAAATAATAGTCGCATCAATACATCGTTTGTCCATTTATTATCGTATAAACAGTCATCCATGATACAAAATGTTCTGGGGTCGATATTACATTTTTTATAGACTTGTAATTCTTCCTTGACTTGTTTTAAGCATAATTTTTGTCGTTGAAGAACCTTGTGTATAATGTCTGAACTATAGGAAGTATGTATGAATGGTTTGGGAACATGGTTGCTATAAAAGCTATTACTACATTCTGTCCCAGAAATAACTGTCCCGATTGGTATATTTTGATGGTAGTATAATAAATCTCTTACCAAAAAACTTTTACCAGTATCACGGCGACCAATAAATATAATAACTGGTCCCTGTAATTTATTAGGGTCAAATTCAATAGACCTCATGTCGAACCTTTTTAATTCAATATTCATATTATGCTAACATATATTTAAAATCGAACTTAAATTCTAATCTACAAGTAGTAGCAATGGAATTCTGTGATGTCTGTGAAAATATGTTATATTTAACAATTCGTAATGAAACAGACGATGACCATACTCTATGGCGTAAATGCAACAAGTGTGGAAATGAAATTGAATTGGATGGGATATCTGTCGTATCAACAATGTCGTTTATATCCAAAGAACAATATAGTAATGTCATTAATAAATTTACTAAATTTGATCCTACACTGCCGCGTATTAGCATTCCATGTCCAAATAAGGAATGTAAATACCATACGGCCGACTCGACTGATATCATTTATGTGCGGTATGATAATGAAGCACTAAAATATGTATATCTATGTCCACTTTGTGATACTATTTGGAAACCCGAAAAAAATACATAATAGATAAAATTGAATTAGATATATTTCTTCATGTAGTATAAATGAGTGACATTGAAGATGAAGAGTCTGATACAAGCACAAAGTTTGACGATGAAGAAGACGAAGAAGACTCTGAAAGTGATCAGGATGTTAAAGAAGTAGATGATGAATATCAATGTGACGAGGCTGAAAAGGAAGTAGAAAAAGTAATTTATTCAAAAATACTTACACCACCACAGTATATTGACGATTTTCATCCACAAGAAAAATCAATTCCGTATAAAGAGGTCATGGCGCGATGTACAGTAGAAAGGGACGACACGTTAAAAATCATTGATGATCGACATACTTCATTGCCATTTCTAACAAAATACGAATACACTCGTATTCTAGGTATGCGAGCAACTCAGATAGAAAATGGTGCGCCATTATTTACTACAGTACCAGACTCGCTTATTGATAGTTATTTGATTGCTAAGCAAGAATTACACGAAAAAGTAATTCCATTTATAGTAACTCGCCCCTTGCCAAATGGTACAATTGAATACTGGGCTGTCGGTGATTTAGAACTATTGTTTTAGACTAATATATTTTTTATAAATATTTTTATAATAACATATAATGTCCTACATACCAATCATAATATTTATTTCATGTCAATTTATTAGAAGTATTTTATCAAGTATTAGAATATCAACAACTAAAGAAATATTTGATTCAAATAGTATAGATAAGTTAATCAACCTTTATTCTAATAAATATAATGTCAAAATTGATACACAATGGCGCCAATTATTATGTATCAATTAAAATTATTAATTATGCTATACAAAAGAAAATGAAATTACATTATAAAATTAAAACCCAATATCATTTAAAGGATGCCAGCGATATCATACATAAATATTCAAGCGATTTAAATGAGTTTTTATTCTATAACAAAAATATTACAAGTTCTATATTTAATATTATCGGTCCTTTTATTTGGATTTTATATAATTCAGATAGTAATAATTTTTTTATAATTATTATATTACAGATTATATCAAATTTAAGTATTTATAAACTAATAACATTTACTAAAAAACAGGAAGAAATATATCGTGAACTTGATTTGAATGTACAAAATTCAAATCGACAATTATCACATGAATATCAATGTAATACTTCTCAAGCAAATAGTTTTATTAATGTTACCCCTATGAACGAAAACAAGATTAAATTTATGGAAATATACATTGAAAAATTATGGATATGTATTTGGTTAATTACAGAAATTCAAACTGTATTAATTGATGCAGCCACAATATATTTAACGTATCAAATGGAGTCAGTTATTGAGTTGATTATATTTTCCAGCATGTCAAACATTACAAATTCTATTGATAGAATTTGTAATGTTGAAAACAACGAGAAGTTCTATCGGTTAAAATTAACAAAATAGAATATGAAATCGATGAAATGACGACGGAAGATGTTGTCCATTATGATGGTTTTATGAAAAATATTAAGGTTATTCATGCTAAATATAAAAATCTCGAGATTGATAATTTAGAATTAAATGAGAATGAAATAATTTTTTTAAAAGGACAATCTGGAATAGGTAAAACTACTTTAATTAATCTATTGACAGCATCTAATAATAATGTAAAAGGAATGGTGTTTATAGATGAAAAAACATGTGATTTAAAAGTATTGCGAGATGTTTCTAGAGTTGTACATCAAAAACAAGAAATTAATTCCATCAACGGCACTATATTACAAGTATTAACTGGATATATAGAATTAAAAGAAGAACACCAAGAACAAGTTAAAAAATTAAGAGACATTTTTGAAATATTAAAAGAAACATGAACATGATCCAACAATCAGATCAATGGTGATTAACAGTATAAATTAAAATGGTTTAAATTAATTTTCATAAAAATATGCATGTCTTGCGAGTATATTTACTTGTTGCAAGAGCGAGAATTTATAAAAACCAGTGAGCGCATATATAAGATTGGCATGACACAAAAAATGAATCATGAACGATTTAATCAATATCCTAAAGGAAGTGTCCTATTATTTCAAATGATTTGCATAAACTGCAAATCACTTGAACAAATACTTATTAAAAAATTCAAGGCAATGTTTTTGCAGAGAAAAGACATTGGAACTGAATATTTTGAAGGTGATTATACTCAAATGATTAATGTTATATACAATGTATTACACCCACCAAGTATTCAACCAAAAAAAGAGGAAGAAGATATATTTACAGCAATTCGTGCATTTGCTTATAAGAAATAGTTATATTTATTGAACATTTTTCTGACTATCCGTATGATCAATGGTGGACATACTCCATGGTCCAACTTCCTTTCGAGCGATAACTGGATCTGGTCGTTCCTGAAGATTAGAATTACGCATAGAGGTTCCTACCGTATTCTGTCCGATAAGGTGACCGGCAGATAGCAAACTAATGTTTGATAATACACCTTCTCCGGATGGGTTCTGGCTTGCCCATTGTGAGTTGGAATCTTTAGGTAGCAATTGAGTAGGATCATCTTGTTTAGGTACAGTCATGCCATATGTTGTAGTTTTGAGTCCAGACACATCGGCAAACTGCTCATTTCCACCATGCTCTTTTGCTGGAGATGGAATGCTATATTTTTGTTGTTGTCCGGTGGTGCTCATTGGATCAAACATTTTACGGTTGCTAGAGTTTAGTAATAGAGCAACAAAGGCTATTCCAGCGATTATTAAAATAAACGTGTTTTCTTTACATGCCTTCATATATAATATAAAACAATATAAAATTAAGGATCCGGGCTTATTTCGACTTCTAACAGCTTTGGGGTTTCCTTAAGTTTAATCATACAATTAGAAAAAGGAGGCCGTTCTATAACCATCATTTGTTTTATGTGTACAACCAGTTGGAAACATTTCTGGTTAAATTTAATTCCTGTAATGTCTAGAATTGAAATAACTTGCGAAGACTCCTTTATTGATTCAAGTGGAACAGGTGTTTCGTATTCATCATACACTTGAACTTCCTGAACAACATGTTGTTTATGTTGAGGAAGGTATCCACGCATGAGTACACCTAGTGGCTTGTGCTTCATGGTTGGTATAAAAGCATTTTCAATATCATCCATTTCAAGAGCATCTGTAACAAACCATGAACTTCGCTTTTCATAAATAAGGTCTTGTAGTCGACTTTCCAAAGCGTCTACCCAGTCTATAAAATTACTGTTGGCCGACGTAAACACAAAGTCAATATATTTTTTAGAGCCTGATGCAACAATACCTTGTTTAGTACCACATTTAGGAGTATGTATATACAAAGAGTCCTCTACTTCGGAAACGTTTATACGCGAAAAAAAAGACCCACCTTGTATTGGTGCGGGAGTAGATAGATGTAATTTAGAAAAATCAAACTGTGGAGTAGCGTGATGAATCATTACATGAATTAATGATTTTTTTAATACAAGATTACCGCATAAATAATAATAGTATTGATAGACATGATTAATAAGTATCTAGAAATGTTGATGAAGGATAAAAATAATCCACTGGTTCAACTTATAACGTCCTATACTCGTCCGCTAATGTACTATATTTGCTTTATTGTTGCTTTTCACACTATTTTATTATTATTAATCCTATATCAAATTACAAATAAATATAGTCATACTGTATGACCAAAAGTAACTGTTCTAAAAGTAAAAAACAAAAGAAACAAATTCGAAAGTCGCAAACTCGAAAGAATAAGCGTGGAGGTTTAGGACCACTAGAATCTGCTACAATTGCAATTGGACTTTATGCTGCCGCTGCAAAGAAGAAAATGGGTCGTAGCGTACGATCCGTATATCAACGACCTTAACGGTGTAGTAAAAGAGAACGACAATCTCCAGACGAATTAATCCTACAGTTTTGAGGTACATATCCAAGTGGTTGAGATACCTGAAGTAGTGGATCATTGTTCCATGCTTTGTCACCAAACTTCCACCTCATAACTGGCAAGACTGAACTCGTAATATCAAGTGTTGTATCAAAAAGAGCAAATCCTGCAAAAGAAACTAACCCTAAAAGTAATATAAATATAACCAATCTACTCGAATCCATAGTGTATTAAAATATATTTATTTTTGGCTTTGGTTTCTTCTTGACATCTGGTTCTTCGGCTGGTTCGGCAGATGGTTCATTTGTTACGGCATCGGTAAATGTTTGCATGAGCACATACATTACAAGTATTGGAACAATAAGGATAACTAGTGTAGCTGTTACCGATGCATATATTGTAACACCAACTGGAAATGCTGGTGTCATGAATAATGCAAATGCAATTACTAACAATACTACTAATACTGCTATAAAAATCAGTAGCAAGTCTGTCAAAATATTCATAGTATTAATAATGCCCGACACTGTGCTGTTGTAGACAGTCATGACAATGAACAGAGAAGTAACCATAATGCCGTTGATTTTTGCCATGGAGTCTCGAACATAAATGACGATTTCGATAATTGAAATGATAACACTTGCAATTTGGTTGTAAATGTCGACTGTATACTCACCAAGTTGTTCTTTTAACCACTGCGTGAAATTCAAAAAGGCATTTAATGTATCAATTGATGCATCAATAAATTCAATCACTACATAAATAGAAAACTCGAGTGGCATTAGGGCAATACTAAAAATCATGGATACATCTTGCTTAATACAGTATGAAAAATTAGTCATGGTTGTTTCAGCAGTAGATATACCTGGTTGTGGCATGATAATTCCTGCAAATGGCATTATGATGGGGTTACACTTGTTTGTGTCCCAATTTGTTTGTAGTTGAAGAAGTAATGATGTGTAAGAAGAATAGCTTGTAATACCAAGTGTTATAAGAATAATTATAATAGCTATGCCAAAATCAGTCCCATAAATTCCCCAGTATCCTCGATTTTTATATAAATCATGAAGCTTATTCATAATCTATATAGATCTTATTTATTTGATTTATTATGATAGAGCCTTCATGCTACGTAACATGTCTCCAGGAATACCATCCCACATGCTTTCAAATGTATACTGGACAGTTGTCATTATATAAAGAAGTGTAGTAATCATGCCTGAAAGTTTTCCTTGAGCATCAAGAAGTTTTGTAATAATGAGATTAAATTCAATGACAACGTTTAAAAGTGTTTCAAAGATGGATGAAAAAATACTAGATATATTAAATGACATTTCTGATGATTGAGCTTGTGAATCATCAATGCCAGTAGATAAACCAGCCATGAGATCAATTGTCATTGTTTGTAAATAGCTTAGCGGTTCAATTATGGCAGGAGCAAATCCAGTCATGATGTTTTGTATGCAATAGGAAAAGTTTTCAGAAGTTGTAGTAGTGTTTCCTTCTGGTGCAAAATAACCAGAAAGAGGCATAATAATAGGATTACATCGGTATAGACTCCAGTTATCTTGAATTGATTTTACACTGCCCAAGAGGGATACAATAGCCATGAAACTGGTAAACATGAATATGATAAAAAATGTTTGAATCCAATCTGACGTCATTTATAGTAATAGTATAAATAAAAATTGATCTGTAACTAAAGCTTAAAGATGTATTAGTAGTAGTAAATATGTTCGTGTAACTCAGTGGTTAGAGTGTTGGCCTTATGAACCAAAAGTCGGCGGTTCAACCCCGTCCATGAACATCTATCATTTTTTTATTTTTTTTTTAGTTTTTTTTAATTTTTTCTAAATATAGATAAGAACCATCCACAACATAAATCACAATATGTGCGAGGAGCTTGCTGTACAGTGTCCATTGCATTGCTCATTTCTCTACCAATATCTTGTGCAGTCTGAAGCGTTGTGGAGTCATATCCCATGCTTTAATTAATTATTTTTTCTTAACTGTAACACTCATTGAATAATCAAGTGGTTCAAGTCGTGGCAGTGGTGTCAGTGGTGTCAATGATTTTTTTATATTAGTTGGAGAATCGTCATATACAATGTACTCGGCTATTTGGCGTACAATAGGAAATTTTGGCCGTGATGGTAAGTTAACTTGAAAAGACGACATGACTGTATAAACATAATATTTAATTTATCAATTTTAATTTCAATTTTGAAAAAAATTAAAATTGAATTATTGAATGGATAGATTTGATAAAGCACAGTTTAATCGATTACCATCTAAATGCTTTATAGCAGGTTTATGAGCAGTATTATGAAATGCCAATAACATTATGTGACTACGCATAAATTGTTTTTTACCAATACAAATAACATTATATCCTCTATTATGATTTTCCACATTTTTAATTACTTTCCATATTCCAGATTTCATTTGACGATGAATTTCACCATTTTCATATACCAATAGTGTTGATGATAAAATGTTAATTTCCATTGTCTATACATATCTTAACAATTAACTATTTCAATTTTATTTTTTATGGTGCTCCTACATAGTCTAATCCCCATAAAACAATATAATAAATAATCCCAAAACATACTCCTTGAATAATGGTATTATCCACAAATATTGCTGGAAATAATTGTACTAAATGATCCTGAACAACTGGATTTTGATACACAATGTATAATATAGCTACTAATATAGGATACCTAAATTCGGTTAAATATTTATCCATTGTTCCTTGTTTAGCTGGCGTTTCAATATACTGTGCTGGAGGAGGAGGAATATATGTTGCCGTTACCTGGGGATCAGCCGTATGTTCAATTGTATTGCGTGGAATATCTCTTGGTGGTAATGAAGTAGCTGACTTGAATGGTAATTCGGATATGTTAGTAGCCATACTACTGTAATATCAATTGAATTATGATATTTTACGCAAATCTAACTGTTTTTTTATTTGGGTTACATTTTACAGGATTTGGTTTAAAAGCATAGCATTGATTTCCATAACTATACGTTGTCCCCTTAATTTTATCTAAAGGCGGTCCTTCAAATCGAAGACATTGTATACCCTTGCAACTCTTGCGAAATAAAGTTGATAACCCAAACCCCAGTATGAATGAAATAATTAGTTTACCGTACACAGATTGTAAAAATTTTCGAAATTTGTTCATATATAGTAATGATAATTTTTATTGTATCGGTATCTTTTTAGAATGTTTACCACAATTGACTAATTTAGCTGAAAACTGAAAACATTGATCAGACTTGTCTGTATACTGTATTTTAGTCAAGTTTGAAGGACTTGGATACACAATCACAGTTTTATACTCCATGGGGGACAAGGTCACTAATATAATACCAAATATAAAACTCGAAAGAAATATTAAAAAACATAACAGTTTCATGCTATACATATCTATTAAAAATATATAAACGGGAAATACCAAGTATTGTTAGATGATGTTAACCATACCAATCAAGTCATTTAATACTCATTATCTTATATTTTATCCAGCTGTGAAAAATAATATGATGGCAGGTGCATTATTTACTAGAATTATATACTCTACGAGCAATGTTATATTCAACGGTATTTACATTTATATACACATTACAACATTGAACCAATCCATCAGTTTAATAGAAAAGGATTTATTGGCAGCATATAGATCATCAAAACGACCACTATATAGTATTGATAAATATTTAGCAAAACATGCTCCTAAATCTATTTTAAAAATTTCTGGCATTTGGGAAAATGATACAAACTATGGTTTAGCTTATAAAATGATTTAGGACAAGTGTTTAATAAAGTCGTCAAGATGTATATCCAAGTCCTTTATAACTGGATTCATAGATTGCAAGGCATACCCTAGTCTATACATTATGGGTGGTAAACATAATCCATAAGTATGCACCTTTTTATCGAACTCTAAAATGTCGTGTAGAGTAAACGTACCATTAATAAAAATAGCGCGCTTTAATATAAATATACAAAATTGTGAAATATCATTCATGTCCAAGTCAGATATAGTGTATATTTCTGGTATCATTATCATAATATGGTAGGAGGCTTCTGCATATTTTTTTAGTGTCAAGTCATGTAGCATGGATATAATACAACCAGATTGAGACGCATCTAGTTTGACCATTAACCCGAAATCTATTATACCAATAGTGTCATCATAATAAAATATATTATCAGGATGTAAATCTCCATGTATTATTCCAGACTTGAGCCCTTTAACAAGTGCAAACACTAATTGTCCTGCACAAATAGTTCGACTGTCTGTTGTTAAACAATTAGAGGGGGATAATTTAGTCATTTCAAATGAATCACTTCTTTCTGAAATAACTTTAGGAATAATGATTGAATCAAATTCAAATAAAGTGTGGTACGATTTGTGATTTTCTAATTCGCGCTCTATAGTTTGACTACTAAAATAGTGACCAAGTTCGTTTGACATTGCAATTGTATGTGGAATGGCATGAAACCAATTTATATAAGATAACATGTTTTGCAAAGATTTAATACCATCTCTAATGTGTTTTTGGTCATGTAAAACCTTTGTACATGTACTTGTACTTGGAATTATAAAACTAGTAAATCCTTCATATGAACTTGTTGGACGATGTAATTTCTTCATTAAGGGATTTACCTGGTATACATTTAACAGCAATGCATTTTTGTCAAATGTATACCCCAATAAGTATTGCGCACTTGCTACTATGGTATTTGTTACAAGACGAAACAAATCCATTACTAAAATATATTTGAAAACTCTTTATACCGTAAATATTCTCTATTTTTATGGTATAACCGACTATGACATTCAATAATATAGGAATAGATCTCGACCTACAACATTACACAAAGGCAGATATGGAAAATTTATTCGGTGCTCCTACAGGATACAAGGCCGATGATTTAAAAACACTCGAGTCGTCTATTCGCACCAAAATATTAGACAATAATATTACAGACGACACAAAACAACAAATTGTTACATTTTTAGAAGCAGCACGTAATAAATTAACAGATTTAATTATTCCAGTACCAGTAATACCATTTATACAAACACAAGTCAATGAAGTGTCTGTTGGATCGGTAAATCCAATTGAAAAACGTATTATAAACAAGTCGATTTGTATAGATACTTTATTTCGACCTCAATATACTACGACGAAATCAACCGACTTTACATATTCTTTACCAGAATCCATTAAAAATGTAATCTCTATGAAAATCACAGGAATTGAACTGCCCAACATGTGGTTTAGCTTTTCAACTTCCAAAAAATCCAACCAATTTAGTCTTTCATATACCCCAAATGGTTCAATCGTCACAAATAATGTTGTTATACCAGAAGGTAATTATTTATCATCAGACATGGTAAACACAATGAATAGTGGCTTGACAACTCCAACAGACTCGTTACTGTCATTCATCTCAAATGATATTGTTGACAATAAGATTTCTATGAGTATATCAGATTCAACCACGAAAACTACATTAACAGGTGAAATCCCATTTTCTGTTGACTTTGAATTACCCAATGTTGACCAGTTTAAAACGGCAGGATGGGCATTAGGATTTCGAAAGGGTACATACTCTAGTACTCAGATTACCAACACTCAGCATACCATTACGAGTGAATCGTCATACGGATCATCGTTTGATAATTATTTTTTTATTGACGTTGACGATTATCATAATAATTTTGTGACGGACACTATGGTTTCAGTCATTACAAAAAATGGAGTACCAGCCTTTCTCGGTAAAAATATAATGGCAAGAATTCCAATCGACGTTGGATCAAATTCTATTATAATGAATACATCGTCAGATGGACTACTCAAGTCTCGAAACTACTTTGGACCAATTCGTCTTGAACGGATTCGTATCCGATTACTTGATCGATTCGGTCAAGTTATTGATTTAAATGGTAATGATTTTTCAATGGAAATTGACATTGAAGAATTGTACGCGTAAAGTATAATAAAAACTATTTGTGACTAAGTACATATGGATCAAGTTATTGATCATTCTTTACAAGAAAGTATAGTTCTTGAATTTCTATCAACATTTAATAAACACGATGTGAAAAGTAAGAAATGTGTATATGTACATGGCCCGACTGGGTGTGGTAAAACGGGGTTTGTACTATCTGTATTAAAAACTGCCGAATATGATGTTATTAAATATGATACTAGAGATGCTAGAAATAAATCCATTGTGGATGGAGTCAATGTGAGTAACATGTCGGATCAAAACGTATTAAACATGTTTTATAAAAAGAAATCTAAAATTGCAATTTTAATGGACGAGGTGGATAGCATGAACAATGGTGACAAAGGAGGTATCAATACATTAATTAAATTGATACGTCCAAAAAAAACAAAGCGGCAACGAGCAGAAGATCGAGGAACACATGTACCCATCATCTGTATTGGCAACAATACGCGAGATAAGAAAATAACAGAATTAATGAAATGTTGTGTGGTGATAGAATTATTTAGCCCAACACCTGAACAAATATTAACCCTTGTATCAACTGTTGTACCCAAGTATGCAAAAGATGTATTGCACATCAAGGACCTGCATAAAATTACACAATTAGTAC
>Ga0114999_10007536_pt1 | contig 12326 bp, 10 predicted proteins | sample ArcticOcean_MG_C_3_FD_89820 | JGI IMG/M metagenome (GOLD analysis project Ga0114999, IMG submission 89820) | Marine microbial communities from western Arctic Ocean - ArcticOcean_MG_CB8_126 | ecosystem: Environmental > Aquatic > Marine > Oceanic | place: Arctic Ocean: Canada Basin | collected...
ACACTTCCATCTTTTTTCCAATGGACGGTCGTATTGTGGGGCTCGATATAGCCTTGATGGATCGTCGCATTCGTATACTCCCGCTCCATAACAATATCTGCATCTGAAAATCCCTTCTCGACATCGCCGATTTTAAAAAGATTGTGCGTGGCGATATTGCTGTGCTTTCCCGTATCTTCGCCCATCGCTTTGGTCGTTCTATTTTCATCGAGCAGGGGAGCGCCATCTTTCATCGCTTCGCGGACGTCTACTACTGCGGGTAAAGTTTCATAATTTACTTCGATCAGATCCAAAGCTTCTTCCGCGATATGCGGACTGATAGCAGCGACTGCTGCCACCGCGTGACCTTTATAAAGAACTTTATCTGAAGCCAGGGAGTTGCTTGCGATCTCTCGGATGTCGACGACTGTTTCGCCAATATTGGCGAGTTTGCTCACTGTCTCAACCAGGTCATCAGCGGTTGCCACCGCGCGGACTCCAGGCAGTTTCATGGCTTTACTCGTATCTATAGATAAAATACGTGCGTGTGCGTGGGGGCTGCGTTTGATTTTTCCATAAAGCAGGTCCGGGATACGCACGTCAGCGCCGTAGATGGCACGCCCTGTTACCTTATCCAAGCCGTCGTGGCGAATGGGACGAGACCCAATTACATTATATTTACTCTTACCGTTACCTGAAAAGTCCTGTATCATATCAATTCCCTCTGTTGTGTGGCGTTAAATCTTATGAGATTACTATAAACTGTTAATTCTTATAAATAAAAATGGGATTGTAAATACCATCTTTTTCCCCTTTGGCTGGCAAGTCTGAGAAATGCGGTGTTATCCTTATTTATCCCCGTATTGGAGCAGGGGCTTAGGTTCTTAATTCAGCACCCCTTCCAAATGAAAATTAACACTTAAATTGGGATCAACTTTAAGGATTAATTTTTTAATTATCGGCAAGTCCCAATCGAGGTGGTCAATTACCGTGTTTCCATGTATTGTCCATCGGGCACCCGCGGTATTTACTTTTATCGGGAATCTGATTTCTTTTTCAATCCCGTGAAGGGTTAACATTCCCTCGGCGATTACTTTTTCTCCCTGTTCATGTAATGCGGTTAAAATAAAAAACAATTAGGATATTTATTATATTCTTCCCATTTGAGCATCTCTTTGTCCCGGGCTTTCTTGCCTGTTTTAAGCTCCTTGAAGTCGAAACTGAATTCCGTATTTATAATTTTTGCACGCTCAGTATCGACAGTGATTTTTAAATCATAATTTTCTAAACTGGCGACGAACGTATGAGCGGTAACATTGACTACGACCTCCACTTTAGATTGCGCTTTTCCAATTTGCAGCAGTTGCTCATCGCCACAGAGTGTTAACACAGTGGTAAAAAGAGTAATGATGCCGATTAACTTTTTCATTGGATTTATCGCAAAGCGGTTCTACCAACTGCTATAAATACCGCACTTGCGGGCATATTGGCGTATTAGATATGAAATTAATTGACCAAATATAAACGATTCTTGTCTAATAACTAGCTAATTTCCGCATTTTATACCTGATCTATGTCTAAAAACCTGAGTGCATTATCTTTCCGGAAAGGTCTGGAAAAGAATCTTTTCGAAAAAATGGTCGAGTCCGCAGAAAAAACGGGGACGGCTGTTTCGGACGACCTGAAAATAATGGCCGAGGAATACTTGATCGGTGATGCGATTATGCTGGGGGCCGTATCATTCTATGATTTTTTGAAAAAGGAGAATGAGGGTAAAAAAGTCTTTTATTGCAATGGAACGGCTTGCATGACCGCGGGAACGCAGGACTCCTTAAAGAAAAATTTGCACAAGCATTTTAAAGAAGAAGAGATTGGTGAAATCTGCTGTTTGGGGCGTTGTCATGAAAACGGCTCTTTCCAATTTAAAGGAGTAAATTATTCGGGGAAAAACGAAAATGACATCGACCAAATTATTGGAGGAGGAGATTTACCATCATCAGATGAGTATAATACGGGGTCCATTTTTAAAACACCGGTCTTACTCGCGGAATTTCCCGGGCTGGACGAATATTATGAGTTGTTAAAAAAATTATTGGATCGCGATCCCGTATCCCTGCTCGATGAATTAAAAGCATCGAAGTTGCGCGGACGTGGGGGTGCTGGATTCCCGGCGGGAATTAAATGGGAATCCTGTCGCAATGTACCGGCAGAGCCAAAGTATATCGTTTGCAATGCCGACGAAGGGGATCCAGGTGCATACATCGACCGGTATCTCATGGAAAAACGGCCTCACTCAGTTTTGTTTGGTATGATCATGGCGGGTTATCTGATCGGATCTAATGTCGGCATTCTCTACATCAGGGCGGAATATCCTGATTCAATTGCGATAATTGAGCAGTCAATCAAAGAGCTGCAAGAGAAGGGGTATGTCGGCGATAATATTTTTGGCAGTGATTTCTCGTTTCGCTTTAAAATTATTAAAGGCGCGGGCGCTTACATATGTGGTGAAGAAACCGCACTGCTCGCATCAATCGAGGGGCGTCGACCTGAAGTGGGAATCCGCCCTCCATTCCCCACCGAGAAAGGGCTGTTTGGAAAACCAACCGTCGTCAATAATGTCGAAACATTTTCCTGCATTTATCATGTGTTTACCGTAGGTGGTGAAGCCTATTCAAAAATCGGAACGGATGCTTCAAGCGGCCCCAAACTCGTATCGCTCGATGGCAACTTCAATAAGCCCGGTCTTTATGAAGTGGAAATGGGGACGCCATTCGCTGAGATTATTCACAATATGGGCGGCGGTTTTAGAGTCCCGGTAAAAGCGGTCCAGGTGGGTGGTCCCTTGGGCGGTATCGTTCCGGTCGATAAAATTAAAGACCTCACTCTTGATTTTGAATCCTTTAAAGAAAACGGATTTCTATTGGGTCACGGCAGTGTCGTTTGTATTCCGGAATCATTCCCTATTCTTCAATACATCGAACACCTTTTTGAATTTACCGCAGCCGAATCCTGCGGGAAATGTTTTCCCTGTCGTTTAGGTTCAGTAAGAGGTCAGGAAATGGCTGAAAAGGCGCGTAAAGAGGATTATAAAATTGACCCTGAACTGATTATGGATTTGCTGGATACGATGGAGTTGACTTCATTGTGTGCTCTGGGTGGTGGTGTTCCATTGCCGATTAAAAACGCACTTCATTACTTTGAAAAAGAGTTGAGACCCCATTTAAAAAATCAAACGATTGCGACATGATTAAATCGGTAGAAAATACCCGCGTGGTATATGTTGATGATCATCCTCACGAATTCGAGGAGGGTGATACGATTTTGTCGTTAATCGATCGACATTACGGGCGGGGCTTCGTGCCGACTCTTTGCGATGCCCCTCAATTAGAACCCTATGGCGCTTGCCGGGTATGTTCCCTCGAAATTGCCCAGACCGCGGAGGGACCTCGCCGCGTTGTCGCTTCCTGCCACACCCCGATAACAGCAGGGATGCACATTTTTCCGGAATCAAAAAATATTCAGAGACTCAGGCGCAATATTATTGAATTGGTTCTCACCGACCATCCCCTCGATTGCCTCACTTGTGAGGTTAACGGCAATTGTGAATTACAAACGGTCGCCGCCAAGGTTGGGGTGCGCGATGTGCGCTATCCGGAGGGAGAAAACCATCTCGACCGGAAGAAAGATTTGAGTCATCCCTACATGACATCGGATTTGTCCAAGTGCATTAATTGCGACCGGTGTGTTCGTGCCTGTGACGAAATTCAAGGTCAATTCGTGCTCAGTATGCATGGCCGTGGTTTTGATAGCCGAATCATTAAAGGACTGGATTCTACTTTTGAAGATTCTGACTGCGTATCCTGTGGCGCTTGTGCTCAAGCCTGTCCGACTTCCGCGATTTCCGATATTTTCCAATCCAAGTCAATTGAAGCGTCAGCAAAAACACGAACCGTCTGCACCTACTGCGGGGTCGGGTGCAACTTGGACGTTGCGGTCAAAAATAACGAAGTGCATTCCATCCAGGCGCCGATAGATGCGGAGGTAAATCATGCGCATACCTGTTTAAAGGGAAGGTATGCCTTTAAATTTTATAATCATCCCGACCGCTTGAGAAGCCCGCTCGTAAAACGCGACGGTAAATTTGTCGAAGTATCATGGGATGAAGCTTATAATACGATGGCTAATCGCTTTAAAGAGATTAGGGCCCGTTCGGGGCCGGACGCGATAGCCGGTATTTCATCAGCGCGATGCACAAATGAAGAAAACTACCTGATGCAGAAATTTATTCGGGCGGTGATCGGAACAAATAATATCGACTGCTGCGCCCGTGTGTGTCACGCCCCGACAGCCTGGGGCATGCAACAGAGTTTTGGCACCGGTGCGGCGACAAACTCGACCAACGATTTGGAAAAAACAGATTTAATCCTCCTTATAGGAGCCAATCCGACACAGGGACATCCCGTAACCGGAGCAAGGATTAAACAACAGGTAATGAAGGGAACGCCGTTGATTGTCATCGATCCGCGCAAGATCGAACTGGTTCCCTATGCGGATTACCATCTGCAACTGCGTCCGGGTACTAACGTCGCCGTGCTCAACATGATTGCCTACTTCATAATCGAAGCGGGCCTGGTCAATGAGGATTTTGTCAAGGAGCGCTGCGAGGACTTTGAAGCCTTTTGCGAGAATATAAAAAAGCTCGATATTGATGAAATGGAACGCGTAACGGGTGTAGATCGAAACCTGGTAAAAGAAGCGGCCATCGCCTATGCCTCGGCACCGCGAGCGATGAGTTTTCACGGACTGGGTGTCACAGAGCATTTCCAGGGAAGTAAGACCGTGATGCTCATTTCAAATATTGCGATGATGACGGGGAATATCGGACGCGAAGGCGTTGGCGTCAATCCCCTGCGCGGGCAGAACAATGTCCAGGGCGCTGCAGATATGGGAGTGCAACCGCACCAGGGAGCAGGTTATCTCAATGTGACGCTGCCGGAGATCCAAGAGCAATACGAAAAAGCTTATGGAGCAAAGCTCTCAAACAAAATCGGGTACAAGATTCCCCAGATGTTTGAAGCGGCATTGGACAAGGACCTGAAAGCGCTTTGGATAATCGGTGAAGATGTCGTGCAAACGGATCCCAATTCCGCGGAAGTAAAGAAAGCGATGGAGAGTCTGGAGTTCCTCGTTGTGCAGGAAATTTTCATGACCGAAACCGCGCACTACGCAGATGTCATTCTACCGGCAACCTCGTTTCTTGAAAAAAGCGGAACTTTCACCAATGCCGAGCGCCGCGTTCAACGCGTTAACCGCGTAGTTGAACCGCTTGAGGGAACCAAGCCCGACGGTCAGATTGTTGTCGATGTTATGAACCGGATGGGCTACGAGCAAAAGAGCTATAGTCCTGACGTCCTCCTCGAGGAAATTTCACAAATCGTTCCTTTCTTCAAGGGCATCCGTTGGGATGAACTCGGTAAAAACGGTAAACAGTGGCCGGTCGCTGAGGATGGGACTGATACCAAAATCATGCACCGGGATACCTTTAAAAGAGGCAGGGGAAAGTTTCACTATTTCGATTGGGTTGAGTCAAAAGAAATAGAAAAAAATCGTGATGAGTTCCCCTTTATACTAACAACCGGTCGCGTACTGGAACATTATAATTGCGGGACGATGACTCGACGCACGGGTAATAAAGATATCGTCAGTGAAGATATTCTCGCGATTAATCCGAAAGACGCGGATAACAAAGGAGTAGAATCAGGAGATAAAGTGAGGCTCTTTTCCGAACGCGGTGAAGTGGAACTTGACGCCATAGTTTCCAGTGAAGTTAAACCCGGCATCCTTTATACCACCTTTCATTTTCCAGAGCATATGGTCAACATGGTAACGAGCGAGGAAAAGGACGAGGAAAGTATGTGTCCCGAGTATAAAGTTTCGGCCGTAAATTTTGAAAAAGTTTCACCGTCTGATTCCACGGTAAAGAAAACCGAAGAAACGGTCAGTTCCGAGAGATAAAGAAAACCTGCCGCCGTTTTTATTAACCCAGGTTCTTATCGTTCTCCCGCTTGATGATTGAAGGGGAAAACTTTTCCTCTGCATATTTATCTTCGTAGTAACCAACCTTTGCATTTTCATCCAACGTGACACTCCACTTTCGTTCCGGGGTTGCGTCAAAATTTACGGTCACTCGCAGGACATTAATTTCCATCATTTCACCGGTGCAATTTTCAAAGGATAATGGCGCTGTATCTTCATTAAGGTAGAAATAAAGCGAATGCTCGGTGTGTTGCGGGCCTTCCGACTTTCCTGTAATCATCCGATCATCCGCATCATATTGCCACTTCTCGACGGCAAATGCTCCGGTGATGTGTCGGTCCGAGCCAATGAGAGTTACTTCCTTCTGCTTTTCGGTGACAAATATCACCTGGCAGGTGAAAGGGGGAAGCGACACCGCATAACCATCATTGAGTGTGCCCAGGAACCTTTTTTCCCAGAAGTCGAATAAAAGGTACTCACCACCATTTTCTATCACCTCGCTCTGCTTGAACGACGCGCTGATTTCTTCGTCTTTGTTCCAATTAAACAGGCCGACTACTGTGTGTTTACCACAACCAGGTTGAGAGACAGGGAGCACCCAGATATTCAGGGGGTTTTTCTCAGCCATCAGGTCGAGCGGGTATGCGCGACCCGGGTAAACGGGCAGAGCGCGCGTATAAAGATGAAAGCGTTCATCGGAAGTTCTCTCCAACGCGCCGCCCACGAAAAAGCACCAACAATTGATTCCATACAACGAGACAATCGCTTTTGCTTTTTCGAAAGGGGTTACAATTTTTTGTGAGAGGGGAATTTTCGAGTCCCAGAAGAATGGCTTTTCCGCGATATCGATAAATTCAGGATCGAGCTGAAAACACTTGCCGTGATAGAAGTAACGCTGGGCCATTTGATGGAGCAGGATCGTTTCCATGCCGCCACGAAAGTCCTGAGCGGCGCGCGAGCTATCGACGATCCCAATCGTTTGCGTGGGATGGGTGCTGGAGATAAATACATCGGGCCCGACCAGCTCCCTTATGCGTTGAATTCTGTTGCGGTAGGCCTCCACTAAAGTGATATCGGTCTGATAGTTTTCCGATCCACCCCCGATAAACAGGTAGTCGAAGCCCCACTCATCGATATACTTTTTTTTAATCCACTTGGCAGCCGCGTCATCCCATTCGCGTTTCCCTCCCTTGATATGCTGGAACTCGACAAAGTGAAAGCCTGTTTGGAAACCGCGTTTGTGAATCTCGTCATTAAAACTTTTGATACCGCCAGGAAAATAATCCTCAAGTTTGAATCCCTCGGCCAGGCCTTGATAGTCAGAACGAGAGACATCAATCGTTTTCAAAACTTCATCTGGAATGGTTGAGCGCCAGTCAAAGTCGTCGGGTGCGACTTCATTCGCTTCGCCTACGGCTAGGGTAAACATAATATAGGTCAGGCCGTATTTCTGTAATTTATCCTGCAGAATATCCATGTTAGCCGATAAGCGTTCACTGGTTACGTATTCGGGATTAATTGTGCGGAAAGATGGATCGCAGGCGTAATCGCCCCATAACCCTGAAGAGGGAGTGTAGCGTAACTTTATTTCTAGATAATCGCGGACATAATCCGCGTGATTATCCAGTGCCTTATGAATTGTCGATGCATCGCCCAAAGAAAATCGACACTCTATGCTATGACCCGCCTCCAGGAAGAGTGGATGGATGGGGATAGTCTCCGCTTTCGGGTTGGCGGCCACTACGCCGCCGGGCCCAATCCATGGATAATTATTTTTAGTCTCCTGCAGAGCCGACGCGTAGAGTTTGATCCTGGAATTTTCGCGGGAAAAAACATAGCGATAAAAAGCTTTGGGAGCGGTTCCCATACCAATTACAAAATTTATGTTTCTCGAGGGATTATTTATTGCCGTGGACCAGTAAGCTTCAATTTGCGAACCGCAGTTCAGGCCCGTCGTTACATCTTCGAGAATTTTTGAATACCAGAGAAATCCACCCATGTTCGGGCTGCAGTTTAATATGCGACATTTTTCTTTTTCCTCCCAGTCTTCAAAAAGTATCCCGTCAATAGCGAAAATATCTTCGACCTTAACCGTGTCAGAACCGTTGTTTGTGACTGATAAGGCAACAGCTTTGGTTGGACCTTTATCATAACAGTAAAGTTGCCAGAAAAAAGATAACTTAAACTCCTCGTTGGCAAATTCAGCAGAGACACAGTCGCCGGATCCGGCGGGGTCGGTGAAAGATTTCTTTTTAGATTGAACAAATCTACCAAAGATTTTTTCCCCGCCCGCGAGGTGAGCGCCTACCCGGCTTTCTTTGATTGTAAAACCGTCCGCGGTAAGCAGAGTCCAGGTGTTGGCAACCGAATCAAAGTGTATTTCTTCCTTATTAACGAGGGTGTAGTTATCTGCTGTCATGATTGCCTATTAGCTAAGTTGTTTCCTTGAGCATGCTTCAAAAAAGTCATTGCCGCAATCTCTTAAATGCTGGGGATGAGTCCCCCGGGGGGAATGAAGGGACGCGCGGATATTATTTAAGTGTTATAGCTAAAAAACGGCCATGACGGAGCATGCCCCTCCACCTATTGATCGGTCTCGCGGGAAATCTGCTCCAATTTGGCCAGGACTGTCTGAATATATTTTCTCAGCTCGTCGGCAGAACCTGGGGTGTAATCATAAAAACCTTTACCCGACTTTACGCCCAACTCACCGCGTTCAACTTTTTCCTAAAGCAATGAAGACAATTCGGTTGAAGATTCAATTTCCGGTAAAAGGTTGGCGGTCACCGCGGAGAGAACGTCCCACCCCCAAAAATCTAAAACCGCAAAAATCCCCGCCGCTGCCCAACGCCGCCCGAGGCTGGTTTTAATGACTGTGTCTACATCCTGTGGGCTGGCAATACCGCGTTCCACAATGGAAAGACTTTCGCGCAAAAGCGCAACTTGCAGGCGGTTAACGATGAAGCCGGGGACCTCCTTTTGCAGAACCACTGGGCGTTTCCCTATTTTGATTAATAGATCATAAACGGCAGTTACTGTTTCATCAGCTGTATCCGCATGGCGGACAATTTCAACGAGGGGAATGAGATAAGGAGGGTTGATGTAATGAATAACGAGAACCTTTTCCGGACGCTTCGTCACGGTCGCGAGTTTACTTGGAAGCAGGGTCGAGGTGTTGCTGCCAAGTATTGTGCGCTCTGGGCATAAATTATCCAGATCCCGAAATAACTTTTGTTTCAATTCCAGATTTTCGGTAACTGCTTCGATAACGAGATCAGCTTCAGAACCGGCGTCCTCCATTACCGCGCTAACCTGGATCTTATCCATAACCTGAGCCGCTTGGTCTTCCGTTACCATTTCAAGCTGGGTAAGTCTAATCAAGTTAGCTTTAACATTTTCGATTGCCTGGTGAAGCAGTTCTTCATTCAGATCGTGCAAGCTGACTACCCCCTAAAGCGAATTCCTGGGCGAGACCATGGCCCATGAGTCCTGCGCCGATTATGACAATTTTTGAAATATCTTCTGCTTTCATTATTAATCCTCTATTTATCCAATCGCAATTGATTGCTTTCCCAGCTATATTCCACCGGCTTGAAAGTTGCAACCCTGTTTTGTTAACGGTTGACTCAAAGTTAATAATCCCTTGTTTTTCCGTTAGTCTTGAACGCGATGAAATCAGTCCAGCATGAAGAGCGAATTCAGACGGTTTGTCTTCTTTTCCTGAGCGCTATTGGTATCGGCGTTTCGCTCTTCTATTTAAAACCTGTCCTTATTCCTTTTGTTCTGGCGATTTTCTTTACCTATTGCCTCTTACCGGCCATCGACTTATTGAGACGCCGTCTTCACGCGCCGCGCTATGTGGCGATGATTGTGACCTTTCTTCTTGGGTGCATTCTGCTCGGTTTAATCGGCGTTCTGATAGCGGCGTCGGTCGGACAAATGTCCACTCATGCCGGAGTCTATCAAACACAGTTTATGCAGCTTTTAGATAAGTTCATGGCTTCCCTTCCCCTTGAACGCTTTGGGGTCCAACCGGCCGACCTCACGAATTCACTTTTAAATAACCTCGAGAATGTTGTGGGGAGTGTTGTCTCTGGCACGATCAGTTCAATAATGAGTGTTATTTCAAAAGGTCTGCTCGTGTTGATTTTTTTACTTTTCCTTCTCATCGGTAGAACGGCAGGGGAGGAGACGACGCGAGGCATCCTGGGCGAGATCGAGATGCGCATCAAGCGTTTCATTTTAACCAAAGTTTTACTCTCGGTGTTGACGGGTACCCTTGTCGGCGCAGTGCTGGCGATCCTTGGCGTTCCTTTCGCTTTCGTTTTTGGTGTCCTTGCATTTCTCTTTAATTTTATTCCCAGTATCGGATCGGTTATCGCGACGCTTATTCCCTTGCCCGTTATATTACTAAACCCTGAACTCGCGGTGCCCGCCAAAATACTGGCAATCGCTATTCCAGGCGTAATTCAATTTTCAGTCGGAAATCTTATCGAACCAAAATTAATGGGTAGATCACTTGACCTGCATCCAATTGTCATCCTCATGTCATTAATATTCTTCGGGATAATCTGGGGGATTATCGGGATGTTCCTCGCGACGCCCATTACCGCGGTAATAAAAATCATCCTTGAAAAGATTGAGATTACCAAACCGGTGGCGGAATTACTTGCCGGGCGGATGGATGCTTTAGTGGCCGAAGTCGAGGGATCTTAGCTGTGATGGGGCCATTATAAATTCTGGCACTTGACACAGCGTTTAAAAAATTAACCGGATAGTGTTATGAAGATAAAGCGTTCAATTAAAAAACTGTTCATTGCCAGTTTGTTTCTTTCGCTCAGTTCGTGTGCCATGTCGCCTGAAGATATGGAAGAGGCGATTCACGAAGCATCAGCGACGGGAGACGCGATAAAAGTTAAAGAACTTCTCGAAAAAGCGCCCGAGCTGGTCCATCACCTCAGTAAAGATTATGTTCACCGAGACCGGACGCCCCTCCATGAAGCGGCCACGGCCGAGGTAGCGGAAATACTCGTGTCCTATGGAGCGGATGTAAAAGCGGAGGATGGTTTAAACTGGACACCTTTACATACCGCGAAAAATGGCGAAGTGGCTGAGTTTCTCATCAGTAAGGGTGTCAGCGTTCACACCGAAGCCCAGCGAAAATTTCTCCGCTACATACCGTGGATAACGCGGGAGCTGCCGAGGCGCTGATCAAGCGCCGCGCTAATGTCAACCGTCTCGCTAATAATAACATCACGCCTCTTTACTGGCAGATTCAAAATGGCCATGCCGAGGTGGTGCGCGTTCTTCTCGAGAAACGGGCTAATTATCGTGAACGCTTAAAAGAGGGAAAGACGCTTCTCCATTTTGCCGCTGATAGAAACGACCCCGAAATCGTCGGCTTACTCATTAAAAAAGGATTGAGTGTGAATTCCGTCGATAAAATAAGGGCGACGCCCTTACACTATGCCGTGTACAAGGACCGGCCCGGAGTCGCTGAGGTATTGCTCAAAAACGGTGCCAACCCGAACTTGAAATTATCAAGTGAGGCAGCGGTTATTACCTACGGTGCTTCCAACCTGCCTTCAGAAAGGGCAGTAGGTGGATTTACTCCCTTGGCGCTCGCAGAATCGGAAGAAATGAAAGCGCTTTTGCGTCAACATGGCGCGCGTTAAGCAAAAGAATTTAATTATTTCTTTATCTGCAATCCTTCGAGGACTTGCTTAGACATTTTACAGATCATCGTATAAGCGGGATCGTAAACATTGCCCATATCGTATTCAACTGTTTGCCCCATTAGAATGTGTGCGGCTCGGGTGCTGAGCCCATAATCTTCCTCTAACCAATGTACCATTTCTGTCGTTGCGTGTTCGACACATTGATCGAGGGGGCGGGCATTTCCCACGGTTAAAATATGCGTTTCATTTTCCGCCCGAGGCCATGCAATGGTTTTACCCTTCTGGAGATTAACGGTGAAGGTTATATCGAAAGAGATTTCCATGCCGGTGCCAACGATTTCCCCATCGCCTTGCGCGGCATGGCCGTCACCTAAATGAAAAAGTGCCCCTTCGGCTTCCACTGGAAAATAAACAGTAACACCCTGAACAAAACCGTTGTAATCCATGTTACCTCCGTGAGTAGAGGAAGTAGCGGTGGAAATGGCCTGGCCGCCTGGCGGCGCTACGCCAAAACATCCGGGCATAGGGCGTAGTGGAATCCTTAAATTATTCAACGGAGGGTCGACATCCAGGGGGCGTGCGGTATTTTTTTCGAGATCGATTTCCCACTCTATTATTTTCTTATCATCATCA
>Ga0114999_10007546_pt1 | contig 12317 bp, 8 predicted proteins | sample ArcticOcean_MG_C_3_FD_89820 | JGI IMG/M metagenome (GOLD analysis project Ga0114999, IMG submission 89820) | Marine microbial communities from western Arctic Ocean - ArcticOcean_MG_CB8_126 | ecosystem: Environmental > Aquatic > Marine > Oceanic | place: Arctic Ocean: Canada Basin | collected...
AATCTGTCGTTTGCGCCCAAGTTCTGTCTCCAGTGGCTCAATGGCCATGCAGTTGGATACCGTCCCACAATCTCCACACCCTTCGCAAACACCCGGGTGAATGTAGACGCGCTTATCCGGATCTTCCCACTTGCCACGCTTTCTCAAACGACGACGCTCAGTGGCGCATGGCTGCTCGTATATTAGGATAGAAACGTTCGCATATTCGCGAAGATCCTTCTGAACTGCTTCCATGTCCGTCCGCGGATGAATGGTCACGATAGATGGATAGTTCTCCGCGGCGTGCTTGTCGGGTTCGTCGCTAACTAGAGCAACCCGACCGACGCCTTCTGCTTTTAGTTCAGAGACGATTTGTGAGATGGAAAGTTCGCCTTCAATCGGCTGGCCGCCTGTCATCGAAACAAACCCGTTGACGAGAAGTTTGTATGTGATCGGGAGGTTGGCGGCGACCGCTGCACGGATGGCGAGAAACCCTGAATGGAAGTAAGTGCCATCTCCCATGTTTGTGAATACGTGTTTTTCGTCCGTGAAGGGTTGTTGGCCTATCCACATGGCGCCTTCACCGCCCATATGAGAGATCGTGTTAGTTTTTGTTGGGTCGAGGAGCATCGCCATCCCGTGGCAGCCGATGCCAGCAAGCGCTCGACTACCTTCGATGACTTGAGTTGACCGACCGTGCGGGCACCCGGCGCAAAACGATGGGCTGCGTACGGGAACGGGTGTGCCCGCTGCTGGCTTGTCTGGAAAATTAGGCGTCGCTACACCGCAATTTGGGTCGATGCGCAAGGCTGTTTTTATCAGGACATTGACGACTGTGTTCGGTTCGATTTCACCGCTGTTTGGAAATGCGGCTTCACCCCGGGTCGTCGTGTAGGTTTGGCCGTCGAAGAATTTGCCGACGATTGACGGTGCGTCAGGTAAGCCGTACAAAATCGAGCGTATCTGGTCTTCTAGGAGGGGGCGTTTTTCTTCGACTACCAAAATGGTGTCCAAGCCCTCTGCAAACTGTCGAACGATGGTATCGTCCAGGGGCCAGACCATGCCCACTTTCAGTACCTTTAGCCCCAGGCGACCGAGCATTGCATCGGCGACACCAAGCGCTTGGAGAGCCTGCGACAGATCCTGGTACGACTTTCCGGCTGCAACGATACCGAGCGTCGCAGAGGGTTCGTTACGTGTGATCTGATTGATTCCATTCGCGCGCACGTAATTAAGTGCTGCGTCAATGCGTCGCTCGTAGAGGATGTGTTCCTGTTGTACAAATGGTGTGAACGTCTGAATGTTCAAGCCCTCTTGCTTGTCGGGCAAGTTGACTTTCGGGGAATCCTGACCGACCAGCATTGAGCCCCCACCTTCGATGACATCTGTGACGAGCTTCATGCCACAAAGCAATCCGCTGTGCCTGCTGAGCGCGATCCCATGGAGTCCATGATCCAAAACTTCCTGGGCGTTCGACGGCGCAAGGAGAGGGATGCCCGCAGAGACGAAGTTGAAGTCTGAATAGCAGGTCAATGTGGACGACTTTGCTCCGTGATCATCGCCGACCAGCAGCAAGCTGCCGCCTAGAGGCGAGGTTCCAGCCATGTTGGCATGGCGAAGAGCATCCATGGACCGATCCATGCCGGGTGCTTTGCCATACCAGATCGAAAATACTCCATCAACGGTTGCACCGGGAAAGATGCCGACGTATTGCGATCCCCATGCCGCAGTTGCCGCCAAATCTTCGTTAACACCCGGTTTGAAGACGATGTTGTACTGCTCTAACGCTTGTTGGGCATTCCACAATTCCATGTCGTATCGCCCGAGCGGCGAACCGCGGTAGCCGGAGATAAAACCGGCGGTGGACAAGCCTTGCCTGAGATCGCGGATGCGTTGCTGGATGGGTAGTCGCACCAGCGCTTGCATGCCGGTCATATAGACCCAACCGTCGGTCACTGTGATGCGATCGGATAATGTCATATCCAATCGTTTTGCCTGGTGCTTCATCTATATCCCTTACATAGTTGCGTCGATCACAGGGTTCGGATGGTTATCGGATGTGGGATGAACGTCAAGCGTTCAGACTGACGGATGGGTATTAAGCGCCAATTTCGTGATCCCGCTAGCGTTTCTTGTTCACCCCACATGACTTCAGCGCCAGGCTGACGGGTCTGGCCACGTCGCGCAACGAGCCACACCGCTACGAATCAGAGTCTCGGTCAGTGGCTTAATCAGATCGGAGTTCTCGATTTAGAACAGCCGTTCACCAACAATCTCCACCGGTCGACCCAATTCACGCTCGATTTTTGCCGCGGCCAGATCAACAAGATTGAAGAAAAGACACTATCAGTCCGGAAGATATGTACCGACCGCTCGATCCCGGTAACTGCGGAGACAGTTTCCCCCGAACGATTGGTGTAGCGGTCGTGGATGGTGGGGACCCTATGTTGTAGATGTTACAGCCGACGACATCAGTCTCGCCCATGAGTGTGATGGTTAATGTCTGGGGTCTTGATTCCAGCGACGAAGCAATCGAACAGGCGCTGCTACTCAATGCAGACGCGATCACTATCAGCGATTGCACCGTGCTTCAGCGCAGATTGTCCTGACAACGCAAGGCTGATGATTTCAGCTGTCTGGGATTAGAACTGGCCGCCCGCCCTTATCCTGCGAGATAACCGGTAGCAGGCACAGCCCAAGGGTTTGAGGAGCTCGCCAGATCCAGAGAGTCACATCGCAATGGTCGTCGTGACTCTCTGTAGGTAACATGCGTACCCCGAGTCAACAGCTACGAGACCGATCCTTTGACTACTGAATTTTTGGGCAAATCGATATCCGGCCCATTTACCATCCCCTCAGGCATCGTAGTCACGGCAGTACCGATCATCGAATATGTGTTCAAGCACATGCCGCAGGTTGGCGTACTGACGACTAAGAGTATTGGCCTCGAGCCGCGTCTTGGCTACCGCGAGCCGGTGCTCAGCCAGTACGCGCCCGGTTGCTTCGTCAACGCCATTGGCCTTACAAACCCCGGTGCACGCCACTCGGCCGAGTTACTATCGCATTTGAACGTTCCGGACGATCGCTTTCTGCTGACGTCCATCTTCGCGGCAAGCGTTGCAGAGTTTGTCGAGGTTGCACAGATACTCGCCCCTTACTCCGATGGTTTGGAATTGAACCTCTCCTGCCCGCATGCCAAAGGCTACGGTATGGCTATGGGACAGGATGCCGAGCTTGTGCAGGAAATTACCGCAGCGGTTAAGGCTGCCGTCGACATCCCAGTGGTGCCAAAGCTCACGCCCAACGTAGACAATATTTCGGAGATTGCACAAGCAGCTGTGGCTGGTGGAGCAGATGGTCTGTGTGCAGTCAACACGGCCGGTCCTGGCTTGTTTACGGCGCACGGCGAACCGGTGCTGAGCAACGAATTGGGTGGCTTGTCCGGCAAAGGTATTTTGCCTATCGCGCTTAAGTGCGTAAGTGAGATTTCGACTTGTGTGGACGTTCCTATCATTGGTTGCGGCGGAATCAGCTGCGCCGATGATGTTCGCGCATTCGACGCGGCCGGCGCGGCAATTTATGGTGTCGGATCTGCCTTGGTTGGACTAACCTCCGCTGAAATCCAGGGCTATTTTACAACCCTGGATCAGGACCTCAACGGTGCTGAAAACGCCAGCGAGGCACTGGTGCGCTACGACATTGACATGCAGTTTAGTGCCGTGACGTTGGTCAAGAGCGAACGCGTCACCGACGACATTGCGATCCTGACCTTCGATCGAAAGATCGACATACGAGCGGGCGAGTTCATCTTTTTGTGGATCCCGGGGCTTGGCGAAAAACCCTTTTCCGCCTTGACCGATGACCCGTTTTCATTAGTGATCATTAACCTAGGCGAGTTCACCGAACAGCTCATGGACTTGGAGCCGGGTACGCAGGGGTATGTTCGAGGACCGCACGGTCAACCGATAGCCCCACCCGAGGGCTCGCACATCGTTGCGGTCGCCGGTGGTACCGGTCTTGCCGCCGTTTACCAATTGGCGCGCGACTTCGGCAACGCCGACATGTTCGTCGGCGCGCGTACCGGCGAGCGGCTGTATTTTCTGGAAGAATGCGAAGCGTGTGCCACGCTGCACATTGCAACGGATGACGGCAGCCGGGGGTTCCATGGCTTGGTCACTGACCTGTTGCGCGAGTACTTGACTACCTTGGCCGCTGATGAGTTGGCCAATCTCGTGTTCTACAACTGCGGGCCGGAACCCATGGTTCATGCCGCCGCAGGTGTGCAGATGGAATTCTGTGCCGACAGCCAGATATTCAACGCGATAGACTATCTGACCAAATGTGGTGTTGGCATTTGTGGCGCATGTGCCGCACCCGATGGCCGCCGTTCTTGCGTTGACGGACCGTTCTTGACCGGGTAGAACACGTTCGACACATGGCTATCCGCCACATAAAGGGCCTGTTTGCTATGCTAGCGGTTGAGATGGCGCCGAGCTCTGATTTCTAACGATGACATTATCTCTGCAGGCGAATTGTTGCATAGATACGTGGAGAAAGAATCTGTGGCCCTCGCATATCCGCGACGGACACTGCATAACCGGCTGCAGTTGGTGTAGCGAGCAGGATCTCTGGACGGTTACTGCGACTCGCCTTTGCGACGGTGATCGCGGCCTTTGCGGAAAAGGCAGCGCATGTAACGATGCTGCAGCGTTCGCCGACCTACTTCCTCTGTAGTGAGAACAGGAACGAGTTGGGGGACCGGCTGCGTGAAATCGGTATCGACGAGCCGACCATTCATCGGGTAGTGCGTACCCAAATCATGAGCGATCAGGATGCCCTGACCCGGCGTTGCCAGAGCGAGCCGGATGTGGGCTTCGAGGAGCAAAAAATGCTCGTCCGGCAATACGTGGGCGAGGACTACCAGTTCGAACCACATTTCGTTCCCAAGTACTGGGTATGGCAGCAACGTCTGGCCTTCTGCCCCGAAGGCGATGTCTGCAAGGCGGCGGCCGAGGGCAAGCTCACCGTCGTTACCGATACGATCGACACCTTTACTGAACAAGGGCTGCGTACCGACTCGGGTGAGGAGATCGAAGCAGATATAAGCTTAGCCACTACGGGTTTTCGTCTCGCGGTGACGGGCGACATCCCGTTCGAAGTGGACGGCGAACCGGTCGACTGGCATCAAACGATCGATGTTCGCGGCATGATGTTCACGGGCGTGCCTAACCTCTCGTGGGTATTCGGTTACTTCCGGGCCAGCTGGACCCTGCGCGTCGATATGCTCGGCGATTTTGTCTGCGGCCTACTCAACAACATGGACGACAAAGGGGTTAAGCGTGTCGAGGTCTCATTGCGTGGTGAGGATGCGGACATGGATATCCTGCCTTGGATTGAAGAGGACAACTTCAACCCGAACTATCTGATGCGCGACATCGATCGGTTACTACAGCGAGGTTCCAAGCCTGAGTGGCGGCACAATCAGGACTACTGGAACGAAAGAAACGAGATTTCAGCAACAGACCTCGACGGGGAGGAGTTTGTCTATGATGGCAGGCGGATGATGGCAGGCGTTACCTAGGCAATCGGCAAGCGAAAAATACCACGACCGCCTGAAGCCTGCTGTCTCGCCTTAGTCAGCGAGATCAGGGACTCGACGCCATCACACATTCGAAACCCGATGGAATACGTGGCGAGAGACATTATAGAACGGGGCTATGGCGCACCCCCTTGCTCAATCCTTGAGGTATTGACCTTGCTGCACGAGGGCACGCTGCGTTGCCTCCACCAGGTCGTCCATCACGGCTTCTACCGTACGCAGCTCGTTGAAATAGGCGACGCTTTGTCCCGCGCCATCGTGGATTAGAGGCTCGATGTCGTGCTCTTCGATGGCACCCAGGAGATCGCCGACTAAAACATCCTGATACGGCATCTTCAGCGGGGTCGGCGCGTCTTGCGCTTCCCATTCCTGGCTCCAAGCACTGCGCACCTGACGAAATGTCTTGCCCGATTCCGATCGCGTGATGACTGTATCGGCGCTCCCGGCCGCCAATAGCTTTTTGACGCTAGCGGGATGCAGGTGTGCTGCATGCTCTTTGGTCAGCATCCACGCTGTGCCCATCCAGACGCCCTGTGCACCCATGGCCAAAGCTGCGGCAACATGCCGACCGGTGGCAACTCCACCTGCCACCAGTACCGGTATATCGCCGGCCGCGTCGACGATCTGCGGTACTAGCGAGTACGTACCGATTGGCCCGGTGTGAGCGCCCGCGTCGTAGCCTTGGGCAACGAGAATCTGGACTCCCGCAGCGAGCGCCCGCGGTACGTGGTGCGGGCTGCCGACCAGTGCCAATGTCGCTTTACCGCGGTCCTTGGCTTCGCCGACGGCCTCTGGCGGAGAGCCAATGCCACAGGCGAACAAATTGACGTCAGATTCCATCACAGCCCGCAGTTGCTCTTGTTCGATTTCGGTTGAGCGAATGAACCGAGTGCGCATGCCGGGTTTGCTGGCCGCGGGTATTTGATACTTGTCGATAATGCGTTGCACAAACGCTTTGTGTTCACGGGGAATCTCGGCATCGATCGCCGCGCGACTGTTGTGCTCAGGCATTCCGGGGGGCAGGACGAGATCAACGCCGAACGGTAGGGCACCAACGCGCGACTTTATCTCGGCCAGTTCACTACGAATCTCGTCGGGGAAACGCCTCGTGGCACCATATACGCCAAGCCCCCCTGCCTTGCAAATCGCGACGACCGTGTCGACATCGTGCGCGAAGCCAAAGATCGGATGACGCATGCCAAGTTGTTCGCAAATCGGCGACCACAAAACCATGCTCCCTCCCAATGTGTCCAGTTGCCGAGAATCTTAGCATGCAGTAACCCGGCTCCGGTTAGGATTGACGAGCTGACCGCCCCTTTCATATTGATGGTTGCTCGTTACGGCATCGAGAAACTGCTGAGGAACGACCAAATGACGCGTGGGTCGAGACACCGCGGACATGCTGCCCAAGCGTCAGACCACCAGTGCCAAAGTCACATGCAAGAATTCGTCGCTGGGCTTGGGGTACGGACCAGGCGGGATTGCCATCGAACTCGCCGCTTGACCGCAGAGTCGACGATACAACTTCCCTTTCGCGAACTGTGCGTTAGCACGCCGTTCACGACGGTGCGTTGGGTGTATATAGTGACGATTCGACAACGATTCGACAAGGACACGCAGAATAACCGCAATGAAAACCGATCGATCCGGCCGGACAGGCGTTTCGTGCTTCGTTTCGTGCTGCATGGCCGGCACGGCATTCGTCCTTTTGATGGGGTCGTCATCGCTGCTTGCCAACCAATCGAGCCCGGTGGCCCTAGCATCTGTTGCCGCTGTCACCGCAGATGCCCGGACTGGCGAAGTGATTATTGCGAAGCATCCCGATGCAGTGTTGCCGATCGCCTCGGTTACCAAGCTCATGACGGCCTTGGCCGTTCTTGAATCGGGCGCCTCTATGGACGAATGGCTGACGATTGCTGGCTGGGATCAGGAACTGGCGAAGAACGCATACTCGAGAATCCGTATCGACTCTCAAATCCGACGCCGTGATTTGTTGAGGATCGCTTTGATGTCATCCGAAAACCTTGCGGCGTACAATCTGGCACTAAATCACCCGGGCGGTCGTGAAGCATTCGTGAGGGCGATGAATACAAATGCGCAATCACTCGGCATGACCAGGACGCGCTTTGTCGATCCGATGGGCTTGTCTCCGGACAATCAGTCGACCGCGCGCGATCTAGCAAAGATGGTGATTGCGGCATATGGGGAGGCAACCATTCGGGAATACTCCACAACCCGACAATACAGGGCAAGTTTTCGCAAACCGCGCTATCAACTCTATTACGGCAACACAAATCCGTTGACGGGCAGTAGCCGTTGGGAGGTGGTGTTGAGTAAGACCGGTTACCTGGTGGAGGCGGGCCGTTGTCTCGTTATGATCGCCGAAGCGGCGGGTAAACCCGTTGCCATGGTGATGTTGAATTCCTTCGGCACACGCTCTCCGTTAGGCGATGCCGGGCGAATGCGGCGTTACGTCGAAACGGGCGAGCGGGGCCAGGTCGCGAAAGCCGCGCGCGACTATGAGCGGCGCACGATCGTGGCTTACGGTTTAGATTAACCCCGGGTACTAAGTCTGGGGCGGGCGCTCGTGCAACTGCGTGCTCATGATGTGGCTGAATAACTGCAGGCGCAGATCGTCTTCGATCCCTTTCATTTCCGGCAGTGCGGCGAGATTGTGTACCTCGGTTGGATCATCGACTAAGTCGAACAACAGGTACGACTCGCCCGCGCGGTTAACGGCCATCTTCCAGCGGTCGCTCATAATCATAGCTTCCCCAGCGAACTCTGAGACGGCCATGTCACGGTGGTCGCTACCGTCCAGGGCCGGCAGCAGCGAGCGGCCGAACTGGTAGTGCGGCAGCTCAATCCCTGCGGCGTCGGTGAATGTAGGGCCAATGTCTATCCACTCGGCCGGTGACGAATGTACGGTCCCAGCGATCGGCGAATCTATGGTTTTCGGCGTTCGTACCAGCAACGGAATGCGCACGGCGCCATTGAGGAAGTTCATTTTATAGATGAGACCCCAGTCGCCGTTCATCTCGCCATGGTCCGACGAGAAGATTAAGACGGTATTGTCCAACTCGCCGCGCGCCTCGAGAGTTTTCAGAATCTGACCGATTTGGTCGTCGATAAGGCTGATGTTACCGGCATAATCTGCCCGCATTCGCTGTGCCTCGCCCTCTTCGAATGCGGGGGTGAGCCCGGGACTTGCGAGGTTCCGATCTAGCACTCCTTCGGGTCGCGGTTGCTCCGCTCCCGGGCGCGGGATAGGTGCAGGCATATCTTCAAAATTGTATTTGTTCGCCCACGGGGCAGGTGTGTCCCAAGGTTCGTGTGGGCCACCGAACGAGACCCAGCAGAACCATGGTTGATCCCTTTCGTAGGCGCGCAAATACTCGCAAGCTCGTTGCCCAACCCATACATCCGCATAGAGAGCTAGCGGTAAAATAGAGGGGCGGACAACGTATGGTTTATTCGCAAAGCGTTCGCGGTAGTCCTCGCGATACGCTTCTAGATAACCTGCGTCGCGCCAAACATCGGTCATATGGCTGCCTACCTCAGCGCTGGCGCGTGGACCACCGATCTCGTTGACGTCATCGAGCCCATAGGCGTGCATGAGATCATCACGATCTCTTAGATCACCTGAGTGTGGATGGAGATGAGTCTTGCCGAATAAGCTCGTGCGATAGCCGGAATCACGAAGTGCCTTCATCCAAGTTGGGCTATCGCCCGGCATGGTTGTAGCAACGTTGTTCCAAACGCCGGTGTTGTGTGGGTAAAGACCAGTCGCAAGGGAACGGCGCGCCGGTTCGCAAATAGGCGAAGTGGTAACGCAATTGGCAAATCGAACACCTTCACTCGCGATGCGGTCTAGATTGGGAGTTTCCAGCCAACCACCGCTACACCCCATCGCATCCCAGCGCTGTTGATCGGTCATGATATATAGCAGGTTGGGTTGGCTCATTCGATTGGCAGCGGTCAACTCGTTCGTTGATATTCTACGGGGACGGGCCACTGTTGAAAACCCCGATAGCATTGACCATCGACTTCGGACGCGCTTGCTCCGCTAACGATGGGTCATACGGAACCCTTCTCTCTTCATCCGCTAAAAACTATTTGATTAGACGGTTCCATAACACCAGACAACCTTTACTGAAAACAACGAGCCTTGCGGAGCAGCCACGAAAACACGATCATTGACGAAACCGTCCCGGTTGGGGGAAGCGTTGAGTTTTACGGAAGAATTGACTAGTTGGGTGAAGACAAACTGTCCGGCAAGCCTTCGTGGCAGCCGCTTTTCGTATGTCGGGGGCAGCCAACAAGCGATAGAGGATCCAGATTTTCGGACTTGGTTTGACGCCTGTCTTGAACGGGGTTTCACGGCGCCAGACTGGCCAGAGGAATATGGTGGAGCTGGGCTTAGCAGGGAGCAGACTAAGAGTTTTTATCAGGTGTTTAGGCAATTGCGGGTACCGAACCCTGTGTCCGGGACTGGCAAGGAAATGTTCGGCCCGCTTCTCCTCGAACTAGGGACGCAAGACCAGAAACGACGACATCTGCCGCCAATCGTCCGCGGTGAAGTGCGTTGGTGCCAGGGATACTCCGAACCGGGTGCGGGATCTGATTTGGCATCTCTGCAAACCCGCGCAGTGGACCATGGCGACTACTATCTCATCAACGGCTCGAAGATTTGGACGTCAAATGCGTATATGTCCGATTGGATGTTTTATCTCGTCCGTACAGACCCACAAGCAAACAAACACGAAGGCATCAGCTTTGTGTTGCTGGACATGGACGACCCTGGACTAACCGTGAATAGGATCGAGTTGATCAACGGGGACAGGGAGTTTTGCCAGGTCTTTTTCGACAACGTCAAAGCACAAAAAAACGATTTGGTGGGTAATGAAAACGCAGGTTGGACAATCGCTAAGCGTCTGCTCCAGTTCGAGCGATCAGCAGTTGGCGAGGGCAGCTTCATCCCGCGGTCGGAGCCACTCCCAGAACTGCTGACCCGGTATGCACCTCACGATGCTGCAAGACGCGAACGCGTACTTAGGCTAGAGATACATCGTGCAGCCTACCGATTGACTCAACTCCGAGCAGCCGAGGAGCAGAAGTTACCGGGCGCACCTACGTTCGCGACCTCGACGTTTAAATATCTATCTACCCAACTCGAAAGCATGAGCCTCGACGAAACCGTTTCTCTCATGGGGATTCGGGGACTTGGATGGGAAGGCGAAGGGGAAGGATTTGCTGCCGACGAGCTTGCTACGACTCGGAAGATGCTCTTGAGCAAAGGGTTTCTGATCGCCGGTGGGAGTTCTGAGGTGCAGCTCAACGTCATCGCGAAGCGAGTATTGGGTCTACCAGACTGATTTAAAGGCGGGTCGATTCCTTCTACGAATTTTCGAAAACTCGATACTGCGTCCTAATTTATAGGGGCTTGAGGATTTTGTGTGGGTGATTCTGGCATGAATTGGCACAAGAGGCCTCGTCGGTAGACAGTCCGTAAGCCTTGGTCATGCGGACGCTGGTGTACGTTTTTGCAGCCTTTGCCGAAGTGCCCAGGGCAAACTGCGACACCCATGGTATTCATCAGGTAGCGCTACCCTGGGCCGAAGCGGGCGGACGCTTCACGGCGTTGTTTGAGACCCTGGTCATCGACTGGCTGCATGAAGCCAGCGCCGATGTGTGTACTGGGTCAACCACAGGCCGAGGCGCTGCAATGGGTGGCGATGGACATGTGGCCAGCGTTCATCAAGTTGATGATAAAGCACTTGCCGGATGCGCATGAATGCATTGTCTTCGATAAATTCCATATTGCTCAGTACCTGGGCGAAGCCGTCGACCTGGTGCGTCGGGCGGGACATCGGGAACTCATGCGCGATGGAGATGACCGCCTCAAGGACACTTGCTACCGCTGGCTGCGCAATCCACACAACAAGTCGAGCCAACAGTGGCGTGGATTCGAGTCACTACGCAACAGCCACCTCAAGGTGGCGCGTGCCCGGGCTGGCGCGCCCTGCACACGTTGGCCGCTGGACGCGGATAGCCTGGGCGCGTCACCGCTGCCGGTTCGCTCGTGTGCTGGCATGGTAATACGTGGCACGGGGCCTTTAACCGGACGGCTCCAGGTATTCTCTTGAGCGTCATTGTGGATTTCGTGCGCAAGCACTCCGGCCTCAGGAGAACCTGCACGGCAAGATTCCGCAGGAGCTTCTGGATCGTAATCCGCCGCGTTTCCCGGTGATCACGCACCAAGGCGTTCCTCAGCTCGGCCAGGACCCGGCCCGGAGTATGGCCGACGTCGAGCTTTCGGCGAAGGACCTAGATGCGTACAACGATGAGGTCGGCGTCAATCTCCAACAAGCCCAGGGCAGCGCTTACGCGTAGGGAAAAGGGGTCAGGCCCCTTTGCCCTCCTTTTCCCGTCCGTGGCATGATAGGAACCACGAGGAATCGGAGTAAACGTTATGTATTCAGCTGCAATGGGTGAGGCGGATCTGGCCGTTAACGGTCAGGTGGCCATGTCCTTCCGCGATGTAGAACGTTGGGGCCAGTACGGCGACGGCCGGGGTCTGGTCCTGATGTTGGGAGACGCCACTGCCGGTCCGTGGGTGTTTTTCAGTTGCTTTGGACCCATGGAGAACGAGATGCCGCGCGGGTTTGCCCACGGCCACGATTCGGACAATTGGCGGATTTCCATCCAAGGAACAACCAATATGGGTAAGTACGCGTAT
>Ga0114999_10007549_pt1 | contig 12316 bp, 18 predicted proteins | sample ArcticOcean_MG_C_3_FD_89820 | JGI IMG/M metagenome (GOLD analysis project Ga0114999, IMG submission 89820) | Marine microbial communities from western Arctic Ocean - ArcticOcean_MG_CB8_126 | ecosystem: Environmental > Aquatic > Marine > Oceanic | place: Arctic Ocean: Canada Basin | collected...
TACTGGAACTCCCCTAGGGGTATTAAAGGCAGAAGCAATCACAAGAATAACTCTAAAATTTTTATTAATGAATCCAGAATTAAATAATAAAAATATTCATGTAGTTACTGATGAAATGGATGGCAAAGATCATTCCCTGCTAATTCATAATACCCTTGATATGTACTTTAATCGAGCAGGACTTAGAGATGTACCTCATAAATATAGGTCCAATGGAGATAATAAGGTAATTGCAATAAGAAAGGCAGACACTATCGGCTATTGTCTTGCAGGGATTCATCTTTTTGGAGAATCAAAAAGGTGGCCTAGGGCGACTCGAAAAATTCCTTCAAATAAATTAGATGAATTAGTAGAGGCATATTATAGAGAAACTGATGGGGAATATGATCCGGAACAATAGAAATCTTTTTAATGAAACTACCTTATCAATGTATTAGGAAGCTTTATTTTAGTAATTTCCAAAGGAAATCAGAATAAAGCTTATCTCAGAGAATTTAAATAAAATTCTCTGTATAAATAGGTAAATAAAATGACAATCTACTCTCATTCAAGACTATCAACTTTTGAGCAATGCCCCAAAAAGTATGATTTCAAATACATTAAGAGGATCCAAAAAGATTTTGACAACTCCATAGAGGCTTTTTTAGGTACTGCTGTACATGATACTTTAGAATGGGTATATAAACATCCTGAAAGAGATTTCGACTTAGATGACTTGATAAAATACTTTGTAGAATATTGGAACAGAGATTACAAACAAGATATGAAAATAGTCAAAGAAGATGTAACTTCTGAAACATATTTTAACAAAGGAATAAAGTTCATTATTAATTATTTTTTAAAACACTCTCCATTCAAAGATGACACTATAGAAACTGAAAAAAAAATATTTATAACTCTAGATGGGAACAGAGAATATCAAATGATGGGATATATTGATCGATTAGTTCATCATAAAGACACAAATATTTATGAAATCCATGACTACAAAACTGGGGCAGCAAAATCTCAAAGAGATTTAGATAATGATAGGCAATTAGCACTCTATTCATTAGGTGTAAGGGAGGCATTTAAGGATGCAAAAGAGGTAAAATTAATTTGGCATTTTTTAGACAGCAATAGACAATTTACTTCAACAAGGACACTAGAACAATTACAACAACTAAAAAAAGATATTTTAGAATTAATAAAGAAGATTGAAGCTACAACTGAATTTCCCACAAAGAAATCAATTCTATGTAATTGGTGTGAATATAAAAGCAATTGTCCGGAGTTTACTAAACAATCACTCGGAGAATTTCTCTAATGTGGTCTTTATACGAAAATGATCAATTATTGGACCCTTTAGTATTTTCTAATGGAAAAACTCAACAAGATATTGTAAGTGAAGTAATAGATGCAACCAAGAATGGGTCCAAAGTTATATTCATAAGGGGAGTTTGTGGTACAGGAAAGTCTGCAATAGCATTAAATTTGGCAAAGCATTTTGGAAAAACCTCTATTGTAGTCCCCATAAAATCCCTCCAAGAACAATATATCTTAGATTACACTCAGAAAAAATATGTCCTTAAGGATAATAAGAAATTAAAGATTTCTTCAATGCTTGGTAGGAAAAACTTCTCATGCAAATTCTTGGAAGAAAAGCCTGTTCAAAGAGTCATTAATGAAAAAGATACCAAATTAACAGATATCTTTGCAGGTATTAAACCTATTAATGATGAAGATACATCTGCAGACAATAAATTCTTACCCTGTAAGATTGAGATAAAAGATAAAAATTCAGCAATCATAAAAGGTTATTTAAAACAAAATCCTCTAACAAAGAATCTTAATTTTAGTTCAATACATGAAGTCAAAAGAATGTCAATTGCACCCGTATGTTCCTATTGGTCTCCAATACTCCCAGATGAATATGATATAAAGAAGTTTCAGGATGCCAAAAAATTAAAATATAAGGGAATGAATAATATTGGATTCACAATATTTCAGAGAAAACCCGGATGCAAGTTTTATGAACAATATCATGCCTATGCTGAATCTGATGTAATAATATTCAATAGTCTAAAATATAAATTAGAAACTTTGATGGATCGAAAACCCGAAACAGAATTAGAAATAATAGATGAGTGCGATGAGTTTTTAGATAGCTTTGCAAATCAAGAGAAAATAAGTCTTAGTAGATTGGCCTTTGCATTAAACACAATATTTCCGGAGTCTGACGATTCAAAAAAAATATTAGAAGAACTAATTGATATCACAAATACAATAAGGAGAAAATATGGGGAGTCTGGCGAGATTTTAAAGACTAGTGGTACACTTATAGCAGATCTCATTGAAACCATTGTAGCAAATAGAGATCTTTTAGAAAAATCTGAAGTTGATGAATCAAACTATTTATATCAAGTTAATGAAATCTCAAATATATTTCATGATTTCTTAGACGAAACTTATTTTTCAATAGAGAAATCAGATAATGATCTATCAATTAGTTTAATTACAACAAATCTAAAAAGAAGGTTCAAGGAACTCATAGATAAAAATAAGATCATTGTTATGATGTCTGGAACAATACACTCCGAAAGTATCCTAAGAAGTATTTATGGCCTGGAGGATTTTAAGATAATAGATGCAGAGGTTAATACTCAGGGAGCACTTAGTATATTAAAAAACGGATATGAATTAGATTGCAAATACTCAAATTTCAAATCTGGAGTAGTTTCTAGGGAAAAGTTTCTCAAAACATTCTCCAAAACCGTAGATTCCGCAAAATCTCCTACCTTAGTCCATCTAACAAGCTTTCAAGATCTTCCAACTGAATATGAAAAGGAGAATTATAATCTTGTAATGCCAACACAACAGGAGATTATTAGCGCACAGAATCTTGACCCTACAGGAAAAAGAGTCCAGGAGTTCAAAGATAAGAAAACCTCAATTCTTTATACCACAAGGTGTAATAGGGGTATAGATTTTCCAGGAGACACTTGCAATTCAATAATAATTTCAAGATTCCCTTACCCAAATATATCTTCTTTATTCTGGAAAATTTTGAAGAAAACAAATCCTCAAAATTTTATGGAGTTTTACATGGATAAGGCAAGAAGAGAATTAACACAAAAAATATATCGGGGATTAAGATCCAAGACAGACAAAGTCTATCTACTTTCTCCAGACATTAGGGTCCTAAGGTTCAATTTATAGGTCCTCATCATTTTTGGAGATAATTAATTGGTATACTGAGTAGAGTATTCTAAAAACAAATTCAATTATAAATATAAAAACAACAAATGTGATTATATTATCAAACAGACTAGGGATCTGGGATATTTTAGTAATTACTAATTTAGAGTCAAAGAAACTAGTCCCTAATATGAATGAGGCCAAAATTGTAAATGGGAGTATTTTAGCAAGATCCTTAGAGAGGTCTTCACTAATATATGATGTAACCCTTGTAGATGCTATTATTGCTGCAGAGATTAATAGGATTTGCAAGGTATTCTGAGACTCAGACAATACTAAAAGGAAGATAGAGAGTATTGCAAACCAAAAGAAAACTAGGAATGGCAATATTATCAGATATTCTAACGCATATAATCCTACTGCTGCAAATTTTTCTAGGATTGGATGATTAGAATAGTTATACTGGCTAAGGTTTAATTGAATAATATCTCTACTCGCTAAGAATCTATAGAATTTCCAGATAAATATACTATACATTAAGATTAATATGGTATAGACAATTAAACTAAACAATACTTGCTGATCATCAGGTAATACATTCAGGCTCCCCTGTAAAACATCTGTAATTTGATCTTCAGCCATATTCTAACTTCTCCGAATTTGGAATGCTTGGAAATTTTTAATTTTCATTGTGTAACACACTCTTTTTAATATAAAATAAATATAATTAATAAACCTAACGGAAAGACTTCTGCCTCTTACTTCTAGCCTTACTATCTCCAGGCTTGTTTGGTTCTTTACGTCTAGTATCTGCAACCATTAAATTTTTATCATAATCTAAAAACATCTTTTTCAATTCTTGATTTTTACTAAATTCTACTAACGCTCTAGCAATAGCCAATCTACTAGCTTCAATTCTACTTTCAGTCCCACCACCCCTAACATTAACACTAATATCAAACTTAAAATTTCCAAGGACCTTTTTAGTAATTTCAACGGGTTCTTCAATCATCAGTTTCTTAAATAAATCTAGATTATCTATAGGTATTTTATTAATTAATATAATCCCCTCCCCCTTACTAATTGTAGCTTTAGCAATTGCCGTTTTTCTCTTCCCACTAACTGTTATTTTATTTTTGTCTATCATATTTTACTTGCCAATTCCTTTAATTCCATAAATTTCAATTTCTTTGGAGCATTAATCTTCATCATCTTTTCATCCTTTAATTCAATTGGTATCCCATCATAACACTTAATTCTTTTAAGGGCTTCCTTACCTTGACCTCTTCGATGATCTGGCAACATACTTCTTATAGATCTCTTTAGGATTCTAAATGGAACATTAGCTAATTTAGGCCCTTTTTGTGAATGCCCTCCCTTCTTTCTAATATCTGAATATTTAGCAATAAGATCTTTTTTATTTCCAGTCATTATAGTTTTCTCAGAGTTAACAATGGTCACTTCTCCACCCTCTATGGCCCTTTTAGCAGCAAAACTACAGATTCTTCCAAAAACTGCCCCACTACCATCAATTATTAATCTACTCATAGTATTGTAACTCCTTCCATCTTAGGATTTTTTTCAATAGCCATCTTTATACTCTTTATATCACATCCAGCCTTATTTAATTGTTCTTTAGCATTATCCGAAAACCCAAGCGCTGCAATTCCTATCTTCCTCTTAATATGCCCACTACCCAATATTTTACCCACAACTAAAATTTTATCTCCTTCAATTTTCTCTAATTCATCTAGGTTAATATCTTTATATTGGCTTCTAGGTGCTGAAAGCTTCTTAGCTAAATCTAAAAGATTGTTCTTCTTAGCTAAATTGATAGCCTCAATTATCTCTAGACTTCTCTTAGCCTTTGTTCTCTTTGATATTGTAGTTTTACTTATCATTTTATTATCTCTACAGAAGTAATTTACTTCTGCTCAACGCGTTTAAACTTGCAGGTAAAAATATGTATTATTAGGGGTATTTAAACCTTATCATATGCAAAGAGGATGATTCAAAGGGCGAAGAATTCTTATCTCATAAATAATCTTAAGATTATTTAATGCGGGAAAGAGGATTCGAACCCCTGTAGGCACTAAGCCACTTGGACCTTAACCAAGCCCATTTGACCGCTCTGGCATTCCCGCATTTCAAACGTATAACTAATCCATTAATTACCAATATAAAAACTTTATCTAGAACTACTTAACAGCCTTATCTAATGCCTTCAGATTATCATCCAAAACATCAATAGCTTTATTAAAAATATCTTTAACCTCGATCTGGCCCCATGATTCAATGTTAAATTCTAATTCTTCATTATTTTTTGCAGCCTTAATCTTACTAATTTGATCTTCACTCAGACCTTTATTATCCATTTCCTCATCATTATAGCTAATTTTACCTTCACCATCTACATGCAAGTAATCTAGCAATGCTTCATCTATATTATGCCTATAAAACATCAAACCAGGAGAATATTTAATATGTTCAGTACCAACCCCTAGTCTAGCATCTGCAACAATTTCTACTTCTTGATCCTTATCTAATAAAACAATGGGGAGGTTACCTTCTGCACCTGTACTTGGTTCAAAGTCTCCAGAAACAACTGTTTTTGGACCTTTAACCTGCAGTTTAAATTTCATTTCTTTGTTTGCGCCGGTTTTTATAGGAATCAACCCAATTCTATGAGCCAAAATCTCATCATAAAGTGCACTATCATTCTTAGTTATTTCAACTTCATCAATTGCCATTATTGGAACTTCTAAAACACTTCTTCTAATAGCATTTCCCAAGTCTGGCTGCATATCTGTAGTAAAACTAATCTTTTGTTTATCTTTATCATAATTTATTGTTTTTATCATTGTAATTTGTATTTATTTAGGTTTTTAAAGCTTTATAACTGATAATCTAAACTCTTCTACCTCTTCGCCCACCTTTCTTCTTAGGTCCGCCTCTTGGAACCCTAGTTGTGTCCATTATGCTTAAGATCTTAAACCCTGCTCTTGTTAATGATTTGATTGCAGCATGAGTTCCAGGCCCAGGATTATTCTGGCCAGTACTAGCTCTAACTTTTACATAGAATCCAGTTATTCCATTGTCTCTAGCTTCTTCAGCAATCCTCTGAGCAATAAACATGGCAATTGTAGGGTTAGCCTTTAATCTATCTTGTTTAGTAGATTGACCTCCTGTGAACTTTGCTAAACTTTTACCTGATAAATCTGTAAGATTCATTATAGTATTATTAAAAGTTGTATAAATATTCAAAACTCCAATCCTCTCAGATTTTTCTTTCTTCTTTTCTACTTTAACTTCAGATTTCTCTTCTGTCAAATCCTCTTTTTTATCACTATTCTCAGTATCTTTAGATTCTTCTGCCTTTTTCTTTGCTTCAGCTTCTTCTATTTCTTCAACTTGAGTCTTTTCTTCTTCTGCCATTATTCTTTTGTATCCTCGGTATCTTCAGATGCCTTATTTACTCCCTCTTCAGACTTTTTTTCTGTAGTAGGTTCTTTATTAGTAGCTTCTTCTTTAGTATCCTCTTCCTGATTTTCTTTTGCATCCATGACCTCATCGTCATCTTTCTCAGTTTCATTCTCACTTGCCTTTTTTGCAAATTCTTCATCAGTCTGCTCACTTTCACCTTCTATAATTTCTTTCTTAATTTCTCCTTCCTTAGATATTTTCTGAGCAACTCTTAAGACAATGTTTAATTTAACACTAGGTTCCTCTTCTAGAGTCACCATATAGGATGGAATATTAACTATTTGTTCCCCAATAGAAACATGCTTATGTGCAATTAGCTGTCTAGCCTGTTTTGGAGTTGTAGTTAGCCCTTTACTAAGTAAAACTGTCTGTAATCTTCTCTTTAACCAGTCTTCTTTATCTAATGATAAAACATCTGCAATCTTTTCAACTTTAAATCCTCTAGATTGCAATTTCTCAATAAATGTCTGCTTCTCTTCATCACTGCCAGTAATTAATTGTTTAGCTAAGTTCCTAACCCTTCCAATCGAAGCATCAGCTTTCCAGATTTCTTTTTTATTCTTCAATCCATATTTCTCACGAAGTACATTCTCATCTTCTATTCTAACCTTATCAAAAGGTCTCTGCGGCCGACTATATTTTTTTCTTTGTCTTATCATTTGTTATTTCCTCCAAGCAAATGATTGGGCTTGGAAATCTTTGATTTACATTGTCTTATCATTTGCCCTTCTTACTTTTAACCCCCACAGCTTTCTTCTTACCCTTACTTCTAAAATTACTTCTAGTTCTTTGACCTCTAGTTGGATGGCCAAATGCATGCCTCAATCCCCTATAGGACCTAATCTTCTTTAGTCTTCTAATATCAAACTCTTTTTTCATATCAAGCTCATTACTTATTAGATGAGAATCTTCTCCAGTTTCAAGATCATTTCTTCTATTCATTAAAAAACTAGGTATATCTGGATTCTTCAAAAATTCAGTTATTTTTGTAATATCTTCTTCCTTTAAATCAGAAATTTTTCTTTGAGGATCCATTTTTAGAATTTTACAAGTAGCATTACTCAGGGTCCATGAAACTCCTTTAATATATGTTAAACCAGTTAGAAGATTTTTATGCCCAGGAATGTCAGTCTGCACAATTCTCACTATGCTTGCAAGCTCCTTTTTCGGTTCTCTGCGAGCTGCGTCTTCTCCTTGCGCAGCACCTGCATTATCTAATTCTTGTTTAGGCATTTTTTGTAATCATATAACTATCCTTAAATATTTCCTTTTTTAAACCTTTCTAATGTTTATTTTCCAAGAAACAAATGATACTTCTCCCTTCCAGTTATCTCTTCCACCATTCTTCTTTCTATAGCTTTTCTTGGGTCCGGCAAATTAGCTACTCTATCCTTAAGATCTTCAAAGGATTCAAATGGCTTCTTTTTTCTTTCTTCAAGTATTGCCTCAGTATGTTTCTTCCCAAAACCAGGTAGTAATTCAAATTGATGCAATCTAGTATTTATGGCCTCAGCAACATTAAAGAACTCGACAAATTTTTCACCACTTTCATTAATCTGTTTTTCAATAAACATTTGCAATTCTCTCTTAGTAGTTTCTGTTAATTTATTCTCCAATAATTTTCCCTGAATATAATATATCTTATCTCTCTTACCTTCTCCAATATACACTTCCTCACCAATTTCTAACTTAACCCCTCTTCGAGGAATTAGTTGTAATAGTGTAAAGTTTTTAATTCCTATTGCCTGAGCTAAGGGCATCATCTTCTTGTCCAAAGGATATCCATAGGGCAAATAATCTAGTACCAAAGCGTGTTCTTCTTTTTCCATTCTAGAACCTACTTAGAGTTTTTAACAATCTCAAGAATTTTATTAGTCTCTTCTTCATTCAAACTAACGTCTGTGAATATTTTATTCAAATCACTGGCGTCATTTGGTAAAAAGTCAACAATCTTCACTATATGATCTCTTTTTACTTTTATAGAGTCTAAAGCTTCCATTTCTTCCTTAATTTTCTTAGCTTGCTCAGGTTTAGATTTCATAAATTTCTTCAAATATAATTCCATCTCTTCCTTTTTAGGACTGTCATCAATATTGCTAATAAGTTCATGTACTTCATTCATATTTATTGGAGTTCTATCTAATATCATTTTAGCTTCTTTAAATGAACAGGGTGAATTATATAAGTTTTTTCCTTATTCAAATCATTTATTTTAACAATATATGAACTTCCCCTAGCACCATCTACCACCCCTGATCTTCCTTGTAACTGTTTTGGGAATTTGGGTTGTACTGCTAGCTCTCTAACTACTGCGACTCTGTCTCCTTTATCAAAATCTTGAAAGTAATGACTAAGTTTAAGTTTTCCTTTCTGTCTAACCGATTTTCTCTTTAACATAATTTTTCTAGAAATAACACGTTTAAAAAGCTTCCTACACTCAAAGATAATCAAAATTTACTCTGATCCAGATCTCCACGTCCACTAGCCTCTTTCATGTTCTGAATAATTGTAGCAAACATCTTTTCACCAAAAGCCCCGACCCCACATCTTTGACAGAAATCAATTATATTTCGATCATCAAGTTCACACTTACAATAAATACACTTTTTCATTATCACTACTCCTTTGAACCTAATCTACTCAGATTACTATTTAAATATTTATATCAGGAATTATTTATTTACTCTTTTTCCAAGAGATTTTTTCTTTAACCTTCTATAAATTAAATAAAGAACAATAATAAGAAAAATCCCTATAACATAATTTCCACCAACACTTTTTTCAACCAATCCCAATTCAACAGCTCTACCTTCATTATACACTTTCAAGTTAATATTCCTAGTGTCTATGTATTCTTGATTAAGGTCATCCCTATAAGTCACTGTAACCGGCATATTAACAACGCTACCCACATTTTTATTAAAGAACGCATTTATTCTTACAGAATCAAAATCATCGCTATCTATGTCTCCAATATAGTGATTTCTAGTTGTCAAGAGCTCATACTGTCCAAGTCCAATCTCAATTTCAAGAAACTTAGCATCACTCAATCCTTTATTTGTAATCTCAATAAAGAATCTATTGTCCTCACCCTTTATCAATAAACTATCATCCACACTAACATCTATTTTAGGTTTAGAATCAACAACAATACTAATCAAAGATTTCTTAGTTTTATCATCTCCCTCCTGAGTATAGATTATAATAACCGGAATTTTATAGATTCCTGTCTGGGCATTATTCAGTGCAATTATTTCAAACTCTGCATATTCAGTATCATCCTCATCAATTTCATCTATACTATATTCTGAAGCAGAATCAAATGGTGCAAAAGGCACATCAATTAAATCTAAGGTGACACTAACGTCTTCAATATCTACATCTGCATCATTCTCTAACCCAATTGTTATTCTAGTAGTTTTTCCAGGCTGGATTTTATCTGCGATAGCCACAGAATCAATTGTAAGTGCACTAACATTACTAATTAAAGCAAAACTAATTGTGCTAAAGAGCATCAATCCAAGCATCAGTAAGGCTAGTGTAGTTTTCACAATTTTGTTCATCTTATCTTATTAATAATATTTTATATTAGAATCAACTAGAAATTATTTATAAATCTTTCTATATGTTACTTCTTAAGAGTTATTACATTCTGGGCTAGATTTTATAAAATTACTCCCCCAAATAATTAGATGAAATCAAGATTATCTAAAGAAGAAACTCTAAATAGGATCAAAGAGGTATTTTCTAACAATCCCACTCCTAAAGAGATCAAGAAAGTTAAAACTCTAGCATCTTCAAGAAATATTAAACTGGCAAATTATAAGAAGAAATTCTGTAAGAAATGTCTTGCACTTTTTAATTCAGAGAATCATGAGGTTAGAATCAAAAAACCACTTAAGATAATCAGGTGTAAATCTTGTGGAAATATTTCTAGATATAAAATATAAAACGCCCCCGACAGGATTCGAACCTGCGACCCCGTCCTTAGGAGGGACGTGCTCTAATCCAGCTGAGCTACGGGAGCATCAAAAAACAATGGTTTGAATTGCCTTGTTTTTGGACCTACATAAATCAAAGATTCATGAGATAATTCTGATAAAATAACTACCTTTAAAAACCCTTTTTATCTTCAATTTTTATGGTAGCAATAAAGATACTAGGAACTTTAGACCTAATCACTGAAATATTATTTTGGGCATTCATGGTCTTCGACATAACAGGGATATCTCAGATTATAACATTTTTAGGAATATTTTTACTTGTAAAGGGGATAGTATTTGCAACAACTGCAGATATTGTTAGTGTTCTAGATATACTCAGTGCAATGGTAGTTATTGTGGGAAGTTCATTTAATATTCATATATTCTTTGTAATCTTAGTATCCATTTATCTTGCTCAAAAAGGAATTTTTAGTTGGTTCAGTTAATAATTATAAAATGTGGAGAAGAGGATTTGAACATGTAAAGATTCATAAGAATCGAACCGGCTTGGAATCCCAATTCTCCTAATATCTTTAGATTATAATGCGGAGAAGAGGATTCGAACCCCTGTAAGCACTAAGCTAACACGGCTTGAGCGTGTCCCGTTTGACCACTCCGGCATCCCCGCATTTGGTGGTACATAAGTACCAAATCGGGGAAATGTGATTTTTTAAAATCTCATGCATCCCCGCATGTTTTCCCTAATAATTAACCCTATAAAAACCTATTCAATTAAGACTAATGCTATGATCTTTCATCGCTTTTCTAATTTCACTATACCAATTAGCATATCCCTCATTAGATAAATGCAACCTGTCTGGAGAATAATACTTCCCCAGATCTTTACTAAAGAGGTCCTCTTTCTTTTCTCTAAATAGGTCCACATAAGTTGTATTTGTTTTCTTAACAACTTCCAGATATATTTCTCTAACTTTTCTTGTTCTATGAGCATAATATTTATTTAGGGGAAAATAAAAAACTGGCGCTAAACCTACATTCCCTGAATGCAAAACAACTACATTATCTGATCTTTTATTAGACTCATCAAGAAGAATGCCAATCCTTTCACGAATTTCTTGATAATTAGTGCTTCTTAGAATATCATTAGCCCCTATTTGAATAACTATCAAATCATATTTTTTATGAATAGTTTTTGGAAAGGGATCTAATCCCCTTAATCTTTGCCCACTTTTTGCTATTGTCTCTATATGCGCCTTAGGATAATCTTTACCAAATCTACCTGCTATAGAATAATTACTATTTGAACTCCCAATTCCTACAGCGGTGCTATCTCCAATAACTAAGATTTTCTTCTTAGCTTCTAAGTTATGTCTCTGAAAACTCTTGGTACTTTCAATAACTGGAACAGCTCTTTTCTTACTTGAACTTATTATCCACCATTGATTTACCACAATTAACAATACAATAACTATCACTACAATAAAATAAATCCATATCCTTTTCATATTACTATCAATAAATCCAAATATATAAACCTAATATAGATTCAAATCTCACAATCAGTAAGCTTTATAAACACTAATTTCACACTAATATTGAAGACGACCATAATAACTTGGAAACGCCCCTTACCATTCCGAATAGGGAAGCTAAGCAGGTTATGTTGTGGAAATAGTTTCCGAAGGGAAGTGAAATTCACGAGTTGTCTTTCA
>Ga0114999_10007552_pt1 | contig 12313 bp, 10 predicted proteins | sample ArcticOcean_MG_C_3_FD_89820 | JGI IMG/M metagenome (GOLD analysis project Ga0114999, IMG submission 89820) | Marine microbial communities from western Arctic Ocean - ArcticOcean_MG_CB8_126 | ecosystem: Environmental > Aquatic > Marine > Oceanic | place: Arctic Ocean: Canada Basin | collected...
CGCCGCCGGCCCCCAGGGACACCCACTCTCACCTGATGCAGAAAATCAAGATGAAGGCGTCGCGAACGAATCGTTCGCGACGCTTTTTTCGTTGTCAGGCTGTAGGAAAAGGGAATGGATTTCCCTTTTACATGCTATCTTGCAGGAGGGCCAAATCTTGCCACGCCGTGGAACCGCAAGTGCCTTCAGGTGTCTTATCTAACTGGGGGAGTATGGTTTAGGAAGTGTTCTGTGGCTTTATTCGGGTTTCGAGAGGTTGGCCATGCCTCGTAGAATCGTGGGCACGCGATTTGCGTGATGAAAACCGGAGTTCCGTGCTTTTTTGCCCCGCTTCCCGGTCGATCATCTCAGGGCCAAGGCCATGGTGGACGAAGGAATCGTGAGACACCAGCTCAATACCATACTTCCGGCCGCGCTGATCCTCTTGTTTGCATGGGGGACCGCCGCAGATGCCCAGACCCTCAGACTGCGGCAAGTTGGCACGCAGCAGACTCGAATTGTCGCCCAAGTGGGCCAGACAGTTGAGATCGAGGTCCTTGCCAATCTTCAGGGCGTATCCTCGGCCGGCAGCAGCTTCTTTCTTTCCATCCCGGATCGTGAATATTTCGAGGTGCGAGATTTCGGCTTTGCGGGCAATTCTGGCGTACAGCCCTTCCGTCAGGGTCCGCTGTTTGCCGGTGGCGTCGAGGTGTCAAACTCTGTGTTGCCTGAGTCTGACCCTGTCGCGGCGCAGCTCAATGGTCAGCAACTTGACTATGGCACCGTCGTCGGTCTTGGAGCAGATCGCGAGCGCACCGGTACAGGTGTGATCGCCACCTTTTCTCTTCTGTGTCTGAAGCCCATCGAAAACGGTGCCCTGGACATCGATGACAATCCGATCAGAGAGACGCGTCTGGTTCTCTCCGATGGAATTTCCGAGGCCCGCTACCGCACGACGCAGGGCATGGAGATCACTGTCACGGGTATGGAATTGCGCGACATCCCTGATGTCATTCTGACGCCGGGCCAGTCTGACAGTATTCAGATTGGTTCCTTGAACAACTATGTCCTCAATACCTTGGCATCCATTGACGAGATCACCTGGACTTTCGAACCCGCCGCCCCTGAGAGCTTGAGTATCGAGATTCGTCCCGATGGCAATCGCGTCGTCATTGTCCCTGTTGAGGGTTGGCGTGGCCTGCAGCGGATCAAGTGGACGGCAACGGAGCCGGCACGGAGCGCTGGTCGCGCACCGCTGACGGCGACTGAGATCTCCGATATTGTCGTCAACAATCCTCCTGTTTTCGACATTGAACCCGATTCTCTGGGCGTCAAGCGTGACACGGTGAGGATTCTGGAGGACCGCTTCGTCTATGCTCGCGGCACGCTCAATCCTTCCATTGCCCGCGCCTTTCGTCATATAGATCTCGATCTACTGGTGCTTGATCCAGATGTCACTGATCCGGATCAGCAACTGCGCTATGCCGTCACGAGTTTCACGCAACCCGTGACGGAAGCAAACGTGCGCGGCACGGACGATGAGGAGACGCACGATTTGCTTGTCTGGTCGGCGACCGACTTCGGCGGCATCGATTCGCTCAAAGTGCGCGTGCAGGATCTACAAGGGGCGGAAGATTCGCTACGTGTCATCGTCCTCGTCGAGGGCATCTCTGACCCCCCGCGTTTCCTGCTCACCGGTGACAACGAGATCAACCCACGCATCAGCCGCGGTGGCACCAAGAGCTATCGTTGGGATGAGTTCGTTGAAGATCCCGATACACCATTGGATGATCTGATCCTGCGTTGGACCGACGATCCCGCAGAGCATTTTCGTGTTGATACGACACGCGTAGGTGGTGATCTCGTGATCAACGTGATAGGAGATCCGACCTTCGCTGGCACGGGACGCGTACGCTTCTTCGTCGATGACCCCGAAGATCCCGTGAATCTGAATGACACGGTCACTCTGTTTTTCGTCTCTGCAGAGAGATTGCCGCCCGAGGTCTTTCGTTCAGAGACAAAGATCGAATTGCCGCCCAATGGATCAACACAGGCGGCCCTGGACGAGTTTGTCGAGGACCCAGACACTGACGACTCAGAACTGAGGTGGTTGTTTCCCGCTGTCACACAAAACACCCTGGGTGTTGATGCGCAACGCCTTCTGACGGTTATCGCGCAGCAGGGCTTCGTCGGTTATGAAGAGATCAATCTCACCGTCTCCGATCCTGGAGATCAATCCGACCAACTCAGGCTGCGAATCTATGTTTCCGACGGCCGCCCCGTCGTGGGCGGGGTTCCTGATTTGATTCTCGATCTGGGCGACGAGGATCGCTCTCTCGATTTAGATGAGTATTACTACGACGACAACAACACCGACGCACAGATGGATTGGCGGGCCCTGTCGACTTTTGACGAAGACAACCTGCGTGTCTCGATCGATCCGTTGACTCATATCGTGACATTCCTCGTCGACCAGAATGCCGAATTCGGCAGCGAGATCCTCATATTCCAGGTCCAGGACCCAAGTGGGATTTCGGCACAGGACACGATGCTGGTCACGATCCGTAGCGGTGGCGACGGTGCCGGTGGTGCTTTCTCACTGACACCGTTGCCGACGCTTGAGGCGCCCGTGGGCCAGCTGGTCACCGTCGCCGATCTTCTCGACCACCTTCTCGTGTCACCGTCGGTGTCCAAGCAGTCGATTCGCTTTGAGGTCGCTGATCCGGGTCAGTTGGGTGCGGCCATCATCCAGCGTCGCACCGATGCAAGTGACGAAGACGGATTTCGCCAGGACCTCAGTGTGTTCAGCGATACCTCCGGCCTCGATACGATTCGCATCTCTGCGATTGACTCACTCGGTCGATCCGAGGTTGCCACGACGACGATCAGGTATTTTGGCGAGAGTGACCGTCTCGACCTCAGATCGCTGCCTGATATCGTGTTTATTGCCGGCCAGTCCTCGCAGTCGATCGTATTAAACGACTTTATCGTCGATCGAATTGCGCACCCGGATTCCGTCATCCAATGGGCCTTTTATACGACTTCGTTGGACATCGGAACGGGTGAGGGTGCGATTCTGATTCAGATCAACAACAACAGTTCGGTTTTTGCCCTGTCTGGTGACATTACCGAGACGGAAGTCGTCTTTGTTGCCCGCGACACGGCACTGAATGTCAGTGGCAGGGACACGGTGCGAATCATATCGAAAGATCCTGATCTTGCGGCGCAGCTCCTTGAACCAATCCCAGATCTTGTTTTGGAGGCGGGTGACATCGATTCGTCCATCGTCCTCAATAATTTTCTGCCGCAAGGGGTCTCGCCGGCAACAACCAATTGGTCGGTCTCCGGTCAGCGCCTGACGGCACCCGTGATCGATCCGATCAGTCCGCATCAGCTGCGCCTTACAGCCTTGGGAAATAGCCTCGGCGCAGATACACTTTCTCTGCGTGCCGATCTAGGTGGAGGATTCGTCGCATCAGGTGAGTTGATCGTGAATGTTGTGGAACCGATCGACGATCAAACGATGGAGTTGCGGATCGTTCCGAACCCGATCAATCCTCAGTATCTGAATTTCTTCGTCATCGCCCTTACTGAACTGGCGTATAGTCCGACCGTTGTGGTCACCTTCGAAGGAGACAGTACGGTTGCTGTGAGTCAGGTGGAGGAAGACCTGAACAGTGGCGTGCTGATCTGGGGTGGTGCCTATCGGGTTCGACAGGATGCAACCGGTACCGTCACCCTTCGTGCGACAGCACTCACGGGGCTGGGCTCGAGTGTCAATGCGCAGGCATCGATTGCGGTGGGGCAATTGTCCGCTGGTAAAGTGATGGCCCTACGCCATGGCCCGGTAGAGGTTGTCGCCGGTGCAGCCTCTGGTACCAGTACGACGGTGACACTCCAGAGTTGGCACCCTGATCAAGACGGGTCGGCTCGGATCATCGGTGTCGCGACAGATCCAGGCGAAGCAGAACTAATCTCGACGCTGCTCTTTGACCTACTGCCGGCGCAGGCACAATTGGCTGCGCCAGCTCAAGTAGCTATCGATGGGGCCGCGGATGGATTTGGGCTCTATCGTTCACTTGGGGGCGATCGCTGGCAGTGGGTGGGACGTCTGAACAAGACCGACTCGAATGCCGCGAGGGCCGAGATCGATCAATTTGGCCGATATCAGGTCGCGGCAGACTTCACGGTTCCGCAGATCCAGATTCTGCAGACGGACACTGGTCGTTTGCAGGCGAAGATGACCGATGGTGGCTCTGGCGTTGATCCAGCCTCCGTCGAGGCCCGCCTGCATGGCCAATTGCTACCTGTCGCGATCGATGGCGAGCTCGTCGTGTTCGAACTGAGTTCGGCCAGTCCTGAGCGTATGAGTTTATCCGTCGTCGAGATTCGCGTCCAGGATCACGCCTTGAACAAGTCGACGATCTTCGTCGAAATCGATCCGGACCAGATTCTACCGCGGCATGCACGGTTGGGAAAAAATTTCCCAAATCCCTTTAACCCTGAGACGACGATTCCCTTTGCCGTGCCTGGAACGGGCCTGGCATCGGAGAAATCAAGGGTGCGTCTGGTGATCTACAACACGACAGGTCAACGGGTACGTCTCTTGCTCGATGGGGGCGTGCAACCCGGTATCCACCAGATCCTGTGGGATGGTCGCGATGCAAGTGGCCGGACCGTTGGCAGTGGCACCTATTTCTATCGTCTGACCCTGTTGCCCTCGGGTTTACAACAGACGCGCCCCATGACGTTGCTCAAATAGCTCATGATGTTGCACAAGTAGCGGAGTGAAGGAATGACTCAGAAAACGATCCGGTCGCGCGCTTTTTTCAGCCTGTTTCCCATGGCCTGCCTCGCTGTGCTGTGTTCCTGTGGTGGTGGCACGGGCATAGGACCAAGAGAGATTCAGAAGCGCGAAGACCGGCTTCTCGATCGTCTGCCGACCGACTGGAATATCTACAATACAACCGACTACCAGGGTTCCATTGACGTCTTCACAAAAACCCTTGAGCAGGCAGATGCATTCGAGGGCTCGAAGGAAATAAGAAACCAGGTGAAGTCTGAAGCACAGTCAGCTATTGGTTGGTCCTTCTTTCATCTCCAGGATCTAAGCTCTGCCGAGCAAGCCTTTGCACAGGCGACACAGTTGGATCGGCAGAATGCCGACGCCTGGGCCGGCTGGGCCGGTGTGGCACTGGCACTACGAGATTTCGGTGACGCTGCGAAGTATTCGTCACAAGCGTTGGAAACGGATCCGGAATACAACTCAGCCACACGCGTGGACGCAGCCGGTCGGCTGCTAGGGCACGACAATGTCGACGAGCGTCATTTGAGATTGATGTTGGCTGAGGCATATTTCCAGATTGGCATCTACGGTGTCATTGAGCGAAATGACCCGAACAACGCCGCGGCACAGGTGAGATTCGTTGATCGAGATTACCGTTACCAGGATCCGGGTCAGTTGCTGCAGCGTATCAGCGAATTGGCTGTTGAGTTGCAGGCGCCCACGGGGAATTAGGACCGACTGGTGCAAATCTTACGAGACATGGTGCGACGCACCGTCCTGGTGATTCCACTGCTCAGCTGTCTGGCCACCGCTAGCGGTGGCCAGGATCTGGTATTGCTGCAACTGCCAACGAATTCTGCCATTTCGTTACCTGCTGGCCAGGGGCTTGATCTTGTTGGAAGTGCCGAGCCCATGGGCAAGGGGCGCTTTCGCTTGCGGGCACAGAATCGCTCGGCAACCGTCGTCATCCCTGGTTCTGGCAATGGCACCATCTATACCGGTTACTATGGGCTGGCCTTTGGCTTCAGTGACGCGATGGACGTATCTCTCATGCTGCCCGTCTTCATGGATGGAGCTGGTGGCCTGAACAAATACGGCTCCGGTGATCCCGTCGTTGGCATTAAGTGGTCGAGACCAGGGCGTATTCGTGCCGGCACACACACGGCCTTTCAACTGCTATTGGGGTTGCCACTCGGATATGACGGCGAGCATGCCCTCGACGGCATCGGTGGATTCCGTCCGTTCAGCAGTGGTGGTCTCGATATGGGGCTCAACGGTCTGCTGGACGTTCACTTCGGGCGTGCTTCGGTCTATGTGAATGGTGGCTTGTTCAAACCTGGCAACGTCGCTGTCGAGACCCAGTTGGTTTATGGCCTCGGAGTTGAAGTCGGTCGAACAAATCGTTGGATCAGTTTCAATTCAGAGTACCAGGCTCGAGTCGCGCTCGGTGCGACATCACGAGCAGCAAATATCCTGAAGTTCGGCGTGCGTGTGCAGCTGGCACGGGGCATCGAACTCGAGTTTAATCAAGAGATCGGTCTCCTCGACCATCCTGTGCCATCACAGTTCACCTTTGGCATCCGGACTCATGGAGTCCTCAGCCCGCGTCGTCGTTTTTCCTCCCGGGCAACCGTTTACGATCCACCCGTGCCACCAAAGCGAGTCTATGAACCCGAGTCCGTGCTTCGCCTTGCCATCGTCGAGTTTGAGGGATTTGAGGAATACGCGGCGGGTGAGCGCATCGTCGATCGCCTGCGCCAGAAACTGGATCCTCATGACAGCCTAGATGTTGTCGATCTGACCCGCTACTCGGGTATTCCACATCGCGGCGCGCTGAACCCACACCAACTGAGCGACATCGTCAGCAAGCTGGACGTGGACGTAATCATCTCAGGCGAGTTGACGCACTACGACGTGGAGCGTTTTGCCGGGGCTCGTGTGCCATTCGTTTTCGAAATACCGGAGACTGAGGTAAAGGTCGGTCTGCGATACCGAGTGATGTGGTTTTCATCCGCGGCCAGAACGGAGATGGAAGCATTGTCACAGGAAATTGAGGGAGAGGGACGTCTGCGTAAGCGCGTTCGTCTGCTTCCGGCCGATCGGCGTGATATCACCGTCGCTCGATCCGCCGCCGAAATCCGTCAAGTCCATGAGGGGGCTCTCGATGACCTGGTGTCGAATCTGCTCGACAACATGTCGCAGCACTTTTCGTGGGTTCCACCTCAATTCGCTTACGCGGACTACCGGTGACCCTATGCGTCTGATCAGCCTGTTCATGAGTCTGTTCATCGGTCTGGCCTTGCTGTCGGGTTGCGCCTTTTCCGTCGCACCGACTGATAGTGAGGAGTCGACGCTGTCCGTCGTGTTGTCTGCCTATCCGACACAGTTGTCCGCCGAAGATTCCTCCACGGCGGAGGTGTGGGCGACGGTGCTGCAAGGGACCCATCCGGTGAAGGATGGAACCATCGTGCGTTTTGCGACGACGGCGGGTGAAATCACCGCCGAGGGTTCAACCCTGGATGGGCTTGCCGTGGCACAACTGACCAGTCCCGCCGACGGCCGACCCCGACGTGTGGCTGTCGTTGCTCAAGCTTTGACCGTACGTGACACATTCGATGTCGATCTGGTCATCCGGGACAGTGGGTCGTAGGGGCCGCCGTGGACTCATGTCATCTTGACATATCTTCAGCCTTTTCAGTATATTGGCGCGTGATCATACCCCCCTATGGACACCGGATCACGCCCTCTCCCGGGGTTGCGTATTTCGCATAATTATTGCGCCCGCGTCCTCTATTTGTATCCCCATAATTGAATAACTCTCCAAGTATCCTCTTGGCTGGCGGCAACCGGCAGTGGGGACTTTATGGAGCAGGAATCGGGTGTCGTTGCCCAGTTGTGTCTGCCTTTGGCAGCGGCTGAGGTGTCGTCAGCGCAGTCCGATACTCAAGGGCAGTTCGCACGCTGTGCCCATTGTGGTGCGAACGTGCGGCTGTCTGTGTGGTTACAGGATACAGGTGTCGCTCTGCATTATTGCGATGCAACCTGTCGCCAAGCGTGGGCTCGGACGGAGGAATCCTTCGCCGTTCACCTGGACCATGGCAACGCACGCCGTCGTCGAGGAGGGAACTGGCAGATCCAGGCCCGGGAGGCCCGTTACCGCGATGAGTGTCGTTGTCAGGAGTGCGGCGTTACGGAGAAGGAGATGGGGCAACGTCTCCATGTCCACCACAGGATCCCCTACCGACGTTTCCACAGCAACGTGGAGGCGAACAAGCTCGAACATTTGGTCAGTGTGTGCGCCGCGTGTCATCAGCGACTCGAGGCGCAGCTGCGTCGCGAATTGCCTCTCTTCGGCGCCGATCCTTGAGGCCAGGGATGATCTGACCAGAGGGAGTCACTCGTGAATGCGGCCCCTCTCGAGTTGAGTGTCATTCTACCTGCTTACAATGAGGAAGGCGTGATCGCGCGCGTCGTGGGTGCCTTGTGCCAGCGGCTGAATGAAGAGGCTGCTCTGCTGGGCCACTACGAGATCCTTGTGATCGACGATGGCTCCACCGATGACACAGCGCAGCAAGCGCGTAGCGCCGGTGTCGGCGTGCGGGTCGTCCAGCACCCCTACAACATTGGCAATGGCGCTGCAGTCAAGACCGGTATTCGTCATGCGCGTGGACGCGTCCTTGTGTTTATGGATGCGGACGGTCAACATGATCCAGGTCAGGTGCCAAAATTCTTCAAAGCTTGTAGCCGCTACGATATGGTCGTCGGTGCACGCGGCAGGAAATCTCAGGCCGGCTTGCATCGCTCCCTTGCAAATGCGCTGTACAATGGACTGGCTTCCTACGTAACGGGCCGCCGCATTCTCGACCTCACTTCCGGATTCCGTGGGGTCCGACGCGACGTGGCGAGACGATTCGCCGGTTTGTTGCCCAATGGATTTTCCTATCCGACAACGATCACGCTATGCCTGATGCGTGCCGGCCACAGCGTTCTGTATGAACCGATTGAGGCAGCCAAGCGCACGGGCAAGAGCAAGATCAGGCTGCTATCGGATGGGACCAAGTTTCTCATGGTCATCGCCAAGATCTGCATGCTCTTTGCTCCGATGAAGATCTTTCTGCCTGTCAGTGTCTACCTGTTCCTGATGGGGTTGGGCTACTACGGCTACACATTTCAGTTGGAACATCGCTTCACGAACATGTCGATGCTCCTCTTCACCACGTCCGTCGTCATTTTCATGATGGGCCTGCTCGCAGAGCAGATCGCGCAGCTTCGATTTGAGCGTACAGAGGAGGCTGTGAGCGATGACTGATGGTGGGTGGAATGGATGACCGTTTGCCTGTTTGGTTCCTATACCACAGCAGAAGGTTATCCGGTCAATCGCGTCCTGCGCCAGGGCTTGCGGCAGGCCGGTGTGACCGTCATCGAATGCCGCGCCGAGGTCTGGGGTCGTTTTCTGCACGAGTTGTGCGAGCGTGCCACACCGGCGCGATTGCTGCGTACAGCAGCACGCATGATCTGGGGTGTATTGTCCCTCACCGTCAAGTATGCTCGAGCCCCGGCGCACGACTGGGTGCTGATCGGCTATCCCGGCTACATCGATGTTCTGCTCGCGCGCCTACTGATTGGGCGGCGACGAAAGATTGTACTGATCTCATTTATTTCCCTCTTCGATACAGCCATAGGCGATCGTCGAGCTGCCAGCGAAGGAAGCTGGTCGGCGCGCTTGCTGCGGTGGCTGGACGCGGCAGCATTTCGTTGCGCAGATGTCGTGCTCGTGGATACCGATGAGCATGGCGATCACTATGCCCAGTTATTCGGAATCGATCGTGATCGATTCGTGCGTTCCTTCGTTGGGGAGGACGACGAACAGTTTCGTCCGCTGCAAGCACCCATCCGTAAGGACGGGGAACCACTTCAGGTCTTGTTCTTTGGGACGTACGTGCCACTTCATGGCATCGACACGATCGTCGATGCGGCGGCCGAACTACAGCACGAGGAGATCGACTTTACCCTCATTGGCTCCGGCGACCAACTTGACTCGTTGCAGGTTCGATCACAGCAATTGGGTGCTCGCGTGCGCTTCGTCAAACAATGGCAGTCGACGACACAGCTGTGCGAACACATCGGTCGAGCAGACATCTGTCTCGGTGTCTTTGGCACAACACCAAAGGCGGCTCGTGTGATTCCCTACAAGGTTTTCGATGCACTTGCCGTCGGCCGCCCGGTGGTCACTCGTGATTCACCGGCGATTCGGGAAATGTTGCGTGACGGCGAATCCGCCCTGCTCTGTCCTGCAGGAGATGGGAAGGCGTTGGCAGAAGCGATTCGTCGCTTGCACGCCGATCCCAGGTTGACAGAACGCATCGCCGCCGCAGGCCATCAGGCCTTCTTGGCCCACGGTACCCCCGCAGCCATTGGGCAACGCCTGCTGCAGCAAGTCGAGATCCCGGCATGAGTGAACAGATCCTCCAGCCAACCCCCTGGGGCGAGACCGAGATTCGTGGCCCCGTGCACCTGTTTCGCGAGCGCCTCCTTATGCGGCTCTTCGAACCACTGCTGAGCGATGGACGTGTGTTGGACGCGGGGTGTGGATCTGGAAGTCTGGCCCTCGAACTAGCCAAGTGCGGTTTTCGTGTAGATGCCCTGGAGTACTCGAGCGAGTTCGTCACCATGGTACGCCACAAGATTTCACGTTATGGCAATGAGAGTCGAATCAACGTGCAGCAAGGATCGGTCACACGTCTGCCTTTTGGCGATGCCGTCTTCGACGGCGCCGTGTGTGGAGAAGTGATCGAACACGTGAAGCCAGGCGATGGGGGAGATGTCGGTGCAATTGCTGAGTTGGCGAGGGTGCTAAAACCGGGTGCCCCCTGTGTTGCCAGCGTCCCATTGAATCAGAAATTGTGGGACGACGCCGATGATTGGGCAGGGCACGTGAAACGGTATGGCCGAGAGGAATTTGCCGATCTGTTTCGACAAGCTGGTTTTGACATCAAGAGCGTACGTGTATGGGGCTTCCCGCTGGGGCGCATCTATCACAATGTGCTGTTCGGCCCCTGGCTGCGACGGACAGCTTCGATGACACCAGAACAACGAGAAGGACGTCCCGACACGCGGGCGGCTCGGAGTCGTGTGCTCGTCGAAGCTGTGGCAGGTGTGCTGCGCTTTGACGAGTTGTTCGCCCGTTGGCCTTGGGGGCGCGGTGTGATCCTCGCCGCCACGCGGCGGTAGGTGGGAAATATGGGTATAGGTACAGCAGTTGTCGGTGTCGGCTGCTGGGTGCCAAATCTCGTGCGCAATTTGGCCTCCACAGCAGATTGTGATCTGCTGATGGTCTGCGATCGTGACGCCGGACGTCGTGACGCGGTAGGCCGGCAATATCCCGGTGTACAGCTGACGGACAGTGTAGACGATGTCTTGAATGACAGCAGAATTGACGCCGTCGTCGTATCGACGCCAGCTGACACGCACTATGAACTGGCTCTTCGCGTGTTGGAGTCCGGGCGCAGTGTATTTGTCGAAAAGCCCCTGGCTCGTACGTCGAAGGAGTGTGAGCGCCTCATCGAAGAGGCCGACAAACGCGGTGTCCAGTTGATGGTCGGACACACCTTCGAATACAACGCAGCTGTCGAATATGTAGAGAATCTGATCGAGGCGCGTGAGTTAGGGCAGGTCTACTACATCTATTCGCAGCGCCTGAATCTTGGCGTCGTGCGACACGACGTGAATGCGCTGTGGAACCTGGCACCCCATGACATTTCCATCGCTTTGCGCTGGCTCAAGAGAGACCCCGTACGGGTTGCAGCCAGGGGATACACCTACCTGCAGGCCGGTGTAGAAGATGTGGTCTACGTCGACCTTGAATTTGCTGATGGCGTCGCCGTTCACATCCATGTGAGCTGGCTCGACCCGGGCAAAGTACGACGCATGACGGTCGTGGGGAGTCGCAAGATGGTCGTCTACGATGATGCCAGCACGGAAGGCAAAATCCAGGTTTTTGATAAGGGGATCGATCGCGAGCAGCTGGATGATTCACTGGGAGAGTTTGACTCTTTCGGAAAATTCCAACTGACCCAGCGTGCGGGGGATGTTCTGATACCAAAAATCGACTTTGTCGAACCCTTGAAACGTGAATGCAGCCACTTTGTCGAGAGCGTTCTGTCTGGGAAACGTCCCCGGACAGACGGTCACAATGGTCTGAAGGTTGTCAGAATACTTGAAGCAGCAACGCGGTCCCTGCAGGGTGGCGGTGTCGCGATCGAGTTGGATAACCTCGACTGAGAGCTTAGGTAGGGAGATCGGAAGTGTATCGAGACAACAAGATTGGGTTGACCATCCCCGCGTACAATGAAGAGCGGTTGATCGGCCCAACACTGGATGCCATACCCGACATCATTGACATGGTCTATGTCGTCAACGATTGCAGTACTGATTCGACGGCCGATGTGGTGCGTGAACGTGCCGCCAAGGATCCGCGCATCATTCTTGTCAATCACGAGACCAATCAGGGCGTGGGGCAGGGGATCATTACCGGATATCAGCGAGCGA
>Ga0114999_10007553_pt1 | contig 12311 bp, 13 predicted proteins | sample ArcticOcean_MG_C_3_FD_89820 | JGI IMG/M metagenome (GOLD analysis project Ga0114999, IMG submission 89820) | Marine microbial communities from western Arctic Ocean - ArcticOcean_MG_CB8_126 | ecosystem: Environmental > Aquatic > Marine > Oceanic | place: Arctic Ocean: Canada Basin | collected...
AAAAGCGGACCTGGCCTTCGGTGTCAAGCGGAAAGGAGGCCGTGTTTCGGGGCAACCCGACGCCCGGCTCATACATGAACGCCCGGGAGCGTGCCGCGCGGAGTGCCGGCGAAGGCTCGTTCAGTATGATCTCGGTGAGCCGGGCCAGGAATTCCTCCAAGTCCAAGAGCGCCTGTGCATCGTATTTTCTCTCCCCAGCTAGCCACCTCTGCTCGATCGCAAAACTTTCGTAGCCCTGGAGGCCGGTCGTCGAAATCAGTACGAGGAAAGCCGGAAACGGCGGTGTGATCGCAGCCATCACCCCCGCCATGCTCTCTCCCCCCTGCGCGACGAGACCAATTACCGCCTCATCCACCTCGGGGCGCGACCGGAAGTACTCCATCGCGCCCCAAACGTCGTTCGACAGATTCTGGAAGCCGGCTTGGAGAAAGTGCTCGGGGGTCCCCATTCCGCGACGCACTGGGTAGAGTACCGCCCACCCGAGCCGGTTCAGTCCGCCGATCAACTCGTCGGCTCCAGCAAGGGTGAGAAGGACCACCCCTGGGAAGGGTCCCTTGCCCTCCGGAACGACCAGCATGCCCGAAAGGGTCGTGCCGTCGACCGGGTTATGGTAGGTCACGCGCTCCCCCAGGGCGAGCGGTGCAAGGCCCTGCGCGGAGGAGGCATCCGGGAAAGCCGCGACGACCGTCGCGAGGGCTAGGACGCTAAGGATACTGCGCATGGCGGTAGCCGCCTCGTGCGTGATGGAGGGAGGGCACAACGTTTGCCAACTTAGAACGCGACCTCCCTCTTCGCACCTCTAGGCGTCAACCAGCACGCAGTCGTTCAGCTCGGCACCCGACAGCACAGATGGCTGCTCAAGGTATCGCGTGACGCTGTTAACGAGATCAACGGCCGAAATGGCACCGCGGCAAATGTACTGCGGACCTGGGGGTGACCAGAGAAAAAAGCCAGCGATCAAAGACATCCGCACCAGGCGTCATCGGCCATTCCTGACCTCGCGCGTGAAAACGCAACGGACGGTGAGAAGCCCTCCAGCAGGACCACGGGGACTTGCTCGAGTCCAGCCCGTGCGTCGGCCACGATCACCGCCCAATCGGAGCTGTACATGGCTTCGGTTTTGGTCGCACCAACTAAGGCTACGACCGTCGGAAGATCACCCGGCACGACCACCGTATCCGGTGGGCTAGCCGAGGCTCTGGTTGCGAGCACCACGAGAGAAGGAACGACCAGCCCGATCCGGTAGATCTTCCTCACGGGGTTCTCTTCGCTAACGCGCATTTGAAACCAACCACCTCACGTCCACCGCAAACGAGTAGACAAGCACCGCCAGCGCCCCCACCGCAACTACGCCGGCCACCGAGACCGGGATGGTCTGTCCAAGACACACCAGCAGAGCGATTCCCTCCCCCGCACAAACCAGCCTCCTACGCTCGCAAGGAGGCAACTCCCCCTTGAGCGTCATCCAAAACATGCCACAAACCACGAACAGGTAGCGAAGCGCACCGATCATAATCACCCAGAAACCCACCTTCCCGCTCTGCCAAACCAGCACCGATAGTGCGAGCAGGAAAAATGCATCCAGCTCCATGTCGAAGCGGGCGCCGAAGGCCGATGTGGTCCCGGTCCTGCGGGCGACCCGCCCGTCGGTTCCGTCGAGTAACAAGGCGACCGTCCCAAGCGAGATGATCCACCAGCTGGTCCTCTCCAGCATCAGCACCCCAGGCTGGAGCGTCAGTGCGGCAACCGGAAGGACCAGGATGGAGCGCACGAGTGTGACCCGGTTGGCTGCCCCGATCCCTTGACCCGGCTGCACGGCGGGCATCCGACGGAGTAAAGGCAAGGCCATGAGAGCGTACAGGACCACTGTGTGAGCAACGCAGCTGGTCGGAACGCCGAGGATCAAGCAGCTTGCAGCGGAGACGATGACGACGAGCAGAGCGCCGGCCGCCAGGTCACCACCGGGGCGGACCATTCTGGAAGTCGCTGGACTGCGCGTGACCGTCGAGCTCATATCTGTGATCATGCACGCTTCACTTCATCGCGAGAAAACCGAGACGATTGTGTCGAAAATGATGACAGCCAGACAGTTCTGGGTCCGTGCTCCTGGACGGGGAGAAATTGTGACGGCCGACCTCGACCCCCGCCCGGCTGATCACGTGCTCGTGCGTACCCTCTACTCCGGCATCAGCCGGGGCACGGAAGCTTTGGTTTTCAGGGGAGAGGTCCCGGTGTCCCAGCATCATGAGATGCGCGCGCCCTTTCAAGAGGGCGAGTTCCCTGGCCCCATCAAATATGGCTATAGCAGTGTGGGTGAGGTACTGGAGGGACCCGATTCCTCGGGAAGGGGCTTGGTGGGTCGGGTCGTTTTTTGCCTCTATCCACACCAGGACCTGTACTCAGTGCCCGCCTCCGCTGTGAGCGATTTGCCCGACGACCTTCCCCCTGGGCGCGCAGTCCTCACCGCCAACATGGAGACCGCCGTGAACGCTGTCTGGGACGCACGGCCAGCAGCTGGGGACGTCATCATCGTAATCGGTGCCGGCGTGGTGGGACTGCTGATCGCATGGCTCTGCCGACAGGTGCCAGGCACGCGTGTGAGCGTTGTGGACATCGATCCGTCGCGCCAGGCAGCGGCGCAGGAGCTCGGCCTCGATTTCCTGGATACTGCGCCGCTCAGTGCGGACGCCGACCTGGTTTTCCACTCGAGCGGCAGCTCGGAGGGACTGGCGAGCGCCTTGGCCGCGGCTGGCACAGAGGCTACGGTCATCGAGGTGAGCTGGCATGGGACCCGTCCGGTGTCCCTACCGCTCGGCGAAGCATTTCACTCTCGACGCCTGACGCTCCGAAGCAGCCAGGTCGGGAGCATTCCTCCGGAGCGGGCACGGCGTTGGAGCCACACACGCCGGCGCGAGCTGGCGCTCGATCTGCTTCGCGATAAGAAGCTCGACGTGCTCATCACCGGGGAGACCGACTTCGACGCCCTGCCCGAATTGATGGCCGAGCTGAGCCGTAACCCACGAGGGGTACTCTGCCACCGCGTGCGCTATCCCACCCTAGCACCCTGAGGAGGCCGACCCTTGTACAGCCTGAACGTACGAGACCACTTCATGGTCGCCCACAGCTTCCGGGGCGATACCTTCGGCCCAGCGCAGAACCTCCACGGTGCCACCTACGTGGTGGATGCCGCATTCCGTCGGCCCGAGCTAGACTCGGACGGCTTGGTGGTAGATATCGGTCTCGCGAGCACGAAGCTCAAGGAAGTCTTGGATGACATGAACTATAGGAATCTGGACGACGAACCGGAATTCGCCGGGAAGAACACGACCACGGAGTTCCTGGCACGGGAAATTTTCGAGCGTCTCAAGCGGGCCATCTGCACCGGCGAGCTGGGGGAAGGAGCGCGCGGTCTCACTACCATGAGCGTGACGCTAAGGGAATCCCACGTGGCGTGGGGTGGCTACGAGGGACCGGTGTGAAACCCGAGGAGCTCCACCTGATCATTCCCGGCCCGATCGATCAGCGTACCGGTGGCTATCTTTACGATGCGCACATGGCCACGGGTCTGGAGCGGCTGGGTTGGACCGTGGTGGTGCACAGCCTGGACGGCGACTTCCCGGACGGAAATGCCCGCGCCGAAGAGAGCCTTTCCGGCGTGCTCGCAGGACTGCCCCAGGGCACACGGGTGTTGCTCGACGGACTGGCCATGGGAGCCTTACCCGGTCCGGTCGTCGCTCACGCCACGCGCCTGCGGGTGCTCAGCCTAGTACACCACGCACTGGCCGACGAAACCGGGCTCGATGCGGCGCACAAGGACCGCCTCGCGGCTCTCGAACGCGAGGGGCTGAACGCGTGTTTGGGAGTTCTCTGCACCAGCGCCTTCACCGCGACACGGATGGAGGATTACGGGGTCCCACCGGCACGCGTGCGCGTGGTACGACCGGGCACTGAGCCTGCACGACCCGCGCTGGGACCCGGCGCAGGAGAGGATCCGCAGCTGGTCTGCGTGGGCGCAGTGGTGCCCCGCAAGGGGCAGGATGTGTTGGTGCGGGCGCTCGCTCGTATCCGGCACATCCGTTGGAACTGCGTGTGCGCAGGAAGCCTCGACCGCGCACCAGATTATGCGAGTACCTTACGCGCGCTGGCGGCCACAGAGAAGCTCTCCGACCGCGTCGAGTTCACAGGCGAGTGCAGCCAAGCAGCGCTCGACGATCTCTATCACTCCGCATCTCTGTTCGTCCTACCCTCTCACCATGAGGGATACGGTATGGCGCTCACCGAGGCTCTGGCCCGCGGGCTACCGATCGTGAGCACCACGGGCGGTGCGGTGCCGCACACGGTCCCGACCGCTGCGGCGATTCTGGTGACCCCCGGAGACGAGGCAGCACTGGCAGGTGCTCTAGGACACCTGCTCGCGGGTCCGACCGGAGCCTCGCGGCGCGCTCGCATGGCTGCAGCAGCACGCACACACGCGCTCAGCTTGCCCACCTGGGACAGATCCGCCAGCGCGTTTGCTCGGGCCATCCTGGAGTTGTCTCCGGTTGAGTGAGACTTTCACTGCGGACTGGCTGGCTCTGCGCGAGCTAGTGGACCACCGGAGCCGCTCGGACGGTTTGCTCGGCACGCTGAGCGCGTGGTGGGGAACGGCAGGTGGCTCTCGGATCGCAGACCTCGGCAGCGGCACAGGGTCCAACCTGCGCTACCTCGCACCTAGACTTTCCGGGGTCCAGGAGTGGACACTAGTCGATCACGACTCCGCGTTACTCGCAAGTGTGGAACCGCTGGAACGCGTTACGCGGCTGGAGCGCGTTTCCGGAGACCTTGCCCGAGAGGGATTGGAAGTTGCCCGTCGTGCCGACCTCGTGACCGGCTCCGCGCTGCTCGATCTAGTCTCCGATACGTGGCTCAAGCAGCTCGTAGACGCGTGCCGGCCCACTCGCTGTGCAGCGCTGTTCGCACTCAGCGTAGACGGCTTCATCGAATGGTCCGACTCGGACGCTGACGACCGGCTCGTGGTAGATGCGGTGAACGCGCACCAGCGGCGCAACAAAGGGCTGGGGCCGGCGCTTGGTCCAACCGCCGGGGACGTCGCAGAGCAATGTTTCCGTGCAGCGGGATACCGCACCTGGCAGGTGCCGACCCCGTGGCGGCTCAGTTCTGGGGATGCCGCGCTCGCGCTATCGCTCGTGGACGGGTGGGCGCGCGCGGCCGAAGAAGAGCTTCCGGTGCAGGCAAAACGAATCCAGGCCTGGACAAAGCGCCGACAACGTAAGATCCGGGAGGGAATATTCGTCTTGATGGTGGGACACGTGGATCTATTGGCGCTGCCCGGAGATGTGCCCTTCCTGTGACGCGTCGCACCAAACATCTCCTCCTCCGCGTCGGAGTCAGCCTCTGCCTGCTACTCTCCGTCGCATGGTTTCTGGACACGGGGGAAGTGGCTGCCCGCCTGGCACACCTGCGATCCCGTTGGGTGCTCCTGGCACTGGGTATTTCAGTGCCGCAGGTCGCGCTCTCAGCTTATCGGTGGCGGGTTACGGCGGGCCGGCTCGGGATCAACCTGCCCTTCAAGGAAGCGCTTCGGGAGTACTACCTGGCAACCTTTCTGAACCAAGTGTTGCCAGGAGGCGTGATGGGCGATGTCTCACGAGCCTGGCGACACGCGCGCGTCCAGACGGGACCGGTCATCCGCACGGTGATCCTCGAGCGCGCCTCAGGCCAGGCCGTGATGGTGGCGGTCGCGGTACTATCCCTCCTGTTCCTCCCGCGGGCGTTCAGCATCGACCTATGGCTCGTCATGGGCGCGGCAGCGCTAGCGTCGGGAGCGACCGTCCTGGGACTCTTACACGCGAGGCGGCGGGGAACGCGCACGGCTGAAGTGCTCATGGGTTCGGTATGGCGTGACGTACACGCCGCCCTGCTGGCGCGCGACATCGTTGTCACTCAGTTCGTCGTTTCCGCGATCGTGGTGGGATCCTACGTAGCAACTTACGTGGTAGCAGCCCGCGCACTCGGGGTGTCCACTCCTGCATCGATCCTCGTACCCTTGGTAGCCCCGGTGCTGATGAGCATGGTCATCCCAGTATCGATCGCGGGTTGGGGGGTGAGGGAAGCGACTGCGGCGGGAATCTGGAGCTTGGTGGGGCTGACGGCCGAGGACGGGGTGGCCATCTCCGCAGCGTACGGCCTGCTGATCCTCGCGTCCAGCCTCCCCGGCGCACTTTTCCTGCTCACCGCAGGTCGAGATCGAACAGAACGTCGTCGCCCAAGTGAAAGTGGCGACAACGGGGACGAAGCGCCTGCGCGAGAGTATCGATCGCTGGTAGGGTGAGAGCAGCTCGCCCGGACCCGATCAGCAACGGCGCCACGGTCACATGCAACCGATCCAACAGACCGGCCTGTAGAAAACGCGAGACCGTTATCCCTCCTCCCTCGACCAGTACCCGCCGCAGTCCCTGAGCCCTAAGTGCTTCGAGTACAGCCCCGAGGTCGAAACCATCTGGACCCAACACGGGCAGCAACACGACGCTTCCTTTCAAAGACGCGACGACCGGTTCCGAACTTGCCCGCCGCACCACCACCGTCCGTGCCGCGGCGGCGGCAAAGACACGGCGCTTGGGGTCCAAGCGGTCGTCCGGATCGAGAACCACACGGACTGGGTTATCGCCCTCGACCTCGCGCACCGTGAGACGGGGGTCGTCGGCCGCGATGGTACCGGCCCCTACCACAACCGCATCCACCAGCGCACGGAGTCGGTGCAGCCGCCTGATATCATCCCGGCTGGTTATATAGTGCGAGTGACCACTCGCCGTGGCGATACGTCCATCCAGACTCTGACCCAGCTGCCCTATCACCAAGTCTGGCCGTAGCTGGAGGGGCAGATACAGATCCAGCAAAGCGCGTGCGGCGGCAGTCGTCGGGGCAGAGGCGTCCCATCGGCCCGAAGGGTGGACGTCCAGCCACACACCAGGAGGGGATTCCAGGCGGACGCGCGTCGCGTTCGGCAGCGTGGCGCGGACGAGGGCCCAGGCAGTGTCCTCGTCGATGGTCAGACTCACGCGCTCACACCAGCCGATCCAGTGGGAACGCCAGCGCGTCCAGGATCACTTCTGCCAACACGGCGCCATAATGCGATACCAGCCGGGCACCCATGGTGGGATCTGCGAGCCGCGCGTCACCAACTACGCCTTCGGCATTGAGGTCGCCGGCCAGCCACGCGAACGAAGCCGCCCCCTCGGGTCCCAACCAAAGCAGCGTCCCGTCGAGTTCCTCTCCGAGCGAGCGCCCCAGAGGCACCTCGCTCTCACGCACCAGTTCGGGCCGCAGGTGCATCATCATTGAGGTCTCGACTGCGCCTGCGTGGAACCCATGGCGCCATTCCCCCTCTGGCAATTCCACCTCCGTGGGGCGAGGAAAGCGGGACCAGTTCGCCTCCACCACCAACATATCGTGCTCTTCCCGGAGCCTGAGGCCTGCCTCAGCCAGCGCGGTGCGGTTGCCTCCGTGGCTGTTGCTCAGCACGAGCCGTCTCACGCCATCGCGGGCAAGCGCGTCCCCCGCTGCCTCGATCGCAGCGATCAACAACTCCGGCTTGAGCGAGATGGTCCCAGGAAAGCGCCCGTGCTCCCGGCTGGCCCCCAGGGACTGCGGTGGCAACACCCACGCAGGACAATCATCCGGCAATAGCTGGAAGGCCGCGGCCAGCATGCCCAATCCGATATCGAGATCGGTCGAAAGTGGCAGATGCGGTCCGTGCTGCTCAATGGCCGCGAGAGGCAGGATCGCCACAGAGTCCCTAGAGGCAAAGCTTGCCACCTCGGCCGTGGTGAGCGATTGCCACCACCGGATGGGATCGTCAGTCATGGTTTCCTGCCACGAGCCTGGCGTAGACATCGCCCGACGATGCGCCGGCGGTGCTATCGCTGGGCCGCTGGGCCAGCCTCTCCCATGTCTGCCAGCCGTCGAACACTAAGCTCCCCCTCTCGCCGCAAATCGCGTTGAACTCTTATAAGACCAGCGCCTCGAGCCGCCGCCCTCCGCCAGGTGGCCAGTCTCGCTCATCGGGCGGCGGGCAGCGGTAGCCCCTCCGCAGCGGCTGCGACGGGATCGCTGAACGCACGCACGAACCAGGGGCGAAATTCATCCATGCGACGCATCGGTTGGTGGGGATCGGGGACCACGCCCGGTTGGAAGCCCCAGGCCAGGAACGGATCGAGAAATTTATGATCACGAGTGATGACATGCACGGGCACTTCACGAGTCACCTCTTCGCCCGTAACCCATGGCAACGGCTCGTGGTCGCCAAGCACTATCAGGAGGGAGCTGTCCTGCAGAAAGCGCTCGGCAAATCCCGCGACCGCATCGAGCGAATAGTCCAGGGACTTTGGATAATCCTCTCGGAGCTTGTCGGGATCGATCCAGAGCTCCTCCGGCGGATGTCCTTGGGCCCCGTAGGGCGCGAAGGCCACACCGTCCCCCACGGAGTCCCAGTCGAGAATTGGAACGATCGGCGTCCAAGGAGCGTGGCTGCTGACCAACGCCACCTCCGCAAATAGCGGCGGGCCGGCAGCCGCTGTGCGGATCTTGTGCTGGAGGAACGAAAGGGTGAATTGGTCCGGCATCGTGACCCAAAAAAGCGGAGGACCCGCGTACGCTATATCCGGTCTCGTGAACACCTGGTCATAGCCCAATCGCGCACCCTCGGGCCACGCCGTCGTTATTGCAGGCATCAGCGCGGCCGTGCGGTGACCTGCTCGACGAAAATCGTCCACGAGCGTTTCCCGGCGGCTGGCCATTAGCAGGTCGTACCGCAGCTGGGTATCGATCCAGAGGCCGCTGATCACAGTTCCGTGGGCGTACCAGGACTGGCCGCCCACGGTCGGAGACAGGAATCTACCAGAGACCACGTGCAGTCCGGCGGCAACTAGCCGGTCGGCCATGTCGTTCAGCCGGGGCCGGACTACGGCACCCCACTGCGGGTCATCAAGCGCGGACATTCCGTAGGATTCGATGAATGTCAGCAAAACGTCCTTGCCGGCAAGCTTCCCCAACAGTCCGGCCGTTCCCTCGTAGCTGTGGGTTGCGGCGGCGAGCTCGGCCGCAAAGCTCTTCCGCTCGATAAGCGTCAGCCGGAATTGCTCGGCCTGCTCCTTCGCGAGCTGTACGGCAGGAAGTGCCATCCGTTCGCCGAGCCAGGGCACCGAGTTACCCTGGCTGAGCCCAAGGGCGAACAGAGCGATCAGTGCTACTCCTCCCAAGCGCGGCGCCAGCCGTGACACCGTTCCCCCAACCGGCTTCAGGAGCCAGGCCAACGCCCAGGTCATGAGCCCTAACCCCAGAGCACCGGTGACGACAACGATAAGAGTGTTAGCCTGACCGAGGTTACCGAGCGCGAGGTCGTAGACCGCTCCCACCAGGTAGAGGTCGAGGGCGAGGTTGATCGGACGCCCGAGGCTAGCCCGAAAACCGACGTCCACGAGTGCCACCACGCTCAGCAGGACCAGGGCGCCCGCTGAGGCTGTAGCCAGCCCCGCACTCCACCGCCGCCGAGGCAGCAATGCGAGCGTCCCCACCAACAGAGCCGTCTCCAGGGCGATCCAGCCGACTATTTCAGTCCCCCACGGGTATACCAACTGCGGTGCAATCAATAGGCTATTGACAAGCACACACGCTAGCATCAGCCTCAACATCTCGTTTCGATTCTCTCCCTTATTGTCGCCGCCGCGTCCCAGTCGGACCCACCTATTGGCACTCGACGGCGAGAGAGCCGCTGACCGGGGGATAGTGAGAACTCTATCCGCAGAACGATACCACAAGCAAGCATGAGGTCGGGGCCCGACACCCCACTCTTCGCTTTCTGAGGACTTGATTCTGGTGCATAAAGTAGAGCGTGGGTTATTCGAACTGCGACGGGGACGACCCTTATACGTATCGTCACCCGTCCCCGCTGCATCTGCGGTCATCGCTGCCGTCGAGGGCCTCCAAGACGAGACCCTCAAGGAGCTACGCTCTCTGGGTGGCCCCCTGCACCTGGTCATAACCTGCCACCGCGGCCAGGCAATGGGGTTGGCGGCAAAGAACGGCCGGATCCCACCCCACCTGAGTCTCGATCTGAACAGCGACGTGAGCCCCGACGGGATCCTTCGACTCGCGACCGCCTCGGCCGCGCACCTCTCTCGACATCCGCCCGAACGGCTGGACATGGGCCCCGCCTCGACGACCGAGATGGCCGGCTTGGCACTCACGCGCCTGGGCCGGCTCGTCCCCGCAGTGGTAAGTACTACCGTAGACGCAGACCATGAGCCCAGACTTCAAGAATTGCTCCGAGATGGGACCATATTGGAGCTGACTAGCGAACGCATCAATGCCGTGGTCGCAAACCCCGGCATCGAAGTAACCCGTGTTGCCGAAGCCCCGGTCCCACTGGCAGATGCGGAGGAGGCACGCTTCGTGTTCTTCCGTGAGACCAACGGGTTCCTCGAGCACATGGCAATCCTGATCGGGGAGCGCTCGGAGTGGCGTGACCCAGTCCCGGTACGACTACATTCCGAGTGCTTGACCGGCGATGTCTTCGGGAGTCTGCGTTGCGACTGTGGGGAGCAGTTGCACGGAAGCCTGCGACATTTCGCCGACCAGGGAGGTGGTGTGCTCGTCTACTTGGCGCAGGAGGGGAGGGGCATCGGCCTTGGGAACAAGCTCCGCGCATACGCGCTCCAGCAGGAGGGTCTCGACACGGTCGATGCCGATGGCACTCTCGGTTTCGGAACCGACGAGCGCAAATACGACGCCGCGGTCGCGATCTTGCAACACCTCGACATCAAACGCGTGCAACTCCTCACGAACAACCCCGACAAAGTGCGGTCAGTGGAGGAGGGAGGCATCCAGGTGGCAGATCGTTTGCCCCTTCACGGCACCCTAAACCGCCACAACCTTCCGTACGTCAGGGCCAAGGTCCATCGGGCCGGACACTGGTTGGTAGATATGCTTTCGCAGGGTGTCACTGGCGACTAGACGTCAGTGGGTCATCGCCCACACAATGACGTTCGCAGCCATGGCGTAAGCATCCGGAGAGAACAAGTAAAAGTACTCCTGATTGTCCCCCTCACGCTCCCAGCCGTCCGCGATATCGGTGTCGTGGCTCATGAGCACCATGATCCGCCCCTGCTCGTCAAAGAAGGCCCTGATGTGCGGCTCCGCGCTCTCGCGACCTCGCTCCGATGTCCCCCCTCCGCTTCGCCGCCAGTGTTGTATCGACGGAATCTGCGGGATCTTCCGCACGTGGTAGAGCATGTTGAAGATCGGGTGTTCGGGCGTGAGCTCGACGAATTCCTTGTTGGGAAGGACTCTGCTGATCACGCGTGACCAGTGGTCCCACGCAGCCTCCCCCCAGAAATCGTCCACCCACAGGAAGCCACCCTTCTCGAGGTAGTCCCGCAGTCCAGCGACCTCTTCTTCACTCAAGCGCATCGTCCCTACATCGGATGCGAACAGGAACGGACACCTAAGGAGGTCAGGATCAGTCGCCAGAAGGATGGAATAGGCGAACTCACCCGAGGGATACTTGCTCATTCCGATCGTGGTCAGCTCTTCCATCCGAAACATGAAGTTGGAGTCGGCCCCGGGGTAATCGGTGCTCCACCCCTGTCCGCCAGCCTCTCAGGTTGCGCCGTCATAGGCCAAGCGACAGAACGAGAAGCCCGACCGATCTCCCATGAGACCTTCGCTCACCGCCGGCCGGCGGCGCCCAAAATACGGGAGGCGTCCCTGGGCCTCCAACGTGTCTGGTGCAATCAGCAGCAGCGCCAGAACCATGCAGAGCGGTCGAAAGATCATGATCCAGCGGAATTGTCCATGGGACCAACCCCTTCTCCCCGAATCATACCTGGCAAGCTGGCTATCGGCATGGCCGAATAACTGATCAGGGGGTGTGGTCTGTCGGACAGTCGAAGTGTCAGATTGGGACAGGGACGGGTAGGGTGGCGCGCTCAAGCCTCGTTCAGAACGAAGCCGCAGCTCACCCCGTCGACAGGCCCAGCCGGACCGCTCCCCGCTCGAGCAAAGCACGAACCTTTGGACTGCTGCGGTATTCGGACAGGATGCGGCGGGTCGCCGCCGTCCCCGACAGAACGTAGTCGAGGACCGTCGCCATCACCGCACCCTCCTCCGAATCGGTCTCGCGGAAACGCCTGCGGAACATCTTGAGCACGGTGTCGATCGAGGAATTTTCCCAATCAACCGCCGTCGCCTGCAGATGGACGAACTCGTTCAGAACAGCCGCATATTCCGGGGGGGGGGGACGTCGCCAGAAAGCT
>Ga0114999_10007555_pt1 | contig 12309 bp, 9 predicted proteins | sample ArcticOcean_MG_C_3_FD_89820 | JGI IMG/M metagenome (GOLD analysis project Ga0114999, IMG submission 89820) | Marine microbial communities from western Arctic Ocean - ArcticOcean_MG_CB8_126 | ecosystem: Environmental > Aquatic > Marine > Oceanic | place: Arctic Ocean: Canada Basin | collected...
GCCGCGGCCGTGCTCGCGGGCGATGCGGCCGGAGGCGATGACGCCGACGCGGTATTTGGCTGCCATGGTGGGGAGTCCTTTCTTTCGCGCCTGAATCTTTGGCATTCGGCGTCTCTTAGATTGTGGGTTTGCTTGCTTGCAGGGGAATAGATACGTCAAAGCAAGGTGGGGCGCAAATGGGTAATCAGGCGGGGTGAACCAGATATTTGCGGATGAACTTGCTCGCTCCGCTCTTTTCGCGCTTGTTAGGTGAAAAAGAAGGAGTATGCGATGACCCCAGAAGAAAAGTTCATCTTCGACCTCGATGGCTACCTAGTCGTCAAAAACGTCCTGACCCCGGCCGAAGTAGGCGAACTCAACGCGCTGGCCGACGAGGCGTGGCCCGGCGAATACGAGGAAAACGGGCTGCGGCGCACTAGCCGCGTCTCGCTGTGGGGACCGGCTAGCCAAAATCTTATCGATCACCCGAAGGCCCTGCCCTATATGGTCGAACTGCTCGGTCCCAAGGTGAGGGTCGACCACGACTACAGCATTTTTATGCGCAAGGGCGGCAAGGCGGGTAGGTTGCACGGTGGGCAGACCATGCAGGGCGGAGTGCCCGGCGACCACTGGTATAAATACCACGACGGCATGCTGCGCAACGGGCTGACGGTTTTTACGTATTGTCTAAGCCACGCGGGGCCGGCTGACGGCGGTCTTGGTTGTATCCCCGGCAGCCACAAGAGCAATTTCACCGTCGAGATCCCCGACGAAGTGCGCACCTATCAGCGCACGGCCCACTATGTGCGCCAGGTCGAAGCGGAGGCCGGCGATCTGATCATTTTTACCGAAGCGCTGGTACACGGGACGATGGAGTGGACCGCCGAGCACGAGCGCAGGTCCTTGCTCTACAAATTCAGCCCGGGCCATTCGTCGTGGTCGAGCACTTATTACGACACGGCCGATTACCCGAACGCGACCGAGCAGCAACAGCGCATGTTGGCGCCGCCGTCAGTTGGCCGGCGGCCCGATACGATGGAGACCGGTGAATAACCCGATGGGCCTTGCTATTTGCATTGCACTCCATTTCTTAGCCATGTCGTAAGGGGAAAACCATGAAAATTCGCGATATCGACACGTTGCTCATTGACTCGCCGAGCCGCAAATGGACCATCGTGCGGGTGCATACCGATGAAGGTTTGGTGGGATTGGGCGAGGCGACCTATTCCAACAAGGAGCCGGTAGTCGTCGCGGCGATAGACCATATGAAACAAGAGCTCATCGGCGAGGACCCTGCGCGCATCGAATATCTCTGGCACAAAATCTGGCGAATCTCCTCGCTTTCCGGACTTTGGCGGATGGCCGGGCCGGTGTGGATGAGCGCGCTGTCGGGTATCGACCAGGCGCTGTGGGATATTAAGGGCAAGGTGGCGAATCTACCGGTGGTCGAGTTGCTGGGCGGCAAATTCCGCGAGCGGGTCGGGCTGTATACGCATTTTTATGGCGCGACGCCTGAAGAGAGCGCGGCGATGGCCAAGCGCATGGTCGCCGAGGGCTTTACCGCGCTCAAGAGCAGCGCGCGCTCCAGTGACGGCCTTCGCTTTGACCCTTACGAGGACGATGGGCGGCCCGAAGAGACGGCCGAACACTACGCCGCTGCGCGCGAGGCGGTGGGGCCGGATATAAAATTGCTGATCGACTGTCACGGTCGTTTCACGGTGGCCAACTGCATTCGACTAGCCCGCGCGCTAGAGCCGTATAAGCTCTACGCCTTTGAAGATCCGGTGCCGCCGGAGGATTTGAACGCCTACGCCAAAGTGCGCCGCGAAATCTCCATTCCGGTGATGGGCAGCGAAAGGCTCAATACCAAGAGCCATTTTCGCCAATTATTGGATCTCGACGGCATCGATATTGCCCAACCCGATTTGATGTATGCGGGCGGGATCACCGAGGTGCGCAAGATTGCGGCGATCGCCGATACCTATCACGTGCCGATATCGCCGCACAATACCAAGGGGCCGATTGGCATTATCGCGGCGACACACTTGATGGCCTCAATCCCCAATGTCGCACCGATGGAGTTTGTGTCGGGCATTGACTGGCGAGACGAGATTATTACGGGATCGTTGGACGTGGTAGATGGCAGTATCGGGTTGCCGGAGGGGCCGGGGTGGGGGGTGGAGTTGCATATGGAGGGGGTGGAAAGGCATCGGTGGCGGGTGGGGGATCCGCGGTAGGGTCTGCTTCGGTGGGACGGGCAGCCCGAGGGGTCTTTAAAAACACCCGCCGCGGCCAGCCCCGCAGCCTCCGGCCGGCATTTTAAGATCGTTTTTTAGCAATCAATCAGTCGACATATCCCGCAAGAGTACCCCCATCGATGACCAACGCCGAACCGGTGACGCCGTGGGCCTGGTCCGAGGCCAGGTAGAGGGCCGCGTGTGCGACTTCTTCGGGTTGCAAAAAGCGCTTTAGGGGGATGAGCTGTTTTTCGATTGCTTCGGCGCGGGCCGGGTCGGGGCTGTTTTCGATATGTTGGCGCACCAGTGGGGTGTCGACGGTGCCGGGGCAGACGGCGTTGACGCGAATCTTGTATTGCGCGTAGTCGAGCGCGAGGGTTTTGCTCAGTTGTGCGACGCCGCCCTTGGAGGCGCAGTAGGCCGGGGTCATGTATTGGCCCTCAAAGCTGCTGGTCGATCCGGTGTTGATAATACAGCCCGAGCCCTGCGCCTTCATATGCGGCACGGCGTATTTAACGGCCAGGAAGACGGCCTTGAGGTTGACGCCCATCAGCCAGTCCCATTCTTCTTCCGCCATATCTTCTAAGAATTTGACGGCGACCACGCCGGCGTTGTTGTGCAGGATGTCGAGACGGCCATAGGTGTCGATGGCGCGCTGCACCATGCGTTCGGCGTCGGCGGCTTTGGCGACGTCAGCGTGTTCGAAAAGCGCGGTACCACCTTTGGTGTGAATCTGCGCCACCGTTTTTTCGCCTGCCGCTTTGTCGATGTCGACGACGATGACCTTGGCCCCTTCTTTGGCAAAAAGGGCGGCGGTGGCACGGCCCACGCCCGAGCCGGCACCGGTGATCAGGGCGACCTGTCCGGATAGTGCGGCCATTATTGTTCTCCTTTTTGCCAGAAAAAGACCTCGGGCAGACTGTCCGGGTAGGGGTTTTCTGGATCGTAGGTTTCGCCGCCGGCGTCGTCTATGATGGACGCCATCGATTCTTCCCAGCGCAGCGATTCGGGGCTTTGTGCGAGGATGCGGGAGGCTTCGGCGTAGTCGTCGACTTCCATATAGAGAAAGAGCTGGCGTTCGGCCATAAAAATGTTCATCTGTTGCACGCCGGCCTTTTCTAGATCGGCTAAGACGCCGGGCCAAATTTCCCGGTGCCGGCGGATATATTCTTCTTCTTGGCCTTCTTTGACGTGCATGACAAAGGCGACGCGCTGCATGGTTATTCCCCTCAATGCCCGGTGATATAAGTCGTGAATAATATAGGACTAACGATAACGCTCGGTGATATAAGCCAAGAATAATGTAGGACTAACGATAATGCTTCATATAGTAAGTATCGATGGGCTGCGATATGCGGGGGATTGTGGTCTGCGACATTATACGAAAAGCGGGGAATAGGCAGCAGATCGTTTGTTTTTAGGGGGGTAGTTCGATCGGTGGATTAAGCGATTAGTCGGAGCATGCTCCACAGAGGGGCGGCCTATTATGGGCCGCCCCTCTGTGAATCTTATCAATCGCCCTTTTATTTCATATCGCCCAAATGCATCAACGGTAGCGGCTGCGGACTGTCGCCATTGATGAAATAGACCTTGGCGGCCGGATCCTTGGAGATCGCTTGCAGGGCTTCGAGCGCCTGCAGTTTGACGTAATTGGGATTCTTGCCGATCGCTTCGTTGATCTTGGTGATCTCATAGGCCCGGGCGTCGGCGAGCAGGCGGCGCTCTTCGGCTTTGGCGGAGGCGGCGTCCTTTTCGGCTATGGCCAGGGCGATCTTCTGCTGTTGTTCGGTCTGGTAGCGCTCTAGCTCAGCCTTTTGCTTTTGGACTTCCTGTTCGCGCTCCTTCTTGCCCTCGATGGCCTTGGTGATAAAGGGCGGCAAGGTGATATCGCGGATCAGCACGGCCTCCACCTCAACGCCCTTGGGGCCTAGATAGCTCTGCAATCCACTGAGCAGAGCGACTTGCAGGGTGTTTTGCGTCTCTTCAAGGAAGAAGTCCTCGGCGCGCGTGATGGTCTTGCCTTGCTCGCGGATCTGCGAGCGTAGTTGCGGCACGACATGTACGGCGAGCACCTGGCCAATGCTACCGGTTTCTTTTAAGATGCTCGGCGTTTGATTGCCGACGATGCGATACTGCACGCTGACGTCGATCTTGGTCTGCAACTGATCCTGGCTGGGCACATTCGAGGTCTCGGAGTGCGACTTCATGCGGACGTCGTAGAGATACCAGTCGAAAAGCGGGTTGACCGGGACGTGCAGGCCTTCGGCATAGTGCTTGGGCTGCACTTCGCCAAAGAGGGTGGCGACGGCGACGTGGCCGGCGGGCACGCTCTGATAAAACCTGGAGCCGAAGACGATAACGGCGAAGACGGCGGCAATAACGATAAGCAGGGGCTTGGGTAGCTGGACCATAGGTGGCTTTCTGAAAGAGGGATCTGACATGGGATTTGCGCCTTTTTTAACGAGAGTTGGCGATGACCGCACACCATAATTGGGTGTTTACGCGGGTCTTTGTCAAGTAAATATGGTTAACGGCGGACGGGCCGTTGGGGTTGACATGATCGATCGGTGGCTCGTTTCTACCTTAAGTCGGCCTCAAAAGCTTGATCAGACCGTCGCCTTGGCGCGCCGGAATGTCCTTAATATACGGAATTATAGCTTATGTTTCTCACAATTACTACCACCCACCAACCCGCCACCGATCTCGGCTACTTGCTACACAAGCATCCGGAGCGCGCCCAGGCCTTTGATCTGTCCTGTGGTACGGCGCACGTTTTTTATCCCGAAGCCTCAAGCGAAAGCTGTACCGCTGCCCTGCTGCTGGATATTGATCTGATCAAACTCAAACGGGGTCCGTCGGCGTCCAGTTTTGCGCTGGCCTCGTATGTCAACGACCGGCCCTACGCGGCTTCGTCGTTTACCAGCGTGGCGATTGCTCGGGTTTTTTCTTCGGCCTTGAACGGGCAGTGCAAGGACCGGCCCGAACTCGTGGAGACTCAAATGCCACTTACGGTGCGGTTTAGCGCACTGCCCTGTCGCGGAGGCGAAGGGCTGTTGCGCGGACTCTTTGAGCCCTTGGGGTATGCGGTGGAGGCGAAGGGGTCGTTGCTTGACGCACATTTTCCGGAATGGGGGCAGAGTCCTTATTACGAGGTCGAGCTGACGGCGACAATGCCGCTAAAAGATGTGCTGGCGCACTTATATGTGCTAGTGCCGGTGCTCGACGACGAAAAGCACTATTACGTGGGAGACGAGGAGATCGACAAACTGATGCGACGGGGGGAAGAGTGGTTGAGGGGGCATCCGCTGCGCGATCTGGTCATCGAGCGCTATTTGAAACATCAGCGGGGTTTGCAACAGGAGGCCCTGTCGCGGCTTGTGGAGGAGGCGGAAGAGGCGGAGGTGGTTGCGGGGGAAGAGGTTTTGGAAGCGGAGCGGAGCCTGAACCAACAGCGTTTGCAGGTCGTGTTGCAAACACTCAAGCAGAGCGGGGCCGAACGGGTGCTCGATTTGGGCTGTGGTGAGGGCCGGTTATTGGAACTATTGGCGGCAGAAGGGCAATTTGCGGACATCACCGGGATGGATGTGTCGACACAGGCGTTGACTAGGGCCCGGCGTCGGCTCGAGCGTTTGCCGCGCGGTGAGCGGGTGGAGGTTTTTCAGGGGTCGCTAGCCTATCGCGACGGCCGGCTCACCGATTATGACGCGGCGGCGTTGGTCGAGGTCATCGAGCATCTTGATCCGCCGCGTTTGCAGGCTTGCGAGCGGGCGGTATTCGAGTTCGCCCGGCCGGGATCCGTGGTGGTGACCACGCCCAACGCCGACTATAACGCGCATTGGCAGAGTTTGCCGGCGGGCAAATTTCGCCATCCGGACCATCGTTTTGAGTGGAGCCGGGCGGAGTTTGCCGCATGGGCGCAACGCGTGGGTGAGCACCACGGTTATACGGCGCGTTTTGCGCCGGTCGGGCCGGAGGACGAGGGGTTGGGCGCGCCGACGCAGATGGCGGTTTTTACGCGGGCGGGCGCCAATGGTTGAGCAAGAGATCACCGTAGCCGTACCCGTGCTCTCGTTGGTGGTCCTAACCTTCGTTTACAGCTCGGGCAAGTCGACCTTCGCACGGGATTATTTTGCGCCGACCGAGGTGCTTTCCTCCGACTTTTTCCGCGCGATGGTCTCAGACGATGAGAATAGTCTTGAGGCAACTGAGGATGCTTTTTCTGCCTTGCATTTTGTTGCCGCCCGCCGTCTGGCGCGTGGGCATCTGACGGTTGTCGACGCGACGAATGTGCAACCCTCTGCCCGCAAGGGATTGATAGATCTGGCGAAGCGCTACCACGCCCAGACCGTGGCGATCGTGCTTGACTTGCCGGAAGCCCTTTGCAAAGAGCGCAACGCCGCGCGCGCCGACCGCAACTTCGGCGACCACGTGATTCCGCAACAGCACAAGCAGCTGCGGCGCTCGCTCAAACGCCTCAAGGCCGAGGGTTTTCGCCGCACGTTCGTATTGCGCTCAGCCGAGGAGGCCGCCAGAGTTTCGGTCGTGCGCGAGAAACTTTGGACCGACCGGCGCGAAGAGGTTGGACCCTTCGACATTATTGGCGATGTGCACGGGTGTTTTGCCGAGCTAGAGCGGTTACTCACCGAACTTGGCTACGATATCGCAGGGGAGAAGGTGCAACCGCCGCCAGGGCGCAAAGCCGTCTTTGTCGGCGACTTGGTCGATCGCGGCCCGGATGTGCCGCGCGTGTTGGCGCTGGTGATGCGGATGGTAAAGGCCGGGTCGGCGATTTGCGTAGCGGGCAACCACGACGCGCGCTTGGTCCGCGCGCTTCGGGGGCGGAAGGTGCGGCGGACCTATGGTCTTGAGGAGACGCTCTTACAACTCGCAGGCGAGACGGTGGAGTTTAGGAACGAGGTCGAGGCATTTCTCGACGGACTGATCAGTCACTGTGTGCTCGATGGCGGCGCGCTGGTCGTCGCGCACGCGGGCATGAAAGAGGAGATGGCCGGGCGCGCTTCGGGGGCGGTGCGTTCGTTTGCGCTGTATGGCGAGACGACCGGCGAGCAGGACGAGTTCGGTTTGCCGGTGCGCGGCAACTGGGCAGCCGAGTATCGCGGGGCTGCGCGGGTGGTCTACGGGCATACGCCGGTGGCGCGCGCCGAGTGGCTCAATAATACGATTAATATCGATACCGGCTGTGTCTTTGGTGGCGCGCTGACGGCGCTGCGCTATCCGGAACAGGCGCTGGTATCGGTACCGGCCGAGGCGCAGTACGCCGATCCGGTGCGGCCTTTCTTACAGGACGGGTCTGTGTCGGCGCAGCAAGAGAACGACGAGGTGCTCGACCTAGCGGATGTTGCCGGTGGAGGGCGCGTCGAGACGCGATTGATGGGGCGGGTCACGATTCGCGAGGAACGGGCAGCGGCGGCGCTGGAGGTGATGAGCCGTTTTGCCGTCGACCCCAAGTGGCTGGTCTATCTGCCGCCGACCATGGCCCCGCCGCGCACCAGCGCCCGCCCCGATGTGCTCGAGCACCCCGATGAGGTCTTGGCCTACTATCGCCGCAGTGGGGTCAAGGAGTTGCTTTGCGAGGAAAAGCATATGGGTTCGCGCGCGGTGCTGGTCGTTTGCCGCGATGCGGCGGCGGCCCGGCGGCGCTTCGGGGTCGAGGACGGGGCGGCAGGCATCTGTTATACGCGCACGGGGCGGCGTTTTTTCGCCGACCCGGATCTGGAGACGGGCTTGCTGGAGCATGTGCGGCAGGCTTTTGACCGCAGCGGCTTGTGGGAAGAACTGGCGACGGATTGGGTAGTGCTCGATGCCGAGTTGATGCCTTGGTCGAGTAAGGCACAACAGTTATTAGAAGACCAGTACGCGGCGGTCGGTGCGGCGGCGCGCGTCTCGCTGGCCTCGTCGGTGACCGCGTTGGAAAGTGCGACGGCGCGTGGTGTGGCGGTGGACGAGTTGCTGGCGCGTTGTCGTGGGCGGGCCGAGTCGGTCGAGCGCTATGCGGCGGCGTATCGCGCCTATTGCTGGCCGGTGCATTCGCTAACTGATCTCAAGTTAGCGCCCTTCCACTTGCTGGCCAGCGAGGGGCGGGTGTATAGCGATAAGACGCATGTGTGGCATATGGAAACGCTCGCCCGGCTTTGCGCCGCGGGATCGGATTTGCTGTATGCGACGGCGCATCGACGGGTAGTCTTAGACGATGAAGAAAGCTGTGCGTCGGTGGTTGAGTGGTGGCAGGCGTTGACGGCGAAGGGCGGCGAAGGACTGGTCGCCAAGCCATTGAATTTTGTCGCGACGGACGAACGTGGTCTGGCGCAGCCGGCGATCAAGTGCCGGGGGCGCGAGTATTTGCGCTTGATCTACGGACCAGAATACGTGGAAAGCCTGGGGCTATTGCGCGGGCGCAATGTCAAGGGCAAACAGGCGTTGGCGCTCAGAGAATTCGCGCTGGGGATTGAGGGGCTAGAGCGTCTGGTTGATGGGCAGCCGTTGCGCCGGGTGCACGAGTGCGTCTTTGGTGTGTTGGCGTTGGAGAGCGAACCGGTCGACCCCCGGCTCTAACCTTCGTTGACGCTTGCGACCAAGGCAGAGACGGCGTTTTCCATACGTGCCGTCGCCAGTGCGAGTACCCGCTGGGCTTCTTCGTCCTCGGGCGATAGCTGCACGACTTGGCGCAGGGAATCGACAGCCTCCGCGTAGCGACCTTCCCGATATTGCAATAAACCCAGATTGAAATGAGCCGATGGGTAGGCAGGTATGGCTTTGGTCACCTCTTTGTAGAGGACCAGGGCCTTTTGCAGTTGGCCGAGGTTGTGGTAGAGATAGGCGATATGACCACACTCGATCCAGTATTCTCTTTTGTTGGAGGCGGAGGCCAGGGCTTTGCGAATGGCGTTCTCCGCCTCGGCCGGATGCTTAACGGCCCGGTGGAGTTGCGCGAGTTTAAACCAGGGCCCGGGATGATGGGCTTCGAGGGCGACGCCTCGTTCGATGGCGGTGATCGCGGCCGGCAGGTCTTTTTTCTTGATCAGTAGATTGGCCAGGCTAAAGTGGCCGATGGCCATATTCGGGCGGGCTTGTAGAAAACGGCGATAGTAGTCTATCGCCTGCGCGGTTTGGCCCCTGCGTTTGTATACTTCCGCCAGACCGCCGAGGGCGAGTTCGTAGTCGGGTCTCAGATCCAGCGCCCGCTCGAAGGCTTTGACGGCCCGTTCGCTCTGCCCCTTCTCGGCGTAGTAGAGGCCGATGTGCTGCAAGGCGACGGCTCCTTGGCGTTTCAATTCGGCAGGTTTGGACGTTTTTTCTAAGACGGCATTGACAACGGCGTCGGCGCGCTGGTAGCGGGCAGGGTCAGTCTGGAGGTACTCGCCGATGCTAGCGAGCACATACAAAGCCGCAATATTGGGGTAGATCGAGATGCCGCGATTTAATTCAATCTGGCAGGTGTCACCGTAGCGATAACCGGCGACGGCCATGCGGGCGTAGCCGTCGGCGGGAATTAGGCGGGGGTCGCGGGCGATGGCCTTTTTGTACAATTTCAGGGCTTGTTGTTGCTGCAAGCGCGCATCGTAAGATCGACCGGAAGAATAATAGGCGAGTGTTTCGGCTTTGTGTAGCGAGAATAGGCTGGTAGCGACAAGGCCCGAGAGTGCGATGCCCCAGGCGAACGGACGAAACCAGGCGGCGACCAGGCGCTGGGCGCTGACAATGCCCGTGTGCAATAGCCATGCCAGGACCAGTGAAGTGCCGGCCGAGCTCAAGTAGAAAAAGCGTGAGGGTTCAACCGTCTCGCGGGCGACGAAAGGTATAAGGGCCAAGAGGGCGAAGAGCCCCCAATCAGCTTCGGGGCCGGTGCGGCGGACGACGAGCCAGCCGAGACCGAGCAATACGGCCGCGCCCGTGATCATCTCCCAGGATTGGATCTGACCGGCGACCAGCCAGTGGGCGGAGTCGAGGCAACGGCCCATATAGCCGAGGAATTGGCCAAAGACGGCGATGGGGTCGGCGATGGAGAGCGTCTCGCGGGCTTGCGGCGCCTGCGGATAGAGGAAGTGCAATAGGCCCGGAATCAGGATGGCTACCGCCAGCAAGGGGGCGGCTGCGCCGGGTCGTTGATAGCGCCGCCAAGCCAGGTATAGGCAAAAAGGCGCGGCGCAGACCGAACCCGCGTGCGCAAATATCGCCACGGTTTGCAGCAAGGCCGCCGCGACGAGCAGCAAGCGGCGCTCGGTGGCCAGATAGCGCATAAAGAGCAGGATCGCTACCAGCGCTAGGCTCAGCGCGAGCGGATAGACTAGGCAGGCGATCCATTGCACCGCGCGAAAATGCGCGACATTGAGCAAAAAGAGCAGGCCGCCCACCAGGCTTATTTCGAGATGGGCTCCTAGGCGGCGAAAGGTCTGGGCGAGCAGTAGGCTGGTCAAAAGATGTAGACCGACGAGCAGCAGATGGTAGGGCGTTGGATTTTGGCCCCAGAGCTTGTGGCCCAACAGAAAGACGGCCTCGGCTATCGGGCGGCCGGGCAATTCGCGGTCGGTAGAAAAGAGCAGCGAGAGATCTTGGTTCGCGGCGTTGGCATCGCGCAAATACTCAAAATCGTCGGTATCTAGCGATTGATGGGCGAGGTCGCCGTAGGCCACAGCGGCCAACAGTGCTAATACGAGGGCATAAGCGATCCAAGTCGTGCGGGTCTCGCGCAGAGCAACCATGCTACAGCCATCCTTGCTTTAAGTTCGGTCCATTGAACTAGGTTGGTATGCAAGGATCATGCCTCAATGATTTTTATGATCATAAATATCTATAAATAATACACTTGTAATAAGTATAGCTATGGGCGCTGGCGTTGGTATAAAGGGAAAAATGTACTGATAATGGAAAATTTGCGGCTTATTGCGCTATGCGTGCCGGCTTGACTCTTATTAGGTGACTCGTACATTTCACATACGCTTTAGTGCATGTACCCATAAGGATAGACGATGCTTACTATTACCGAAGCAGCTGAAAAGAAAATTGCCGAACTCATCAGCGAGAGCGAGAAACCAGTCAAAGGTTTGCGCATCGGTGCCCGGCTCGACGCGGCGCAGCAAGTCGACTACAAATTGGCTTTTGTCTCCGATGAGCAACTCGATGACGAAGATGAAATCGCGACATTCAATGGCTTTGATGTGTATATCGCTGCCGACAGCGCGGATTTATTGCTCGAGGCAAAGGTCGATTATGTCGACGGCCTGATGGGCGCGGGTTTTAAGATCGAAAGCGGGCGCAAGATGCCCGCGCACCTCTCGGGGCCGATGGCCGAAGCGGTGCACAACGTCATCGAGACGCAGATTAACCCGGGGGTGGCTTCGCATGGTGGGGTGGTGACCTTGGTCGATATCAAAGACAAAACGGTTGTCGTGCAGTTGGGTGGTGGGTGTCAGGGCTGCGGGCAAGCCGATGTGACGCTCAAAGAAGGCATCGTCCGCTCGATCAAGGAGGCGGTGCCTGAGGTGGAGGAAGTCGTAGATGCGACGGATCACAACTCGGGTGAAAACCCGTATTATTAGACTATCGTACTCTAAGTAGAGTCGTCGAGCGGAATCCGTTATTGACATGGTGCGAGCGCCACGTCTATGTTGCCCGACAATTGAAAAACAATGCGCTTAATCTCAATTATAGCTTTTGGGTGGCACCGCGATGACAACCGCGGTCAGGGCATAGATGCCTACGGCTGACGATATTTATCACCAAATTTATCGTGCAAGAAAGCAGCCTTAGGAGTCCGCCGCGGTCCAATCGAACAGCACCCCTAAATGTGGATTGGGTTGGTGCCTCAACCCTTGGTACATCACCTGGCACTGATCCGGCGGCACAACGTGCGTTAGCAATGGGTCAACGATCAATTTCTTGCGCTCAATCAAATCGATAATTACTTCGCAATTCCGCCTGACGACCAACTCCTAAAACGGCATATTACCGTGCAGAAAAGACGCCGTGGGTCGCAGCAGGTCCTTAAAAGAAGGGTGAATTTATGATAACGGCTTTGCCGCTAGAGGCGCAGTCCGATCTTGCGGGGTATGTGCAGGCGATGGAGGACGACGGC
>Ga0114999_10007556_pt1 | contig 12307 bp, 12 predicted proteins | sample ArcticOcean_MG_C_3_FD_89820 | JGI IMG/M metagenome (GOLD analysis project Ga0114999, IMG submission 89820) | Marine microbial communities from western Arctic Ocean - ArcticOcean_MG_CB8_126 | ecosystem: Environmental > Aquatic > Marine > Oceanic | place: Arctic Ocean: Canada Basin | collected...
CAATTCATGTTCAAGGGCAAACCCTACGGTTTCACGGGGTTGCCCGTAATCTATTTTCATCCCAATACCGGATGGAATTACGGCGCTCGCGTGCAGTGGGCCGATTACCAGCGCCGCCCTTACCGCTACAAGGTGACCCTGAATTTTCTGCGCTCGTCCGAAGGCCGGCTCAATTCGTTCGTGCGTGTCAAAGTACCGCGCATCTCGGGCACGGGCTTCGGCGTCGTAATTTTGGCCAGCAGCAAGCGCGATTTGCGCGCCCGTTTTTACGGCCTGGGCAACAATAGTCGTTTTGTAGAGGGTTATGTCGATCCCAATAGCGCTGTTTACAAAGACGAAAACTACTATTATTACGTCCTCGAAAATCCGCGTTTTGTTTTTCGGCTGCTGCGCGAGATTCGCGGTCCATTATCGCTGTCGACGGCCTTAGGCCTTGAGCGCACCGACGCCGATGCGCGTTCACAGATCTCCTTTTTGAAAGACGAAGGCACGCCGGACGGGGTCACGGATGGGGTTACGGGTTTTATTAGCGCCACGTTGCAGTGGGATACGCGCGATGACGAGACGGTTGCGCGGCGGGGTGTCTTCCACGAGTGGTCGTATGAAACTTCGCGCAGTTCGGTGTTGGCATTTCTATTCGATCAGATCGACTTTCAACGCTACACTTTCACCGATGCGCGTTATCTTGCCCTGAGCCAGCGCCTGAATGTTGCCAACCGCGCTGTGTTCGAAGTGCTCACGGGGTCGGTGCCACTCTACGCCTACGGGCAGATCGGTGGCAGTCGGCGCATCAAAGGGTTGGGGGGCAGCGACAGTCTACGCGGTTACGACCGTCAGCGTTTTACCGACGATGTGCGCCTGTTCACCAATACAGAAGTGCGCTACCAACTGTACAGCATGTTCTTTTTTAAGCAATACCTCGAATGGCACGGCGCCCTCTTCGCCGACAGCGGTAGGGTGTGGCCGGACGTGGGTGATTTGACATTTAGCGATATTCACTGGACGGGCGGTATCGGATTGCGGCTCTATTGGAATTCTGACTTTGTCATTCGCTCGGATTTTGGCGTTTCTAAGGAACAAATGTTTTTGGGGTTGAAGTACCGCAACTCCTTTTGAGATCCCCCCGTTTTATCCCTCGCTGGCCGCTACAATTCGGCCCTATTCCATGTCTTTTTGATTGCACGCAGAATGTAGCGGGATTGAAGCCGGCTGCTCGGTGTTCTCTTTTTTAACCGGCGGCAGTAGAAAGTTCTGTAGAGGATTCGGCGGCCGGCGCTATCAGGGCGATGAGGTTGGCCAGGGTGGCGGCCGTCTCGTCGCGCGACACGATACAGTCGACAAAACCGTGTTCGAGCACGGTCTCGGCCAGTTGAAAGCCCTGGGGCAATTCGTCGATGCCGAGGAATTGTTTAATCACGGCTGGTCCGGCAAAACCCACGCGTGCCCCTGGTTCGGAGAAGATGATGTCGCCGAGCATGCCGAAGCTGGCCGTAGTGCCGCCGTAGGTGGGATCAGTGAGCACAGTGATATAGAGCAGGCCGGCGTCGGACAGTTGGCGCAATTTGGCGCTGACCTTGGCCAATTGCATGAGCGAGTAAGCGCTTTCCATCATGCGCGCCCCGGCTGATTGGCAGACCAGGATCAGGGTGCGGCGCTCGGCGATGGCGCGGTCGATGAGGCGGGCGATTTTCTCGCCGGTGGCGCCGCCGAGGCTGCCCAGGATAAAGCGGGTGTCCATGACGCCAATGGCTACCGGGTGGCCGCCCAGACGTCCGACACCGGTGTAGATCGCTTCGTTCGTAGAACTGGCCCTCTTGGCCTCCTTGAGGCGGTCGGTATAGCGTTTGGTGTCCTTGAATTTGAGTGGGTCGACGGCTGTTAGGCCGGCATCGAGTTCGACGAAAGTGTCCGCGTCGATGAGCAATTCAATATACTTATCGTGGCCGATGGGGTTGTGGTGGTGGCAGGAGCTGCAGATGTTGAGATTGCGCTCGAGGGTCGTTTGCAGTTCGGTGTGGCCGCAGGCTTTGCACTTGGACCATACCTCTTCGGCAATGTCGCGCCGGATGCGCGTCTGAATCCCCTCTTTGATGCGCGTAAACCAGTTCATTGTTTGCCCCCTTATACCAGACCGCGGCGGCGCAAACCGGCGAAGGTGATGCCGGCGGTCACCAGCAGGCCTACCGAAGCGACGAGAGCTGGTTTGAGGCGCTTGCGCGTTTGCGGTGCAGCAAGCGGCGGCGCCAGCGCGGGCTCCACGGCCTGCAAGATCTGGTCGGCGGCGATTTTTGCGTCGGGAAGAGGCCCCGGTTCAAGGGAAGCGCCGGCCAGAGCGGAAATTTGCTCCAGGCGGTAGATTTTGTTCTGGAGGCGAGGGTCAAAGACCAGATCTTCGCTCAATTCGGCGGCCCGGTAGGCGTCCAATTCACCGTCGATGTAGGCGGATAGGTCAGTCCCCATTTTTTTTCTTTTCCACGGCAATAAGCTCATCATTTGCTCCGTCGGCATAATTTTAGAATAGGTCACTGTTTTCTAGTTTTTTTAGCAGTTTTCTACGCGCGCTATAAATGCGCGAACTCACCGTGCCCAGGGGAATGTCGAGGATGCGCGCGATTTCCTCATAGGAGAGTTCGTCAAAACTGTTAAGTACCAGGGCTTGGCGCAGCGATTCGGGCAATTCGTCGACCATTTGGCGCAGGCGGCGCTGGCCTTCGCGGGAAATGCATAGAGACTCAGGCGTCTCGAAGATGGGGACGTTGTTCCCCGGATCTTCCTCGGATTCGGCGTTGCGGCGATTCAGGCCCAGGCGGTGCCAGGCGGTGCGCGCCCGATCGCGCCGTCGGTTGAGGCTGAGGCGCAAGACGATGCGCAGAATCCAGGTCTTAAGCGATGCCTCACCGCGAAAACCGTCCAGGGCGTGGTAAATTTTGACAAAGGCGTCCTGTACCACTTCTTCGGCGTCCTGGCGGTTGTTCAGCGTCTTGAAGGCCAGACTGTAGGCGAGCGGATGGTAGTCGCATACCAGGGCGCGAAAGGCCTCGCGATCCCCGGCGACGATGCGGCCGATACGCTGGTCCTGGTGCGCCTGGTCGGCGCTGGCGTAGATTTTAAATCCTCGTTTGTCGGATCGTTGCATTATTAGTATAGACACCTACTTGTACTTGTTTATTTGTCTCATTATGAAAATACCGCGTTATAGCGCGTAACACAATTGCCACACAGCGGTGTTATATTGATGTAGCAAAAGTCATCTACCCTTTTTAAAACCACTTACTTGTCGCACCTATAGATGCGTTGACAGAGAGGGTGAAATCCCTAAATTTTATCTTTCAAACGGGATCATCTGTGATATTCCCTAATTGTGATACATTGTCTATGAGACCAAAGATCTTGCTACTATTGTGCTCGCTACTGTTACTCACCGGTCTGGTCGACCCGGTGGCGGCAGCAGAAGTCAGCACTGCCGATTCTGTAAAGAAGTACCGCTTTTTAGCCAGAACGAATCGCGAGAGAAACGATTTTGTTGCGGCCATTGGCTATTATAGTGAATACCTCAAATATGAGACCCAGCCCAAACGGCGCAAGCTGGGCCTGTATTATCTCGGCCGCATGTATTTCAAAAATAGGGAACCGGAGGCAGCGGGCCAGGTTTTCTTGCAGGTTATAGAGTTAGATTCTCTGCACATTAATTCCAATCTCATGCTCTACGAAGTATTTAAGGACAGCCGCCCCGATACGGCAACCCACGCCCTTGAACGGGTACTGGTTGCCAAACCGGAAGATGGCAAGAATCGTCGCAAATTGGCTGATTTTTACCGTCGCCAAAACCGCGTCGACGCGGCAATCCTGCACTATGTGCACTTGGCCGAAGCAGGACAGGATGCCGCAGTGCTGTACGGATTGCTGGCCAATCTTTACCAGGATTTGGGCGAATCCAACCAGGCTTTACAATGGCGGCGGCGGCTGGCCACTGCACAGGGCGCGGTCAACCCGCAGGGCAGGCTGGAGACGCTGGAGTCTGTGGCCGAGTTGGAAATTGAGTCCGGCGCTGTGCAAGCTGCGTTTAAGACGCTGATGCAATTGGTGCAGCTCGATTCTCTCAATCGCTTCTCCTACTACAGTCGCATTGCCACTTTGGGGGAGCAGGTTGGCGACAAGAAAATGCAATTGGTGGGTCTGGAGGGTAAAGTCAAGGCCTCCCCTAAAGATTTGGGGAGCCTGGCGGGTCTGGTCGAATGGCATTTGCACACAGGTAATCGCAAGGCGGCGCAACAGTGGCTGGACCGCGGTCTGCGCGTTGATGTCGCCCATGCCCACCTGCAATTGCTCCAGGGCGATTTGCTAGCGTTGGAAGACCGGGAAGAGGAGGCTATTACCGCCTTTGAAAAAGCTAAGGCCGATCCCGTTTGGCAGGATATCGCCCAGCAACGCATCTGGCAATTGCGCCCCCCAGAGACCGAAGAGGAAAAGTTGAAAAGAGCCTTTTTTGGCGGGGGCGATAAGCAAGAAAAATAATAAAAGATGAGCGCTCTCCCAGGGGTAGGGCGTCCAATATTTTTTGACGAGGAGGTACTATGTACGAGTTTTTTATAAACGGCGGATGGTATGATCTTTTTATAAGCGGTGGATGGGCCATGTATCCCCTGGTTTTTCTGTTGATTCTCGGCATCGGGTTCGCAATCGAACGCCTGATTAATCTGAGCCGAGCAGCTATCGACGCCGAGAAATTTTTCGAGGACTTGGAGCAGACGCTCAAAACAGGCGGTCCCGACCAGGCCGCCCAACTCTGCTCTGAGACGCGCGGTCCGGTCGCCTCGGTTATCCACGCCGGCCTGTTGCGCCTGCACCGCGGCATCGAAAGCGTCGAAAAAGCCATCGACAATTCTGGCGTCGTGGAGATGGCTTTCCTTGAAAAGGGCATGGTATGGCTGTCGACGGTGGCCAATCTAGCGCCGATGGTTGGTTTCTTGGGCACGGTGAGCGGTATGATCAATGCTTTCCAGACTATTAAAGAAAAAGGCGACGTGGTGCCTTCCGAAGTGGCGGGTGGTATTTCCGAGGCTTTGATTACCACGGCTGCCGGCCTCATCGTGGGCATCATTATTCAGTTCTTCTACAATTTCTTTGCCTCGCGCATCGACAAGATTATCGTCGATATGCAGGAGCACACAGCGGCCTTTATCGACGTGCTGTCCGAGATGAGTCACCAGGGCCAGTTGCCGGAGGGAGACCAGGCGTGATCCAGCGCAATCGGAAGCGGGTGATGCCGGAGATTCCCACGGCTTCGATGGCGGATATCGCCTTTCTGCTCATTGTTTTCTTTTTGGTCACCACAACTATGAATCAGGATAAGGGCCTGTCGCTGCATTTGCCGGGCATGGGCGAGACCAAGGAGGTGCAGCAGAAGAATATTTGTAATATCTGGATCAACGACCAGGACCAAATTGCCTTCTTCGAGGAGGACGATCTGACCCCGGTCGACTTTGCCAATCTGCGCGCCGAAGTGGAACAGCGTTTAGCGGCCAACCCTAAGCTGATCATTTCGCTCAAAGCCCAACGCGGTTCTACCTACCGCATGTTTGTCGATGTGCTGGACGAACTGAAATTGTCTGGTGCCCAGCGTATTTCTATCGCCGAACCGGAAGCACAGCAATGAAATTCGCGCGCAAATCTAAAGTGACCAACGCCATTCCCACGGCTTCGATGGCGGATATTTCCTTTCTGCTCTTAGTGTTCTTTATGGTTTCCACCGTTTTCGTGCGCAATCGCGGTTTGCCGGTGGAGCTGCCCGACGCCGAGAAAATCGAAAAGCTCGAGAGTCGGCGCCACGTTACCAGCATCTGGATTAACGACCAGGGCGATATCTGTGTCGACTGCAAAGACTCGTACGATGGCCGCAATATTGTGCCGCTGGCCCAGGTAGGCGCTAAAGTGCACCAAAAATTGACCGCCAACCCGCGCCTGATCATCATGGTCAAGGCCGATTCCGCAGCCGATTTTGGCCTGGTATCGGACGTCTTGCAGGAGTTGCGCACGATAGGGGCCCTGCGCGTTAATTTCGCCACCGACCGGGAGCGCCCGTAATGATTCGCGGCAAAAGGCCGGAGGCCAATCTCAAACGCACCTATGGCAAAGTTTTGTGGATCTGTATGGGAATTTCTACCCTGTTGAATGCCGCTTTTATCTTTTTAATGCCCAATCTCGGCGTCAAAGCTTACGAGGCTCCGCCGCAGCCAATTATTATTGAATTGGAGGAAATCCCCGAGACGCGCCAGGAGCGCAAGCCGCCGCCGCCGCCGCGGCCGGCCGTGCCCATTGCCACCGACGACACCAATGTGCCCGACGATGTCACCATTGAGATCACCGATCTAGACCTCGACCTAGACGATTTTGCGCCGCCTGCTCCACTGCATGATCTGGAAGAAGTCGAATTGGAGGAAGAGGAAGACGAGGTGGTGGATATCTGGAGTGTGGAAAAGCGGCCCAAAGAAACCAAGACGGTGGCACCGGAATATCCGGAAATTGCCCGCAAAGCCGGCTTGACCGGTTTGATCGTGGTCGTAGTTCAGCTCGATAAACAAGGCAAGGTCGAGAAAATTCTCCAGGTGATTGGCGAACCCAAAGTTTTCCATGAAGCGGCCAAAGAGGCGGCGCAGCAATGGGAATTTTCGCCCGCTATTCAGAATGACAAGCCGGTGCGGGTACGGGTGCAGATCCCCTTCAAATTTCAGTTAGAGTAACTTGTAGGTAAAAAGAAAGTATTTGCCATATCTCCCTGTCTTTCTTATCCTAAGGTAATCCTTCCCCCAACGAGTCCCCACTCTCCCTGGCAATATTTCCACCTCGATGTTGCGTTTGTCGCACATCGTTTTTGAATGCGCGAGGTTCTGTATGCGTTGTCCCTATTGCGACCACGAAGAAGATAAAGTCGTGGATTCACGTTCATGTCGGGAAGGTTTGGCCATCCGGCGGCGGCGCGAGTGTCTTCACTGCGCTAAACGCTTTACCACGTACGAATACATCGAAAACGTACCGCTTACTATTATCAAACGCGATGGGCGGCGCGAGCCCTTCGACCGCAGCAAATTGCTCGATAAAATCCACCTAGCTTGTTATAAGACCACGGTATCAGTGGAGCAGATCGAAGCATTGGTGGACCGAGTAGAGGGCGAATTGGGCAATCTGGTCGACAAGGAAATTCCTAGTAAGAAGGTCGGTGAATTGCTCATGGAGCATTTACGCGCCCTCAATGAAGTGGCCTATGTGCGCTTTGCTTCGGTTTATCGTCAGTTCAAAGATAAGAGCGATTTCGTGCGCGAACTCGAACAACTCACCAATTAAAAATCCTCTCTTTTGGGGCGGCAATTTGCCGCCCCAAATTTTTTAAAAAACTGCTTGACAAGTGTGTCTGGCTCCCTATATTTGAGGTGACATATACAAGATATTGTGCAGTTAAGTTAATGGGCCCCTTAGATAAGGTATATAAAGGGTTCTATTTTTTTCTTCCCCCACCTGCCAAAAATCCTTGTAATCACGCAAGCTGTTCCAAATTTTTGCGATTTCTCCCGATTGCAAAATTGGACTTTTTCGCCCTAAATGGGAGGGTACAATGGCGTCTGACCGACTTAAACAATCTGTAGAAACCCCGGCGGGGGTGCATCGCCTCGAGGATCTGCTGGCCCAGCTCGAAGACCACGGTCTCAAGCGCAATGGCCACGACGATTTACTGGCCAAAGCTGCCGATGCCGAGACTTATTACGGCGACAATACTCTGGCCGTGGATGTAGTGCGCAATAAATACCTGGCTCCAGGGGAAACCGGTCCGCTACAGATGTGGGATCGCATCGCCCGGGCCATGGCTTCGGTAGAGAAGGATAAGGAGTATTGGTACGATCGCTTTTTTTCTCTCCTGCTCGATTTCAAGTTCATTCCCGGTGGTCGCGTCATGCACGGCGCCGGCCGCGACGAGGCGCGCCGCAAACCAACCCTGTCTAACTGCTATGTCATTCCCATTGAAGAAGATAGCATCGAGGGCATTTATCGCTGTTTGAGCGAGTCGGCCATGGTCTACCGCACCGGCGGCGGGGTGGGCACGGATCTGTCTATTCTGCGTCCCAAGGGTGCCATGGTCAACGCCACAGTAGATGCCTCACCCGGTTGTACCGCTTTTATGAACTTGTTAAGCGAGAGCACCAACGCCGTCTCTCAGGCCGGACGCCGCGGCGCTTTGATGCTGACATTGAGAGTGGACCACCCCGATATTGAAGATTTTATTACCATCAAGAACGACAGCACTCGCACTAAAGTACAATACGCCAATATCAGTGTATTGGTGACGCATGAATTCATGCAGGCTGTACTCGACGACACGGATTTCGAGTTGCGCTGGGGCGGCAAGGTCTACCGCACAGTAGAGGCGCGCCAGCTGTGGAATAAGATCATCGCCAATGCGCATGCTTCTGCCGAACCAGGCATCATTTTCTGGGACACTATGCGGGAGTACCACAATGTCGAATATGCCAACCCGCTGACCAGCACCAACCCGTGTGGCGAGCAGCCCTTGGCTTCGTATACAGCCTGCAATCTGGGCAATTTGAATCTGATGAAATTTGTGCGCTCGGACGGCACTCTGGACCACGACGACTTGGCCGAGGCTACGCGCACAGCGACTCGCTTCCTCGACAATGTCATCGAATACAATATGAATAACCACGCCTTCGACAAGATCGAAGCAGCAGTGTCCTCGGATCGCCGCGTAGGCCTGGGTATTACAGGCATGGCCGACGCCCTGGTACTGATGAAATGCAAATACGATTCGCAAGAAGGGCTCGATGCGGTCGGCGAGATTATGCAGACCATCTGCCACACCTCCTACGAGACTTCTATCGAATTGGCTGAGGAGAAGGGAGCCTTCCCGCTCTTCGATTGGGAGGGTATAAGCCAGAGCAAATTCATCCAGAGTTTGCCACAGGCCCTCCAGGACAAGATCGAACAATCCGGTCTGCGCAATTGCACTTTGATTACCATGCCGCCAGTGGGCACGGGCTCCATCGTAGCGCAGACGAGCTCGGGCATCGAGCCGATTTTCTGTACCAGCTATACGCGCCGGGTCAAGCAAGAGGACGGCGAGAGTTTCCGCGAATACAAAGTGTACCATCCGCTGGTTCAGCGCCTCTTCGGCGGCGACGATGACCTGCCCGACTACGTGGTCACCTCGCACCAGATTGACCCGTACTTCCGTGTAAAAATGCAGGGGGTTATTCAGCAGTACACCGATAGTAGTATATCCTCCACCATCAACCTGCCGGAAGATATCGACTTGGAGACGGTGGCCGACATTTACATTACGGCCTACAAAGAGGGTCTCAAGGGCGTGACTGTATACCGCGAGGGCAGCCGCGAGGGCATCTTACAGACGGACACTAGCAGCAAAGAGGAGTCGGTCGAGGCAACAGAAGGTGCGGCGGGCGATACAAATTATCTGCACAAGCGGCGCCGGCCGACGGTGACGCGCGGCGTCACCGAGCGCATTCGCACGGGCGAAGGCAATATCTACGTGACGATGAACGAAGACGAACTTGGTCTGTGCGAAATTTTTAGCGCTATCGGTAAGGCCGGAGGCAATGCGGCGGCGCAGTCGGAGGCTATTAGTCGGCTTATTTCGCTGGCCTTGCGCTCGGGCATCGACCCACAGGAGGTCATCGACGAGTTGAAGGGGATTTCCGGTCCGACCCCGGTGTGGGAGGACGGCGAACTCATCCTTTCGACGCCGGATGCTATCGGCAAGGCCATGGAACGCTATTTACAGCGGCGCAGCGGCGATATCCCCGCCGAGGTGGAAGCACCGACCGCTTTGGCCATGGAAGTGCCGCCGATCCGGGCCGCTGCGAGCGGGGCCAAGACGCTAACCACCTGTCCGGAGTGCGGTTCTACGGTAGCGCATGAGAACAGTTGTCTCACTTGCAAACACTGCGGTTGGTCTAAGTGTTGAAATCGCGAACTTGAGAGGCGGGAGCGCGCGGTTGCCGGAGGCGGCGATCGCGCGCTTTCTTTTTTAGTGCTTAACGAATGTTTATTTCCAATACCAGATTGTCGTACGCCAATTCTACTCCATCGGGTAACTCGGCGTTGGTGGCGTGGTGATCTAGTTCGTGGGCCATATGGGTGAAATAGGTTTGGCGGGGTTTGAGAATTTTTACGACTTCGAGGGCTTGGGCGACGTTGAAGTGGGTAGGGTGTTCCTTGTGGCGCAGGGCATCGAGGACGAGGATGTCGAGATTGTATAATTGCTCCATGGAGACATCGGGGATGGAGTTGCAATCGGTAACATAGGCAAAGGTGTCAAAGCGAAAAGCGAGTACGGGCAGGCGGCCGTGGTATACAGTAATGGGCTGAACGGCCAGGTCCAGGAGGTCGAAGGGGCCGTCGATCAGGTGGAGAGCGAGTTGCGGCAAGGAACTCTGATAGGCAGAAGGGGCGAAGGCGTAATCGAAGACGCGTTCGATACGTTCTAGCGTGAATTCATTGCCGTAGCAGGGTAGGGGGACATCGCGTCCAAAGCAGTAGGAGCGCACATCGTCGAGGCCGTGCAAGTGGTCGGCGTGGCCGTGGGTAAAGAGCACGGCATCTAGCTGGTCGATGCGGTGAGTCAGGGCCTGGGTGCGCAGGTCGGGGGTCGTGTCGATTAGAATAGAGTGGTCGCCGTGTTGCAGCCACAGGGAACAGCGCAGGCGTTTGTTTTCGGGGGCGGTGGAAGTACAAACAGGGCAGTGGCAGCCGATGCGCGGCACCCCCACGGATGTGCCGGTGCCTAGGAAGGTTACCTTCATTGCGGTCTCACGCCTGGAAAGCGGGGGTTTTTTTGGGCAGGGTCAGGATCTCCGGTCCGTCCTCGGTGATGGCTACGGTGTGCTCGAAATGGGCCGTGGGTGCCCCATCTCCGGTGGTGGTAGTCCAGCCGTCGTCGGCCGTGACCAGATCGGCGCTGCCCATGCTGATGATGGGCTCGATGGCAAAGACGTAGCCGGCGCGCAGGCGTGGACCTTTGCCAGGTTGGCCGTAGTTGAGGATGTGCGGCTCCTCGTGTAGCTGGAGACCGATGCCGTGACCGCCGTATTTGCGGACAACAGTCAGGTCGTGGGTTTCGGCGTGGTGCTGGATGGCGTGGGAAATATCGGAGAGGCGGTTGCCGGCCCGGGCTTGGTCGGCGCCCAAATCGAGGCAGGCGCGCGTCGTTTCGAGCAGATGCTCAAGCTCGGGGCGGATCAAGCCGACACCTATAGTAAAAGCGCCGTCGCCGTAGTAGCCGTCCAATTGTACGCCCACATCGACGCTGAGAATGTCGCCGGTGCACAAGCGTCGGCCACTGGGAAAGCCATGTACTGTTTCGTCGTTGAGCGAAGCGCAGATGGAGGCGGGAAAGCCATGGTAGCCCTTGAAGGCTGGCTGGGCCCCGCTGGCGCGAATGGTCTCCTCGGCCAGGGCATCTAATTCGGCTGTGGTAACACCTGGAGAGATGGCCTTTTCGAGGACCTGCTGCACCTGGAAAACGATCTGGCAACTGGCGCGAATGCGTTCGATTTCGTCGGGCTGGCGTTGGGCAATCATGGTTTTTTTTAGAGGTTAAATTGGCGTAACATCCATGTTATGAAAGGGATGCGCAGAGGTTTTGTCAAGGAAATGGGTCGATTTGCACTAGTTGGCCCTCTTGCATATATTGGTAAAAATCCGCTCACAGATTGTCTCGACGTTCCAATCGGGGCTGAGCAATGGACCCTGAAGAGCAATAATTAAGGTAATATATAAAGGAGCAAAATGGGCAAGTCACTGGTGGTAGTCGAATCTCCGGCTAAAGCCAAGACCATCAATAAAATTCTGGGTAAGGACTTCGTCGTGAAGTCGTGCATGGGCCATGTGCGCGATCTGCCGCCCAAGGAATTGGGCATAGATATCGACAACGATTTCAAGCCGCGCTATGTGACCATACGCGGCAAGGGCAAGATCCTCACCGAATTGCGCAAGGCGGCGCAGAGTGCTGATACCATCTATTTGGCCACTGACCCGGACCGCGAAGGCGAGGCCATTGCCTGGCATGTGGCGCACGCCATTGCGCGCAAGGATGTCACGGTTCAGCGCATCATGTTTAATGAGATCACGCCCAAGGCGGTGAGCGAGTCACTGGCGCAGGCCAGCGAACTCGATCTCAACAAGGTTGACGCCCAGCAGGCCCGGCGCGTGCTCGACCGTCTGGTGGGATACGAGATCAGCCCGCTGCTGTGGAAGGTCATCCACTCGGGGCTGTCGGCCG
>Ga0114999_10007558_pt1 | contig 12305 bp, 16 predicted proteins | sample ArcticOcean_MG_C_3_FD_89820 | JGI IMG/M metagenome (GOLD analysis project Ga0114999, IMG submission 89820) | Marine microbial communities from western Arctic Ocean - ArcticOcean_MG_CB8_126 | ecosystem: Environmental > Aquatic > Marine > Oceanic | place: Arctic Ocean: Canada Basin | collected...
GACATCAATTTGAATAGAATTGCACAATTAACAAAAGATAACGACACAGTAGTATTTCCAGGAAAAGTGTTAGGAACAGGAAATGTTTCACATAAAATTACACTGTACTCATTCTCAATTTCAGACTCTGCAGCAAATAAAATAATTGAAAAAGGTGGAAAATTAATCAGTTATTCTAAATTAATTGAAGAAAACCCAACAGGAAAAGGAGTAGTACTACTTGGCTAATGGAAGAATTAACAAATCTATTGGAAGTACTAAACAAGAAACAGTAGTTAGAACAGACAGGCCAATTGTAGTAAATGCAGAAAATCACATTGCAGGGAGATTATCCTCACATGTTGCAAAATTACTACTAAAAGGAAATAGAGTATCAGTTGTAAATTGTGAAAAAATTATGATTAGCGGAGCCAGAAGTAACATTATTCAAGAATATAAAGAATTTTTAGAGATTAACAGTATTATCAATCCAAAACATGGTCCTGTCCATTACAGAAGACCTGATACAATTATTACAAAAATGATTAGAGGTATGTTACCATACGAGGGAAAAGCATCAGGAATTGCTGCACACAAAAGACTAAGAACATACATTGGTTCCCCAAAAGAATTAAAACCACTAGAGAAAATTCAATTTGAAAAGGCATTGATTAGAAAGACTGCATCAAACTACACTACAATGGGAGCAATGTGTAGAGTAATAGGGTGGACTGAATGACAATACCAAAAACTGAAATTTATTTTGCAACTAGAAAAACAGCTAGTGCACACATCTACATTACAAAAGGTAAAGGCAAAGTAAGAATTAATAATATTCCAGTAGAAATGATTCCACAAGAAACTGCACGTGAAGTAATTTTAGCACCATTAGAAATTACAGGGGATTTGAGAGATAAGATTGATATTTCTGTTAGAGTTAGAGGAGGAGGTTTTATGGGACAAGCAAGTGCTATTGCAACTGGAATTTCTAGAGCATTAACAGGATGGACTAAATCAAAGAAAGAACCAAAAGACCATCCATTCCCAAAATCCACCAGAGAAGACCTAAGAAAAAGAATCTTAGATTTTGATAAATATCTAATCAGCGGAGATGCCAGAAGAAAAGAACCAAAGAAGTTTGGCGGACCTGGTGCAAGAAGAAGAAAACAAAAATCATACCGTTAGACTGTGAAAGCTGTAATTCTTGCAGGCGGTAAAGGAACTAGAGGAAAACCATATACAGATTATTTTCCAAAAGCAATGTTACCAATTAACGACAAGCCAGTTATTGATTATATTGTAAAATACCTAGAATCATTTAGTTTCATAAAAGAAATTATTATAATTTCAGATTTTAATGGACTAGGAGGACAAATTAAAAATTATTTTGGAAGTCAAAAAAACATTACATTTGTTCAAGATTCACAAAGTGGAACGGGTGGGGATTTATTGCATATTGAGAAAAAACTCAAAGGGGAATCAGAATTTTTACTATGGTTTGTAGATAACCTATGTGCAGTAGATATTAAAAAAATGAGAGATGTTTTCAAAGATAAAAACAGTTCTGCATGCATCATCACCAGAACTAAACGAAAAGAAGAAACAGGATTTGCAGTAGTAGAAAATGGCATCATCAAGGAATTCAAAGAAAAACCAGTAATGTCACTACAATTATCAGAATGTTTAGGAATCTACATGTTAGGAAAAGATATCATAGATAGAATAAAGAAAAAAGAAAAACAAAAAGAGATCAACTTATCATTTGATATTTTGCAGCAATTATCAAAAGAAGGAAAAATAAGTACTTTGGATATTGGAGATAAAGAATGGATAGATGCAGAATCACCTACAATTCTAGAGAGAAATGAAAAAACAGTAAAGAAGATTATAAAACAGATGGGATTTTAGAATTTTTCTCAAATTCAGAAATTTTACTCTCTAGTTGAAAAGTTTGTGCAATATCATCTAATCCTTCTAAGAGAATTTTTTTCTTATGTGAATCAATTTCAAAAGAAATTTCTCTAGAATCAGTTGTAATGAGTTGTTTTTCTAAATCTACATGAATGGAACTAGTTTCAGCATAAAGAGAATCAACAATTTCTTGTTGTAATGAAATTGGTAAAAGTCCATTTTTGAAACAATTGCTAAAGAAAATATCAGCAAATGAAGGAGCAATTATTACAGAAAAACCATAGTCCTGCAATGCCCAAACCGCATGTTCCCTACTTGAACCACAGCCAAAATTATCCCCAGTAATTAAAATTTTAGAATCATCATATTTTGAATCATTTAAGATGAAATCAGATTTTTCATTTTCATTCTCATCAAATCTCCAATTATAGAACAAAAATTTTCCAAACCCAGATTTTTGAACTAATTTCAAGAATTGTTTTGGAACAATTTGATCAGTATCAATATTTATTTTATCAAGGGGAGTAACAATACTAGCAATATTTTTGAAAGACTCCATGAAAATCTCATTCTTATTTTAAAATTAAGCGTATTGATTTAATCAATCCAAACTTTAACTAAAATCATCATTTATGAGATCATCTTGCAGGTCTTGTGAAGCTAGGCTCAATTTTACAGTTAGATGCAGAAGATTTTTGAAATTTTTTGTTTGTTTTTTTATTTTTTGATTTCTCAGAATTTGTATTTTCCTTAACTTTGAAAATTTTTTCAATAGATGTCGAAGTTTCTTTGATTTGTTGATTAGGAATAATATTAGTTGGAGAAATAGTCTTTTTCTTTTTTATTTTTGGTTTGTGTTCAATTTGAATTTTTTTAGACCATTTAATATTATTTACATCAGTTGAAGAAGATTGTTCAATGTTGTAATCACCAAGAGATTTTACCATACTAATTCAAATCCAATTTCCTAACATCTACAAAATGTCCTTTAATTGCAGCAGCTGCTGCCATCACAGGACTGACAAGATGAGTTCTACCACCTGTTCCCTGTCTTCCTTCAAAATTTCTGTTAGATGTACTAGCACATCTTTCTCCAGGTGATAAAATGTCAGGATTCATTCCAAGACACATGCTACATCCAGCTTCTCTCCATTCAAAATTAGCATTAATGAAAATTTTGTCAAGACCCAACTCTTCAGCTTGTTTTTTAACCATTTGAGAACCAGGAACTACCATAGCTTTGACATTGGGAGATATTTTTTGTCCTCGAATAACTTTAGATGCTTCAATAAGATCTTCTAGTCTTGCATTAGTACAAGAACCAATGAAGACTCGGTCAATTTTAATTTCTTCAATTGGAGTTCCAGATTTAAGATCCATATAATCAAGTGCCTTTTGTGCACCTTTCTTTTGATTATCATCACCTTTAGAAAAATCATCAGGGGAAGGTATTGATTCAGTAACATCACAAGTCATTCCAGGATTTGTTCCCCAACTTACTTGGGGGACAATATCATCAATGTGTAAAATAAACTGCTTTTCGAATTTTGCATCAGAATCTGTTTTTAGATTCTCTTTCCAAGAATCAACTAATGATTCATAATTTTTAGGAGTGTATTGTCTTCCTCGTAAATAATCAAATGTTTTCTCATCAGGTGCAACTAATCCAGCACGAGCCCCTGCTTCAATGGACATATTACAAATAGTCATTCGTTGATCCATAGAAAGATCAGATATTCCCTGCCCACGGTATTCAATAACAGTTCCAGTTCCACCTCCAGTTCCAATATTTTTGATTATTGACAAAATGATGTCCTTGGCAGTAACTGCATGGGGATTTTTTCTTGTTCCTTCAACTCTAATTTCAAAAGGTTTTGGTTTTTCTAACCACATAGTTTGAGAAGCTAAAACATGTTCAACATCACTTGTTCCAATTCCAAGAGCTAGTGCACCAAAAGCCCCATGAGTTGAAGTATGACTATCACCACAAACAATAGTAGAGCCAGGTAAAGTAATCCCCAACTGAGGACCAATTACATGTACAATTCCTTGATTAGGACTATCAATATCAAATAATTTGATTCCAAAATCCTTACAATTTTTTGCCAATGTTTGGATTTGAATTGAAGATGTTTGATCTAATATTGGAAGAGATCTATCAGTTGTGGGAACATTATGATCCATTGTAGCAATAGTAAGATCAGGACGTCTTACTGTTCTATTATTCATTCGTAATCCATCAAAAGCCTGAGGAGATGTCACTTCATGAACAAGGTGTCTGTCAATGTAAATTAAAGAAGGGCCATTTGTAGAGTCAGAAACAACATGTGATTCCCAAATTTTTTCAAAAAGTGTTTTTCCCATTTTAATCCAAATCGGGCTTGTATTTGAAAATACCACCTGCAGCAATTATCTTTCCAATAATTTCTGAAAAAGGTTTCATTTTGTATATTTGATTTTTGGTGATATTTTTAATCTCATTTATTGCAACATCAATTTCAATTTCATCACCTTCTGCAATTCCATCATATGCATCTTGATCAATCTCAATGGGTAGCAAAAATGCACCATCTACTGCATTTCTATAAAATATTCTTGCAAAAGACAATGCAAGGACAGCCTTGATTCCAGAATTGGATAAAGCAATTGGAGCATGTTCTCTACTTGAACCACACCCAAAGTTTTTCCCAGATAAAATAAAATCACCTTCCTTTACTTTAGAATGAAAATCAGGATCTAAACCCTCCATTGCATGTGTTGCAAGTTCTACATAATCATGAACTTTGAGATATTGACCAGGGATAATCACATCAGTGTCAATATTATCTCGAGCGTATTTTATGATATTACCTTTCAATTCAAGTCCCTCGGATCAGTAATTTTTCCAGTAACTGCAGAAGCTGCAGCCACAAGAGGAGATGAAAGATATGTTTGTGATTCAACGTGTCCCATTCGTCCAGGGAAGTTTCTATTAGTAGTACTAATACAAATTTCATCCTTTGCTAACACACCCATATGAGCACCACAACATGCACCACAAGTAGGAGGTCCAACAGTAGCTCCCGCATCTAAGAAAATTTTCAAAAGGCCATTTTCCATTGCACGTTGGTAAATTGAAATTGCTGCAGGTAAAATTTCAGTTCTAATTTTCACTTTTCTTCCTTTCAATATTTTGGCAGCTGCTTCCAAGTCTTCATATTTTGCACCAGTGCAAGAACCAATGTAAGATTTGTCCAATTCTACAGAAGGTGCTTCTCGAACAACAGTTACATTGTCAGGAGAAAAGGGTTTTGCAACAATTGGTTCCATCTCTGAACTTTCATATTCAAAGATTTTAGCGTATTCTGCATCGGCATCACCTTTAATCAAATTTACATTTGTAGCTCCTCTACTGGATAGATAATCAACTACTTTTTGATCAGGTTCAACAATACCATTTTTGGCACCAGCTTCTGTAGTCATATTACATAAAGTCAATCTGCTTTCTACAGACATTTCATCAATGCCATTACCACCAAATTGCATGGTCCTATATGCACCACCATCAGTTCCAATGTCTCCAATAATTTTTAAAATCAGATCCTTTGCCATCACATGATCAGGTAGTTTTCCATTGAGCTTAAAGTAAATTGTTTCAGGAACCTTAAACCAAATTTTTCCATTTAACAAAACATAAGCAACATCCGTATGACCTAGCCCACATGCAAAAGCACCTAATGCACCAGTTGTGTTTGTATGAGAATCACCTCCAACATAAACATCTCCAGGCATAACCATTGCTTCTTCATGAGATAGAGTATGACAAATTCCATATTGTCCCATTCCATATTTGAAGTGTTTTTCAATTCCATAATTTTTTGTAAAATTAGATAATTTTACAATATTTTCAGCAGATACTTTATCAGCTGAAGGAACAAAATGATCTTCAGCTACCCAAACTTTAGTAGGATCCCATAATTTGTCAACAGCAATTCCTTGTTTTTTTAATTTATCAAAGACTTTGATAACACCAGGGCCAGATACATCATGAACCATAACTTTATCGACATTTGCAAATATAACATCATCAGGAGAAACTGAGGATTTTCCAGATGAACGTGCAAGAATTTTTTCAACAATATTCATAATCAAAAAACCTTCTTCTACAGATTAAAAGCTTTTCAGAACAATAAAAAAGAAAAACAACACTACAAATGTAATGCAATTAACAGTTTTACCCCTCCTAGCCAAGAGGATGGAAGGGAAATTTGATGTTTTTGAGGCATTATTTGAAACATTAGAAAATAATGAAGAGAAATTACAAGATGGAGATGTAATAGTCATTTCAACTAAATACATATCAAATTCACAAGGAAGACTCATGGATTTACCTAATGTCAAAATATCAGAAAAAGGTAATCAAGTTTCAAAAAAATATCAATTAAAACCACAAATTGCAGAAATTATCATAAGAGAATCAGATAAAATTTTTGGAGGGATTGGAGGGTTTGTAATCACATCATCAGACAATATCATGGCACCAAATGCAGGGATTGACAAATCCAATGCAAAAAAAGATAAGATTATCCTATATCCAACTAAACCATATCTTATTGCAGAACAAATTCGTAGAAAGATTTTCCTAAAATTGTTTATTCATGTTGGAATTATTTTAGTAGATAGTAGACTAATGCCTGCAAGGGTCGGTACATCAGGAGTTGCAATTGCCTGTGCAGGAATTGAACCTGTGTTAGATATGAGATCAAAAAAAGATCTTGATGGAAATCCATTAAAAGTTACATTTCAAGCAGTGGTAGACAATCTTGCAACAATTGCGAATCACAAAATGGGCGAAGGTGCAGAATCAAAACCATTTGCCATAGTAAGAGGATCAGAATCTAAACTTACTGACAGAAAAATCAACCCTCTAGAAATGGCAATATCTCCAGATCAATGCGTCTACGTTAGAGGTTTATCAAATCCCCCAAAAATTCAAGATTAAAATCGGTTCTCCTTTAAATATAGGTATTATGAGGGTGGAATAGTGGAATACCTTACAACATATCCTAAGACAATTTCATTTTTGGATGGATTAAAACACAAAATAAATGTCGACAATAAAGAGGGGGTAGAACAATTACACATTGTTGTAAAGAAAAGTTTTGAAGAATTAATGAAAATTTTCACAGAGGAAGGATTTACCAAAGTAAAACTTGAACATAAACAACCAGATCAAATAGGTAATGGACTAAATCTTAAATTAAAAAAACCATGGGAGATGCATATCAGAATGGTTGATTTGAAAAAAGGATTAATTGGAATTCATGCAGAGGTAGAAGTTTCAAGAGATTATCTTCAGCATCTTTTCTCCCAAAGAACACCAGTTGTTTATGAAGTAGAAGAAATTTTAAAAAAATATCATGTAGAGTATAACGTATGGCATGATAAAATAAAGAAAAATGTCTTAGAGATTGTAGATAATTACAAGGTAAAACTTGCAACACCTGGGATTCCAGTATTTGCATGGAAACCAATGTTATTTGTTATTGCAACTGTTGCAGTATTGTATGGTTGGAAATTTTTCAATACTATTTAGTAACAACTGTAAATACAACATTATATTAAATTACATTTTTAAAATAATGTAGATTTATCTAAACACCAAGTGTTTCTGCTTTACTTAATTCTAGAAACACTTTATCACCTACAGAAAGACCCATGTCTTTGTATTCATGCATTTCAAGTTTTAATTGAGTTACACCACCTTGTGCGCCCATTCCACCCCCACCAGACATCATCTTGTTAAGATCCTTCATCATGTCATTCATATTTGAAAAACCCATTACTTTTGGACTACCAAAAGGAGGTTGAGGGTTTTGAGTTCCTTCTTTAAGATCTTTAATGGATGACAATGAGACTACAACATATGGTGCACCATCAGGGGCAGAATCAATACTTTTTACTACAAATTCTTTTTTCATGTCTAAAATTCTAACTTTGTCTATATAATTTTAATTTTAAGATGGATTTACACCAAAAAGACCTAGGCTTGAAGCTTTAATTACAATTTTGGAGATTTATAATTATTGACTGAAAATTTAGAGGTAACATTGCAATATTATGGGATTTCACCATGGGAGATTGAAGTTTTGTATGGATTTCTAAACTCTCATTTTACAATCATTCAAGAGGAAATTGAAACAAATGATGAAAATTTTGTTAGTTTTATGGATATAGATATTCCACTTAGATTTAATGAGGAATTTTTCCAATGGTTTGATTTTAAACGCTGGGAAAAAGTCAAATCAGTTTTCAAAGAGATGAAAAGAAGAAGAGGTAGTGGAAATGCTCTAAAAATTAAGATTAATTTTTCTGGAAACCCAAAAATTATTTTTAATATAGATACTCAAGATAAACAATGGTTTGATAATGCTGTTGAGAAAATTGATTCAGTATTGGAACTATTGCCATATCATCTAGATCCACAAAAAATACCATTAGGAATAACAGAAATAATTTACAAATTTGATTCTGAAGCAATCAGATGGCGTTTATTTAAAGCGTCATCAGAAAATAAAAAATATTCATTTACAAATGAATCATGGAAAGAGATCAATTAAGATCTTTTTGTAATGGTTCTAACAGTTTATGAAATTCTTTATATTTTGTTTCTATAAAATCTAAAGAATCAATCAATTTTTTAGATTTACCATATTTAAAACGAATCAGTTCACGATGATGCCAAAATGTTTTTCCTTCATCAACTGACAAAGTAGTAAAAAAATCAGAACCAATCAATTGATCAGGTAATTTTACATCATAAGGAAATAACATATCCACAATAAACCATTCATCACCATCAGGATAATCAGAACCAGTATCCAAATCAAAAAAAATATGTAATAAATCAGATTGCATGAGACCATCATCAATAATTGATGGATGTTTAATTGATGATTTTTTAAAATCTAAATTTAATAATCGTGGTTCAAAGAAACCTCTAAGGATAGATTTTCTAAAAATTTTATTTGATTCAGAAATATTCAAACGTAAGATAAAAGTAGTAAAAACTTGCCTATAACTTCTTAGGTAAAAAGTTGGAAATTATACTTCTAAAGAATCTAAAATTTTTGAAATATCCGTATTAGAAAAACCATTTTTTGAGATATTTTGTTTTGCAGGAGGATTTTCTAAATAATTTGGAATGTGGTCTCGTATTCGAACAGTATATGGAGTTGTGTTTTCATTTTTGTAAAATACACCTGTTGGGATTTTATTTCCCCATTCTAATGATTTGATTAATGCCTGAGATAATTTCTCATTTGTTTCAATTTCAGTATCATAGTGAACAGTTGGCTCATAACCAGTATCTTCTAGTTTATAGATTCTAGAATGTCTTTTTTGTGCCTCATCCATTAAATCAGTTCCTGCATACCAATCTCGTGTATTCAAATCATTGTATGTAGGACAGGGTTGTAAAACATCTAGAAAAGAAAGACCAGGATGTTTTACAGCTTGAATTATCAAGTCTTTGAGGTGTCTAACATCATAAGAATAACCACGTGCCACAAATGTAAAACCACTTGTAATTGCCAATCCAATTGGATTTACATTAGAATTTGTATTTGGAGAAGGGAGTGATTTTGTTTTTTCTCCTAGTTTCAAAGTTTGAGATGCTTGTCCTTTTGTTAAACCATAATCACCATTATCAAAAATTATGTAAGTCATGTTTACATTTCGTCTACCAGCAGCTACAAAATGACCAGCCCCAATACCCAAACCATCACCATCACCACCCACAGCGATAACAGTCATCTCAGGATTTGCAATCTTTGCACCTTGTGCAAATGTTAAAACTCGTCCATGTAACGTATGAACACCATATGTATTGATAAAATGAGAAGTCTTTCCAGAACAACCAATTCCAGAAAATATTGTAGTCTTATCTCTTTGTACACCCATATTAGCTAGAGCCATTTGGATTGCATTGACTATACCAAAATCTCCACATCCAGGACACCAATCATTATGAACATCAGTTTTGAATTCAGCAGGTTTAAGCGCCATGTATCAATACCTCTCGTTTTTCTGCTTTGTTTTCAACAATTTTCTTAAGTGAATCATAAACTTCAGTACTAGTCATTGCTCGTCCAGTGTATTTTAAAATAAAATAATCAATATCACGTTGAACGTTCTGTTTGAAAATTTTTCCTAGTTGTCCTGAGTAATTTGCTTCAACATCAATTATTATCTTGACATCTTTTAGTAATGATTTAACATAATCAGCTGGAAAAGGATGCATTAATTTCAATTGAATTAGCCCAATTGAAATTCCATCTTTTTTTAGCATGTCTATAGCATCTTTGATAGGACCAATAGTAGAACCCCAAGAAATTATGGTAAAATCATCAACACCATGTGACACTACTTGTTCATCTTTTGGAATTCTATCTAATATTAAATCTAATTTAGACATTCTCTTATCCATCATCTTGACACGCAATACAGGATCTTCTGTAATATGACCAGTTTCATCAGATTCATCACCAGTATTCCAAAAAATTCCATTATCCATGCCTAATCTAGAACGAGGAGAGATTCCATCATCAGAAAATTTGAATCTTTGATATCCAGATTCCACTTTTTCTAATAATTTACCTCTATCAATAGAGATTTTTTTTGTATCCCATCTCTGACAAGTAATTACAGAACTTGCATGGAATTTATCCATCATGTGAATTACAGGAAGCTGAAAAATTTCTGCATAATTAAAACAATTTCCAGTATCATAGAAGCTCTCCTCAATCTCACCTGAAGCATAAACAAGTTTTGGGAAATCCCCATGTCCTGCAAAAATTGAAAAAAGTAAATCATCTTGACCATGTCTAGTGGGTAGACCAGTAGAGGGGCCACTTCTCTGATAATTAGTTATGACAATCGGTACTTCATTGATTCCTGCCCAACCTAACATTTCAGCCATTAATGCAAATCCAGGACCAGATGTACAAGTAGCGGAACGAGTGCCAGTTAGTGCACCACCAATAGCCATACCGATTGCACAAATTTCATCTTCAGTTTGAATAACTGCAGTAGAACCAGGTCTATTATCAATTACTTCAAAAAGTTCATGTGATTCTAGAAATACTGATTCATCAGAAGCTGGTGTGATTGGATAGTATGGTTGGAATCTACAACCACATGCCATTTTTCCCAAAGCAGTTCCTTGAAATCCCTGAACCAAAAGAGTTCTAGATTCTTTTTCCGTTCCCAATAATATATAATCAAAATTTTTAAAATTCGTAGTTGCATAATTATAAGAATGAATTGCAGTTAGTTGATTGAGTTTTGCAATTTCAGGTTTTTTTGAAAAAATTGTATCAATTGTTTTTTGTAATGAATCAGGAGGCATCTGTACCAATCCCAAAGAAAGAGAGACTCCAATCACGTTATACATTCTGACTAGTCCACGTAAACGTGGGTTTTCAGTCTCTTCAGATAATGTGTGAAGAATAGATTTGAAAGAAACAGGAAATAATAAAACTCCCTTATCTTTTGCAATTTCTAAAACACCTGCAACTGTAAATGGTTTATTTTTTAATTCTAATTCTTTGTGTAGTCTTTCTTTGAACGGGGCATCGAGGGTACGAACAGTATCAGTCTTTGTCTCGATAATATCTGAATCATAAATTATTCCACCACCAGATATCACTTCATCATAATGACGAAAAATTGTTTCAGCATCAAATGATGCCATCAAATTAACATCATTAACATTTGAATGAATTTTTTTATCTGCAATTCTTACTGTAAAATAGCTATGTTCACCTTTGATATTAGAGTAAAATTCTCTTTTTCCAAATACCTGATAGCCCATTTCAGCACAAACACGAGAGAAAATATTTGCCCCAGATTCTACGCCACTTCCTTGAGGACCTCCAATTAACCACGTAAAATCAATTGAATTTACAACAGGTCACCTACAAATTGAATAATAATTGGTCTTGTCAATTTAATTATCCTCCAGTTGCGGCATCAAATAATGCACATTCACATTCATCACGTTCACCACAGTAAGGACAAACGCAGACACATTTTTCAATAGAATTTCCACATTCAACACAAATTGCAAATTCTTCTTCAACTTTAGAAGACATCTAGGTTAACTAAAAGGAAATCGTATAAATGGTTTGAGATAATTCTTAAAAACAATGCAAAAAAAAAGAGTATTTCTTACTAGAACACTACATAACTTTGCATTAAAAGAATTAAAGAAAAAATATCAAATTGAAATCCATACAGGTAAAATTCCAATTCCTAAAAATATTTTAAAAAATAAAATCAAAACCATTGATGGATTAATCTGTTTTCCATATAATAAAATAGATAATAAAATGATTGATCTAAGTACAAATCACAAAGAAATTAGTACGATAAGA
>Ga0114999_10007559_pt1 | contig 12304 bp, 10 predicted proteins | sample ArcticOcean_MG_C_3_FD_89820 | JGI IMG/M metagenome (GOLD analysis project Ga0114999, IMG submission 89820) | Marine microbial communities from western Arctic Ocean - ArcticOcean_MG_CB8_126 | ecosystem: Environmental > Aquatic > Marine > Oceanic | place: Arctic Ocean: Canada Basin | collected...
AATTGTGCTGGCCATTCTGACAGCCGATTGCGCACCGGTTCTGTTCGCCGACGCAGATGCCGGCGTGATCGGCGCTGCGCATTGCGGCTGGCGCGGCACCCTGCACGGCGTTGCAGAACGCGTCATACAAGAGATGGAGACGTTAGGCGCGTCGGCGGATCGCATCACCGCTACCGTAGGTCCAACCATTGGGCAAGCCTCCTACGAAGTGACCATCGAATTTGAGAAAGCCCTCGTCGACCTTGATGCGGATGGGGCTTGCTTCTTTGCGCCAGGTCGGACCGGTCACGTGCAGTTCGACCTACCGCGTTATGTTCTCCACCGTCTGAGCCGCGCCGGGTTGGCCATGGTGAGTTGGACGGGTCACAACACCTACGACCTTGCGGGCGATTTCTTCAGCTATCGGCGAGCGACCCATCACGGTGAGCCGGACTACGGCAGACAAATCTCGGGGATCGCTCTTGCGCCCTAGACGCTGTGGCAAGCAGATGTGCATCGTGACAGTTCTTGCCTTTGTTGCACTCGGCGCCTGCCAGCCGTTGCCGCGACCGTTTCAGCCAGACGACAAACGCCTCAACGCGGCCGACTTCTCGCGACTAGGAACCCGCGGCGGCATCATCGTTACGCCCCCAGCGTTTGATGGCACCACGCATGGCGCAGCATTCGCCAGACTTTTGGCAGCAGCACTGCGCGACAACGACGTACCCGCGATCGCAGGCCCAGAGGGGTCTGACAACCGGTATCTGTTCAACGGACAAGCGAACGTTGGGAACACGACCAGCCGGGACACTGTGGTGTCGAGTCGGTGGCGACTGATTGATCCTCGTGGCACGGAAGTTTTCGACTTCGATCTTGATCGCCCGCTAAGCACCGCAGGTTGGCGAACCGGCGATCCCGCGACGCTAGCGCTGCTGGCGGAAATGGTCGCCACCGAAGCCGCACGAAGGTTGTCGAGCGCACGACGCTACCTGCAACCGGCGATCCAACCTGATCGGCGTGTCGCCGTGTGGCCCGTCGCCGGCTTATCCAATCACCGATCTCAAACCTTGGTCCGCGCAATGGAGGCCGCCTTGCGCGCGCGCAGCGTTTCGGTTGCTGCCCAGGATGACCCCAACGCATTGGTTGTCACCGCCTGGTTCACCCGTGCGCTGGAAACTTCGGGCGAGCTAATCACCGTGGACTGGGTCCTCACGCGACCAAACGGTCGAGAGATCGGCGTGGTTCAACAAAGCAACGTCGTTGCCATTGGCGCGATCGACCAGGGTTGGCCCGAAGCCGCACCCGTAATCGCCGGCGCCGCGGCAGATGGCCTTATTGAAATGATGGTTCTCGGAAGCACCGCGGGGTCGTGACGTCGATATTCGATCTCGCATTGCCCAACGGAAGTCCCTATATGCTCCACCTATTGCCGCCACTGGCCCAATAGCGTGCGACTTAAAATTTCGGTTGGAAACCAGATGAACGACCTCGACCACTTGCTTGACGGGTATCGCCGTTTCCAACGGAATGACTTCGCTCGCCAAAACGAACTCTATCGGGACCTTGCTGAAACCGGACAGTCACCGCGCGTGATGGTAATCGCGTGCTGCGATTCACGTGCCGATCCGGCGATGATTTTCGATGTGGCCCCCGGCGAGATTTTTGTCGTGCGCAACGTCGCCAATCTAGTCCCGCCATATGCGCCGAGCGACAACCACCATGGTACCAGTGCCGCCCTTGAGTTTGCCGTCACAGGACTGGGCGTTTCGCACATCGTGGTCCTCGGCCACGCTCGATGTGGCGGCATTGCCGCCAGCCTCGCTGGTGCCGAAGAGGGTAGTTTTATCGGGCACTGGATGGCGATCCTGGACGAAACACGCCGAAGCATCGACGCCTTGGCGTCCGAGGAAGCACAGCAGGTAGCGCTAGAACGCGCCGGGATCGGCCAGTCGATCCAAAACCTGCTGACTTTCCCGTTCATCGCCGAAAGGGTCGATACCGGGAGCCTCTCGTTGCACGGCGGCTACTTCGATATCGCGACTGGTGTGCTCAATCTTAGGGACCCGGAGAGCGGCAATTTTTCTGAAGTGATCTAAGGACGACTCAGCATTTACATGCGAACCACTCGTTGTTACAGTCCGCGCGCTTTTGATGCCCTTTGGGTTTATCCATGTCGCCAAGCAGTCGGCCAGTAGCCCACCAGCTATGAAAATCATCGCCGGCAACAGCAATAGACCATTGGCCGAAGCGGTCGCCGCCTATCTTAACATTCCGTTGTCTAAGGCCTCAATTCGGCGCTTTGCCGATATGGAGGTATTCGTCGAGATTCAGGAAAACATGCGTGGCGAAGATGTCTTCGTCTTCCAGTCGACGTCCTATCCCGCGAATGACAACCTGATGGAATTGCTGGTGATCATCGACGCGGTACGACGGGCCTCGGCTCGTCGGATCACCGCGGTGATCCCCTATTTCGGTTATGCCCGGCAGGACCGCAAGCCGGGCCCGCGCACCCCTATCTCCGCCAAATTGGTGGCCAACATCATCACCGAAGCGGGGGCAGACCGGGTCCTGACGTTGGACCTCCACGCTGGCCAAATCCAGGGGTTCTTCGATATCCCCACCGACAACCTTTATGCGGCGCCGATCGTCGCGAAAGACATCAAAGACCGCTACCCGAACGACAATCTGATGTTTGTCTCGCCTGATGTCGGCGGGGTCCTCCGGACGCGAGCCGTCGCGCGACGCCTGAACGCTGACCTCGCTATTGTCGACAAACGGCGCGAGAGGGCCGGGGTCTCCGAGGTGATGCACATCATTGGTGATGTTGAAGGCCGACGCTGCATCATGATCGATGACATCGTCGACTCGGCGGGCACGCTGTGCAATGCCGCCAACGCCCTGAAAGAACATGGCGCCGAATCCGTCGTGGCTTACGTCACTCATGGCGTCTTGTCCGGCGGCGCCGTCGCACGGGTGGCCAGTTCCGCCCTGGAAACCCTGATAACAACCGACACAATCGTGGCCACTGAAGCCATGCGCGTCTCGGAAAACATCAGACGCCTCACCACGGCACCGCTGATGGCCGAGGCGATGCGCCGAATCAGCGATGAATCTTCAGTTTCCAGCCTCTGGGACTAGGAATCACCCCTAAATAGGTTTAGAAAGCGCCGCTTTAGTGCTGCTGGCACCCCTGGAGGCCGGGGCATAAGTGGGCTTTAGCCCACCGAAAACATTGGAGAATTGCGATGAGCGACCAACATGTGATCGCCGCGCAGGTGAGGGAGCGGGCTGGAAAAGGGGCCGCCCGCGCTGCCCGCCGAGCCGGCATGGTTCCGTGCGTCATCTATGGCGCCAAAAAAGATCCGACAATTGTCACGATCGAACGCCGCAAATTGGTGTCGGAGATCGAAAAAGGCGGATTTACTAGCCGGCTGCTCGACCTCGACATTGGGAGCGGCCAAGAGCACGTCCTACCGCGGGATATCCACTATCACCCGGTAACCGACGTTCCCATGCATGTCGATTTTCTGCGGGTTACTGATTCGACCCTCATCAACGTCCAAGTGCCCGTGCAGTTCGACGGCGAGGAAGAATGCCCAGGTCTGAAATTGGGCGGCGTGCTCAACATCGTGCGTCATGACGTTGAGCTGAAATGCCGCGCCGGCGCCATCCCCGAAATCCTATATGCCAGTCTCGATGGCTTGGACATTGGCGACAGCATCCGGATTAGTTCGATTGAACTCCCTGCTGGCGCCAAACCTGTCATCACTGATCGCGACTTTACGGTTGCCACGATTGCCGCCCCGACAGTTCAGGTGGATGTCGAAGAAACCGTCGAGGGTGAAGAAGGTGCCGAAGGCGAAGAGGGTGCCGAGGGTGAAGGTCAGGCGAAAGAAGAAGGCGGCGAAGGCTAGGCAGCGCGCCTCGCCTTCCCGTTTAGGCTCTCATGGTTCTTCTGGTTGGGCTGGGCAACCCCGGCCAGGACTACGCCAAAAATCGGCACAACATCGGTTTTATGGCGGTCGACGAGATCGCGCAGCGTCATGGCTTCGGGCCTTGGCGCCACCGGTTTCACGGCCAGGCCACCGACGGTCGTTTGTCGGGCAAACGCGCCTCTGCACTGAAGCCCGAAACCTACATGAATGACTCCGGTCGCTCCGTTGTAGCAGCCATGCGTTATTACCGACTCGAAGTGGAGGACGTCATCGTCCTATACGACGAAATCGATCTCGACGCCGGCAAGGTCCGTTGTAAACAAGGTGGTGGGAACGCCGGGCATAATGGACTGCGCAGTCTTGATTCTCACATCGGCCGAAACTATGTGCGGGTACGCCTTGGCATTGGGCATCCTGGTGACCGGGACCGGGTGTCGGGCCACGTGTTGGGCAATTTCTCGAAGGCTGACATGATTTGGGTAACGGACGTAATTGATGCAGTGAGCGATGCGATCCCGACTTTGGCCGTCAGCGACGCGCCCGGCTTTTCGAATCAAGTCGCCCTAAGGCTCGCGCCTGCCAAGTCGGGCACGGAGCCCGGCGGCGCGTAGGCCATCTCATGGGGTTCAAATGCGGCATCGTTGGCCTGCCTAATGTAGGCAAATCGACGCTCTTCAACGCGCTGACCAGCACGGCCCAAGCCGAGGCCGCGAACTATCCGTTTTGCACGATCGAGCCCAATGTAGGGCGCGTATCGGTCCCGGATGAACGACTTTCGAAGATCGCCGGACTCTCAAAGTCGGTGCAGATTATTCCTACCTACCTCGATTTCGCCGACATCGCCGGCCTGGTGCGTGGGGCTAGTAAGGGTGAAGGACTGGGCAATCAGTTCCTCGGTCACATTCGCGAGGTCGATGCCATCGTCCACGTCGTGCGGTGTTTCGAGGACGAAAATGTCACGCACGTCGAAGGTCGCATCGATCCTATTGCCGATGCCGAAACCGTCGAAACCGAATTGATGATCGCTGACCTTGAGAGCCTTGAGCGACGCGCAGACGCGCTCGGTAAAAAGGCCAAGGGCGGTGACCGCGATTCCAAGTCCCAGCTGGAACTCATGCAATTGGCGCTCGATGCCTTGCGCGACGGCCGACCAGCTCGTACAGCCCAAGTGCCCGACGACGATCGGCGTGCCTGGCTCGGCCTACAACTTTTGACTGCCAAGCCAGTTCTCTATGTGTGCAACGTAGAAGAAGAGTCGGCAGCCAACGGCAACGCCGCTTCCGACGCGATGGCGGTATGGGCCGCAGAGCAGGGCGCCGGCTGCGTCGTGATTGCTGCAGCGATTGAGGCCGAGGTTGCGCAGATTGAGGATCCCGAAGAACGCATCGCTTTCTTATCTGAGATGGGCCTCACCGAGACCGGCCTTACCCGAATCATTCGGGCTGGCTACGACCTGCTCGCCTTGATCACCTATTTCACGGCGGGGCCGAAAGAAACCCGCGCCTGGACCGTGCGCCAAGACGCCAAAGCGCCCGAAGCCGCGGGGGTCATCCATACTGATTTTGAGCGCGGCTTCATTCGCGCCGAAACCATCGCGTATGACGACTTCGTCGGGGGTGGCGGCGAGGCCGGTGCCAAAGAAGCAGGGAAGATACGTTCCGAGGGCCGCGACTATCGAGTCCGTGACGGCGATATTCTGTTGTTCCGCTTCAATGTGTGAGGACCGGTGACACGCTACCTCGAAGACATCACAGTTGGCGATAAGATAGCCTTTGGGCCCTACGAAGTGACCGAACGCGAAATCATCGAATTCGCCACGAAGTACGACCCGCAACGCATTCACACTGATTCGGCTTTCGCCGCTAAAAGCGACATGGGCGGGCTCATCGCGAGCGGGTGGCACACCTCAGCCATCTTCATGAAGATGATGGTCGATTCGATCATGGACGAATCGAGCGGCATGGTTTCGCCTGGAATCGATGAGTTGCGCTGGCTTCGACCGGTACGGCCTGGAGATATTCTGCGGGCCGAGGGCGAGGTCATCGGTGCACGGCCCTCGCAGAGCAAGCCGGACCGAGGTATTGTGAAAACCCGTTACAAGGTGCTCAACCAAGACAACGATGTGGTTATGGGCCTAACGACCAACAATTTCATGCGGCGCCGCGACGCTGCCGCGGACAAGGGTAAAACCATGGGTGAAGACATCACATTGAAGGCCGAGGATGGATTCGAACTCGGCGCCTATCTCGCGCTGCCGTCCGGAACGCCTAAAGGGGCGGTTGTTGTGATCCAGGAGATCTTCGGTGTGAACGGGCATATTCGCGAAGACGCCGATACGTTCGCCAAGGCTGGCTACGCAACAATTGCGCCGGGCATGTTCGATCGCGTGCAAAAAGGCGTCGACTTGGCCTATGACGCTGATGGCGTTGAGGCGGGTCGCGGGTTCGCCATGAAGGCAGATTGGGACAACGTCGTAAAGGACGTGCGGGCGGCGTCAGCTGCGGTCGAGCAATACGGCAAGGTGGGCCTCGTCGGATATTGCTGGGGCGGCACCGTGGCGTGGGTTTCGGCGGTCCGCGATTGTGGCGTCGACTGCGCATCTGGCTACTACGGCGGCAAAGTCATCGACTTCGTCGACGAAGCGCCCAAAGTGCCAGTCATGCTGCACTTCGGCGACAAAGACCATGGCATTCCCGTCGAAACGGTTGAGAAGATCAAAGCCGCGCACCCTGAGGTCCCGGTTTACCGTTACGCCGAGGCCGAACACGGCTTCCATTGTGATCAGCGTCCGTCATATCACTCCGAGAGCGCCAAGCTTTCGACCGAACGAACGATGGCCTTTTTCAAAGAACATATCGGCTAGCGACCATGGTTAGCGGTGCGCTTGCGGCAGCGATGTGCTCCAACACAGCGTCGCCATCGTCGGCGAGGACTACACTGGTCTTCAACGGCGCTTCATCTTGCCCAACAGTGCGTTGAAGCCGTCGTCCTTGAGGTCGATAAAATTGGCGCCGGTGGATCGGGACAAACCGTGGGCATCTACCCCCCACATTCCATTTCCAGCCTGAGTTTGCCCCGGGCAGCCCCAAGAAGCCGCTCGGCAGTGAAAAAGTGGATCGCTTGATCCCGCTGCAGACCGGCGCTGCGGATTTGATCTTCCCACTGGTCGACAAATACGGAATCGATTGCGAACTCATCCGCGCTGGCTCCATTCATGCCGCGCAGACACCGAGCATGATGTCGGCATTGGAGGGGAAGTTCGCCGACTATCAGTCGCTCGGATGCCCGGTGCAATTTCTAGACCACAACCTTGACGGGCTCGGACAAGTTCCGCGGGGCTTGGGTTTACCAGAATGCGGGCAACCTACAGTCTTTGAGCTATGCACGCGGACTCGCCGCGGCTGCGGTCGGAGAGGGTGCGAAAGTTTTCACCCGTACATCGGTGGATCGACTGGAACGATCCGGGACGACATGGCGGGTCACGAAACCGCGCGGCACCGTATCGGCCGACGCGGTAGTGATCGCCACTGCGGCCTATGGAAAAGCACTTTGGCCCCGCCTCAAGCAAACTTATGCGCCGTTCGCATTGGGCTGTGCCGCCTCTAAACCGTTGAGTGAAGACATCCACAAAAGCGTCCTGCCGCAGGGCAACCACCTGGTCGACATGCGGCGCGATACTTTCGCCTTAATAAATGACGCCGGGGGACGGTTGGTGACGGTCTTTAATGGTGCGGGATGGTGTGGGATGAGCCAGCGCAGCATGCAAGACCTTGTCGAGTACCGCTACAATTAGGCGTGGCCGCAATTGGTAGGCACGAAGTGGGAGTACTTCTGGACGGGTGCAATCGATCTCCGCGCCGCCCTTTCCCCCGTCTCTTTGAACTCGCTCCTGAGCTCGTTACGGCGATCAGCTTTTCCGGCCGCGGCACGCCGAAGGATGAACGGGCCGTACCAATTGAAGCGCCGAGTTACGTACCGCCGATGATGCGGCCCGTCACCCGCATGATGGTGCCGCGTTTAAGGCGACAGAATGCCCAATCGATGCGCAACGATGGCTTCGTTCCTCCGCCCTTTTTTTCGATGTGTCCTAGCGGAGCGCCGCGGCGACGTTGCCGCCGTCCACCGTCATGACTGCGCCGGTTGACTTGCGCGCCAACGCGAGATCAAGGAAGGCTTGCGCTACATCTTCGGCCTTCACCTCGCGGTTCAGTAGGTTGCCTGAACGCAAATACTCCTCGGGTGTCAGGTTGCGGGCCTTGGCGCGCTGCTCCAACAGACCGTCCGCAAATATCCCCGTGTTGACCCGGTCCGCGTTGACCGCACCGGTTCGGATACCTGCGTACCCGTAGTCGAGCGCGTATTGCCGCATCAGGAAAAGCGTCGCGGCCTTGGGCAACCCGTACGGCCCGAAATCCGGGCCTGGATTGACCGCTTGTTTGGAGGTGTTGAACAGTAGACAGCCTCCAGTTCCTTGCGCCACCATGATCCGCGTCGCCTCTTTAGCGACGCTTTGGTGCGCGAAGAAATTCAGTTCAAACGACGCCCGTAGGTCGGCGTCATCGACCTCGCCAATTCGGCCTTGCCACGCAGCACCTGCATTTGAAACGACGATATCAATGCCGCCAAACGAGATACACACCTGCGCGAAGGCATTCGCGACCTGCGCGGGGTCGGTTACATCACAACAAAAACCGAGCGCCGCACCGCCGATCTCGCCCGCAGTTCGGCGTGCGCCAACAACGTCACGATCAAAGACCACGACCTCTGCACCGTGCGCGGCGAGTGCGCGGGCCGTGGCCGCACCGATCCCGCCCGCGCCACCAGTGACCACAGCGACTTGACGGGCCAACGGGTTTTCGGCTCCTTTGCTGAGCTTGACCTGCTCAAGCGACCAATACTCGACGTCAAACAGATCCGCCTCGGGTACAGGTTGGAAACTGCTGATCGCTTCGGCGTCGGTAACAACGTCAATCATGTTCTCGGTGATATCTGCGGCGATGGCCGCGTCCTCCGCGGACTTGCCCATCCCGAAGATGCCGACCCCTGGAACCAACGCGACCCGCGGCATGGGATCGAGTTCGTTCTTGTCTGGTCCGCGCTGGCCACTATGGCGAGCAAAGTAGTCGTGATAGCTGGTCACGAAGTTCGAAACAGCGTCTCTCGTTGCTGCTTGAAAGAGGTCATGCTCTGCAGGCGCAGGCAGGATCAAAGGCCAGTTCTTGGTTCGGATCGTATGATCTGGAGTGACAACACCTTGCTGCGCGTAACGCACGACATCCGCCCCATCGACAAAATTGCGGATCAGTTCTGAGGTTCGGAATGCCAGAACCTGACGCCGCCATAGACCGTCATTATCATCCAGGCACTCCGACACCGCGCCTCGGACGATCGGCGCGACCTCTTCTACAGGCAGGGTCTTCTTGGGCAGCGCAGCGGCCTTGAGGGCCTTCTTGCCGGCTGCGGCGATATAAGCCTCCGCAAGGGTCACCAGCGCGATCATACGGCTGTACGCCTCTTCAGCGGTCTCACCGAAGCTGAAGATGCCATGTTTTAGGAGGATGAGGCCCTCGACATCGGGGTTCGCGGCCTGAACCTCGGCGGCCAATTTAGCCAGGCCGAAACCCGGCATCACGTAAGGCACCAGGGCGGCGCGATCGCCATATACCTTTGCGCAAATAGCGTCGCCATCGGGCTGATCGGTCAGAGCGAGGACGGCCGTCGAGTGCGTGTGATCGATAAACTTGTGGGGCAAGAAGGCGTGCAAAAGCGTCTCGACGGACGGGTTTGGCGATGCGGGGCTGATCAGCGCGGTCCGTTGGATTAACACCATGTCTTCGTCGCTGAGCGCGTCGCGCGACTGCAACCGCCGCAACACGTCCATACGTACCGCCGGAAGCCCAGCAGGCTCGATATGTCCCATATCCCAGCCGGAGCCTTTGACGCAGAGAACCGATGCCTCATCGCCAAGTTGATCGACAACCGATGTCTTGACTGAGGTATTGCCGCCGCCGTGTAAAACCAGCCTCGGGTCGCGACCCAGCAAACGGGTGGTGTAGACCCGCAGGGCGACATCCTCGTTGACGCCTTCAATGGCGTAACGGGCGATGTATTCTCGGGCTTCGGTGTTCTTCCAGCGTGATTCCATGGTGCCTCAGGGTGTCGTTCGGTCGGTGTTGGATCGAGTGGTAGCGTCTCGGCGGGCGCCCGGCAACGCCCCTGCCCTACGCCCGTTCGGGATAGAGCCCGAGGAGCCCGGCCTCGGTGGCCGCGCAGGTGCCGCGATCGGTAATGAGGCCAGTCACCAGCCTGGCTGGCGTGACATCGAACGCATAATTGGCCGCAGGTGCTCCTTCGGGCGCGATGCGCACCGTCTGGATTGAGCCGTCCACAGCCTGCCCTTTCATCAACGTCACCTCGGTCGCGTCCCGTTGTTCAATCGGGATATCGCCGCCGGATGAGAGATCCCAGTCGATCGTTGGCGACGGCAACGCGACATAAAACGGCACGCCGTTGTCGAAGGCCGCTAGGGCCTTGAGGTAGGTGCCTATTTTGTTGGCAACATCACCGTTGCGGGTGGTGCGGTCGGTACCGGTGATGCACAGATCAACCAGCCCGACTTGCATAAGGTGGCCGCCCGTGTTGTCGGCAATCAGCGTAAAAGGTACGCCGTGTTTTTGGAGCTCCCATGCCGTCAGCGCTGCACCCTGGTTGCGCGGTCGTGTTTCATCGACCCACACATGAACCGGTACACCTTCATCGTGCGCCACGTAGATCGCTGATAGTGCAGTGCCCCAATCGACAGTCGCGAGCCATCCGGCATTGCAGTGGGTCAAGATATTGACCGGTTCTGCGCTGGAGCCATCTTTCTTCTCGTGCCAATGCCGAACGATGTGCTCGGCGCCGTGCTCGCCAATAGCACGGTTGATATTGACGTCGTCGTCGCATATTTCGGCAGCTCGGAGGTAGGCCGCGTCGGAACGCTCATCGGGCGACAATTCGCTCAGGGCGCCTCGCATGTCGTCGAGCGCCCAGCGCAAGTTCACCGCGGTCGGGCGTGTTCCGCCAAGCAAACCGCAGGCCGCTTCAAGGCTGCCGTCGCTGGCATCCTCGCGCATCGCAAGCGCCACGCCATAAGCGGCGGTGGCACCGATCAACGGTGCGCCCCGGACGTGCATCGCAGTGATTGCGAGCGCCGCGTCGTGCACCGTGCGGAACGCACGAACGGTAAAGGTGTGCGGCAGTTGAGTCTGATCGATGATCTCGACCGTCTGGCCATCTTCGGCAAGCCAGATGGATCGATAAGGCGTTCCGTCGACGTTCATCGAGGCGTCCCGCTGTGCACGCTAATCTCCTGCGAACTCGCAAAGGACGTGGATTGCATGGTTGCTGTCGCGAATACGCTGTGCGCCACCCAAATCAGGCAAATCGACAATGAATGCGCAAGCGACGATATCGCCGCCAATTTCTTCGACCAACGCAATTGAGGCCATGGCGGTGCCACCGGTGGCAATCAAATCGTCGACCAAAAGCACTTTCTCGCCTTCCAGGATCGCGTCCTCATGCACCTCGACACGGTCTGTGCCGTATTCGAGTTTGTAGTCGCGGCCAATGGTGGTGTGCGGCAACTTGCCCTTCTTGCGCACCGGGACGAACCCTGCGTTGAGTTTCTCAGCGACCGCGCCACCGATGATGAAGCCGCGCGCCTCGATAGCAGCGACCTTGTCGATGCCTTGCGCTTCAAAGGGTTTGATCAAGCCCTCGATTGTCAGTCGAAACCCTACCGGGTCCTGTAGGAGGGTCGTGATATCGCGGAACATGATACCGGGCTTGGGATAGTCCGGAATGGTCCGGATGCGAGATTTGATCGGCATCGCTCAGCTCTCCCCAAGAACGCGACCCGCCACCGCGTCGAGTTTGGCGAGGCGTTCCGCCGAGCGGGTATCGGGCGACGTGATCAAGGCGGTGTCCAATGCGCGGTCGCAGCCATGTGGGCAAACCGCCGGCCGCGCCGCAGCGATCGCCGGCGCAACGTCCTTCACCAACGCGCGCGCATTCCCGGCGTTTTGGGTCAGGACTTTGAGAATATCGGCTACCTCAACATCGTTATGCTCCGGATGCCAACAATCGAAGTCAGTCACCATCGCGACGGTCGCGTAACAAATCTCAGCTTCACGGGCGAGCTTGGCCTCGGGCATGTTGGTCATCCCGATGACGTCACAATCCCAGCTGCGGTAAAGCTCAGACTCAGCCCGCGTAGAAAACTGCGGCCCCTCCATACACAAGTAGGTTCCATTGCGAACGACCTTAAGACCTTGATCTGACGCTGCCGCATGGAGCGCATCGCCCAGGCGAGGGCAAACCGGGTCGGCCATCGACACATGGGCAACAAG
>Ga0114999_10007562_pt1 | contig 12302 bp, 8 predicted proteins | sample ArcticOcean_MG_C_3_FD_89820 | JGI IMG/M metagenome (GOLD analysis project Ga0114999, IMG submission 89820) | Marine microbial communities from western Arctic Ocean - ArcticOcean_MG_CB8_126 | ecosystem: Environmental > Aquatic > Marine > Oceanic | place: Arctic Ocean: Canada Basin | collected...
CAATGCGAACAACTCGTTGGGCGAATCGACGATCACTAACTGATTGTCACTGGCGTAGGGGGCGAGCGCCGTGAGCGCGTCATTGCGATCGGGGCGGGGCAGAGTCGAGTCGGCGTCACACGCCTTCCATGCCTCTTGATACCATTTAGCGTCCAACAGAGTTTGGCGAGTGAGCGCCACGGCTCCCATCGGCGAGTTGGGGTAACTCTTTCGTCCCCGACCCGGTGGAACTGTAAGTCGGAGATGGAGTGCAACGGCTTCGTTGACGATAGATTGACCGCTGGGCTGCTCGGATGTGTTTACCAGGACACTAACACCCTTGATGATTCCCTTTTGAGGAGCAATCAACTGAGTCGTGATTCCTTGTTGTCGGAGCTTGACGTAGTCTGTTGTGTTGCGTTTCATGAAACGCGCTAATTGAAGCTGGGGAGTTACTTCGCTGTTCCAATGTTTCGCTCCTTCAGAAACTACGCCTCGGTCCTGATCAAATTCGCTGTAAGCATCAATAAATCCTGCGTAGAGCGTTTTTCCTTTCATGTCCCAAACCTTAGCGGCTTTGGGGACGGCTACATTGGCGCCGACGGCCTGGATGATGCCGTCCTCGAACACGATGACGCCCGCTTCGATAACTTCACCCGGCGCGGTGACGATTCGACCGCCGACGAAAGCGTGCAGAGTCGGCGCGTTTTCTCGCAATCCAGAAACGGGGGCCGTCGATTGTTGGCTCAGCGAATGTTGCGAAATGAGGGTAAGAAGCAGAGCAGTAAAGCCGAGTGTATAGGCGCGAACCTGCATGGTATGGATTCCTCAATGGTGGTTCATCATGGCGCGAAAATGCCGCATCGCGAAGCAAGATCTTCGTTCGAACGGACTGTTCCACTGTAACACGAGAGCGGGCCCCAGAGTAGCTTTCAATACGCGAAACTGGTGCCGAAATGGCCATCTCCTACCGATTTGAAGGGGTGGTGCGATCTCTAGCGAATCTCTAGCGAATCTCTACCACGACTTCGTCATCCCCCTGCTCTTCGATTCGCACTTTGATATCGAGAAATTTCTTCAGTATCTCGAGGTGCGTTTGAGAGTGCATGGACAGTTTGAGGGTTCGGAAAGTGCCGCCACCGTGCCCTAAGTGAGCGCTGATCCCCAACGGGAGCATGAGTTGGTCGGCGAGGTGTTCGGCGATTGCGGCATCGGTTGCGAGGTATCGTTGTAGCTCGGTGAGCGCTTCGCGGGCAACAGATTCCGCGGGAGTTCCCGTTCGTCCAAATCCTGTGAAGACTTCAGTAACGTCCGCTGAAGTAACTTCAATGAACAGTACATTGCCAGGACTAGCACTGTCTTTGATGGGAACGACCAGAAAGTCCTCCTTGTCCCAATCCATCACTTTGATGATTTCGTCGCGCTCGCGCTGGGCGATATGAGCGGGAAGGCCAGCGTTGAGTATTCGAACTTGGCGGCTAATGATCGGACCGCGTTGTAAGAGTGATAACCGCTTCCATTCTTCGGCCGGTTGTACTTCGAATTGAACTTCACCTCCTCCGGCAGGGTAAAACCCGTGGCGCAATAGTCGAGTGGTGATTTGCGGCCCAATCTTGGCGACCAGGGGCAAGTAAGCGCGTTCGATAAAATCGACGGGCGGAGCCATGTGATTATGAGTCCCGCCTTCCAGCGTGATCGTGCTGGGCTTCTGGCAGGTCATCAGCGCAGGCAAAACCGTTTGAGCGACAAGTGTCGTGCTTCCCGCAGTTCCGATCTTGAATGTGTAATCGCCCGCCTGAAGTTTCTTTGGTCGGAAAGAAATTTTTGTCGAGCCGATTTCGACGCCTGAAACTCGCGCACTGCTGACTCGTGTCGCAGCGCGAACACACGTAAGGTGCTGCCGCATCAGACCTGGCTTGCGACGTCCTTTTCGAATTCGGTCAATCGTCACTGGACGACCGGTGACAAGCGATAGCGCGAGTGATGAGCGGAGGATTTGTCCGCCGCCCTCGCCAAACGAGCCGTCGATTTCAATCATCTATGCTGCTTTCTAATTTTTCTAATTCTGAACGTTCTGGTTTCTAAATCTACTCCCTAGCGTTCATTGGAATTTGCGAGTAATGAAATCTGAGTAATGAATCTGGAAGTGATAAGTACAGGAGCGGATTTCCAAGCGCCGAAGTTCGCGCTATTTCCGAAATCGTCGGCCGCAGGCTCAAACATTCGCATCTAAGTGGCTATTCTATAGCGGTTTGAGCGTTTGTCATTGGCTCGAACTCAAACGGAGAATTTACGAAACTATTGCGTCCGTTGTTCGTCTATCTTTGTAACTGCCGCTGATTTGGTTACCCCCAATGATGTAATACGGTAAGAATTCCTGCTTTTGCGATATGGAAACGATCATGAAACGAATGATTTTACCTTGTCTGTACCTTGTGCTGATATCTACGGCCCAACCCCTTTTCGCTCGTATTAAACTGGCGGCACTTCCGGTTCGAGAGCGGGTGGAATTGCAGTTAGATAACGGGCGTTACACGTTGGTTGAAGAAGAGCGGATCGTTCCGTTACTGAAGTCGACGTCGAAATCTGGCAACAACATGATCGACTTCAGTTGGTCAAACACGTCGATCGACAAGGATTCGATTCTCTTTCGCCCGCTGGCGATTCGCGAGGACGGTGAATTTCGAGCGATCAAGACTGACGGTGACAACGCTGAGGTAAACGTGATTAATGTCGCGTACCCGCCGGGCGAAAATGCTCTCCTTTGGGAAGTCTATTCAAAGAATGCATGTGCCGCGAAAGTCCGAGTGAGTTATTTGATCAATAACTTGACTCGTTCGTTCAACTATCGCGCCTTGGCCAATAAAGACGAAACGGAATTGACGCTTCGGAATTTCATTAAGCTTCGCAACTATTCCGGCGAGGACTTTGGCACTGCAGGTGTCTGGGCCGGATTTGGACCACACTATCAAAAGAAGATTGGACAGCAGGAAGAGATTCAGATGCTGCTCCAGCGTTTCACAAAAGTCCCGATCGAAAAGACGTTCACATTCGATTGGTATTCCAATGGACAATTGAATGCCGATAAGCCTTTCGCGTCACCGATCCTGATGCATTACGTGCTGGTCAATGACAAGAAAAATGGGCTCGGAGAATTTCCTCTTCAGCCAGGCAAAGTTCGGATCTTTATCGACGACGGACGCGGCGGCGAAGCGTTTCTCGGCGAAGATCTAACGGCACTCACTCCGCTCGATGACAAAATGAAGCTCTATCTCGGTCAGAGTCGGGACATTGTTTGTTCGAGAACGATTGAAAAGAATCAACGACATGCCGTTCGCGGAAATCTGTTTCACCAAGAAGTGACTCTCAAATACGAAATCGAGAACTTTCGCGACAAGCCAGCGACTTTGAATATCGTCGAACAGATTAACAAAGTAGCTGGCCAGTATGGCCGACCTCCTCACGGTGAAGCCGAGTGGGAGAAAGAAGAGAACACGTCCGAGAATATCAAACTCGATTTTTCTAACGGCCGCACATTACCGCGACTTTCGGTCGACCTTCCTGCGCGTCCAGAGGATCCCAATGCCAAAGTGGAAAAGACAATCGTGCGTTTCCATTTTACGATCAAAAATCTTTGGTAACGATAATCTTTGGTAACGATAATCTTTGGTCATTGAAGATCTTTGGTAGACGGAATTCCTCATCGCAATTCCGCGGTTAAGGGACTGATTCAGAATAGGACATGTAGGTAATGAGTACGAAATTATTACGGTTCGACGCGAAACGAATCTTGTTGTTGGCTGCTACGCTGCCGATGTTGATTTTCTCGCAAGCGACGTTTGGGAAGAATATCGACCTAGTGACGCTGCCCAAGCGAAACAATGTTCAACTGACAATCTATAACAGCGAAGACATCACTCTGGCAAAAGAGTCCCGCAATATCACGTTGAAGAAGGGATTGAACCAGTTGCAATTCTCGTGGGCGGGGACTTTGATCGATCCGACGAGCGTCAATATTCGGCCTTTGGATCACAAAGACGAAATTGAAGTGCTCGACACGGTTTTTCCCGGGCAAAAGCCGCAACATTTGATCTGGAATATTCAATCGGAAGTCGAGGGAGAAGTTTCCGTTGAGGTTTCGTATTTCACGAGCGGTCTGACTTGGACGATGGACTATGTGGCGATTAGTAATCCGAAAGAAACGGAGTTGAGTTTTAAGGGCTTCGTTCGCGTCTTTAATCACTCGGGCGAGGAATATGAAAATGCACAGATTCGATTAGTTGTCGGCAAGATAAACCTCGTGGAAAAAATTGCCAACTTGGCAAAGAGATCGGGGGTTCAACCGCCTAAGCCAGGAGCCGTCGAATACCTTCGCCTAAAGGAGCGAGTCGTTCGCAGCACGTTAAACTCACCTTCGGCGAATGAAGGCCCCCCCCCTCTCAACGAAGCGAAGCCGATCATCAAGGAGGGATTGAGCGAGTACTTTATCTTTTCCGTCAGTGGCGAGGAGACGATTCGCAACGGATGGTCGAAGCGAATGCAAGCCGTCAAAGCGGACTCCGTCAAGTTTGACATTGTTTATCGAATGCGAAACTACCAATACGGCAATCGACCCGTACGATTCTTTATCTGGCAGAACACTGAAGAGCGAGGATTGGGCGATAGTCCACTGCCCAACGGATTGATTCGGCTGTTCCGCGACAACGGAAACGAAGGGCTCGGATACCTCGGACAACAGACTGTGAAGTATGTCCCAGTACAAGCCGACATCGAGATTAATCTCGGACCCGATGATCTGGTCGTTTATCAGCGTCGTCGAGATCCAACGAGCCGTAGCAATTTTACCTTTGATCGCCTCAATCGCGTTGTCACGGGCTGGGATGAGCGGCAACAGTGGCATGAAACGATTCGTAACTACCGCAGCAAACCGATCCATTTCGAGTTGCGACTGCGGCTCGGAGGCGATGTCGAAATGCAAGCGGCAAACACGAAGTCATTTGACTTCAATACCGTCGAAACGATTCTCGACGTTCCTGCCAACGGAATTACCGAGTTCAAGTATCAGTTAGACATTCATCACCAGGCCAACGCGAAACAAAACCGAGTGCGGCTCAAGCCAGCGCAATAGGAATTCGATATGAATCGCACCATCAAAAGTTTACTGCTCGCGGTAGCCATGACAGCGATGTTATGTCCGGCATTCAGCGCTGCGAAGAATATCGATTTGGTGACTCTGCCAAAACGTAATTCCGTGCAATTGACGATCTATAACAGCGCCGATTTAACGCTCGTCAAAGAGAGTCGCAACGTCACGTTGAAAAAGGGGCTCAATCGCCTGCAGTTCTCATGGGCCAATACGCTGATCGACCCAACGAGTGTAACCGTTCGACCTGTGACTCATCGGGACGAAATCGATGTGTTGGACACTGTTTATCCGGGCCAGAAACCACAGCATTTGTTTTGGAATATCCAATCGGATGTGGAAGGCCAGGTCGTCTTGGAAGTTCGGTATTTCACGAGCGGTCTAACTTGGCAAATGGACTACGTTGCAATCACCGATGAGGCAGAAGAGAAGGTGGATTTTCGTGGCTACGTACGGGTTTTTAACAACTCGGGAGAAGAATACGAAGACGCCGAAGTCCGCATGATTGTCGGTAAGATTAACTTAGTAGAACGCATTGCCCGGCTAGCGCAATCTATGGGGAACAAAAAAATCACCGCAGACAAACGTAGAGAGGTTCAGTTGCAGGAGTTGGGAGAATCGATTGGTAAAGCCGATGCCGAAAGATTGAGTGACCGGCAAATCGTCAAGGAAGGTGTCAGCGAGTACTTCATGTTCTCAGTAGAGGGCGAAACGACTGTCAAGAACGGCTGGTCGAAACGAATGGAATCCACTCGCGCCAATGATATCGAGTTCGATACTGTTTATCGAGTCCGAGCGCATCAGTATGGTCCGCGTCCCGTTAAGTTTTTCATCTGGAAAAACGACGTCGAACACAAATTGGGCGATAGTCCCTTGCCGAACGGTCGGGTCCGCGTCTTTCGCCAAAACAGCAGTGATGGCCTCAGTTTTCTTGGCCAACAACGATTGAATTACGTTCCTGTGCAAGCTGATATCGAAGTGAATTTGGGCACCGATGACCTAGTGATCTACACTCGTAAACGAATGGAAACGGCGCGATCGAATTTCTCTTTCCACCCCGTTCACAATCATGTTATCGGTTGGGATGAGCGGCAACAGTGGTCCGATGAATTGAGAAATTTCCGCAGTAAACCAATCAAAGTCGAATTGCGATTGCAGTTTACTGGAGATGTAACCTTTACATCGAAACACCCGACTACGTCTTTCGACTACAACACCACGCAAGCCGAGTTCGATGTTCCGCCAGGCGGTTCGTTTGACTATTCCTATCGAGCAAATTACTTGCACGGAAACAACGCCAAGCAGAATCGGGTATTAGTGAAATGAGAGCTAGAGTGAACATCAAACTTTTTACCTTGATAATGATGACGATTGTTGCTGCGTCTGCCGCTGTGCAAGCCTTCGCTGGCAATATCGATTTGGTGACTTTGCCAAATCGCGAGACCGTCGAGCTGACGATTTACAACACCGAAGATTTGACACTCGTCAGAGAACGCCGTTTTGTAACACTGAAACAAGGACGCAATCAATTGCGATTCTCGTGGGCGGGGACTCTGATCGATCCCACGTCCGTTGAATTGCGTCCGGTGCAAAATACGGATTCGATCGACGTTATCGATTCCGTGACATCGCGGGCCCGGCCGGATCAACTCCTCTGGAATGTCAACTCAGATGAAGATGGGCAAGTGCTTATGGAAGTAAGCTACTTCACTAGTGGATTGACCTGGCAAATGGACTACGTTGCCATTGCGAACAACGAAGAAACGCAGCTCGACTTAACGGGGTACATGCGGGTGTATAACAATTCCGGCGAAGAATACGAGAACGCGAAGATTCGTTTGATCGTTGGCAAGATAAATTTAGTTGAGGAGATCGCAGCTCTGGCGAGAGCCGAAGGGTTGAGCACGGATGACTACGATGAAAATAACGAACGGAGCGAACGGAGCGACCGGTGGAGGCAAAAAGCAGGTCAAGATAAACTGAATAAAGCCCTCGAATCGTCGGACGAAAAAGACGGTGAGATTGTTAAGGAGGGTCTTAGCGAATACTTTATTTTTGATTTGCCCAGCACGTCTACAATTAAGAATGGATGGTCCAAGCGAATGTCGGCGATTGAGGCCCGCGAGGTTGAGTTTAATATCGTCTACCGCATGAGAGCCTTTCAGTACGGTGCTCGACCAGTTCGATTCTTTAAGTGGATGAACGATGCTGATCACAAGTTGGGCGACTCGCCAATGCCCAATGGTTTAGTGCGAGTCTTCCGGCAAAGCCTTCAAGGCGGTTTGAGCATTCAAGGGGCACAGGCATTGAACTACGTTCCGGTCAAAGCGGCGATTGAAGTCAATCTTGGACCCGATGATCTCGTGGTTTACCAGCGGCGGCAAACTGCAACTCGCCGTTCTGACTTCACGTTCCACAAAACGAACTCGCATGTCATCGGTTGGAATGAAACTCGCCATTGGGCTGAAAACCTCCGAAACTATCGTGCTGGACCAATTCAATTTGAACTGAGATTGCGGATCGCTGGCGATGTTGAAGTCGTTGCGGATCACAAGGCGAGTTCATTTGATTTCAACACGATTGAGGTAAAAACGACCGTCCCAGCAGCCGGATCGGTAAGCTATCCACACGTCGATACCGTCCGCCACCAAAACAACGCCAAGCAAAACCGCGTTCTGATAAAGCAATAACTCTTATATTCGCCCTCTCAACCAATAATTTGCGGGTGACAAGCCGCGTTAGCACTTGCGTTCGCTTCCCCCTCGGTTCAAAATGTGGGATTCCCCTGAACCCAAATAGAGTAGCGAGTACGACTGATGAGCGAAAAAGCCCCGTGGATCACTTACCGTCCCGAACTAAAAGTTCTCGATTGCACGATTCGTGACGGTGGTTTGATCAATAATCACCTGTTTTCCGACGAGTTGGTGCGGGCTGTTTACGAAACAAACATTGAGGCCGGTATCGACTATATGGAAGTCGGTTACAAAAATTCGTCTCGCCTATTCCCAAAAGGTGAATTCGGTCCCTGGCGGCATTGCGATGAAGCTGATCTCAATCGCGTATTCCACGACCACGATGCAGAGACGACTGGCCTAAAACTCGTCTGTATGGCAGATGCCGAAAAGAGCGATTGGAAAGATATCGTTCCGGCCAGCGAAAGCGTGATCGATATGATTCGCGTCGCCTTCTACGCATATCAGGTCTCGGAAGCAGTGGAGATGATTAACCATCTTCACAGCCTCGGCTATGAAACGATGGCCAACCTCATGGCTGTCTCGAACATCACAGAAGAAGAAATCGACGTCGTTTTGGAAGCGATCAAGCCAACGCCAGCTAGCACGATGGTAATCGTCGATAGCTTTGGCCACCTTCATCGCGAATTCGTCGAACGGCTCTATGCGAAATACTCGAAGGCTATGGAAGGTACCGGGAAAGAAATCGGTATGCATGCTCACAACAACATGCAGTTGGCTTTCGCCAATACCATTGAAGCAATCATTCAAGGTGCCAATCGAGTCGACGCCACTATGGCAGGTCTCGGTCGTGGAGCCGGTAACTGCCCGATGGAATTGTTGCTTGGATTCTTACGCAATCCGAAGTTCAAACTTCGACCCATTATCAAGTTGCTCCAAGACGAGATTCTTCCTCTTAAGGAAACCGTCGAGTGGGGGCCAAACGTCGCGTTTAATGTCACCGGCTCCTTGAATCTCCATCCGCGAGCTGCCATCCAATTCCGACTATCCGAAGAAAAAGACGACTACGTCAAATTCTGGGATCAGATTAACGCTGATGTCTAGTTTGATGTAGTTGGACTCTCGCAACGATTAGAACCCGGCTGGCTGTAGCTCAAAGTCCGCATCGCCGAACCGGTTTGCTTTCACTCGGAATTCCACGACGGAATAACTCTGATTTGTTTCAGCTTGTTGGCGAGCGGCCTCGAGTTCTGCTTGCCAAACAAGTTGGGCAATGTACGGATCCGCGCCGGGAACTAAACCTTGTTGATGTTGGTCGATTGGGTTTTGAATTTCGAGTCTCATGGCAAACTCCCGTGTTGTGGAATCGAGCGATTCTGTTTTGATGAGTCATCAAAGTCTCTGGCTTTGATGTTGGTTGAACCAAACCCCAGTTAGGTCTGTTTGTTCAACCGGTTGCTGATTCACTTAACGCAAGTTGAGTACCAAACGCGGAAAGAATTCCTCCAGATTAATGCAAGTCATTGTGGAATAACGGATTGCATTTGTGTGCTAGCACGGAGCGAGAGAGGCGATTGGCGAATGATTTCCCGTCCCTTTGAAAAAACGGGAAGTAAGAACGGGAAGTGTTGAGCGACATCGCTGCCTAATTATTGCTACCTAGTTATCGAGTTGCTTTTTGAGGTGCTCAACAGCAAATTTCAGCTGCAAATCTTCGAGTGATTCGTCGTCGCCTGGCGTTTCGGAATCGGCTGGCGGATCGACGTTTTCGTCTTCGGGTGTCTTTTCGACTTCAAGCTTTGGCGGTGGCTGGTTTTCGCCAAAGTAGATTTCCCGTGCTCGGCGGTCCAACATCATGGCTCGCCGTTGGTTGTCAGACAGCTTGAGTGCAAAGCCTTCGTTGGCCTGAACGCCCCAATCGTCTTCATCCGTTGCATCTTTATGGCGGTGTATGTTCTTATTGCTTGGTCGCCAGTAGCTGGCAGTGGTCAGTTTGAGAGCACTTTTGCCGTTGTCCAAGGAGATGATATTTTGGACAGTTCCTTTTCCCCACGTGCGGTCACCGATGATGGTAGCTCGTTCGTGATCTTGCAGGCAGGCCGAGACGATTTCGCTGGCGCTTGCGGATTCGTGATTCACTAAGACGACGACTGGGACGGACATTGGAATGACGGTAACGGAGGTTGCCGAATAGCTTTCGTTTTTTGTGCGTCCTCTTGTGGAGACGATAGTTCCCGATTCGAGGAACATATCGCAAGTCTCAACGGCGGCGCGAAGCAGTCCGCCAGCGTTGTCTCGGATGTCGAGTATGAGGGCTTGGGGCGGTGCTTGCTTTCGGTCGACGCCTTTCATGGCGTCCTTCAGTTCGTCGACTGATTTTTCTCCGAAGGTCGTCAAGCGGATATAGCAAATCCGCGGCTCGTCCTTCATGTTAAATTCCCAGCGGCCATCGTCGAGACGCCTGTCTCCATGAACGGACTCGACCGGGATGATCTTACGGGCGATTGCGAAATCGCGTGTATCCGCTTCGCCGAAGCGGCGGATAACGAGATTAACTACCTCGTTTTCGTGACCTCGCATCAACTTAACTGCGTCGCGGAGATCGAGACCCTCCGTGCTCGTCCCGTCGATTTCCAAGATGGTATCGCCAGGTTTCAAGCCGGCTTTGAAAGCGGGGGTGTTGATGAGCGGGCCGAGGATCGTGAGTCGCTTCGTTGTCGTGTTCAGTTCGACGTGGATACCAATACCGCCGAATTTTTGATCGATGCTCTCTTGGAACTTTTGGTAATCCGCCGGGCTGATGTAAGAAGAATACTGGTCGAGTCCATCGACCAAGCCGTCCATTGCATTTTCATAGAGATCGCGAATATCAACTTCTTTGACATATTTGGAATCGATGATCTTCATCGCTTCGGTAATTCCCGCAGCGTATCGATTTCTTTGTGCCTTGGCGTAGCAGACCATGGAGATAATAGCGGTCAGAGTGATGACCAAGAGATTACGTGTCGGCACAGGGCTTTCCTTTTGTTTTCAGTATGCCTTTATCCTACCCCGTCTGCCGACTTGCCGCAAAGGACGGAATCTGAAATGGGCACGTGACATTCACTTTACCGCAACTCAGACAATGATTACATGCCGAGAAACGGGACGGGAACTAGAAAGGCGTGCTGCTCAAATAAACTCCAAGCACCATTCCACGAAATGTACTTCGTGAAATAAACGATGAAAACGAACGCGCCCACTACGGGTAGCGTGGCGAGTCGAGCTCCCCAGCGGGAAAGAAAGAAACGCGGTTCTTTGCGGTTCCTCGCTCGTCCATAGGCCCACCCCGCCAGCAATCTAGCAGGGAAAATGAAGGCGATAAAAACAATGCTCGGAATGAAAGCGACTTCGCGAGGAGTTAACTCGATTTTCAATAAGTACAACGGCAGTGCAAACAAGAGCGTAATGAATAGCGAAAACCAAAAAGCGATGGGCGCTTTGCAGAAGTTCTCGCGAACTTTTCTCAATTCAAACATCGCCCAGAAGCGGTTCTCACAGGCAAAATGCGTTTGCAGAAACGGCAGGTACAAAACGACGGCAGCCATCAACGGAAAGCCGATGATTCCGGCAAGCACAGCTGGCCCAGGGGGAAACAGCGTTACTCCGACCAACAATGCAACTGGCGGGAATAACAGAATGAACGCTCCCGCAAACCCTCTTGCACCCATCCAAAAGAAATACCAAACCTGCATCTCTTCTAGGTATTTCCAAACCGCATCTCGAGACTCTCGATACATTCGACCTCTGCGGATTCCTGCCAAAATAATTGCTGGTGGAAACCAATCGGTTAGCGGTCTAGCGTAGCAGACGTCCGCGACGAAGCTCCGCAGAAACGACGGGATCAATGGTCGTAGTATTTGGCTCCCGAAGTAGAGTATTTTTCGAGCACACCACAGAGCTAACATTGGAATAGCCAATAGGGGCCAGAAGAAGTGCCGCAGTTTTCCGCCGCAAAACCATGCGATGATAATGTGTAAAATCGAGGCTGCCGTCGCGACTAAAAGTCCAATCCGCGCTCGGCCCGCGATTGCTGAGCCTTCGTTGATTAAGTGAGCGGAATACCATAGGTCTGCGGCGAATCGCGGGATCAACAACGTTAGCCATGTGCCCGCCACCAAACTCGTAAGCTGCGCCGACTTGCGAATACCGATAAAGCCGTCGCGAAGTTTACCGCTTTCAGCGACCCGACCACTCGCTTCCAGCAAGTAGCCAAGGCTGAGCAAGTTCAAAATTGGAATCGTTGCCAGAACTGCCAGACCTGCGACTAGGCCCGCCAGTCCGAAAAGGTATTCAAAACCCGCAGCAATCGTCCCCAGTAACCAGAACGGAAGGCTCGAACGACCTCGAGTCTCCGTAGCCTCTCGGACGAACTCAGCCTCGACGATCCGAACGGGTGGCAAGTCGGAGTCCGGGGGATTCGTTTCCTCGTCCATTTCCCAAACGGG
>Ga0114999_10007564_pt1 | contig 12300 bp, 13 predicted proteins | sample ArcticOcean_MG_C_3_FD_89820 | JGI IMG/M metagenome (GOLD analysis project Ga0114999, IMG submission 89820) | Marine microbial communities from western Arctic Ocean - ArcticOcean_MG_CB8_126 | ecosystem: Environmental > Aquatic > Marine > Oceanic | place: Arctic Ocean: Canada Basin | collected...
AGCGCCGGATCTGCAAATCCGCGCCATCAACAATCTCCACTATATCCGCTCTACTATGGAACGGGCCGGCTCCTTCACCGCCGTTCCCGGCTGGGGTAATGTTGGCATAGGCGCTGTAGCATTGCTGGCCGCTGGCCTGGCCGCGCGCCAAGCCGACCACCTATCCTGGCTTCTGGTCTGGCTCGGCGCCGCCACCCTTGCCTTTCCCATCGGCCTGACCACCATGCACCGCAAAGCGCGCACGATTAATCTGTCTTTGGTTTCTGGTGTCGGCCGCAAATTCATGCTCAGCCTCTGCCCGCCCATGCTAGCTGGCATCCCGCTCACACTGGTATTTTACCGCTTTGGCGCCGTCGAAAGCCTGCCCGGCCTCTGGCTTCTGCTCTACGGCACCGGCATAGTAACGGCAGGCGCCTTTTCTATCCGCATCATCCCTATTATGGGACTCTCTTTTATGCTCCTTGGCTGCCTGGCCTTTATCGTCCCCCTGTCCTGGGGAGACATTTTAATGGCATTGGGTTTTGGCGGCCTCCATCTTGTTTTTGGTACGATTATCGCCAGGAGGTACGGTGGCTAAGCAAAGCGCCTTGCGCAAATCCCCCTCTGCAGGCTCGACAGAAAAGCAGACCGCTGAAGGCGTTCTGAGCGTCATCCGTGGCCTCGGCGCCAAAGGCGACAAGGGATTGGACCGCCTGATCCACGAGCGCATGCGCCTGGGCATAGTCAGTGCCCTGGCGATCAACGAATCTCTTACCTTTGGCGACCTGAAAGAGATTCTCGAAACGACAGACGGCAATCTAAGCGTCCACGCGCGCAAACTCGAAGAGGCCGAATACATCAAATGCATCAAATACTTTGACGGCCGCGTGCCCAAGACAGAGTTCCGTTTGACCCCTACAGGACAACAAGCGCTAGAACGTTATCTCAACCACATGGAAACATTGGCTAAAGCCATGAAATCGTAAGAGATATTTTTTTATATCACAGCTTTATTAAACAAAGTTCTTTTAGAAGGGAGTCGCCATGCTATTCTATGCATTTGTCTTGTTTCAGTTAATTTGCCTCAGCTGTAATTCTTGATTTAGCTCGTACGGAAAGGAAAATTATGAATAAGATCATGCCCATACATCTCCTCTTATTATCTGGACTGTCGCTGCACTTCATTAGTTGCCAGTCTCCTCCCCCCGCCCCTCTCGATTTCACTCAAGTACAATGGGAAAACTATACCAGTCCAGCCCTCGACTATTCGCTATCTATCCCCCACGCCTACACTTTGAACGAATATGCCGATGGATACTTCACCATCTTCAGACATAAGGGTAGCCCGGCAGTGCGGGTCAATTTCACCGATGCGGCAGAAGGAAAAAAACGCGGCCTGTGGTTTGGCCACGAAGCCGCTAGCGAAATCGAATTGGGAGGAAAGAAAGGGTTCAAATACATCTATGATCACTACGATGGCCCATTCTCCAGCCGCACTATAGCCTACGTCATCGCCTACCGCGGCAAATATCTCGGCCTGGAATTTCGCACCGACCGCGATCTAGACGCAGTATATGAACATATCCTTTCTTCGTTCGAATTTATCGGAAGTCAATCATGACGCAACGTATTATAGCCATAGGTTTCATCTTCGCCTCTACGGCAGTGGCCTGGATCATCCTAGGAGCTACAGTAAAAGTCCGCACCCACGAGCAAGACACCAAGCTCAGAAGCGCCGTGGGCCAACTCTGGGGCTCCGCCCAGAAACAGCAGGCCCCCACCGCCTATTGGACCGAGCGGGAAATCGTCGGCACCGAGAACGGACAGGCCGTACAACGCGCTATCGAAAAAAAGCACTCTATCCCCCTGCAATCCAGCCGCATAGACGTGGATTTGCAATTGGACCACCGCCGCAAAGGACTATTGTGGTACGCAACCTATGGCGTAACTTTCGCCAGCGCCTACACTGTCGCTAATGAGACAAACCAAGTGCGGGAAGTCTTCTTCGACTTCGCTCTCCCCGACCCCAAAGCCGCCTATGACGACTTTAAAGTGGCAATCGACGGCGACCCAGTTGTCGGCGCCCGCATCGTTTCGGGCCATCTACAACAGCCCATCCAGCTGCTCCCCGGCCAACGCCGCAGTATACACATATCCTATACATCACAGGGATTGGACGAATGGTGGTACAGCTTTGGTGAGGATGTCAATCAAGTGTCAGATTTCACTCTGGCCATGCAGACAAATTTCGAGGCTATCGACTTCCCCCAAAATAGCATGTCGCCTACCACTAAACAACAAGCCACCAACGACTGGCAACTCGAATGGCGCTACGACAGCCTATTGACCGGCGTCGACGTGGGCATGGCCATGCCGGACAAACTCAATCCCGGTCCCTGGACTAGCCAGGTCAGCTTTGCCGCCCCGATCTCCCTCTTCCTATTTTTCTTTCTGCTCTTTGTCTTCACTACGATCAAAAACATCAAAATCCACCCGATGAACTATTTTTTTGTCGGCGCCGCCTTCTTCAGCTTCCACCTATTGTTGGCCTATTTAGTGGACCATCTCTCCATCCATCTGGCCTTTTTTATATGTTCCGCAGTTTCGATCTTCCTGGTCATCTCTTATATGCGGCTGGTCGTCGGCTTGCGCTTGGCTTTAGTAGAATTGGGCTTAGCCCAATTCATTTATCTGGTATTGTTTTCCTACACCTTCTTCTTTGAAGGTTACACTGGTCTAGCCATTACCCTGCTGTGCATTGCCACACTTTTCGCCGCCATGCAGTTCACTGGCAGGGTCGATTGGGAGACGGTATTTCGTCAAGACAGAAGCTCGGAAACACCCGCCACATAACTTGGGCTACCCCTGGGCCAATCTAAGCCGCCGCGACAAGATCTTCATCATACTGGAAGCAATGGTGGAATAACGCCGCAACAACCGCTCCAAACTCGAGCGTTGCAGCGATAGCAAACGCGCATCCTGCAAAGCGATTACCGAGGCCGAACGCGGCTCGTCGTCCAATAACGCCATGTCCCCAAACACCTGCTTCTCCGGCAAAACGGCGACCTGCTGCCCTTCCTCATCTCCCTCGTAGGCGAAAGTGCGCACTTCGAGTTCCCCTTTTACCACTATGTACATTTTGTCGCCGCGCGTGCCCTGCTTGATAACCGTGGTGCCGGCGCGCACCCCTTCCTCCTGCACCGTCAGCGCAATGTGGTAAAGCTCTTCGAGTGGCAACGCCGCAAAAAACGGCGATTCTTTGAGGAATGTGATCTTTTCCATCGTCGTCAGCGGCAGGTCTTCTGCGGCCATCTGCGCCCTTCCTTTCTTGCTCTCTATCGATTCCAGACTCTCCTGAATCTGCGGCGCCAGGTTCCCTGGCAAGTGCTGCAGCAATTCGTGCCGATCTAGTGCAGCGACCGTCCACATAGCCGCCATTTGCGTCCACAAATCCGTCGATCCTAATAGGTATATAAGCACGGGCTCGAGTTCGGCTTCTTCCCAACCGCTGATTTGCTGCGCCGCTCTCTGCCTTTCCTCGGCGTCCTCTTCGACCAGTGGCAGTAGGTGGGTCAGCAAATCTCGGTCGGCGATATTTTCCAGCAATTCGACCGCGTTCTCCCGCGCGGCAGGATCGTCGCCGCTAAGCCGTTCGAGCAAATCGCCGACGACGCCCACATCGCCCAGATGCCCGAGCAATCGCACCACGCCGTTTTGTACTATACCATTCTGCACCCCAAGTTGGTCGATGAGCAATTCCACCACTGGGGTTCCTTCTACTTGCTCCAAGACCGCCATCGCCACTATGTGGCGGTTGGCTTCCACTAAACGCTGACGGCAGGACTCCAGGAGCCGGGGCGCTAGATCTTCCGCCTCCAACAAGGCAGCTAACACGCCTTCCCAGGCCTTTAGGGAAAGATCGGGCAGGGCCTCAACCATGGCTGTGCGCAACTCGGGCGCTGCCATACCACCCAGCACTCCGACCACCGCATCCACTACATCGGGATCGGGATCCTCCAGCAGACCCAGAAGTTCTGTGAACACCTCCTCGTCCTGCACGTCCGCCAAACTGTGGATGACCGCCTCCCGCACGGCGGGATGAGCGTGGTGTAGCAATTCCATAAGCTGCAAATAATAGCCGACGGCGGCCGTCTTGTGGACCGTCTGCACACCGGCGACCAACTCTTCGACATTATCGCTCTCGAGTAATTGTTGCAGCATAAGCTCGCGCATCACCGCCGAATCCTCGTCCTGCAGCTGCTCCAGGATAAACAAAAATTCGGCCTGCAAAGCTGCATGCCCAGCATCGGGCACCAGCCGAAGTGAGACGGCGTCGATCATTTCCCGCCGCCGCGCCTCCTCCAGCACCGCCACAGATCCACCCGCCAATTGGTACGCCAAAAGCCGGGCGGCGCTCAAGCGCACCTCCCCGTCCTCGTCGTCCAGTCCTGGCAGTACATGCCCCACGAGTTCCTCATCTGCCTCGTTGGCTCCCAACGCGTCCAGGGCGGCACTGCGGATACGTCCGTTCTCATGGGTGATTAAGGGCAGGCACACTTCCTGCACCGCCGGCCCGGGATTCTGGCGCAGGATCTCGATGCCCATCTGCCGCACACCGTCGTCGTGGTGCAGCAATAAACTGCGCGGGAACTCGGTGGAATCGGCCATAACCTGGCGCAGGGACTCCATGGCCTGGTCGTCCTCCACATCGATATCCTGCTCGCGTACCGCCCGTATCAAAACCTCGGTATAACTGCGCTTGAGGTACCAGCCGCAGACCACCATTACTACGCTGAGCACCACGAGCCCCTGGAATAACTCCCCTAAACTCAACCAATGGTTGGCATGCAAGGCCGTCACCCCCGCGCCCAACAAACCACCTAGGAGCATGAAACCGCCTTCCAGGATCATGCGTACGCCATCGCTGTGGCGCTGCGGCACCAGCTTGATCAATAATTGATAGGTCGGCGCGATAATACTGTCGAGGAGGAGAAAATTAACCAAATTAAAAACGAAAATTGTGCCGATTATCGGCAACGGCAACACGGTTTCCAAAACTGCTGCCAATACGATGCTGACCGCGGCATAGAAGGCGCAAATCCACATGTACACATTGCCGACGCCGAGCCAGCGCAGAATCAGGCGCAGCAATAAGGTCGTCGCGAAAAGCGTGGCGACGCCAGAAAAGCCGTAGAACAGACCAAAGAAACCGGTGATCTCCGCTTCGCTTGGGTAGAACTGTTTGGCGATTACATTGAAGCTGTAGTGGACGGCAGTGTACAGCGCAAAAACGGCGATAGAGAGCACAAACAACAGCCTCAAATAGACCGACTGTCCAAAGTAGCGCAGATTTTCCGACAGCGATGCAGCTGCTTCCTCTTCATCGCCTTCCTGGGTCACAAAATAACGCCACACCAGCGGCCTTAGCAGTACGATGATCAGCACCATATTAAACGCCGCCAGGCCATACAGCTGGAAGGAATGCATTAGGGGACCCAGGAAACGGACGGCGAAACCACCCGAAATATCCCCCAACGTCGTGCTAGCCGCTAACAAGGGGAAAAGGACTTTGGCCCGGGATGTGTAGCAAATACCGGCAGCAACAACCCAAATCTGAAACACCGCCAGACTGCGTACAATTTCTGAAGAAATAAAGAGGAAAGAGTAAAATGTATTGCCGGCCAGGACCAGACTACCGCTATGTTCCAAAAATAGCATCGCACTATTGAACGCCAATACCACCCCCAAACTGCCCATCATGCCGAAGAGCAAGCGCTGGCGCGTCACTTTGGAGGTGAGATAGGACAGTAGTACCATGCTCAACGAAAATAGCACGGCGATCCAGGTGTACATGAGGGGAAGCTGGTCCACCCCGGCGCGGATATTGAAGACGGCAGCAGCTACACTCTTAACAATGCCGTCGTTGATCGCCACCAGGAGGAAGATAGAAGCAGCGTGCAGCAGGCGGGGCAACTCATTGCGCCGCAGATTGAACAGCCTGATAAATTTGTTCATGCCGTATAGATGCCCTGGACGAAAACCGGGAGGGTAATTCTATACCCGACCCAAGCGGCGATCTTCAGCCTCCAACCACTCATTGTAACCATAATCCGCTTCGCTAGCCGGCCCTGATGAGTCATACGAAGCGGGAAAGACCAACGGCAACTCCTCCCACTCTACGCCTGCCGCGTTAGGTACTGTATGCGGCACCGGCAAGTGCCAGGCATTGTCCGATTTCCAGACCACCCGGCCTTCGCTGCCGTACACCTCCATCTGATAAGCAGAAGTGTCCATTTTAGGAAAGCGGTGCTGCAGCAATGTGCCCGTAACGCCACTGGCAAAATCTAAAGTCGCGGTGATATGCCCGAGCTGCAGCCGAACCCCGGCCACGACAGCCCAAAACGGCGACGCGATAGGTTTTCACATTCATCTCCTTCTATTCTTCGGGGGCATCTTTCTTCCACACATCAATCATTTGCGGTCCCTCGGCAATGTATTCATCCGTCTCCACCTGATCTAACAAGCGCAGGCGCTCCGTCACCTCGGCGATGCGTTTAACCTGTTCCTCAATAGTATGCAATTTAGCGACTATTTTCTCTTCTAGATTTGGATTGAGCAGGCGCAGCATCTGGGCGTTATTGGAAATGATATTGAGCGGGTTATTGATTTCGTGGTTTATGGTAATGACCATCTGGCCCACTGTAGCCAATTTCTCTACTCGCACTAATTCATTTTCCAATTGCGTTTGTCGCGTCACGTCGTCGGAGACCATAATGACCCCGGCCAACTCGCCCCGATCATCGAGCAGCGGTGTCACCACGGTGTCCAGCACTAAAAGATCTTCCCCCTCCCCAAAAGTTTGCTTTAATTCGTCCGAGATCTCGCCGCTCTCTACCACCTTGTGGCATAACTCGTGCCACTCGCCGCCCGCCCCATCCGGCAGCAGCGCCGCCAGCGTCGAGCCGATGGCATCCACTAAGGTGAGGGTACGTCCAAAGTGTTTGCAAAATTCGATTTCGCGGCGATTCATAGAAGTAATGCGCAAATCGCGATCGAGCACGACTACCCCCAGCGGGATATTGCCGAGGATATGCTCTAAATAATGGCGCGCGTCGAGCTGGATTTTTTCGGACATGGAGCGATGGGTAATGTCCTCGAAGAATACCAGAAAAGTATCTTCTTCACCTTCGGAAGCACATATCCTGATTTCGTAGATGCGCTCGCGATGGTGCCAACCGAAATGCTCCTCGTCGCCAGGCCGCACCAGACGCGCCGTGGCCAAGGCTATATTTGAATCCAGCTCTACATCTTCGCCAACGGCAGCACCTAGTTGTTCTGCTGGGTCGCTGTCTACCCCGCGGGTGCGAATGCCGAAAATGGAAAGTACCCTTTGGCTGTAGGCGACAATCTGCAAGGCACTGTCGACTACCAGAACCGGTTGGGGAAAGGTTTGCAGAAAAGTTTGCATAGTCTCTGCTTTCAGGGCACGCGTTTGATATTGGTCAAGTCATCATGCATTTGGTTCATGATGATGCGCACATCTTCCATAGTCAATTCGAGCACTTCGAGTGCACTTGCTTGCAAACGAGGTATTTTGCGATCTCCGCCGTTGCCAAAACCTTCGGCGCGACACAAAATATCAGCCAGGTGCAATAGGGCGGTGCGGGCGGCGTGGTCGCGGTTCGGCCGAAAGTCGTGGTGATCGATAATGGGCGCGACCAGATTAGCCGGCAAGGTCCATTTTTCCAAAAGCCAGCCGCCAATCTCCCCGTGGTTGGCCCCTAGGACGATCTCCTCGGCTTCGCAGAAGAGCATGTCCAGCTTATCTACTCTGCGGCGCACCTGCTGAAATTCGGTCTCCATAGATTGGTACAGTATGACTTTACCCAGATCGTGGAGCAGGCCGATAGTGCTGACCTCCTCGGCGTCGGGTAGTTCCAGGTGCACGGCAATGATATTGCAGGTGCGGGCACAGGCCAGCGAGTGGTCCCACAACCCCGGCAGGGCCTGGTCCATCAAATCCAACACCGACGAACTGAGCACCAGGCTCTTGACCGTGTCGAAACCAAGCATGGTGACGGCGTGGGAAATGACGGTGATTGGCTCGGAAAAACCGTAAAAACCCGAGTTTACTAACTTCAGCACTTTGGCCGAGAGTACCTGGTCTTTGGAAAGCTCCGCCCCCAACTGCCGACCCGTCGTTTCGCTACTATCGACCATCTCGATGATCTTCTGGACGATGGTCGGCAGAGTGGGTAGGTTGCTGGAATTCTCGACTGAGAGTCGCAATTGTGCTTTATCCATGGGTGTCTTTCATCCAATTAAGACAGGTGAGAACGGGCTATTTGTTTGATCTGCATCATCAAGCTATCGTCTTCCAAACCGGCAAAACGCTGCTCTAGGGCTTCTACCAATTCCTCCCCCTGTGTCTCCCCACCCTCGGCGGCGTCTTCCCCTTCAACGGTGAGCGTTTCCACCCCCCATCCTTTGAGGCGAGAAAGCACGGCGGCTGAGAGCTTGGCCCCATTGGGCAGCAAGACGCGCCCCTGGTCGTTCTCGACCGGGGACGCGATTACATCGCCCACCTGGGCTTCGTCCACGGATATTTGGCGCATATCTCTACCTTTCTCTACGTGGAGTCGGCCAACTCGGCCTTCTTCCAGTATTTCTTAAAATGTGAGACGATCCAGTCCAACGGCTGAGTAGCGATGGAATTAAAACCGCCCCAGGTCCAACGCAACGGCCACGTACGCCGCCAGGTAATCTTTTGGAAAAGACGCTTGCGCTCCTTGTCGGCCAATTCGTGCGCGCGACTGAGGCGTTGCAACTCCTGCTCATAGGTCGAATCCATCAAATTGTGGGCGTGTTTTTCCAGCTTTTCCGGTTCGGTCACCGTGACGCGCGGGCACACCATGCCGCTTTCGCGCACCACAAAACCGCGAATCCAATCTTCTGGTACATCGCCGCGGTTGCGTTCGGCCTCAGCGCCGATGGTCTGGTGATTCATTACCGCGTATGTGCGACAAATGAGGGGCCGCACCGGGTAGATGGTACAGCCGTGATCCTCGTTGAGGAAAGGACAACTGCGCGGGCGCTCTTCGGTAAAATTGAGCAACTCCTCTTGCCGTTGGGCCGAAAAATTGGCTTTTACATAGGCGACAATATTCTGGTACTCGGCACTGTAGAGCGGGAACATCGTGGCATATTGGTTGTCGAATTCGTCCGCAGTGAGCACGCAGCACTCCCCCGATTGGGCGCAACGCGTCGCCGGCACCTGTTCGTAGAGGGCCTGCAAATCCTCGGCCAGATCTCCCATATTGCGACTCCTTGAATTTAGTTGGGCAGCATTAAAAAATGCGAAATGTCCGCACTCGGCGCAACCGCTACTTGACAATGGGAAAGCTGCATTTTTATATTGGTCTGAGGACGGTAAATATGGCAGAAAAACGCAAATTCCTCGGGGTCCATTTCCAGTGCTGCAACGTGTACTCTCGGGCTTATATGAACAAGGAAAAAACCGCTTATAGAGGCATGTGCCCACGCTGCGGCAAACCCATCCACGTCAAAATTGGCCAGGGCGGCACCAGCAGTCGCTTCTTTAACGCCCAATAGGCCCTAAAACGCCAACTCTTCGAGCAAAGCGGTCGCACGCTGTCGCACCAATGCCTCGCTCTCTGGTGCAATCATCTGGATACTGGAGTAAACTTTATACGCCGAGTCCACTTCGTAACCGCCGCGCGGGTACTCGTCCGCCGTGGGCACATAACCTATACAGCCATTGGCAAAGCCGCACAGTATCAAGCGCCGACCCGCCACCCTCTGCTCCAAATCCAATTGATAACGCACAAAAATCTCGCCTTCCAGCCCCAAGAGCATTAGATCACCCAGACGCAAAACCTGGACCTCAAAAGACTGGTGCTGATCTTTGACGCCGGCCCGGACCAAACTGAGCATATCCCGGGCCCAGTCCAAATGCGCCTGGGCAATTCTCTGCGCCCAGATATCGCCGCCGCCTTGGACAATCTTCTTGATTTCGGCCTTTAATTGGAGGATAACTTTCTCCATCTCCATCTGCGCCCGCGGTGGCGGATCGATCAGCGGTAGCTGAATCCGCTCTGCCCGATACCCCAAACCGCCTGCCTCCAGTTCTGTAGCTGTTTCTAGCCCTTCGACCACAGCCCGCCCCAATTCCTCTCCCAAGACTTCTACATCGGCAAAATCGCCACCTGTGATGCGCGGATTGATATCGCCGCAGGCACCATTGACAAAAAGCGCCGGCTGTTGCGTTTGCGCCTCGATATAGCGTGCCGCCGCTCCGGCGTAATCGCCGCTGATGCTGTGATTGGCATTGCCCAACACGACCGGGTGGCAGGCGTGACTGAACAAAGTGGCCCGCAGTTCCTCCGCCACAACAATTCGGACAACGTGTGCATAGGCAGCCACCGGCCCTGCAGGATTTTGACCAATCGCAACGCTTCCGTCGCGCTCTTGGCGCCGATTGATACCTATCTGCACCGCTACAATAGCATGGGCTAAATGCGCCGGTGCCATCTCTTGCGCCGCTCTGCTAACCAATTCGACGACGGTCTGTTTGACTCGTTCCAGATATTCCAGGTCCACGTCTCCCATACCGCGAAAATCACAGGTTAATGGTCCTGCGTGAGTGTGGGAACAACACACCATAACGGCTGCCGGATCAATGCCTGCCTCTTGCTGGATGCGCCAACGTATGTCCTGCACCGTTTCTGCCTCCAACGCCACTATATCCAAGGTCACTAGCGCCACCCGCTGCACATCGTTGCCGCATACCAGAACTTTGGCCATGAGTCGATCGTGGACATCGGTCGCCCCCGAGGTCCTGCCCCAATATCCACCCATGTGGATGCCAACATCCGGCGTAATGTCTGCCGTGGCGCAAGCAGCGCTCAGTTCAGTGTTCATCGCCAAGTTCCTCATCCCATGAAAGCGGCAATACCACCAAGGTTAGGCCGCGTTGACCCACATTGTATAGCGCCCGCAGATCTTCTACTTCTAGACGCAATGACGGAATCAGCGCCCCCTCCCATAAAGGCGAAGCGTAGATCAACAGCCCCCCATCGAAATAGAGCGCACAATCCGCCGTTGCTTGCTCGGCCAGATTGTTCTCCCAATCGAAGGCACCCCGTTCTATTTGCGCCCAGGGAGAACGGGGCCGGTAGCGGCGAATACGCTGCTGCAAAGTGCCGGTAAGGTCCGGGCGCGTGCCCATTGAATCGACCACCACAGGACATTGGCGCAAAATGGCCTTACCGTGTTGCAAGCGCACTTCACCAGCCTGGCGGTCGACGACCAAATAGGCTTGGTCGATTTCCATCAGCACCAGCCACTGCCTCAGCGCCTCGTTGATATAAACCAGCTCGGCGGCAGCCAATTCGCCTTGCGCACTGGACCACCACACAGTAGCCATCAATGCGGCCAGCCCAACTTTGCGCCGCCATCTACTCACCGTTTGATATCCATGACATTAAACACGCTCACCTCCTAGGCCCAGGTAAAGACATCCAGCCCTTGCCTCTCAATAGATATATACTGACCACCCCTTTTCTACCGTGTCGTAGAGATAATGCAAATCTTCAGCCCCTACCCGGACACATCCATGGGTGATACTCTTTCCTAGGTTGATTTCGTAGAGCGTGCCATGGATCATGAAGTCTTTGAGAAAATAGAGCGCAAAAGTACCCAATACGCCGCGCTGGAAACGTCGCGGATCTTCGGCGAAAATGGGAATTTCCTCCTCACTTTCGATGAAGTGCCACACCGGTTTAATCCATAGCGGATCTTCGACCTTGCGCAAGATAGAAAAGCGCCCTTTGGGCGTATCAAATTTCCACTTGTAATAAGACTTAGTACCCTCTCCCTCCAGTTTGCGCCCATTGCCCGTAGCACATACCGCCTCCTTCCAAACCGCAACCGGGTCGCGCAAGAGCAAACGATTATCCTGGGTATTGATAACGATATAGGGCTTATCCGCCACCGGCTTTACTGCCTGCAACAAGCGGCGGTGTTCTTGCTGCAAAGAGGCTACTTCACTGGCTTCTCCGCGTCCGTATACCAGACCTAGCGCTATAACGATGATGAACACTTTCATATCACTTATATTCGTAATAAAACAAAAATGGCCGGGAAGAATCGCTTCTTCTCCGGCCATTTCTTATATCGAACTCACGTTACGCAGCCAGCGGTAAAGGGGTGGGCATCCCGCTGAAGCCGCTGTAACTCCTCAAAGGCTGAATGGAGCGCTTGCATATAGAGTTTGGTCTTCAAGGCAAAATGATTTTTTGC
>Ga0114999_10007565_pt1 | contig 12300 bp, 16 predicted proteins | sample ArcticOcean_MG_C_3_FD_89820 | JGI IMG/M metagenome (GOLD analysis project Ga0114999, IMG submission 89820) | Marine microbial communities from western Arctic Ocean - ArcticOcean_MG_CB8_126 | ecosystem: Environmental > Aquatic > Marine > Oceanic | place: Arctic Ocean: Canada Basin | collected...
GCCTGCATCGGCTGTGCCGCATGCGTCGCCGCTTGCCCGAACGCCTCAGCCTCGCTCTTCACGTCCGCGAAGATCTCGCAGTACGCCCAGCTCCCGCAGGGTCAAAGCGAAGCCGCGCGCCGGGTTGTCCGCATGGTCGAGGCGATGGACGCCGAGGGTTTCGGCAACTGCTCCAACCACGGCGAGTGCGAGGCGGTGTGTCCCAAGGAGATTTCGATCTTCAACATCGGCCGCATGCGACGCGAATACCTGAAAGCCGTCCTCTAGGACGCCCCCTTCCGCCGCTCGGAGCTCCGCATGATCGAGGGACTGCTCGCTGAGGTCGACACCGCGCAGTTGCTTGATGCCGCCATCGGCTTCGGCGCTCGCGCTGCCGGCGCGCTGGTGTTCCTCTTCGCGGCCTGGCTGGTTGCCGGTTGGTCACGTCGGCTCGTGCGGCGCGCCTTCGACCGAGATCAGGTTGACGAGATGCTCGGAATCTTCCTGAGCAACACCGCCCGCTGGGGCGTCCTGACGATGGCGCTTCTGGCCGCGTTGGGCATGTTCGGTATCCGGACGACGAGCTTCGCCGCCGTCATCGGTGCGGCCAGCCTAGCCATCGGGCTTGCGTTCCAGGGCACGCTCTCGAACATCGCTTCAGGGGTGATGCTCCTCATCTTCCGTCCCTTCACTGTGGACGACGTGATCAACGCCGCGGGCATCACCGGCAAGGTGATCGAGATCGGGCTGTTCACCACGGCTTTTGACACCCTGGACAACCGCCGGATCTTCGTCCCGAACGCGCTGATCTTCGGTGGCACCATCGAGAACGTCACCTTCCACGAGAAACGTCGCGTCGACGTTTCTGTAGGCACCGACTACGGCGCCGACCTGGATGAGGTGCGCGCTGTGCTAGACGCCGCGGTGGCTACTGTTCAGGGCATCCTGGACGACCCCGAACCGCAGGTATACCTGGTGGAGCTGGGCGGCTCCTCGATCGACTGGTCCGTCCGCGTGTGGTGCGTCACCGACGACTACTGGGAGGTGCGCGAACGCACGACCCGCGCCGTCAAGATAGCGCTCGACACCGCCAGCATCGGGATCCCGTTCCCGCAGATGGACGTACACCTCGACGGCGGCCTCAGCGGCGAGGGCTAGGTCAGCTGCTCCGTTCGCTCGATCGCGGCCACCGCGCGCAGGTCCTAGGAAACGGTTTCCTCGCCGCCCGCGCCTACCGCGTTGAGTACGTTCTGGGCGATCTCGCGGAAAATCGCAGCGGAATCGCTGTCGGGATGGGTCACCACGTAGGGCGTTCCCGCGTCGCCGGCAATGGCGATCTCGGGATCGAGCGGTAGGGCGCCAAGAAACGGCACGTTGAGCTCTTCCGCCGTCTTGCGCCCGCCGTCCGTACTGAAGATATGGGCGCGGTGGCCGCACTCGGGGCACGAGAACACGGACATGTTCTCAACCAGGCCGAGCAACGGCACGTCGACTTCCTGGAACATCCGCAGGCCCTTGCGCGCATCGATCAGCGCCACGTCTTGAGGCGTCGTGACGATCACGGCGCCGTCGAGCGGCGACGACTGCGTCAACGTGAGCTGGGCGTCGCCTGTGCCCGGCGGCAGATCAATGACAAGCACCTCGGTGCCGGTCCAATCCACATCGCGTAGGAACTGCCGAATTGCCTTCATGACGATCGGGCCGCGCCAGATTACCGGCTCATCCTCGGGCTGGATGAAGCCCAACGACATGAGGTTCATACCGAACTTGCGCACCGGAATGAGCATCCGCTTGCCATTCTGGTCTTCAACACGCGGCTGCTCATGGGTGCCGAGCATCGTGGGAACCGACGGACCGTAGATGTCGGCATCCAGCAGACCGACCTTCTCGCCGAGTTGCGATAACGCTGCCGCGATATTGACGGCAACCGTTGACTTGCCGACGCCGCCCTTACCCGAAGCCACGGCAATGACGTGCTTTACCCCAGGTATCGGCGTGCGGTCGTAGAGAGGTTCTGTGCGCGGCGGCGCGGGTGCAGCTGCCCCCGTACCAGGGCCGATGCCCGGTGTGGGCGGCATACCCGGAGTGCCCGGTGTGGGCGGCATGCCCGGTGTGAGCGTGGGCGAAATACCCGCCGGGGCGGCGAACGGACTCGCTGACGCTCCTGCGCCTCCGGGCGGTGGGCCCGGAGCTGGCGGTGCGGCACCTGGCTGGGCGGCGCCCGGCACGCGCTGCGGCATCCCCTTGGACTGGGGTGCCGCGATCTCGATGCTCACGCCGCTCACGCCGTCGATCCCGGCGACCGCCTGATGCGAATCCTCGGCGATGCGCTCCTGGTGCGCCGGCGATCCCGTCGGGATGCTCAGTCGCAGGGTGACCTTCCCACCCTCGATGCCGATCGATTCGACAAAGCCAAACGAAACGATGTCGCGCGAGAGACCCGGAAATTTGACGCCAGTGAGTGCCTGGCGAACGGTATCTTCGGTCAGCGACACGCGATGCCTCGTTGGAGTTGAAGTGGAAGTGGAAGTGGATCGGATGAGAGCGAACAGTGAGTCGCGTCAAGCACGATACCGCGCCTCGCGACCGCGTATCTGCGCCGTTCAGAACGCCTCGCCAACGCGAAGGTAGAACGCACCCTTGTTCTCCGGGGACCACGCGAGATCCACTCCGATCTTCAGGCGAGCGTCGGGGCGCAGGTTGTAGCGAAGGCCGAACCCTCCAGCGACCCGCCCCGAGTCCTCGAAGATGACCGAGTAGGTGTCCCCGGCCCAACCGACGCCTGCGAAGGCTGCAACCCCGATGCGCCAGAACAAGTCGTAACGCGCTTCAACCTCGCCCCACAGAGTCACGTCGTTGCGCACCTCGCCGCGGGCATAGCCGCGGAGTTCGAGGTATGGCTGCTCGAAGAAAGGAGCGTCTTCGCCGTCGATCGCCTCGCTCATTGCCCGACCGGCCACGACCAGCCCCTCCGTGAGCCCGGCATAGTGGCGATATTCGACTTTGCCTTTGTGGAACTCGGCACTACTACCGAGCCAGGGCTGGAAGGTCCCGGCGTAGACCTCAAGGAGCCGACCGTCGGTAGCCGAGTACAGGTTGTCACGATCGTCGAATGCCACGACTGCGCTCAGTCCGCCGACCCGCTGACTTCCGTGCACCGGGGCTGCCCCCTCGGTTTGTTCAGCAGGGACATCTTCTAGGAGCGTGGTTTCCGTGTTCTCGAACCGATACCCGACGCCGAGAAACCAATCGGTGCCGCGCAGGCGGAACCGGGGCTCCACGTTGGTAACGAGCTTTTTCTGGTTGTACTCGATTCCCGGCGAGAGGTTGCCACCGACGCCGAAGTAGATCTCGTTGAAACTGCCTTAGCCCAGCAAGGTTTCGACCCGGAGGCCGTCATTGTTCAGCTTCAGTGAGTTGAGGCCGCCGACCGCCCCGGATCCGTTCGAGGTCGCCCCGGCAAAAAGCCCCGCGTGCGACCCATGCGGGCCCGAGCCCCGCGGCTGGTAGAACATCATCCCCGCTATCGCCAGACCGGTTCCAGGGACAGGCTCGCTCACCGGGATCGGCGCGACGAGAAACCCGGGTTCGGTCCGCGTCTTGGCAACGGAGACCTCCTTCGCGTCGTCCATGATGTCTTCGACCCGTTCTGCCTCCTGGGCGTGCACTCCAGAGGGCGCAATTGCAGCGATCAGACCCGCTACGAAAAGCCGGGCGCCCAAAAACCGCGCCAGATCATCGGTTTTTGCGCGACGACCCATTGCCAGCATCCCGATCCACCGGGTATTGTGCCCCGACTCTGTTTCGTGAGACGTGCCGAAAGGCACAGCCCCGACTCTGTTTCGTGAGACGTGCCGAAAGGCACAGAAAGTCTGGTTCGTGAGGGGCAGGGTGACCTCTCAATCCGCAACTGATTGCAGTCGAGTTTCGGCTGTCATCTCGCAACGAATTGTACTTGGGAGACGCGCTTCATGTCCTCGAACCTTATCCCTGTTCAGATGACGTCCGACATTGTGCAGGACCTCAATCTCGAAGATCTCACTGATAACCAGGCTTATCGCGAGCTCTACGTATCGATCATCCAGTTGGCGATAAAGGACTACGAGTTCCTGCGCCGCATCGACGGCCGCAACGCGTTATCGCCGTCCGAGCGCAAGAAGTTACGCGGTCTCTCCGAGGATTCAGACCCGGTCGAGTTCTTCAACTCCGGCTGGTTCGAAGATATCTGCGGAATGATCGGCGTCCACCCGCAGGCGATCCGTGAACGCCTCCACGTACACGAGAACCTGAACTTGATGCCGATCTCGATCTAGCTGCGGCATCTACAGATTCCAACGGCCCCCGGGGGAGCATCCTCCGGGGGCTTTTGTGTCGGCAGCCAGCGCTGCGGCCGCTAGCCGTGCACCAGGAGCGCGTCCAGCCAGTCACCGTGGTGGCGATAAAGGCGCACGATTGTCGGCCGGCCCGGCGCGATCTCCGTCTGCCCCGCAGCCAACGGCACCCAGTACTCCCAGACGATCTTCCCGGCCGGCGTCACCTCGAATGCGTGCCCGGCGTCGGACTCCGTGATCAGCGTATTGCCGTTGTCGAGCCGCTGACTGGCACCGCGACTAGCGGTGGAGAAATCTGTTGGAACCGGCGCCTCGTACTCCCACACGATGGACTCGGTGCGGGGGTCCACCTCGATCACCCGGGACCAACGGCGATCGAGACCGTTGTCGAACACGAGCAGGTTTCCGGTGGCCAGGATCGCGGCGTCATGCGGCCCGCTGACCTCGCCAGCTCCCCACTCCCAGATCAGCTCACCTGTTTCCCAGTTGAAGATCACTATCCGATCCTGATGGCGGGTCGAGACCACGACATTGGCGGGATCGTAGATCGCGTGGTCGCCTTCAAGCGCCTCAAGGTTCATCTGACGCACCGAGTTGGAATGGAACAGATCGACAAACCCGCGGTTGTCCGGTACGGCGATCAGGTTCAATTCGAAATCAGGGCGCGAAGCCACGATGTCGAAGAGCGACCGCTGCGCGATCACTTCGCCAGAGGCCGACAGCCGCAGAATCGGGATGTCGGCGATGCGATGATCGGGATAGAGGCCACGCCCGCGGCGCCGCGCGCTGGCCAGCGCCAACAAGGTCCCATCGTCGGTCACCGATACGTCATGGTGAACCCGAAGTCGGCGCTGCCATAGCAACTCGCCATCCCAGGCGTAGCGCGCTAGATAACGAGTACGCACGTCGGCTCCGATGACCAGGAGTTCGCCAGTTTCCAACAGGACGCTCCGAGATCAGTGCCCTTCGCCGTCGCCCTCCCATCGGTTGACCACCGCGCCGTTGGCGTCGATCAACTCCGCGACTCGCGCGTTGCGGATTGTGTAGAGGTTGTAGCCGGGCTGCGATCGCTCCGCGTCGTGCGCCGTCACGCCGGTCAACGACGGATCGCTCGCGGGCGCCGAACTCAGATAGGGCAAGGCGCGCAGACGGTCCAGCGCCTCCGTATCCAGCTGTTCGACGTGGCTCACCGCGTCCTCGTCGAAGTCGACTTCGGCCGACGCAGGCGGCTCGGCACACCCCACCAGCAACAGCGTGCTGACAATCCCCAGTCCGACCGCGACCTCCCGCACTCGTAACTCCTTCAGAAATTTCGATCGACCCTGCAGGAGGATACGTGATCTAGCATGGCGTGCTTGCCGGCGGAGGTGGCCGTCCGCTACGCGGTTCCGAAGCGTTTCTGGGCGCGGGCGCAGGCCTTGGCGGCCTCGAGTTCGCGATCCTTCGTGGGCGCCGCGGTGACCAGTTCGGCCATCAGGTGGCGGACCACGTGGGCGACGTCATGCCCCGCTTTTTCGAACACCGCTTCGTTTGCCTGCGAGGGCTTGGTGAAGCCGCTGACCTTGCGGACGAACTGCAACGAGGCCGCCTGAACCTCGTCGCCGGTAGCCGGAGGCTCGAAGTCATAGAGAGTTGAGAATGTTGCGACACATGGTTCCTCCTGTGCTTCCTGCGCGACGGGTCTCGGCAAATCAATAGGTTGCGCCTGCGGCAACCCCGAGCTTCTCGCGCCAGAGCTCTTCGAGCGCCTGTAGATCCTCGGCCGGATCGTAATCGGGACTGTCCTCAGGTTCGAGTGCGTCTAGAACTTCGAAAATGAACATCTGATCGCCGTCGCTGTCCCAATCGGACTGCAGCGCCCGGTTCGGATGGCTCCCCATGCGCAGCTGGGCGCGTTGACGGTTCAACATTGCCGGGGCATCCACACTGGCGCCGACCAGGAACTTCGCGTTGCTGGAGTTCAGTACCCGATAGATGCCCGCAGTTCGGGGCGTCTCCTTGTACCTACGAATCTGTTCCTTTCGATCCAATCGACTCGTCCTATTGCTCGGCCAGAGCCTGCGCGATCGCCTGCTGCACCATCGGTGCCATAAGACGGTACCCAGCCGCGTTGGGATGGACTCCGTCCGCGGACAGTTCCGGGCCAAGCCCCTGCTGCTCGTCTGCCATGGCGGAGTGGTAATCGAGATAGACGACATCATGCACGGCTGCGTATTCGCGCATCCAGGCGTTGAGCGCCACGATCTTGGGGCCGGGCTCAAGGCCGGGGCTCCAGCGATAATCTGCGGCTGGCAGCACCGACGCCCGCACCACGCGGATGCCGTTTGCCTGCGCCAGTTGCACCATCGAGATCAGGTTGTCCTCGATCATCGCCTGCGTCGAGACGCCCGTATTGCCGGCGATGTCGTTGGTGCCCGCCAGAATCACTACGACCGCAGGCTGGAGCGCGATCTCGTCCTGGCGAAATCGGACCAGCATTTGCGGTGTGGTCTGACCACTGATCCCACGGCCTATGTACGGCTCGCCTGAAAACATGGCGCCGAAACTGGCCGCCCACGCGTCGGTGATCGAATCGCCGTAGAAGACCACGCGTTGTTCGCCCGGCGCCGGTGCGCCAATGCGGGCGTTGTCGGCGCGATATCTGGCCAGTGCGGCCCAGTCGGCGGACTGCGCGCTTAGGGCCAGCGGCCCCGCCAAAACGATCCATCCAACCGCCAATCGCATCGCGGCAAATCTCATCGAATTGAAACCTCCGGTATTGGGGCCACGATGGCCTGGCGCCGACTGTCTATGAGCTGAGCAAGACCGGCATCGTCCGCAACCTCATCCCACCGGGTCCAGTACTCCTGATACTCGGCCAAGGAATCGAAAGCGAGGAAGCGCAGATAGTCCCAGCCGTCGTCCACCAGGAACTTCCTGGTGGACGAACGGATCCCCGCTGTCTCCTCCCAGGGCACCACTGCCGAGGCCACCGCAGCCTCAAACTCGTCACTCCTGCCTGGCTCGATCCGGAACCAGACAAACGCGGTCAGCCGACGCGCCGCGGCCGGCAACGCACCGACGATCAACAGGCAGGCCAACGGCCAAGCTATCGAACCGACGGCGAATTTTCTAGCGCGATAACGACTCCTTGGGAATTTCAAAGTGCGCCTATGTTGCGCGATGAAAACCACGGCGACCACCCGTGCCGACGGAAATAGCGTGCGGGCCAGCCAATGTCTCGCTCGGCAGACAAAAATCTGGTTAGACCTCTTGCGAAATAGACATTTGTCTGTTTAATTGATGCGCTCTGACCTACCTCAAAGGAGCGCATCCCATGACTCCGAAGACGCCCCCGGGGCAAACGCGAGAACGCGTCTATAGCTTCGTTCGTGATCGCTTGCTGGCTGGCAGTCCGCCGAGCGTTCGTGAGGTTCAGGAAGCCTTTAGCTTTAAGGCAGTCGAGTCTGCCCGCGCCCATCTGACAGCACTGGTTAAAGAGGGGAAGTTGCTCAAGGAAGGGAGCAAGGCCCGCGCTTATCGACTTCCCGACACGGCAGCGTACGAGGAACCTCCTGTCCAGGTACCCCTACTCGGCCGTGTTCCCGCCGGCCCGTTGAGCGAAGCCATCGAGGACATCGAGTCCTATCTCCCTGTGCGCTCAAAGTTCCGCGGCGCCGAGCTCTTTGCGTTACGCGTCGAAGGCGACTCCATGCGCGACGCCGGCATTCTCGATGGCGATGTCGTCATCGTTCAACGGCAGCAGACTGCAGATCCGGGCGACATCATCGTTGCGATGATCGATGGCGAGGCTACGGTCAAGACGTTGTTCGTTGAAGGGCGCCGCATCGAACTCCGGCCGCAGAATCCGGAATACGCACCGATCGTTCCCGGTCCCACGGAACTCAGCGTTCTCGGCAAGGTTCTCGAAGTTCGACGTCATCTCGACGAGAACCCGTTCCGCGCCGCCCTCACCCGGTATGGCGCGAGCAGTTCCTCCGGCGGGCAGGGTGCAATTGCGTGACCAGCCGCCGCCTGCTCCGATGCCTCACGGGCCGCTGCCTCACAAGCCTATGCCTGCCAAGGTCGAGCAGTTAAATGGCCCGGCCCCTGCCCGTACCTCCAGGCGTCGTCCGTGCCGTTCGGCTCGGCAACGACACCCAGCTGGCACCCGTTCCTACCGGCTGGAACCTCGATGAGCTGCGCGGGCGCCTGACCGAGATCTCCGGCCTCAGCGACAGCTCCTGCCTGACTCAGGCATTCGGAGTCATCCTCGACGCGCAACGCCAGGAAGAACCCGTGGCGTGGCTAACCCGTGGCGAAAGCACCTTCTTCCCGCTCGATGCATGGTGCAGCGGCGTCGACCTTGCGGCGCTGATCGTCATCCGACTCCCCGACGAAGATGCCATCCTGCGAGCTACCGACCGCCTGGCGCGATCCGGCGGCTTCGGGCTCCTGGTGGCGGACCTTGGCTCGGGCAGCGATAAGGCCACCGCGCTGGGGCGGGCACAGCCACCACATGTTCCGATGGCGACCCAGGCACGCCTGCGTAGCCTCGCGCACCGCCACGACATGGCCGTCGTATTTCTTACCCGCAAAACAAGCAAACAGCCGTCGATCGGTTCCATGGTTTCGCTTCGTGCCGAGGCTAGCCGGAGTCGCCGGAGCGACGGCTTTTTTTCCTGTGCCCTCAACGTACTCAAAGACAAGCATCGAGGCCCGGGGTGGGCTCATGATGAGCTGGTGCGTGGACCCGACGGCCTGTGACGAAAACGTGATGTCCGATGTCCCGCACCGCAAAAAGATCGCGCCTTTCGCGGCGCGCCGCGACCTATTACCACGCACTGACTGGAGTTAGTGCGTCCGGAGTTGAACCCCAGGGCAAGAAGGGAGGCAACGGCTGGGACGGCGGCTCGCCGTCCCGGAATACTGAGGTGCCTGCGCCCCAGCATCCTGTCGCGTGTATCGATGTCCCCGCCTTACCGCTGCAGCTGCTGGCGCAACGCGAGCCGGAATGGACCTCACGTCCTATGGCAGTGGTTGCCGAGGATCGGCCTACGGGGCTGATCCTCTGGGTCAATGAGCAGGCCTATCGATCCCGGGTTCTGCCGGGCATGCGCTATGCCGCCGGACTTTCGATCTGCCACGAACTCTGCGCCGCCGAGGTGCCTGCAACCGAGGTAAAGGAAGGGAGCGAGCGCCTGCTCGATCTGCTGCTGGGGTTCAGTCCTTACGTAGAACCCAGTGAAACCGAACCCGGGGTCTTCTGGATCGATGCTTCCGGACTGATCGGGATCGAATCGTCGCTCCAGTCCTGGGCCGCCAGGATTCAGACCGCGTTGCACGATGCGTCTTTCGTCGGCCACATCGTTGTGGGTTTTCAGCGCTTCAACGCTTACGCGTTGGCACGCTCAAGACACCCCACCGCGGTGTTCGGAGATCCAGAACAGGAGCGCGCTGCTACTCGCGCCGTACGCTTCGATCGACTCCACCTGGAACCCAAATTGCGTGAGCATCTGGCGAAGCTCGATATCCATACCGTGGGCGATTTTCTGCAACTGCCCGTCGATGGCATGGCTCGGCGGTTCGGCAAGGCGGCGCTGCACTTACATCAGCAGGCCTCAGAGGCTGCCCCAGCACCGCTCGATCCGACCATCCCACCAGAACCACTCGACGCATGGATCGAACTCGAGTTCCCGGAACATGATGCATACCGGCTGACGTTCGCCATCCAACGCGTTCTACCGCTGCTCATGCAACGTGTTGCTGCCCGTGGCCACGGATTGAACGCTCTCACGATGATCCTGAAGCTCGACGATCGGACTTCGGTTACGCAGGAAGTCCGTACAGCAACGGCTACCCTGGAACTTGATCAGATTCTCGAACTGGTTCGCCTGAAGCTCGAGTCCACTCCGCTCGAATCGAGCGTCATGGAGATCGACCTGAGTGTGGCGTCTACAGCGATCGGCAAGGGGCAACTCGATCTCTTCACCGAACGCCCTCGGCGCGACCTACCGGCTGCAGAGCGGGCCCTGGCACGGGTGCGCGCTGAGTTCGGGCGCCTCGCCGTTGTGTTCGCACGGCTTCAGCGAGCGCATCTTCCTGAGGCCAGCTTTTCATGGGAACCGCTCGAGCAGGCGCAACTGCCGGCGCCCCTGCCTGTGCAGCAACGACCGCTCATCCGGCGCATTTTCGATCGCCCGATACTCCTGCCACAACGCGGACGCCATGAGCCCGATGGCTGGCTGGTACGTGGCCCTGAGCAGGGTTCGATGTCGCGCATTTCTGGCCCGTACACCGTTTCAGGCGGTTGGTGGGTGCGTGAAGTCCACCGCGACTATCACTTCGTCGAGACCTCCAAGGGCGATGTGATGTGGGTCTACTACGATCGTCGCCGGCGACGATGGTTTCTGCAGGGTCAGGTGGAGTAGCGAGCCCAGGGTACCGACGTCGCCGCATCTCATGCGCCGCAACGATTAGGCGTTCGAAGGCTTGGTCGACCGGAGCATCGCGAACCCACGCACGATCACGAAGGCGACCAGGGCAAAGGCGAAGAACATCGGGAGCAGCCAGGCCGAACTCTGCAACGTACCGATCAGCGTTCGGTAGACCTCGAATACTCAGCGATCGAGCTTCAGCACGATCGGTAGCGCTTCCTGCCCTCGCGGCGTGATGTGCTTCTCGAGTTCCCGGATGCTCACACCGCCCGAAGCGCCGACAACGCTCACGGCGAAGTTCAGGTAGCGGTGCCAGGCACCCGCGAGGGCCTCATCGACCACACTGGCGAGAATGATCTCGTCGGGCCGCGGAACAGGCGGACAACGACCAGGCTCGTCGTCAGCGCGATGGTGAAGGTAACCACCAGCAGGGTGATGAACATCGGTTTCGTCCTCCGAGGAGCCTCCGCCCTGCACGATGATGCCGCCGAAGGAGGTCGACGACCTCCTCGCCGACAACGTCTCCGGCGCGAATGGGAGCGCGGATCTCTTTCTTCGTCCCCAGACCGCCGCGCCACCAACGTGGCCGTAGCCTATCCGTATCAATCGCGAAGGTCGCCACCGACATCCTCGGAAGAAGAGCAGTTGCCTTGTGGAGCCGCTGTTGGACGACTAGATTCCGCCACCATCCAGCCCGTTCCTTCAGCACTGGAACTTTCCCCATGATGAAGATCTCCGCCCGCGCGTTTGTCGCCCTCATGCTGTTCGCCCTCATCACGCCGAACACAGTCGTCGGGAGCCAGGACGACACCGCGGAGCTAGACGCGTACTGGGACGATGTCCGCCGTACCGTAATCACAGGAGATCTCGCCGGGATGACGGCGCTCTATCACTCCGATGCGGTACTGGTGTCGGAGTCCTCCAACTCCAGCGTGCCCATCCAGCAGGCACTCGCCAACTGGGCTCCGGGGCTGGCGCGCACCCGCGACGGCGAAACCGAGGCGAACGTGGAGTTTCGCTTCACGCAGCGACTGCACGATGAAACGACGGCGCACGAGACAGGGATCTTCCGCCACTCCGCGGAGGAGGGCTCAGAAGAGGCCGTCGTCGTCTACATCCACTTCGAGGCCCTGATGGTCAAGACGGACGGCTGGTTGATGCTGATGGAGTACCAGAAATCGCCAGCGACCGTGGCCGAGTGGAACGGCGCTGAGTAGCGCGGTGAGCGTGGGCAGAATCCCCCGTGTGGGAGCGCCGGCACTGATCATCGGTGCCCTTGCCGCGTGCGGGGCGAGTACCGAACGGCCCGTGGCGGTTCCGCTCCCCAACGTCGTGATGATCTTCGTCGACGACATGGGGTACGCCGACATCGGCGCCTACGGTGCCACCGACTACCCAACCCCGAACCTCGACCAGATGGCATTTGAGGGCGTGCGCTTCACCGACTTCTACGTGAGCCAGCCCGTCTGCTCGGCTTCGCGCGCGGCGCTCCTGACCGGCAGCTACTCGAATCGGCTGGGCATCCACGGAGCGCTCGGCCCGGGCTCGACGCATGGGTTGAATGTCGACGAGAC
>Ga0114999_10007567_pt1 | contig 12299 bp, 10 predicted proteins | sample ArcticOcean_MG_C_3_FD_89820 | JGI IMG/M metagenome (GOLD analysis project Ga0114999, IMG submission 89820) | Marine microbial communities from western Arctic Ocean - ArcticOcean_MG_CB8_126 | ecosystem: Environmental > Aquatic > Marine > Oceanic | place: Arctic Ocean: Canada Basin | collected...
CAGCAAATTATGGAACGCGTCGGCGCCGCCGAGGCTATCAGTGCCAGCGTGCGCCAAACCGAACGCCTCTGCCGCCAGCACTGGACTTTAGTCTATCTGATGCAACATCCAAACTGGAGCGGCGAAGCAATTTTAATAGACCGGCGCGGTCGGCGCGGGCTGGTAGTCATTCCTTCACTGGCCTTAGAACAATCCATCCATCTCGATACCGAGGTAGAGCTTAACAGCTCTATTCCGCTGCATCTCGAAGGGGTCAACTTGCCCCACCTCTCAGCCCATTTTCGCATCGGCACTTAGCGAATAGTCGATCAGAAGTCGAATTCCACTTGCACCAAGCGATTTTCGCGCGCAGCGATCTCGCACCCCTCAAGGCATTGGATGGTTCCCTTGGCCCACTCGGGCGTAATAATCAAGGGCGCCCCAGCCAATAGATGATCGGCCACGTTCCTATAATAACCGTTGTCTTTCTTAATCAAGTCTATCTGCGCCGTGTAGCGCTGCCCGTGCTCGTCGATCATCGCCACTTCCGCCGCACTGCCCCAACCCGGTATCACTATCGATCCCCGCGTCCCCAATACGGTCCACAGCGGTTTGGCCGCGGCACATAGATTCGACACCACGAGTTGCGCTTCTACCCCGGCGTCAAAACGCACATAGGCGCGCAGATAATCCTCGTTGGTCGTATCGTACCACATCTTCTTAAGGAAATGACCATAGAGACTGGCCTTGCGATTGACCTGTTCTCCCCGGGCATTTTCCTTGGGTAATATTTGTAGAATTTTCTCAAATTGATGCGCCCCCATATCGTAGTGCGCACCGCCAGAAACCGGTTTGTGCGAGCGCCACGCCTGCCCGGGGCGACCGTATCCGGCCATATTGCTCTCGATCGAATAGACCTCGCCAATGCGCCCCGATTCGATAATGTGACGCAAAGTCAGCACATCAGGATCCCAGTGCCGGTTGTGATAGACCGAGAGCATTTTGCCCTGTTCCTTGGCCAACGCTATAACCTCATCGCAATCGGCCACGGTGACGGCAAAAGGTTTTTCCGTGATCACGTGCAAACCGGCGCTTAAGAGTTTGCCTATGCCCCAGGCGTGCAAGGCGTGCGGCAAGATGACAATCCCCAGATCAATCAAACCGCTGCCAGCCATCTCATCGACATCAGTGAAGGTGGCAAAATCTCCCTCCTGTTCTTCTTTGGCTGCTTGCAATCGCGCCTCGTCCTGGTCGCACACCGCCCCCAGTTCAAACCCTTGAGTAGCGGCAATTTGTCCAGAATGATGATTGCCCATGCCAAAAGCTGGCCCGTACCCCAAAAGGCCAAAACGTATCGGCGTTTCTTCTTCTATACCGCACACATAACGCAGTCCTTTGTAGACCAGGTCCTGGAAATCCGGATGCCTAAAAGTGCGCTCGTCATGCCCCAGCGCCGTGTACATGACCCGGCCCTGACCATAGTCGCGCACATAACCCATATTGTGCCGCTCAAATTGCCACATTGCCGACTGGAATTGGCGCAGCGGCGCTTCGCTGCGGCGCTCGCATAGGTAGAACTCGTCGGTCGCGGTGAACGACGACGATAGGCGCGGCAAGATAGCGCCGCTATCGTCGTCCGTCTCGACCGTAAAGTCGGCGACCGGTCCGTGTTTTATAAAGGCGGTGCCCACCATCTCGCTGTAGTCTTTAAAATTGTCCATCTCGGCGTTGGCGCAGTGAATAGCCAGTACGCCTTTGCCAGCGCGCACATAATTGACCAGCCCTTGCTCCTGGTCGCGGCTCATCTCGCCCCCCACGGTATACATCACAATGGCATCGTAAACGGCCGGATTAACTAACGCCGCTCGATCCTCCGTCACCTCTACTGCAAACTGCCCCGTATGCTCCATCGCCTCTTTGAAAATTTGCCCACAAGATTCAAAGGGATGGGCGGTTCCCCCGATGATCATCAAGATATTTTTCATTTCTTGCTCCCTAGGCGTTTACTGCGCTACAATCAATTAAAACGATCTAATGCCAGTGCACTTATATCCAAACTGGGTGCCTCTCCCGTCACTACATCTGCAACCAATTTGCCGCTGATCGGCCCCATCGACATGCCGATCATGGCGTGACCGGCAGCCACGGTTAGATTGCTGTGCCGACTGGAACGCCCCAGAAAAGGCAGACCATCCGGGGTGCAGGGCCGCAAACCGCGCCAGACTTCGACCAGTTCGAGGCTGTCCAAATCCAGATCCGGCATAATGAGCGGCACCGAGCGCAAAATGGCCTGCACCCGCCGCTGGTTGACCGCCATATCCATGCCGGCCAATTCGAGCGTGCCGGCAAAACGCAACCAATCGCCCATAGGCGTTAAACCCACCTTGGCATCGGCCATCACGACGGGAATAGCAGGGGCGATAGCGGGACGTTTAAACGTCACACTATATCCCTTTCCCGGCTGGATCGGCAGTCGCAAGTCCAGATCCCGCCCCAGGGCGGAAGACCACGAACCGCTGGACAGCACCACCTCGCGCGCACTGAAATCGCCGCGCGTGGTGCGGACCAAGGACACTGCATCTCCCGCAGTGGCAAAACCCAACACTTCCGTCTGGGTACATATTTCTACGCCTTGATCCTGGACGTGCTGTGCCAGGCTTTTGACAAAACGATCCGGCACCATATGAGCATCTTGCGCATAGAATACGCCGCCGGCGACGTCGATCCGGCTAGGACCTACCTTTTCCTGCACCTCAGCCGCACTCAGGGTCTCGATCTCTAATCCGGCAGTGCGCATCATTTCCCCCTCTTTAATCACTGCTTCCAAAGCCTTGTCGCTGCGGGCGACGGTGAGTAAACCCCGATGTTCAAAAGCAAAGTCAAGGCCTGCGTTATCGGCTAGTTCGGTGTATAAGTCAACGCTGGCCAGACTCAAATCGCGGATGACGTTTATAGAGCGATGCATGCGTTTTACACTGCTAGCTCGACTAAACTTCCACAGCCAAGACGCCAACTCGAGATCCAGACGCGGTTTGATATAGAATGGACTCTCCGGGTTGAACATCCACTTCAAACCCTTTAGCACCATGCCGGGGGCGGCTAGCGGTACACTGTGACTGGGTACGATCAAACCGGCATTGCCGTGGGAGCTGCCCGAGCACACTTCGCCGCGCTCCACCACCACTACCTGGCGTCCCTGGCGACGGAGGAAATGGGCGCAACAGATGCCGATCACGCCGCCGCCAATAATTAAAACATCCACTTCGCGCTTCATATCTACGCTCCTCTCAGCTCTGCACCAGCCATTCCTTTATATGGGCCCAACTCTGACGTTTTTCGCTCACCTGCAATTGGCGCCCCTTGCCGCTGACGCGGTAAGCCGCCTGGGCCCAATCGCCGGGAAAATGCTTGCCGCCATTGTGCACCAGCAGCGCCCCGGGGGCACAGAGGGCAGCCGCACTGCGCATCCCGCCCGCTGCGCGTATACCCGGAATATAGAGCTGATCTATCCAGGCCTGGTCCTGGTCGGCCTGAAAACGGTTATAATCCACGGCCGTGCGCCCTAGTTCTGGAGCCAGGGCGCGGGCCAGCAAACACCAGGGACCAGCTTCTTGCAAACCCAGCAATTGCACTTTCTGCACATCCTCGCGTTGCAGTAGATATTTGATTCCGCTCAAAATGTCTTGGATGCGGCAGGCCGCCATCGTCTGATTGTAGGTGGTGAAATGCGCTAAATCTTCGCGCCGCTCGACCTTTTGCAGGGGCGAGTGGAATTCTCCGCTCATAAACAAATCCAACGCTAAAACCAGCTGTCCTGCGGCCAGCAAGTCGGCGACGACGGCTCCTGGCTTGCCCTGCCGTTGGTCGACCAGACTAACCTTGCCCTGAGGATGGACGACCAGTGTGGCTGTAGAGCGTTTGCGCTGGGGGCGCGGCAAAAATAACAGGCCCGGAACTCGCTCTCCCGTTTCTTTGCGGCCCAATTGGAGACGTTGGACACTGTAGGTCTGGCGCTGCGTCCGCCCCATATTGCGCACATATAAATCCTCCACAGATGGCATCTGGGCACCTACAGAGTGCTGCAGTGCGGTCCCTATAATCTGCCGCAAGCGCTTGAGGCTGGCCCCATCGGTCGGGCTAAATGACTGCAACCCCTTTTTCGTACGCGTGCTGAGCGCCTCGACCAGGCCTTGGGCGTCGAGCGCATTGGACGGCATGGCGCGATCGTGGAAGACCCGCAAGTCTTCGTCTTTCTCTACAGTGAAAGCAGACTCGCGACGCTTTTGCCCGTTGCCTCCGGCCAACCACTTGCCCAAGAAAGCGTAGACGGCTTCGCGGCTCTCCTGATTGTAATTGTGCGGAGCGTCCACCTGGACGGCGCTGATGCGATCCTCAGCGCCGTAGAGCCGATAGATATCGCGCACCGCCGGGTATTCCACTTCTAGCGTATCTACGGTCCAATCGCCCGTGCAGGAGACCATCAATAAGGGACGCGGCGCAGCGAGAGCGGCGATTTCTATATTGTTGATATCGAGGCGCAAATTGGCCTGGTTCTCGCAGAGGCAACCGCCCTGCATATGGGTCGAGACCATATTTACGGGCACAGCAACGCGGATGCGCTCGTCCACCGCCGTCAGCATAAAGGCTTGTGTACCACCGCCCGAGGCCCCTGTGCAGCCGATGCGGGCGGCGGCGACATCTTCCAGCGAGCAGAGGAAATCAACGGCGCGGATACTGTTCCACAATTGTATGCCCATCAGACCAATGCCCCACAATTCCTCGCGTTGCCCGCCAAATTTGCGATGCTCGACCTGGGTGCTGTCGCAATAGCCGGCCATATCGTAAGCAAAGGTCACAAAACCTTGGCGCGCTAGGTTGATACAGCGCCCTGGAATCGAACCCAATTGCGAATTTTCCAGTCGCCCCCTCTGCCAATGACCGTGCGGACTGACAATGCCGGGAAAAGGACCTTTGCCCCGCGGACGATAGAGATTGCCGCAGACAAAGAAACCCGGCAGGCTCTCAAAGTACACTTTCTCCACCGTATAATCCGAGTGCTCAATGCGGCCAAATACCTGCGCTTTTAGTGGCCCTTTTGGCGGCAGGGGCCACAAACCCATGGCAACTAGGACGCGCTGGCGAATTTGCTGCGCTCGTTCTTCCCAGATTTCGCGAGTCGGATACGATTTTAACGTCCACGGCGTATATACGTCCTTGATATCGAGCAGGCGCTCGTCGCGCACTGGTCCAGGTTTGTCGAGGAAGATATGAGAAATGTCAAAACTATCCTGTGGTTTAAAACGCCCACTGGCCGTCAACACCGCACCCCCTACAGCCGCCTTGCCCTCTGTTATAGCCAAATTAAAACGGCGCCCTTTTTTTAACTCTACCTCGCCTACCCGCTCCCAGCTCATAGTGCTCAACCTGTGGTAGGGTGGCTCCTTGGTGTGACTGGGCGGCAATGAGTGCCCACCGACTTTAATCTGGACTTGGCTGCCTTCTGTCGCCCGAATCCACAAATGATGGGTAGCGCTCTTGTCGGCTTGCTCGCCGTCTTCCAACAAGGCGTTAAGTTGTTCACCTTCGTAAAACTTGGTCATGGTCTGTCTCCCATAATATGGCTCGACGGGGATTAACGAGAGGATAGATTTCGTCGCCCGGCCGCCAAGTTTGCCCTTTCTCTACTGCGATATGAATCTCTGTACCCGCCCAATCCACCAACAAGATCCAAGTAGCCCCCATATCTTCCGCCACGCGTATCTTGCCGGCACTTTGCCCTCCCAGCGGTGCAATGTCTTCTGGCCGCACCCCCAACAACATACTGCCCTCCCCTTCTGTTGCCGCCATGACCTGCACGTCCTCTGCTACCACCCAGGCACCGTTTTGCCGCCGCACTTCTAGCAGGTTGATGGCAGGCTGCCCCAATTGCCGCGCCACCAGCGGCGATAGCGGCTTTCGGTACACCGTCTCGGGCGTACCCACCTGCAATATGCGGCCCTCCGACAGCACGGCGATGCGATCCCCCATCGACAAGGCCTCGGCCTGGTCGTGGGTGACGTATATCATGGGGATACCTAGGTTGCGGCGCAAGACCACCAATTCGAGGCGCAATGCTTCGCGCAATTTGGCGTCTAAATTGGTCAGCGGCTCGTCCAATAAAAAAAGCTGCGGTTGGCGCACAATCGCCCGCCCGATGGCCACCCGCTGCATCTCCCCCCCCGACAATTGCGCCGCCGGGCGCTCCAGCAACGCTTCTATTTGTAAGAGTTCTGCAGCCCAGGCTAGACGTTCGGCAATGGCTGCAGGCGCCAAGTCGCGACCTGGCGCCTTAAGTGGAAATTCCATATTGCGCCGCACGCTCCAGTCGGGGTAGAGCGAAAAATTTTGGAAGACGAAGGCCATATCGCGAGCGGCGGGAGTGGCATGAGTGATATCTTGGCCGCCAAAGACGATCTGGCCTTCATCCGCCGTTTCCAAGCCGGCGACAGTGCGCAATAAGGTCGTTTTGCCGGCGCCCGTCGGCCCCAACACCACCAGCAATTCATCGGCACCTACTTGCAGATTGATATCACACAGCGCCGCCAAGGCGCCGAAGTGTTTGCCAATCCCCCTCAATTCGAGCGCCCCGGCCACTACAGTTTCTCTCCTGTATCGGCGGCAAAAAATCGCACCTGTTCAGCGTCAAAATTTAGCGCAACACGCTCTCCCAACCCAAAGCGCTGGTCGTCGCCCACTCGCAACGCCAAGCGGCCGCAGGCAGTGTGTACATGAATGTTGCGGCAGGAGCCCAGGTACTCGTCCATTACCACTTCTCCGGCGACGGTGCCTGCGGCCTCCACCCGTACAAATTCCGGCCGCACCCCCAGCACCCCCTTGCCCTGCGCCAAGGGCCGTTCCAGTGGGTATTTTACGGCGCCGTCCGCGGCGATAAAACAGGTTTGCCCCTCTTCCCAGACAAATTCGCCGGCGATGAAATTCATGCCCGGACTGCCGACAAAATGGGCCACGAAGAGATCGGCCGGGTGGTCGTATACTTGCGCCGGTGGACCGCTTTGCCGCACCTTGCCACCCTCCATGATGACGACGCGGTCGGCCAGGCTCATAGCCTCTTCCTGATCGTGGGTCACGTACAGGGTGGTCACACCCATGGTTAATTGTTGGGCGCGAATCAACTCGCGCATCTGCAAACGCCGATCGGCGTCCAACGTGCCTAAGGGCTCGTCCATGAGATACAATTGCGGCGTCCGCACCATGGCCCGCGCCAGCGCCACGCGCTGCTGATCCCCACCCGACAATTGTCCCGGATAGAGTCGCGTTAAGGCCTCCAGTCCAAGCCGGCCAATGACCTCGTCTACTCGCCTATCCTTTTCGGGGCGCGCCACGCCCATACTATCCAGCGGAAAGGCAATATTCTGCCGCACGCACAGGTGTGGATAGAGCGCGTAAAACTGGAATACAAAACCTACATCGCGCGCCGCTGCAGGCAAATCGGTAATATCTTTCCCAGCCACTTCGATGCGGCCCGCAGTAGCTTTTTCTAAACCGGCTACCAAACGCAAGGTAGTGGTCTTGCCACAACCCGAAGGGCCTAGGAGCACGACAAACTCGCCCGCCGCACACGCCAGGTCAATACCCTGCACTGCTGCGGTGCCGTCGTCGTATGTTTTGCACACCTGCTCGAGCTTGAGGAAACTCATGGCTGGGGTGCTTTCTCTTCGAGATGCAAATGCGAAGTTACAATGTGCAGAAGGGTAAAAAACGCCGTAATAAAAAAACCATAGCGGAAACCCGGTCCCCACCACGGCTGCAATATGCAAGCAATGCCGACGACCATGCCCACCCGCGCCACAATGTCCAAATTGCGCTTCATCGCTTAATGGTCCCAAAGGTGACACCGCGCAGTAAGTGGCGCCGCACCAGCACCGTAAAAACGGCGATGGGCAAAACAAAGAGCAACACCCCGGCGGCAATCTGCGGCCACGGCAGTCCCTGCACATTGCCCTGCAAACCGGCAAAATACACCAGCACCGTAACGGCTTCTTGATTGTTTAAGGTCATGGCAAAACCGTATTCGTTCCACGCCGAGATCAGACAGAACACGGCAGTCACGGCCATGCCCGGCGCCGCCTTGGGCACGATGATTAGGCGAAATGCCTGCAGGCGGGAATAGCCGTCCATTAGTGCGGCTTCTTCGTAGGGGCGAGGAATTTCGTCGATAAAACCTTTCATCAACCACACGGCCAACGACAAATTGAAGGCGGTGTACAGCACAATGAGCCCCAGATGCGTATTCTGCAAATCAAACTCCCGATACATCATGAGCACGGGTACCACCACGGCTAGCGGCGGCAGAAAACGCGTCGACAGAATAAAAAACAACCAATCCTGCGCCCCGGCGATGCGAAAGCGACTGAAACCATACGCGCAAGCCGTGCCCAGCGCCACTGCGGCCAGGGTGCTAAAAAAACCGATGAGCACACTATTGCCCAGATAGCGAAAAAAGGTGTATTGGGCCCCGGCGTATATTTGGTTCAAACCGCGGTAGCCGTCCAAATTGGCGCTAAAAAACACACTCTTTCGCCCTGACTGATCTGCTAATGTCGGTAAAAATTTTGCCTGCACACTGATGCTGTCTTGGCGCGTTTTAAGCGCAGTCAGGCCCAGCCACCCCAGCGGCAATGCCGCAATGCAGAAATAGACGCCAATAAAAAGCCAGCGCAAGATCTTCATACTGCAGCTCTGCCTTCCTTCTTTTGCAGCGCCCCCAAATAGCGGATAAAAACACTGGCCAGGGCGATGACTACAACCAAAACGATATAGGAATACGAGGTCCCCAAACCCACCTTGCCGTCGCGGAAGACCACCTGGTAGAGCAAGGCACTCAATGTCTGAGTCGCCCCGTCGTTGGGACCGGTCACCGCCATCACTAAATCGAATTGTTTGAGCGCGTCGGTAGCGCGCAAGAGCACGGCCAGGCCCAGTAAGGGCGCGCACATCGGCAAGGTGATGCGACGAAAAACCGTCCACCGGCTGGCCCGGTCGATGGCGGCGGCTTCGTAGATATAGGCGGGAATGGCATTGAGGCTGGCTAGAGCAATCAAAAGCATGAAAGGCGTCCACATCCACACATCGATGAGCAGAATTGAAAAAAACTTTAGATCTGGATCGGTGAGCCACTGTGGCTGCCCCAGGTAAAAGAAACCCAGCACCTGGTTAAACACCCCGTAATCGCCGTTGAGCACCAACTTCCAATACAGCCCCATCACCGCCTGCGGCAACATCATGGGCACCAAGAACAGGGTGAGTACGAACGCCTTGGCTTTAAAACGTGGACGCAGCGCCAGCGCTAAGGCAAAACCCAGCACCAATTCACTGGCTACGGCCAACAAGACAAAGAGCGCTGTGGTGCGCAGCGCCTCGGCGTATTTGGCCATGCGGAAGACGATTTTATAGTTGAGAGTGCCGATGAAACGGTACTCCCCGCCGGTCAGCTCGACATTGGTAAAACTGAGTACCATGCTGTAGATCAGCGGAAAGATGTTCATGGCGATGAGCACGAAGAGGGCCGGCCCCACAAAACCGTATTTCATCCAGTCGCGGCGCCGGCCCTCTGCCAATGGGGTCAATCTGCCCTCCTCTTTATTTGAGTAGACCAGCCTGCATCAGGATGAGTTCGTGCTCTTCGGCCAGGGCGTCGAGTGCCTCTTGGGCGCTCTTCTCCCCGTCCAGGGCTTGGCCCAGATAACGCACGGCCACAGCCAGCAATTCGTTGTAAACCGGCACATTCCAGAAATCCTGGAGATAATCTAATGACTCGGCAAAGGTCGCATTGTAGGGCGAGGCCTGGCGAAAGGCCTCAGTGGCCAATAATTGGGTATTGGCCGTAAAAGCGCCCGGATAGGTGATCCACTTCTCCTGCACCTTGATCTGCTGGAACCAGGCGATGAATTGTTTGGCTAATGCCTGCTGCGCAGCTGGAATCTTGGTCGAAATACTAAAACCTTGTCCGCCCAGGCTAATCACCCGGCGCCCGTCGTGCCCCGGTACTTTAAAGAACCCCACCTGTTCCCCCATAGCGGCAACAATGCCCGGGTAGAAGGGAAAGTAGTTGACCATCATAGCGGTAGAACCGTTGCTGAAGACGTCTAGGCTGTGAAAATAATCCGAGCTGGCAGCGCCCGGCGGCCCCAGAGCCACCAATGTTCGCATGAACTCCAACCCGGCCACCGCTCCGGCATTGTTGAGCACCCCTTGCACCTTAAACGTTTGCGGCTCGCCCCAGGCGCCCCCCCAGGACCATAGGAAGGGCTGGAATCCCATGACGATAGAATCGTAGCCCCGACCCGTCAAGAGAGCAACGCCGTAACGTTTTTGTGTCGGCCGCTGAAAGAATTCGGCTAAATCGCGCAATTCCTCCCAGGTGTCTGGGGTGGTCAGGACACGCCCGTATTTTTTCTTAAAAGCCGCTTTTTCTTTTGCATCTTCAAACCAATCGCGGCGATAGACAAAACCGATCGCATCCGTTTCGCAGGGCGCGGCGTAAAAACGCCCGCTGCCGGCCGGGTACTCGCACAAATAGCGTGCCGCCCGCGGATGGATGCTCTTCATATCCACCGTTTCCTCGAGCCAATCGGTCAACTCCAGGTAGAGCCCCTTGGTGGCCCCACGACCGATCCACTGACTGTCCCCCACGACGATATCAAAATCCGTCTGTTTATTGCCAAAGTTCAAAAATACCTGGTCCTGGTACGAGGGCCAGGGGATTTGGCGCACCTTTACGGCAATGCCGGTTTCCTTGGTAAAATCCTGAGATAACTGCTGCAAACCAGCGGCCGGATCCCATTGTGCCCACCAGATAGTAATGGACTTTTCCTGGGCAAAACCGGTCTGCGCCAACAGCACCAGGCATATGGCCACGATATATTTGATCTGCGCTTTCATGTTCTCCTCCCTTGTTGCAATGCCTCTGATATGGAATTTGGCTGTAGTTCTGACAATTTCACCACTCCTTCGGCTCCTCCTGCCCCGTGCCCCCCATCTCCTCGGCAGTCTTTTCCTTGGCGGCGATCCAACTTTCCACCTGGAGCAGTTTCTCTGCAGACACCTCCACCACCGGCTGCTCGGCACGCTGTGCTGCCCATGCCTTCACAGCTGTCAGCAATTGGCTGGCGCGTGCTGGATCGCGGCTGAAAAGCGACTCGTACGCCCCCTGCGCTTCGGCCACCCGATTTAAACCCAGATAAGCTTCTGCCCGGTACTCAACAGCCTCGGTATAAGTGGGGTCTAATTTGAGCGACGTGTCATAGGCCTGCAATGCCTTGTCGTATTGACCCATTTTGCGGTAGGCGTAACCCAGGCTGCTAAATGCTTGGTGCAAACGCGGATTCTTCTGAACCGCTTTTAATTGGTCCGCAATCGCCTTGGCGTATTTCTTGCTGGCCTTATCGAGGTATTTCTTGCGGTCCTTCTCTTTGGTGGCGGCAGCTGCTTTTTCCTCGTGCTCCCAGGCTTTGTCGCGGTGTTTTAAACCATCGTTATAGTGCGCCACAGCCTGCTCTTCCAGACTCGGTCCCGCAGCAGCAGACGAACTCGGTTTGGACTCACCACCTGCCGCACCGGCTTCCTGGTAAAATCCCCCTACAATTAGTAGGAAGGCGATGGCAAACCACATAATTCTCCTCCTCTTTCTTTGTTTTTCGCCCCCAGTCAATTGCGGCGCAGTAAAATAATCAGAATCCCAGATCGCTCCAAATATGCTTCAATAAAGTATTGACAAGCGTCGCCTCTATCTCCATGCTATGGTAATCGTTCACCGCCGACTCCCCCGGGGGCTTTTATGTTTGTTCAAGAACAATTGCATACCGACCGCTTCAACGACGAAAACCTCAGCTTTTTTAAAGCCATTGGGGTCGACTATCTAACCATCAACCCCCTTCCCGAAGACCTCTTTGATTACGCTGAATGGGTCGAGTATTTCAAAACAAAAAAAGCCCAAGCCGAACGCCACGGCCTCAAATTACACAATGCCGCCACCAGCGGCCCAGACGAGATCACCCTGGCCCTGCCCGAACGCGACCGCAAGATCGAGCAGTGGTTTAATATGTTGCGCGCCATGGGCGCAGTGGGCGTGCCAACCTTGGGTTATAATTTCAAACCCATAGGCAATTTTCGCACCACCTCGGCCTATGGCCGCGGCGGCACCCGCTACAGCACTTTTGACTATGAAGAATTTGAGCAAGACGTGCCCTCCCACCCCAATAAACAAATCGACGAAGCGCAGATGTGGGAAAAGATCGAATATTTCCTGCAGCGCATCGTGC
>Ga0114999_10007576_pt1 | contig 12284 bp, 10 predicted proteins | sample ArcticOcean_MG_C_3_FD_89820 | JGI IMG/M metagenome (GOLD analysis project Ga0114999, IMG submission 89820) | Marine microbial communities from western Arctic Ocean - ArcticOcean_MG_CB8_126 | ecosystem: Environmental > Aquatic > Marine > Oceanic | place: Arctic Ocean: Canada Basin | collected...
CATGGACAGATCTATTTCGCCATCGTCCATCAACAATTCGATGGAAATATCCGGGTACATTTCCAAGAATTCCCGAATACGCTGGGTCAGGCATGTGGAGCCAATCGCCACCGTGGTGGTGACCCGAAATTCGCCAGTGGGGGAATCCTTGTCGCTGCTTGCCAAAGCCTAGGCTTGGGCGATTTTTGCAGAGACTTCGGCCGCGGTCCTAAATAACGCTTCGCCTTGTTCGGTCAGCAACACGCCACGGGCATGGCGGCGAAACAGCACCGTGCCCAAGGAGGTTTCCAGAGCGCCAACATGGCGGCTGACGGCTGATTGGCTAAGGCCCAGGCCTTCGGCGGCGCGGGTGAAGCTGCCAGCTTCGGCTACGGCGTGAAAAATCCGATGTTTGTCCCAGTCCAAGTCCATGGATGGACTTGCCTTGGTGGAGGGTCTTTGGCTAGGTGGGGTGTGTCACTCGGCGGCTTGAGCTTCGTCGACCACCGCTTCGGCCAAGAACTGTTGGGCCTCCAGGGCTGCCATGCAGCCGGTACCGGCGGCCGTAACCGCCTGGCGATAGATCTTGTCTTGGACATCACCGGCTGCGAAAACGCCTGGGATGTTCGTGCGGGTCGAATCTGCCACCGTGTTCAAATAGCCTTCGTCGTCCATATTCAGCTGGCCGTTGAAAAGTTCGGTGGCCGGGGTATGGCCAATGGCGATGAACACACCGTGGACAGGGATCTCGGTGATTTCTCCGGCCTTCACGTTTTTGATTTTGGCGCCGGTGACCCCCATGGGATCGCCCGCACCGATGACTTCTTCCAATACTGAATCCCACATCACTTCGATTTTGGAATTTGCCAGCAACCGATCTTGCAGGATTTTTTCCGCGCGCAGTTCACCGCGACGGTGAACCAACGTCACCTTTGAAGCAAAATTCGTCAGGAACATGGCTTCTTCGGCAGCGGTGTTGCCACCGCCAATCACGGCAACCTGTTGGTCTTTATAAAAAAACCCGTCGCAAGTTGCGCAGGCCGAAACCCCAAAGCCTTTGAATTGTTCTTCGGATTCAAGGCCCAGCCAGCGGGCTTGGGCACCGGTGGTGATAATCAGCGCGTTGCCGGAATAGGTATCAGCGGAATCCCCCACCGCTTTGAACGGCCGCTGGGATAAATCGACAGAGGTAATCAGGTCTTCGACCATATCGGTGCCCACGGACCGGGCTTGCCCTTCCATCTGTCCCATCAGCCAGGGGCCTTGGATGACATCGGCAAAGCCTGGGTAATTTTCCACCTCGGTGGTGGTGGTCATTTGCCCGCCTGGCACCATGCCCCGCACCATGCGCGGCTTCAAACCTGCCCGGGATGCATAGATGGCGGCAGTGTACCCGGCGGGGCCTGATCCGATGATGAGGACTTGGGAATGGTGGTGGGCCATGAATTTTCGATCCTAAAAAGCGTACAAAAGCATCTGGGGTGACTATACCCCCAAATTCCTTGATATTTATTTATTGCCCCAAGGCCCCATGTGCAAGGCGCTCACACCGTTCACACGCGATTGTGCTGCACGGCTAAAACCCAAACATGTGGTCCAGGGAAAACGCTGAGGACGCATCGTCCACCGGACCCATGGTCAATCCGTGGAATCCAAACAACCGGCAGGTGACATCGCGGACCAGAACATAGGCCCCGTCGCCAGCACGGAGGCGGGCTTCGCGGTCGAACATTTCTGAGACCCGCCACAGAAACGAGCCGCCACACGGAATGGAAACCTCTGATGTGGTGATCGCTCCGCCCTGGGAGTCCGTCAAGATCAAGGACGTGGCCGACGCTGGGTGCCACGGGGCCGAGGCCCCATAGATCAGGTGGCACAGGGTGTCGCAGGGCTCTGGCCCAATCCGCAAAAACAGCCGAGTGGAAAGCCCCGGCGGTGGCCCGGCATAGGATTGGGGCTCGTCCTTGTAGGTGGCGGCGGTGTTGTAAATGTGTGCGCCAAAACTGGTTTCCGCCACATGGCCGGAGGCGCGTTGGCTGAACCGGGCGATAGCGTGGAGCCAGCCGTCGGTGTCGCCGCCATCGGTGAAATCGTACATCAGCTCCGCGTGGCCGTAATCGTCCAGGTCATCCGTGAGCGTGTCTATGCCGATCACGTCCTGGTTGGCCCGTGGCAGGCGACCCAAGGGTTTGGTGGCGATTTTGTTGCCCACCGGATCGTAAACCACCAATTTCAGGGGCAGTTCGTTCTGGGCCGTGGACATGGGCGTCGGCAGGATCGTTGTGTGAAAATCCGCTTTGGGCAGGATCGGTAACGGCAAAATAAAGCCTTTGCCCAAAGCCGGGCCCAGGTCGGCAATTTTTGGATCGGGAGTCAGATCCGTGCGTTCCACATTGGCGTGGGCGACGCGGCTGCGTAAGCGCCCGGTGCTGAACACTTCGTACCTGGGTCGGACAAAATAGCGCCCGGCGTGAATTTCGACCTGCTGGGGCCACGCCGCTTCGGGCAACAGGGTCGAGGTGTCAATGGCCCGGGTGCCAAAGGCCGGAATGTTTTCCCCATGCCACGCAACTTGGTCGGATCCCATGACGTTCAGGCCAATACTGCCCGCAGGAATCGGGATTGGGTGAGAATTTTGCACCCACAACACCACCCGTTCCCCGGCTTCCGGGGCTGGCAGCCCAGCGTACAAATCCGACGGCCAGGCGTTGGCGTCGTGGGTGGCAGACAACACCGGCGTTTCGTCGGCACCAAAGGTATCCAGGGCGTATTTGAAAACATCATGTCCTTTGGCCCGCAGCGCATGCAGAAACAGGGATCCGGCAAAGGGTTCCAGGTCGAACCGCTCCCGCACCTCGCGACTGTCGATGCAATAAGTGCCACCGGCTGGCGGCAAGGGGTGAAACCATTCGGCCAAAATATCGCCGTCTTCGCTGAACAGCCGCGCCCACAGCTCGGGGTCGTTCGCCCCGTATCCGCCCCAATAATTGGCGGACCGTACCGCCGTGTGGTTTGCTTCGCTGTCGCGCAGAAAGACAAAATTGGTGGCGAAGTTCAGGGGATCCAAATACCGCCGCCGATTACTGAGCCATTCATCGGGGAGCCGCATGGCATCGAAGCTGAGAACCTCGGCGTCCGGGGCCAAATGGCGGATTTGGGACTCCAGGCGGGCAGAATCAAATGCGGCGATGAGCACCACCGAGGCATTAAAATTAGCCAGATCCGAGACAATTTTGGTGGTCTCGCCCAATGTGTCTTGGCCCACGTGGCCGACGTCTTGGACAAATACCCCGGCGCAGGGAAAATCCCCGTGCAGCGCGGCAAACGGTGCGGCGTGGCCCAATGGATCATACACCGCCAAGATGTCGGCGGCTTTTAGCCGCGCCACGAGGTCCGCTGCTTTGTCCACCACGAACGGATGGCCAAGGGCTTTGAACAGACTGGCACCCATGTGGGTGCCGTCGCGATGGAGGAACGTCTCAATCGACAGGGCCATGGGCGATGGGTTCTATATCCGATGGGAAGCAGGCGTTTGAGCCGAGACGACATGCGGTCGCGGGAGATTTCCCGATCTCGCACCGCCACAGTGGTCATCCAGTTCAGTTGGATCGCCCGGCGTTCGCCATCAAAGGGCTCGTGCCCATGAAACGATTTGTCCGACCGAAGAAACGCGAACAGGGTGCCCGCAGCTGGCTCGATCTCGGCGGCGTAGTCGCCGATGTCGTCGGGGCCGCGCAATACCCGCAAGCGACCGCTCAACGTGCTCCATTCCCTGTTCAAGTAGATCAGCACTGTGACGACCTTGGTGACCGAATCGGTGTGGATGCGGCCATCCTTTGGTTGGGCGCGACCGCGCACGGTGAACAGTTTTGGCAAGCCGGACACATCAACGGAGAATTTTTGGGAAATCGCAGATTCGAATTCCGGCCCGTCCAGGGCATCCAGCAAGCGCTGGAAGCCGCCGGTGCAAGACACCTCGGTGGTCGGGAACGATCCAGCTTTTGGCACATCGGGAAAATCCGACGTGGCACCATCAATCATTGCCTGGTCCAAAAATCCAGGAACCACCACGTGCTCATACGGATCGGTGGCCAGGGGCGTGGCTGCGAAGGTGTCCAGGTTCAGTCCGTTCGTCGAGACATTCATAGGGCTACTGCGCCCCCGCGTGGGCGTTCAGGCGTTGATGGACCAAAGCGGCCACCTGGGCAGTGTCGTTCAACGGAGCATAGGTCCATGTTTCCAGTGTGCCTTTGATAGGCCGAGTAATGCCATCGTCCCGAAGGCTTTTGTGAAAATCGCAGAATTTTCGGCTGCCGCCTTCAAGGTCAATTATATAAACCGGTTTTCCGGTGGCCGCAGCCTCCGATGCCATGGAAACAGAATCACAGGTGGCCACCACCGCGTCAGCCAAACCCAAAAATCCGAAATACGGATTGGCGCCAGTGCCATCCCACACCACAGCCGGGGCATCGGCCAAAGCGTCCCTTAATATTGCTTCGTTTTCTGACCCGGTGCGCCGCGAGGGCGTCACGGCCAGCCCAGCGCCGTATTTTTTCGCCATCGCCTTCAGCTTTGCCGCCAATTTCCGGGTCCCGTCCGCTGTCAATTTGTAGACCCCGTTATTGCCACCCATGAGGATGGCCACCAGCGGCCTTGGTAAATGGGCCACCATGGGCGCGAATTCTTTGGCAGCTTTGGCCAAGCGGTCGGCGGTGACCCGGTGCAACGCTCCCCTGGAGGGGACAACGTTGGGGCCGCGCAGACGATCGTGCCGGGGCGGCACCACCAAATTGAAATGCTTGGGTGAAACTGCCGGGTTCTGAATTTGCACGGTGAAGGTGCTACCACTGCTGCGTCGCCGGACGGCAATGGATATTGCGACACTCAAACGTCCAGTGGCAATCAGAAGCCGTGGCCAAGGGGGCAAAATCGGGTCGCTGGATGGCCCCAACGATGCCAGCGGTGAGGGCCACACTAGGGGTGGCAAAAATTTCCACGGGGCCCGGGGGTGAATGCGTTTGACGGTAAAGGGCAGGCCAACAGCCTCGGCCAATCCCATGCATTGGTTTTCCATTCCGGGTCGGCCATCGCTGACCACCCAGCACGCGGGGTCGTGATCCAAATGCACGTCTTGTCTAGGTAACCTCTATTTCTGAGGTAGGAGAGGAGCGCCATAGTGGCTGCTCACTGGGGGCTGTGGCAAGCAACATGGTGTCGCAGGGGCCGTGACGTCTTGCCCCGCCCTTGAAATATTATTACTTTTAGGTGCTAGCCTGGAGAGTCGCCGTTTGGCGAAGGGTTTTGGGGAATTTCATGGCGCGCGTACGTCTGGACAAGATCGACCGGAAAATTCTGGCGATTCTTCAGGATCAGGGCCGCATCACCAACGTCAAACTGGCGCACGATGTGGGCATTTCGCCGCCCCCCTGTTTGCGCCGGGTCAGGGCGCTGGAAGACGCCGGATACATTCGCGGCTACCACGGCGATATTGACCCCGGCATGTTGGGCTATGGGGTGACGGTGTTCGCCCATGTAGGCCTGCAATCCCAAGCCGAGCACGATTTGCAGGCGTTTGAGGCCTTGGTGGCCAAATGGCCCATGGTGCGGGAATGCCAGATGCTGGCCGGGGAAACCGATTTTATTCTGAAAGTCGTCGCCCAGGATTGGGACGCCTACCAAAGCTGGCTGACCAGCGACCTGACCGCCGCGCCGAACGTGGATCAGGTAAAAAGCGCCCTGGCAATTCGATCCTCAAAGGACCTGCCCGGTGTCCCTTTCGAAGGGGAATAGTTTCGACGCCGATCCACCGACCTGTACAGCTACTTAAATTTCAGCGAGATGATTTCGTAGGCCTTGGAGCCACCCGGGGTAACGACTTCCACTGAATCCCCCTTGGATTTACCGATCAACGCCCGCGCTAAGGGCGACCCAATCGAAAGCAGGCCCGATTTGATGTCGGATTCGTCGGTGCCGACGATCTGATAGGTAATGCGCGCATCCGTATCTTCGTCTGCCAGCCTGATTATGGCACCAAATTTAATCTGCTTGCCGCTCAGCTTTGAGACATCGATGACCTCGGCCCGTGCAGTTTTGTCTTCAATCTCCGCCACACGGGATTCGATGAAGGCTTGGCGTTCCTTGGCCGCATGGTATTCAGCATTTTCCGACAAATCCCCATGGCCCCGCGCTTCTTCGATCGCCCGAATAATCCTTGGGCGTTCTTCGGTCTTTAATCGCTTCAATTCCACAAGCAGGTTTTCGTAGCCTGCTTCGGTCATTGGTACTTTTTCCATGGGGTCTCACTCAGCCAGTTTGGTTGCGTGTGGTGATCGACAAGGCTTTCGGGAAAAGAAAAGCCCCGGCGGTCCTGTTTCAGCCGCCGCGACCAGCCACCATAGTTCCTAGTGCGATGCCCTAGAGTAAGACTGGAGCGGGGCGACTTCAAGTGTTCCCGCGCGCATTTTAGCGATCGCCCCCACTGCGGCGCGGGCGCCGGCCACGGTTGTGTAGTAGGGGATGTGGTGAACCAAGGCCGCCCGGCGCAGGGAGAAGCTGTCTGCAATGGCCTGGGCCCCTTCGGTGGTATTCAAAACCAACTGGACGCCGCCGGACTTGATCAACCCAATAATATGGGGGCTGCCCTCCAGCACCTTGTTCACCGACCGGGTCTTGATCCCCTTGGCCGTTAGGAAATCTGCGGTCCCCCGGGTGGCGATAATGGAAAATCCCATGTCGGCCAATTGTTTAACCGATCCCTCGATGGCGGCTTTGTCCCCATCCTTAACGGAAACGAAGGCGACACCTTGGTTGGGAAGCACCGTCCCGCTGGCAAGCTGGGATTTGGCGAAGGCACCCTCAAAGGAGCTGTCCAGGCCCATGACCTCGCCGGTGGAGCGCATTTCCGGGCCTAAGATGATGTCCACGCCGGGAAATCGGTCAAAGGGGAACACAGCCTCCTTGACCGCCACATGCTTTTTACTCAGGTGATCCTTGGGCAGATTGAAACCGGCTAATTTTTCACCGGCTATGATCCGAGCGGCGATCTTGGCGATAGGAATGCCGGTGGCCTTGGCCACAAACGGTACGGTGCGACTGGCCCGGGGGTTCACCTCCAACACGTAAACATCATCGCCTTTGACCGCGAACTGCACATTCATCAGACCCACCACGTCCAGGCCCCGGGCCAAGGCTTCGGTTTGGCGACGCAATTCTCTGACCATGTCTGCAGATATAGTGTGGGGCGGCAGGACGCAGGCGGAATCGCCGCTATGAATTCCGGCTTCTTCGATGTGTTCCATGATCCCGGCAACGAATACGTCCTGGCCGTCGGCCAATGCATCCACATCAAGTTCGATGGCGTCGCGCAAATAGGAATCGATCAGCACCGGGGCGCTGCCGGAGACTTTGACGGCGGTGGTCATATACCGGCGCAGGGCCGCCACATCGTGGACAATTTCCATGGCCCGGCCACCCAGCACGTAGCTTGGCCGGATCACTACCGGATAGCTCACGGAATTCGCGACCTCCTCTGCCTCGGCCAAACTCGTCGCAGTGCCGTTCACCGGCTGGCGCAAGCTCAAGTCGTTCAACAATTCCTGGAATCGTTTGCGATCTTCCGCCAGATCGATTGCGTCCGGGGAGGTACCCAAAATGGGGACCCCCGCGGCCTCTAGTTCCCGGGCCAGGTTCAGGGGCGTTTGGCCACCGAATTGAACAATGGCCCCCAGAAATTCCCCGGCGGATTGTTCCGCCGCCACGGCTTCCAATACATCTTCGGCGGTCAGGGGCTCGAAATACAGGCGGTCCGAGGTGTCGTAGTCGGTGGACACGGTTTCCGGGTTGCAGTTGACCATGATGGTCTCGAACCCAGCCTCGGACAGGGCGTAGGCGGCGTGGACGCAGCAGTAATCGAATTCGATGCCCTGGCCGATGCGGTTGGGGCCGCCGCCCAGGACCATGACTTTGCGCCGGTCCGATGATTGAGCCTCGGATTCCGTCGAGCCATCCGCCCAGCCCGCACTTTCATAGGTCGAATACATATAGGGCGTGCGAGATTCGAATTCGGCGGCGCAAGTGTCCACACGCTTGAACACTGGCCGAACGGCCATTCTATGCCGCGCTGCCCGCACGGATGCTGAGTCGCTGTCCCACAATTGTGCCAAACGACCGTCGGAGAACCCCAGCTGCTTCATCCGGCTCAGGGCCGCGGGATCGTCCGGCATGCCGCCGTCGCGGATCCCTTCTTCAGCCAGGACCAGGTCTTCGATCTGGCGCAGAAACCACGGATCGATCCGGCTCATTCCATGAATGGTCTCAACCGACAGCCCAGCGCGGAACGCTTGGGCCAAGTAAAGGGGCCGCTCCGCCGTGGGCGTGCCTAGGGTGGTGCCCCAATCATCGGGCTCCGGTATTTCGTTCAGGCCGGTCAGGCCGGTTTCCATGGACCGCAGAGCCTTTTGGAACGACTCCGCAAAGGTGCCGCCGATGGACATGACCTCACCGACGGATTTCATGGAGGTAGTCAATTCGTTCGACGTGCCGGGAAATTTTTCGAAGGTAAACCGGGGGATCTTGGTGACCACATAATCAATGGACGGTTCAAACGACGCTGGGGTCACACCGGTAATGTCGTTGGCCAACTCGTCCAAGGTGTAGCCCACGGCCAAGCGCGCCGCGACCTTGGCGATGGGGAACCCGGTGGCCTTTGATGCCAGTGCCGACGACCGGGAAACCCGCGGGTTCATTTCAATGACTACCAAGCGTCCGGTGGCCGGGTCCACCGCGAACTGTACGTTCGATCCGCCGGTTTCCACGCCGATTTCCCGCAGCACGGCGATGGAAGCATCGCGCATGATCTGCATTTCTTTGTCTGTGAGGGTCAGCGCTGGAGCCACGGTGATGGAATCTCCGGTGTGCACCCCCATGGGATCAAAATTTTCGATGGAACAAACGATGATGCAGTTGTCATTGACGTCGCGCACCACCTCCATTTCGAATTCTTTCCAGCCTAGAACCGAACCTTCGATCAGCACTTCGCCGATGGCCGAGGCGTCGATCCCTGCGGTGACCAACTGATCAAAGCTTTCCCGGTCATGGGCGACGCTCGCGCCCGAGCCGCCCAGGGTGAAGCTGGGGCGGATGATGGCGGGCAGGCCGACCTTGCCAAGCATGGCGATGGCGTCGGGCACCGATTTGGCGATGCCTGCAGTGGGGCATTCCAGGCCGATGTTGCCCATGGCCACTCTGAATTCTTCGCGGTCTTCGGCTTTACGGATAGCATCTTGGCTGGCCCCGATCATCTCCACTCCGAATTTTTTCAGGGTGCCATCGTCGGCCAGGGCCATGGCCACGTTCAATGCGGTCTGACCGCCCATGGTTGGCAGCAGGGCGTCCGGGCGTTCTTTCTCGATGATCCGCGCCACGACCTCTGGGGTTACCGGCTCCAGATACGTGGCGTCAGCGAAGTCCGGGTCGGTCATGATCGTCGCCGGGTTGGAATTGACCAGCACCACTCGGTAGCCTTCCGCTTTCAGTGCGCGACAGGCTTGGGTGCCGGAATAATCGAATTCGCACGCCTGGCCGATGACAATGGGCCCCGCGCCGATGATCAGGATCGACTGGATGTCGGTGCGCCTAGGCACTGTTCTGGGCCGTATGCATTAGATCGGTGAAACGTTCGAACAAATAACGGCTATCGTGGGGGCCGGGGGAGGCTTCCGGGTGGTATTGCACTGAAAAAACCGGCTTGCCGTCCACTTCCAGCCCTTCGCAAGTGCCATCGAACAGGCTTTCGTGGGTTGCCGTGACCCCGGCTGGCAACGTTGTGGGATCCACTACAAATCCGTGGTTTTGGCTGGTAATTTCCACCTTGCCGGTGGCCAAGTCCTTTACCGGGTGGTTGGCTCCCCGGTGGCCCTGGTGCATTTTTTTGGTCTTGGCGCCCAGTGCCAACGCCAATAATTGGTGCCCCAAGCAAATGGCGAACAGCGGTATCCCGGCATTCAGTACTCCTTGGATCGCGGGCACCGCATAGACGCCGGTAGCTGCCGGGTCGCCTGGGCCGTTGGACAGAAACACCCCGTCGGGATTGTGGGCCAAAATCTCGACCCCAGTGGAAGTCGCCGGTACTACCGTCACCCGGCAGCCAGCGGAAGCCAAGCTGCGAAGAATGTTGTGCTTGGCCCCATAGTCCACCGCCACCACATGAAATTTGGCATCGCTAAGATCGCCCGTCCCTTGGCCCAATTGCCATATGGTTTGGCTCCAAGAATGGGTTTGTTCCGTGGACACCTCCGCGGCCAGGTCCGTGCCTTCCAACCCGGGCCAATCAGCGGCTATGCGGTTAAGCAATTTTTCGTCGAATTGTCCGTCCGGGTCGTGGGTCAACGCTCCATTGGGCGCTCCACCGATGCGGATGTGGCGGGTCAGCCGACGGGTGTCTATGCCACAAATTCCGGGAATGCCATGATCTGACAACCATCGATCTAAGGGCGCCACCGCGCGGAAATTGGATGGCTCGGTAATGGCCTCACGCAAGACAACACCGCGGGCGGTGGGGGTCGCGGTTTCAACGTCTTCTTGGTTGGTCCCCACATTGCCGATATGGGGAAAGGTGAAGGTGATGATCTGACCGGCATAGGACGGATCGGAAATCGTCTCCTGATAGCCGCTCATGCCGGTGTTGAAGCAGACCTCGCCGACCACAGTTTTGATTGCACCCAGTCCCTGGCCACGAATGATCGTGCCGTCGCCAAGGACCAATGCGGCTGTGTATGAAGCGGGGTCAAGAATCGCCGCTGCCCGGGGGTTCCGAGCAGGTGAACGCGGCAATTGGGCCATGAAAGCACTTTCCGGCACCCCTCCACTGTACCCTGGAGAAAGCCAAACGCCGCGAACCAATCATTGGACGCAGGGGAGAGTGGGGGCCGGGGCGGAACGTAAGCAAATACCGTGCCGTCGTCAACTGCAAATTTATATTATTTTTCAATGGCTTAGATGCTGTTTCGGGGTTTGCGCAGGCCTCAAGATTGGAGTACCATGCGCGCCCTTTCGAAATTTCAGGACCGCCCACGTATGTTGCGATCTCGCCTAAGCGAGGCGTTGAAGGACGCAGTTCTGGCGAAGGACAGGCGATGCTCCTCTACGATTCGCCTCATATTGGCCGCCGTGAAAGACCGAGACATCACGTTGCGGGGTAGCGGTGGCGGTGACGTCATCAGTGACGATGATATTCTGGGTCTGCTTCAAACGATGGTGCGTCAACGCCATGAAAGTATCGAGCTTTTCGAAAAGGGTCAGCGCAAAGATCTGGCTGACCGTGAGCGCGCCGAGATTGATGTGGTACTTCGGTTCATGCCGGAACAGATGGACGATGAGGCGATTGCCTCGGCGACCAAACAGGTTGTTGAGGATCTAGAGGCGACCGGCCTGAAAGACATGGGCCGGGTGATGGGGAAGCTAAAATCCAAATACACGGGGCAAATGGATTTTAGCAAAGCAAGTTCCGTCGCCAAAGAACTGCTTGTTTGAACGCTGGACGCCGTTACGCGGTTGGCCTTTTTTGTAGACCGGAGCTGATTTGCCGTTACCACCGCAATTCTTGGATGACATCAGGGCCCGGGTGCCCTTGTCGGGAATCGTCGCCAAGCGGGTAACGCTGACCCGCCGGGGCCACGAGCATTCCGGCCTGTGTCCGTTCCACGCCGAAAAGACCCCGTCGTTCACCGTGAACGACTCCAAAGGCTTCTATCATTGCTTTGGCTGCCAAGAGCACGGCAGCATTTTTGATTTCGTCATGAAAACCGAAGGTTTAGATTTCATCCAGGCAGTGGAACAATTGGCCCGGGAAGCGAGCCTGGATATGCCGGCCATGGATCGGTCCGTGCGCCAATCGCCGGAACAGAAGAAAGAACGGGATTCCCTGTATGACCTGATGGAGGCGTCGGCGACGTGGTTTCAGAAACAGTTGCGGAAACCTGTGGGCGCTGATGCCGCGAATTACGTGGATGGTCGCGGCCTGGAGCCTGAGACGATTTCCCATTTCCGCATTGGCTTCGCTCCGAACAGTCGCACGGCCTTAAAAAAATCCATGCTGGCAAAGGGCTACACGGACAACGATCTGATCGCATCGGGCATGGTAATCGCGCCGGATGACGGGGCTAAAACCTATGACCGATTCCGCAATCGGATCATGTTCCCCATCAAAGACACCCGGGATCGGGTCATCGCATTCGGTGGCAGGGCGTTGGCCGCGGATGCCAGGGCTAAATATTTGAACTCCCCTGAAACATCGCTGTTTCACAAAG
>Ga0114999_10007577_pt1 | contig 12284 bp, 11 predicted proteins | sample ArcticOcean_MG_C_3_FD_89820 | JGI IMG/M metagenome (GOLD analysis project Ga0114999, IMG submission 89820) | Marine microbial communities from western Arctic Ocean - ArcticOcean_MG_CB8_126 | ecosystem: Environmental > Aquatic > Marine > Oceanic | place: Arctic Ocean: Canada Basin | collected...
GGAAATGTGGACAGCTTCATCGAAATAGCGGGTCTGCTATTTCAGTGAATAATAATAGTTCAGTAAGAATTCTCAAAATCACTTTTACTATTCTGTCAACCGTAGTCTAAATTTTCACAGCCACAACTTGAATCTCATGATTAAGTATTAATCGTCTTTATAAATAAATCAATTTAGTTCGGTCAAACAACTCTACGGGAGATATCACATCATCAATTGATGCATTATTGGCATTAACATTTTTAGCCTACCGGTTGCACTACAGCTGATTATTTTGTATAATTATTGATTACTATAAGCTCTTTTCATTTAAAGAACAAGGAAATTAATGAAAACTGAATCTGAACTTAAATTATTGGCAGAGCAAGTGTTGTCAAAAGTATCCAATTTTGACGCAGAGGTCATTATTTCCTCCAGCGATAGCTCCTTGACCCGCTTTAGCGAGAATGTAATTACTCAAAATGTTACAGGAAACGATAATAGCTTATCGCTCAGGTTGTTAAGAGATGGTCAAATGGGTAAAGCACGTACTGGAAACTTAGACGAAAAAGGCATGTTGAGTTGTATCGATGCAGCCATTGCAAGTTTGAAAGTTTCTGAGCCAAATGACAACATTGAATCGATGCTGCCCCTCCAAGATTATAAAATCAAGCAAAATTACAATCGTGAAACCCACGATATGACTCCAGAAATGCGAGCAGAATCCGTTGTCAAGGCGGTTAATGAATGTAAGAGCAATAATCTGCAAGCCGCTGGAATTCATTCCAATAATGGCAGCATTGTAGCGATGGCTAATACAAAAGGGCTGTGGGCGACCCACTCTTTATCCAATTCATCATTTTCTATTTCAGCGATGTCAGACGATTCATCAGGTTGGGCGGAAGGGTCTGACAGTAACTTTTCTAATATCGGTTACGAGGATATAACATCAAAGGCAATAGATATAGGGTTGAGGGGTAAAAATCCAGCTTCGATTGAGCCAGGTGAATATACTGTTATCTTTGAACCTGCGGCTGTCGCCGATTTTTTACTTTTTCTCGGTTGGCGCGCACTAAATGGACTTTCTTTAGCAGAAGGCAGGAGCTGTTTTTCAAACCGTAATGGTGAACAGGTCGTCGGGAATAATATTACCCTTACTGATGACGCATTCCACGAAATGACACCGGGTATGCCTTTTGACTATGAGGGTTCACCTCGACACAGTGTAGCTTTGATAGAAAATGGTGTATTCCGATCAGCGGTACACGACCGAAGAACCGCTAAATTGGTAGATGCTGAGAACACAGGTCACGCCATGCCACAGCCTGACTCAGGCGGACCAATGCCATTAAACATGATTCTTTCGCCTGGCGACTCATCTCTTGAAGAAATGATTTCTAATACCGACAAGGGCTTATTGGTTACACGACTACACTACACCAATATTCTCAACCCAATGACTATGCTGGTGACAGGGATGACGCGAGACGGTCTGTTTATGATTGAAAATGGTGAGGTTACGAAAGGGCTAAAGAATATGAGATTTACCGAATCCGTACTACAGATCTTAAACAATGTTGAGGCTCTGTCTCAACAGCTTCACAAAACTGAGATTTTTTGGGGTGGTGGTGGAACCATAGCCCCTGCTATAAAAGTAAATGATTTCCACTTTACAAGTAAAACTGAAAACTAAGGACTGGAGATTTATTTATGAAAGCACTATCACAACGAGCAGTTGACACCGCCACGGCACAAGGAGCCTCATATGCTGATTGCCGGATAATATTTACCGAGATTGAAGCCATTACGGTAAAAAACGGCGTAGTTGGGAACCTTAGCCTTGGCGAGAATATTGGATTTGGTGTTAGGGTGATCGTAAACGGAGCATGGGGGTTTGCCAGTAGTCCGGAGCTATCTCCTGACAACATAGACCGGGTTGCAGGTGAGGCGGTAAGAGTTGCCAAGGCATCGGCGATGCTGAAGGCAGATGATGTGCGTATTGCACCTGAACCAACCGTAAACGAAACTTGGCAAACGCCAATCGTCGAAGATCCGTTTTCTGTACCAATGTCCGAAAAGCTGGCTACCCTGATGGAAATCGATAAGATACTTAGGGCAGATTCGCGCATTACTAACGCCCAGAGCACTATGTCATTTAAGCGTGAACATCAGTGGATGGCTACCAGTGAGGGCTCGTATATAAATCAGCTATTGATCCGAAGCGGTGCTGGATATTCGGCTACAGCAGTGGGTGACGGCGAAATTCAAACCCGCAGCTATCCAAATTCATTCCGCGGGCAATACATGACGACTGGATATGAGTTGGTAAGGAGTATGAAGCTTGTCGAAAACGCCGAGCGGGTTCGCGAAGAGGCGATTGCGCTGCTGACCGCACCGACCTGTCCTTCGGGGAAAATTGATACAATTATTGATGGCAGTATGCTCGGACTTCAAATCCATGAATCAGTGGGACACGCTACCGAGTTAGATCGTGTACTCGGAATGGAGGCAAACTACGCCGGGAAGAGCTTTGCTACCACCGAAAAACTTAACAATTTTCAATATGGCTCTGAGCATGTTAATTTGGTTTGCGATTCGACCTTGCCGGGTGGACTCGCTACAATTGGGTGGGATGATGACGCAGTGCGGGCACAACGCTGGCATTTAGTCCAAGACGGCAAATTTGTCGGGTATCAATATAATCGCGAACTGGCTCACACAATCGACTCCAATCGTTCCAGTGGTAACAACCGAGCCGAGGGCTGGAGCAACATCCCGATTGTACGCATCACCAATTTGTCATTGATGCCGGGCTCATGGGAGCTTGAAGATATGATGGCTGATACTGATGGCGGTATATATATGGAAACTAATCGCTGCTGGTCGATAGACCAATGGCGACTGAATTTTGCCTTTGGTGTGGAAGCCGCTTGGGAGATCAAGGGAGGCAAGAAGGGCACAATGTATAAGAATGCTAATTACCAGAGTATCACACCCGAATTCTGGGGTTCTTGCGATGCAATTTGCAATGAAAAATATTGGGTACCTTGGGGAGTGCAAAATTGCGGTAAAGGACAACCGGGGCAAACAGCAGAGATGTCACATGGTGCAGCACCCTCTCGGTTTAGAAAATTGACAGTTGGGGTCGGCAATTAATGTCACACGGTAAAGGATCATATCTGTCTGACAAGGAAACTGTAGATGAGGTTTACGCACTTTTGCAATCAGGCGACATTGACGCAGTTAAGGCGTATTTCAAGGGACTCGGCGAAGATAAGGTCTTGGTTCCCAAATGGATACATGTTCAATGTGATATCAACAACATTTGCCACGATCCAATGGCATCACAAAGATTGGCACAGCCCGGCATAGAATATTGTATATCTAAGGGACACAAAGTTCAAGCAGCGATGATGCTGCACAACGTATCCGCTTTTTTATGCCTGAGTTTGATGTAAACGTTGATCCGGAAGGAGCGAAGATCGCTGTTGATGCAGCTCGAAGGCAATTACCTATACGCCGAGAATTGGGCGATGCTGGTCCATTGATGTGGTCGATGTGGGATCTTGGGTTGGCTGAATTAGTGGTTGGTAACGCTGACGTGGCAATTAAGGTTTTGACTGAAGGGGAAGAACTCGCGATAAAATCTAACGATAGCGACGGAGCAGCATGGTGCAATATTTTTATTGGTAAAGCTAAAGTTTTATATAAGCAAGACCTGAAGGATGAGGGGCTTCAAGATATGACCTATGCTGGTAAAGTTATCCTCAAAGTCGGGGTTGATTGGGAAAAGAAGGCAGTTGGACAAATTTGGAAAGTTGTTGGAATAGGGGCATAGGAATTGTTCCGCGATTTTAAGGTCTATCTATGGCTGACAGGAGATGGATTATTGTTTCAAATTATAGAAAAGTAAAATTATCATAAATACTCAGAATTTAGGAGAATGCAATGTATAGATTCAAATATTTCATTATTATCCTGACAGCATTATTGCTAGAGTCCTGTGGTGGAAATTCGGATAAATCTGCGGTAAAGAAGACTCGCTTTGTAACTATTGGAACCGGCGGTGTAACCGGCGTTTACTATCCAACTGGCGGTGCAATTGCCAAAATCGTCAACAGCAAATCAAAAGAATATGGCATAAAAGCCACTGCCGAAGCCACTGGAGGATCAGTGTTTAACATTAATGCTGTGCTCGCTGGTGATTTGGATATTGCAATTGCCCAATCTGACCGTCAATATCAAGCCTATCATGGCAAAGCTGAGTGGGAAGGAAAACCGCACAATAACCTCCGTTCACTATTTAGCATTCATGCTGAAGCCGTAACACTAATAGCATCTGTTCCGAGTGGAATAGTCACACCTTTGGATATGAAAGGCAAGCGTATTGCCATTGGCAACCCCGGGTCAGGGCATCGCGGAAACGCCATCGATGCGCTGAATGCATATGGCATCAGCTTGGATGACATCATGCCCGAAGACTTGAAACCTTCCGAATGCGCTGGAACATTACAAGACGGCAGAATCGATGCTTATTTCTATACAGTAGGACATCCAAACGGATCAATTAAAGAAGCTGTCGCCGGAACTACACCTGTGCGGTTTGTTTCAATTACGAAAATTGATGACCTGCTGGCAAAATTCCCATATTATGCCCGGGCAGAGATCGACATAAAACATTATGATGGCGTTGTTAACACTTCCAATGCCAAGACCTTCGGTGTAAAGGCAACTATTATTTGCGCTGTGGAAGCTGATGCTGACATAATATATACAATTGTGCGTGAAGTGTTTGAAAACTTTGATAAATTCACGAGTCTTCACCCCGCATTAGAAAACTTAAAGAAACCTCAATTGCTCGAAGGATTGACTGCTCCATTTCACGATGGTGCGAAGAAATATTTTCTTGAGGCAGGGTTGCTGAAAGCGGATGCGGTTCACTAAGATTTAGTAGTACTAAGAAAAATTTTCTTATGTTTAAGCCTCCCCCCTTCTATCTGCAGGGGGGTTGGTTTTTTATATATAGCATTTCTCGAAAGTACTGCGAAGTGTAAATTACTGCCAACCACAGAGGGTCGGTATCGGTCGGCTCTCCGAAGCCTACCGTATTATGCAGTACTTTTGGGAAATACCTTACACTGCATCGATTAGGAAAGAGACCCCCCCATAAATCCCCCCTGCAATAGCAGGGTGGAAAAACGAACATATTGTGCCAAATATAAATTGATGCAAACAGCACGAAAATTTGACTGATTCCCCATGCAAGTATTTACAGAAATATTAAATTCTATATTAACTAACGTGCGAAATTACTTTCAAGCATTGGTCTAAATAGTACTATTGGGGGGACTATTCATCCGTTTTTTTATCCGTATTGTTGCTGACTATATCAGTTATGTCAACAAACTTTAGTGGTGTGGGGATGTTTGAATAATATACTTTATCTTCGAGCATCTCAAAACCAGCGTTGAAAAAAGCATTAAATACTGCTCGGAATGAATTTACGGGTGTAATGCTCGGATAAAGATTATGAGACGATTTGCCGGGTAGATAGAACGTGTTTAATATACCGAGACGTTCGTGCAAAAAGTCATCGCTGGGGTTATCCCATTCACCCATTGCAGCGGGACCGTGATCTGCCTGAATTACGATTATTGCTGGTCGCTTTGAATTAGTCTGGATCTCTTCAATTACGCTCTTTAGCTGTGCCGTGATATATTGAAGTTGACCAAGATAACTCTCGCGTGGAACCCAGATATTTGCCCCAAAAGCAATAACCTCAGGTGAAAGCTCTTCACCATTTGCACCAAATAAATATGGCGGGTGGGGACTACCAATGTAAGAAAGGACAAACTTTGGTCCTTCAATCTTGTGAACATTCCTCAGCTCTTCGAATGTTTTCTTTATCGTATCCCTGTGCCAGTCCATCACAATCAGTTTTCGCTCTATAACTACCAATAAAGTCGTATGAACCAACACCTTTAGATAACCATTATACTGAGAGGTATTTACTTTTATGTCGGCATATTTGTTATTTGACGTGGGGCTCCATCCACTTTTTATCAAAACAAACTTGTAACCCTTTTCCTTTAGAAATTGGCTGACCTTGTTATTCCTGATCATTTCGTATGATATTGACGGATCGAGCGAACTTTCACCCAATTGCTCTGGTATAAATTCCAGATAAGTCATGTTCAACGAGGAAGATATTGAGATTGGTGTATGTGAATAGTTGCTGTGAGAGGTTTCTGCGACATAAAACCCCTTTTCCTTGAGATAATCTATGAAGGGAGTATTGTCAAAACCATAATAGTCTTTTAGCGTAGAATTGCTGGCATATCCGTCGGGTATTATGTAATAGACATCGGGCAGTAATGCAACGTCTACCTGATTGGAAGATGAACTAATTTCGATCTTACTCTGATACAAGTTATCCGCCGAACCATGTGATGAAATGCTGTAGATAATTATGTTTGAAAATGTTAACAGAACTAACACTCCAGATGTAATATTCAGAAAATTGGTAAGCACAGGATTAAATTTAGAACCCATTAATGTAATTAGACCAATTACTCCATATACGCCAAATATAATCGGCAGGAGAAATCTGTGCCTGCCAACTCTTAACTCTCCAATTTCGAGATAACGAACCTCTTCGTAAATTTGACCATAGGCAAAGAAAATTATTATCCCGAAAGTTAATATTATTCCTGCCTTTTGAGCATCCCGCATGACAAACTTTAATAGCCAATAAGCCAGAAAAGTAAAAATCATTATTGCCGTAAATGGCAGTAAAACATCCTGTGCCGTCACCTGCTCAATGTTATGAGAGTATAAAAATAATGCTGAAAAAATTGCATATAAGAATGGGTGATAGACTTTAATTTTTTTCATTAGTCTTATGTTATTTGTTTCTAAAATTATATATTTATTTATTATTGGACAATTCTTAGTTTGCTGATGCTACATAATATAAGAAGGAAACTGAACGATGAAAACAAATTTTGTTAAACCACTCAATTATTATGAAATCCACTATGGCATACTTATGCTGCCATATCAATACGGAAACATTATTACCCTGCTTGCAAGATTGATGAGTCAACACAATATTAGGTTTCCAGCTTTGATCGAACGACCAACCCTATTATATTTGTTATTCTGTAAATAGCAGACTCAAATTGTAATTTCAGTAAACAGATCGTGGCAATTTATCATAATTTGACTTAGAGCGAGAAATAGCCGAAACTAATAACTGCCAATGAAGAGCAGCTCCGATAACGTAAAGTCAAGCACCGAGAACATTGACAGCAGGGTTTTGGATGAGATTTCAGGTCCAAGACAACTTATTGGCTGGCAATATGCATTCTTGTTTGTAATATCATTAAGCTGGTCTATCTTTCAATTATCCCTCGGTAGCGTGTTGATATTAAACTCCACGTTAGTACGCAGTATTCATCTCGCATTCGCAATGTTCATCGTGTTCATTAATTATCCCCTAATACGAAAAAGCACTATTCTTAAACGATTGCCCGGAATGGGGTCACGCAGTCACTTTGGATTTATTGAGCTCATAATTGCGCTTGCTGCTGCGGGATGTGCTCTTTACATCGTCTTCGATTACGCTGCTATCGCTGAAAGAATCGGGCGACCTATATTCCGCGACCGCTTAATGGGCATTGCTCTGTTTCTGTTTCTGCTTGAGTGTGCACGCAGGGTTGTGGGTCCTGCACTCCCAATTTTGGCATCTATTTTCACATTATACGCATTTTTCGGTCCATACATGCCCGCTGTCATTGCCTTCAAGGGCGTGTCGCTAAATCGATTTCTCGGGCAGATCACCATGTCAACCGAAGGGATATTTGGGGTACCTCTCGGTGTTTCAGCAAATATTGTTTTCCTTTTCGTACTGTTCGGAACCATGCTCGAGAAAGCTGGTGGAGGACGCTATTTTATTGACCTATCCACGGCACTGCTCGGTGGCTTTCGTGGCGGTCCTGCCAAAGCTGCAATCCTTTCCAGCGGATTGACTGGAATGGTTTCGGGATCAAGTATTGCCAATGTGGTCACGACGGGAACATTTACCATTCCACTGATGAAATCCGTGGGTTATCCTGCACAAAAGGCTGCTGCCATCGAAGTTGCAGCATCGGTTGGTGGGCAGCTCATGCCACCTATTATGGGTGCGGCGGCGTTTATTATGGCAGAATATGTTAACCTTCCCTATATCGAGATCGTTCGTGCGGCGTTTTTGCCAGCACTTACTGCCTATGCTGCTCTATTTTACATCAGTCATATTGAAGCCTGTAAGCTTGGTTTACGCGGACTCAGAAAAGATGAAAAGCCGGTTTTTCTACCTACTTTCATAAAGGGGCTACACTATTTTATCCCGCTCACAGTACTTATTTATAAGCTTGTAGTACTCAGGCATACGCCGGAGTCATCCGCATTTACTGCAATTGTATCTCTAGCATTTATCATGGTGATTCAACGTCTTGTGGAAGCATATACCAATAAAAAATCACTTCTCGCTGGTTTTTTTCAAGGATTTAAGGAACTACTTAACAGTCTGTCAGCAGGTGCGCGAAACATGGTAACAGTTGCTATTGCAACTGCCTCAGCAGGAATCATTGTAGGCGTAGTGACAATGGGACTCGGCGGAATGATAACAGAACTCGTGGAGATACTTAGTGGTGGAAATATTTTCTTAATGCTGATTATCACCGCTTTTGCATCCCTTATTTTAGGTATGGGACTGCCTACCACCGCAAATTATATTGTAATGGCATCATTAACTGCACCAATAATAGTTATTGTTGGTGCTGATTCCGGGTTCGTGGTTCCATTGATTGCAGCTCATCTGTTTGTATTTTATTTTGGTATCCTGGCAGATGATACACCCCCGGTCGGGCTGGCTGCATATGCAGCAGCAGCGATTGCTAAGTCAGACCCAATAATGACGGGAGTGCAGGGCTTTATCTATGATATTAGAACGGCGATATTACCATTTATGTTTATATTCAATCTTGAGCTTATCATGATTGGTGTCCATAGCTGGTGGCAGGCTGTGATGTTGCTGGCGATGGCAATTTTTGGTGCGCTCGCATTTGCATCTGCTACACAGGGCTGGCTGATAGTCCGAAACCGATGGTATGAGCTAATTGGATTATTGGTGGTAACGTTTATCGCCTTTCAGCCGCAAGCAGTGGCGAGAATTATTGCCACGATTGCTTATCAATTAAATATGCAGGGGTTTGGGAGTTTTATTATTGAAACTAAATATCTAACTTACTTGTTAGCGTTTATACTATGGGGAGTAATATATTATTCTCAGAAATTACGAGTCCGCTCGGAACCGGTTAAAGTTTAACAATTTTTTAACGTAAATTCATTAAATATTAGGATCGACATGAACAGATTTTTCATAATAATTATCAGCGTGCTAATTACAGGATCAGCCTATGCTGAAATTACCAATTGGTGGGGAGTAGTTTCGTTTCGACAGCGAAATGAAACCGCCAAACTATACACAGATTTTACCCAGGCTGGCGATGCTGGTACTCTGAGATACACTGAGGATAATTTTAAGACAAGAGTTGGCTATCAATTTGGCTTTAATGTTGATATTGCTGACAATCTCGCTGCTTCGCTAACTTTTCGTTCTGGTCTTGGCTCTGTGATGTTGCAGGACATTACAAGCTCTTCCGGGCTCACTCCCGGATTACAAGAAGCCTACATCGACTGGGAGACACCGTATGCCCGCCTGCACATGGGCAAGATACCTCAACAGGGAAATGCGATGTGGGATTTGTATGCTGGTGCAAACCAGACTGACTGGCGTTTATATAACCCAGCCGATGGTCTGTTTAATGATCGCATGTCAGCGCTGAATGGTGCAAGGCTGATGGTACCGTTGGAATTTGCGGGTGCTCCGATTACACTTAGAGCAACATTTCACTCTGACAACGTTAGCGGTCGAGAGCGAGATTACGACGATAGTGCATTAGAAGACGAGAAGAATCCTGATTGGTATGTCATGTTACTTGGTTTTAATGCTCAATATGACGGATATGAGTTAGATGCCGACTTTGGAATTCCCAAGCGACTGGGTGAAGAGCGTGCTCAAGGAACCAAGGACTCGATTTATGTTGACGAGGTCATTTGGGGAGCTACCGCATCCAAAACCGTAGAAAAATTAGATTTTGGTGGTATATCTATAAACAATAGCAAATTATCTTTAGGCTATGGATTTAATGACAGGGATAGCGTTTTCACTGCAAATTTTTACACCGTATTGGCTCAGACAGAGATTTTGGGATACAGATTTTCTGCCAAATTTGACAAGGGTGTGCATGAATCCAAAGAGAAAACATATGCGGGCTCAAAAGCACATCGTCAGGCAATGCATTTCTATGTTAACAAGACAATTTGGAATCTTGATTTACAGCCGAGAATAATACTTTTCAAGACTGAAATCGAAAATGAGGGTGTGACGAAGGTGAGGGATGAATTGACGCGGATAGAGCTTACGGCAACAGTGAAGTTCTAGTATGAACAATTTCATAACAAGCCTCATCCTCATTTTGCAAACACATACACACTAACACTACAATTATGAAGTATCATCATTTTACATTTGTAATTGTGCTGCTATGTTTAGGTTGTGCATCAACATTTGAAATTACAGGACTAACTGATTTTAATCCGATATACGATTGGTCTCCCACAAAAAAAAGTATTTATTGTCCCTCATAGTGATCGTACGGAACAGTCATACAATTTTCAAATTGAAGTGAAGCTTGTCCGTATCGCAAATTCGGCGACCAATAAGGCTGGGTTGTCATTTGTTGATTCTCCGGATAAAGCTGAAGCAATTATGTTTTTGAAGTATGAGATTGATACCGTTTCTTTTGTTGCACCGTCAAGAAGTTACACTTATAGAAACGCAACTATTTGGAATAACTACCTTACTAATCAGGTCGGAATTTCATCATATGGCAAGACTATAACTACTCCTTCGTTTGCGAAAAAGGAAATGTATATTACTGTTGAGCTTTGGTTTATTAACAAGCAGGAAATTTTAACTCCAGATGTGAAAGAGAGTAAAATTCGGATGGAGACAACCTACAAATTTTAAGAAACGACACAGCTTAAGTTAATCAACTTATTATACAGAGTGTGTAAAGGCACTGGCATACTGTCAGTGCCTTTACTTGTTTTGGGGCATTGGTGCATTTAATATTAATGCGCTATGACAGAATCCTGCTTTCTTGGTAAAATCCTCATTCAGCGCAATGAATATATGGTGCCATTGCGGTTAATTTACGTGGATAATTGCTAATCATTCGACCTCTTATCAAAGTATAATTTACAGTGCTTTCTATTTAATTATATAAAGATCAACCTGTGGAATTACCGTAAGTTGTAAATGTATAATTTGCTTTTCTATCAATTTAGCTGCAGTTTAATTGCCTTATCACAAATAAGAGGTTATAATGTTGAGTTGACTTGAAATTATCTACATTTGTTTTGGTTAAAGTGCATTATAATAATTATATAAAATATAATTTGCAAAACATTTCGTCTTAAATTTAACTTTACTATAAGTGCAAAAGGAGAAAAATTGGAATTAAAAGAAATAGGTGATTATCTCGTCAAGGAAATTAACCGCAATTTAGAAAATATCAGATGGTCAAAGGATGAGAAGTATGACCAATTCGCTAAAGAAAAGATAAAAATCCTGACCGAACTTCTTGATGTGCTCGATGAGTGTGAAGATGAGCATGTGTTTAAAAAAACAAGTTAAATTTGCCCAGAAAGGTGTTCAGGGTGCAATGTCAGGAATAGATGACCTGTTAAAGGAAATTGGATCAAGTTAATCCCGATTTACCAAATTCACAAATTGGTTTGCAGGCAGTCCTTCATTCCCATTTAATTTTACATTGTTTAGTGCGTCATTTTGATTTCTATTTATGAACAGAAAATTGCGCACTAAACAATCCTCGCTTATGTCAATTAGCGTATCGGGTCATCATGCCAGCCTTGATCAGGATTTAGTTGAGCTAATGCGACTTCTGCGTGGAAAAAATGAAATAGTAGAATCCGCCATTTCAGATAATGACGGTACTATTGTTAAACGCATCGACAACTTGTTTTTAGTGTCATTCCTCAGATCCACGTCATCGGTGAATTCAATTAGTTGATAGAATTCCTCTTTATCTGTTCGGTGAGATCTTTCAACTTTACCATTTAGTCTTGGAGTACCTGGCTTTATATATACGTGATCAATACCTTGATCCATCACA
>Ga0114999_10007579_pt1 | contig 12283 bp, 10 predicted proteins | sample ArcticOcean_MG_C_3_FD_89820 | JGI IMG/M metagenome (GOLD analysis project Ga0114999, IMG submission 89820) | Marine microbial communities from western Arctic Ocean - ArcticOcean_MG_CB8_126 | ecosystem: Environmental > Aquatic > Marine > Oceanic | place: Arctic Ocean: Canada Basin | collected...
CATTCATTTTCCTCGGCGGAGCGGCCTTGACCGGTGCATTCATCGTCGTATTCATTCTCAAAGAGACGCTCCAGAAAGCCCCGAGAAGGCCACGGACCTAAGCCCTGGAGATGCCTGACTTCAGCTCAACCCCTCTTGCACCCTGCTCACTAAGAGTTGAATTCCACTGAAAAAAAGTGGATGTTGGGGCAGGGACATTCGCGCCGCGAGCTAATGTATTCTCGTTCCCAATAGTATGGAACCAGACTTACTTATATACACCAAATTGTTTTAGACTTAATCCCCCCAATAAGTGCAATTGAGATGATTAGCGCTGACTCCTGATACCTTGGGATGGTTCCTGACATGCCCTAACGGCATCGCCCATTATTTGTAAACAGCAGGAAGTCGGTTCAGTCCCGTCCGGTACATACATAGCTAAAACGAACAACCAGCCCGCGCCGGGGTCAGGAGAGCATTCATCTTTTCCATCACCACGCGGCAAATGTCCTGTTCAATAACCCCAGAGGTATCTACGAACTGTAGGCGCCTTGCCGACTGCGTGCATACGAAAGAAGCCCTTGGCCCGTTGGCCAAGGGCTTCTTTCGTATGTTTGTTCAACCCTACAGAATCCGACTTCCTGGGATAACCGCAAGTAGCCAAGTGGCAGAGATTCGCCCTACATATGAACCCAGTCCTCGGGTCGGATGTGACCTGACGATTCCTTCGTTTCCGTAGAGGCAATCACCTTGATCCCCAGTCGGTACATCGCATGCAGTGGGTCTGCCTCTTGAATACGGATTGCCTCTCCCCGATCCTCCGCCATCCACACTGCAATCCCGCTGGGGCCGTACGTGAGGTTCAGCGTAATCTCCCGACCGTGCTGACTTAATACCACCAGCAAGCGCTCGAGGTCTATCGCGCCCGTCCAGCAACGACCCTCACATCGCTTGCATTTGGTCGCCTTGTCGTCGTCGTTAGGAGCATCCGGATCCTGAATCGATCCTCGTGCTTGGCAACTGGGGCACCAGTCTCTCATACTCAGCGATTGCTCGCCTAAATAATTCGCCAGTTCAGGCAATTCTGCTCGGTCAAAATCAGGATGGTCCATGCGGTCTCCTTAGGCTATCCGATTCCGGGGAATATGTTGACGTAATTACTCCTCAGTGGCAAGTACGGCTCTCCATTTTGAAGCCCAGGCGAAATTTGAATCGGCCTTAACTCACGGACGGTCTTCACAGATTGTTTTCGATAACTGCTCATCCAATGCTCCACACCGTCTGAAGCATAGTCTGGTAGGACTATGACGAGCTCTCCAACAAGGAACGTTTAGGCAAAGAGAAAGGACCTGATTGTTGGAGGGGATATGCAACCGCCATCAACAATCAGGTCCTCCGGGGGGGGAAAGTAAGAGGATACCTCCAACTCTCGGCGCAAACCTAACACCACTAAGGAAATTCGTCAAGAATGACCCCGAACAACCAGTAAACACAGGTGATTTTATCAGCATCTTTTATTCAAAACGCATCTCCCGCTTCGTACGGCACTAGTAACAATGCCGTCCATAAGCTCCTCAGTTGTCTGTAGATGAGCAGATTGTCGGCGGCCGTCATTCCAGCTTCCGTATGGAAGGCTGGAACAGTAACACGAAGAGGGTGTAAGCAACCACAACGCTCGCACTGACGCCCATGGCCAAGGGAGCACCATAGAATTGGGCGCCGAGGGTAATGGGCATGAGAAAGAGGGGCTGGAGGCCTCTCTCCATCTGAAGAACTGCCAGGACCCGTCCCCGCATATGGTCTTCGGCATGCGTCTGGATCAGAGTATTATTGACTGTCATTCGCCCGGACTCGCCCACCCCCACCAGAGTTAGAAACGCCAGGGACAGATAGAAATCGCGGCTCAGCGTGAACAGAATGATCCCTATTCCAAAGATGAGGGAGATAACCAGCATAAGAAGCCCTTTGCGCTTGATATCGCCTAGAGAGGCCATAGTCAAGGAGCCGGCCAGGGCGCCCAGGCCGATGACGCTTACCAAAAGCCCGAACCCCTGTGGCCCGACGTCCAGGACGTCTTTTGCGAAGATGGGCAACATAAAGTTGATGGGAAAGCCAAAGCTCGATACGACAAAGGTTATTAGCAGCAGGTGCAGAATGACCGGTCGCTCCTTAATATAGAGCAGGCCCTGTACCATGTCCCCGACCACCGATCGGCGGGGCCCTTGGGCCGCGAGCTTGATGGCGGGCAGGAATACGGTCAACCCAAAGGAAAGGGCCGCCATGCCTCCCGTGAGCCAGAAGACGGCCTCTATCCCCACCCACCCAATCAGCACCCCCGCAATGCTAGGCCCGCCTATACGGGCAATGTTCATCTGGACGGCGTTGAGGGAGATGGCGTTCAATAGGAAGCGCCGCTCCACCAACTCGGGGACCATGGCCTGGCGGGCGGGACCTTGGAAGGCGTTAACGATCCCTTGGAACACACTGGCCACCACCAAGTGCCACGGCTGGATGTTCCCAGTACTAATGATGGCTGCTAAGCCGAAGCCCATGATGGTCATCAAGGCCGCGCCGAACAGCATTAATGAGCGCTTGGCAATCCGGTCCGCCAGGGCTCCTCCATAGAGGGAGAAGAGGAGCAGGGGGATGGCGAATGTGAGGTTCACCAAGCCTACGGCAATGGGGCTCCCGGTCAGCTCGTATATGTACCAGGTACGGGCCATGAGCTGCATCTGAGTGGCCCCCATGGTGAAGAAGGAGGAGGCCCACAGGACGCGGTATGATCCGTAACGCAGGAGGGAGTCCAGGGGCCGGAGGAGTATAGCCCATCGCCCCAGGAATTGGAGGGATTTCGGGCTTTCCCAAGCGGTGGAAACCGACTCAGCAGTGGGGGGGGTCTCCCTCGGCTTTCGCTCCACAGTAGACCTTCCTTACCTGTTCACCTGGCAATGTGAACAGGTAATGTCTTAGCCGGGATTCCCCATTTCAGCTTGGCATGGCCCAGTCCAATAGGACGAACGGAGAATACTCCCGCCCAGGGAGCCAGTCAACCATCGTTACCCCGCTCTTCGAGAGCGATTTCGCCCTCCCCAAGCTTGTGTTGGCACCATTCATCGGTATGCAGAACCACGGAGAGCCATGGGAAACATGCGACGCGAAGTTTCGGCCTGCTGATTGAGAAACATGTTGAAAAATGCCTGAGCGTCCTCCTCGATACGGTCGCTCCAGCAATAGTAGCGCAGGTCGCAATTGGCACGCTGACAGACCACCTGATCAGAGGTCCAGCCGTCCACTACAAACTCTCGTAGCGTTAATTGATGGTTTACTACCGACCAAGGATCAGACTTACCAATCCCAACACAGCGGAGGCCAGAATTACAAAGGTCACTGACTTTCTATAATGATCAGAGTCCATGTGCCGCAGAACGAGTGTCGAGAATGCCACAGCCAAGGCCACTACCGGCAACATTGTCGCATCCAGAAGCAGGGACTCAACAGTCACGACACCACCGATTAAAAACGCGGTAATCGTTACCGTTTCCAATACAACAAGGAAAGCAGCAAGCACGGCGCGCATAGTCGCCATTTCCCAGCGCTGGTTCACGAGGAACAGTGCTACTGGAGAAGCAGAAATGCCAGCCAGAGGAAATAGGATCCCACTTGTTGCCCCGGCTACCAGCATTGCCGGGATCTCTCGCCGGATGTTGAACTTCAGACCAGACAGCAGCACCACACCTGATCCTATGACGGCCAAAGAGATGGCGAGCCGAAGGGTGTTCGCATCCAACTTCGTCTGTAGCAACACTGCAAACGGCGCTATCGTGGCGGCAGAGACGGCAAGAATCGCGGCACTTTTCCACGGGACGTTTCGCCAGGTTTGTCGCAGGATAATGAGGTTTTGCAGCAAGACCAGAGGTGCAATGAACGCGACAACATCCCCTGGATCCATGACCATCAACAGTAGAGGAGCACTGATTAGTGCAAACCCAACTCCAAAAGTGGCCTTCACGGTACCTGCAAGAAGGACGATGCCAATAATTGCAATAAAGGATGCAAATTCGTATTCAAGGAACATTGGCTAATATTGTACACTCAAAATGGACATAGCCAATGGCCTTGGCGGCCTACAGTTGATCCCTTCGACTTAAGGGGGGCTTCGCGCGCGACGCGGGGATGAGGCTCTCCCTGGGACTCCTGAATGCCTGGCCCCACTTCGTGATGGCCTCCATTAATCAATTCCCGCCACATGCCGTCTGACCGGTCCTGGAAATGTCTGGTGCATGGACAGGCTCCTTGTGGGGGGCCGCTATCGGAGATCGCCCTTACGAGAGCGACACGGTGCCGGGGGCAAACACCTCCTCCACGGAGAACCTGGAGGAGATGATCTTCTCGTCGACGCACGCCTGAATGGTCGCATCGATGGTGGCCTTGTTTGCGGCCAATCCATAGGGCAGCGGGTCCCCGCCAAGGTCCTTCCCGTTCCGCACGATGGCCTGGTCCGCGTCGGAGAGGTCCGTGCCCGTGTGCAGCTTGGCGGTATACGAACCCTTGGCGGCATTGAACATGTTGAACAGCTCCTCCGCGAGCCAGGGGTTCGCCGCCAGGAGCTCATCCCTGATCACCACGGTGTGATCGATGGGGTAGACGCCTTTGTCTTTGTAGTACTGGACTGCAACGTTCCGCGCATCGGGGATGAGCGGCTTCACGTCCTCCGAGTCCACCTGACCAATGCCGATACCGGCGGCAAGCTCGCCCCCCGCCAGCATCTTCCGCAGGTCTGAGCCACCCTCCGGGGCGGGCACCACGTTTGACGGGTACTGGTATTCCACCGCCGCGTGCTCATCGCCGGCCAGGACCCAGGTGATTTTGTCGATATCTACGCCATACTCCTGCCGAAGGATGTGCCGCATATAGACGCCTTGGACATTCGTCCAGCGGGCCAGACCCACCTTTTTCCCCTCCAGGTCCTTTGGGGAGGAGACGCCGGCCTTGGTGTTGTAGATGATGGTGCCGTGGTAAAATCCGCGCACGGGGAACACCGGGATGGCGGTGATGTGCTTCCTGGCGGCCCTGGCCCACAAGTACGTCACAATCGACATCTCCACAACGTCGAACTCCCCGTCTCGGATCATACGACGGATAGCGGCTGTGCCAGGTATGACCTCCACCCACTCCAACGCTACTCTGTCGTTGTTCAAACTTCCATCAATGATGTCCTTTGTATGACCGTGGTTCCCGATTGCAGCCTGAAACGTCAGTGCCATAATGCGTCCTCCTTCAGAAACGCCAGCGAGGTGGCGTATTGCCTCAACCAGCTTAGGTTCAGCAAGCGATTCAGTCGACTCTATCGGCTCTGCCAATGGGCCGTTCGTCCATAGCGCCATTATACAATCCGCTTTCAACCTTAATCGCGTCACTCTACAAATGTTCAGACAAGGCCGCCGTGAGCGAGGCATCTATTACCACCCCCCATCATGGGCTGCCGCTCTATTACTACTGGATTTTGTCTATTCCAAGGTACGTCCAGGCTGAGCTAGACTTTCATAAAATTATCTCGCATCTGTGAAAGGCTATTGTGCCCCCGGATGCCCCTTCGTTGACCCTAGGGGCTACAATGGCGGCATGTGTTCCAATGTCGTATCAACAGGAGTTAACCATGACTGAACAGTTGGATTCCTGGATTGAATCCGAATTATCAGATGATTCTTCATTGGCCGCAGATCAAGCAGAGAATGAACAATCATCCGAGTTTGGCTCGACTCCATCGCTAGTGCAAGTTGAGGAAGCCATTGCCAAACTGGACCAACAACTCCGATTAGGCCTTCTAGGAAGGCGACAAAAAGCGTACAACGCGATTGAGAGGAACGGTAGGTTAGCTCGCTTGGTCAAAGAGCTGAGAGGGTATAATTGCCAACTCTGTGGCGACGTAATCCGGAAAACGGATGGCAGGTTTTATGCCGAGGTACACCACTTAGACCCCCTCTTTCAAGAGGGCCTCGATTTCTCTCGAAACCTCGTTGTGGTCTGCCCGAATTGCCACAAGCGATTCCATCACAGCGGAGCGGTGAAATCGAAACATGACAATAACCACTTCATCGTTACTATCGAAAAACAATCCTATGATGTGCCCTTGGAACGGAAATATGGAAGCTGGACCGCAACCATTTCACAACAGAATTCAGAAGTGGATTTTGATATGTTGGAGAATCATCTCCCGTCTCTTCCACCTGCCGTACCTGAGCGAAGACTCGCTGTTACTAGTGAGACGTTTATAGCGTGGGATTCGATGCTACCTTGGGATATTAAAGGAGGGGCATTTCTTAGAGGTGACGATGGTTACTTTACCCTGTGGACACCATGGAATAATCCCTCGATTGGTTGGGTGTGGCGAGGCTGGCTCAACCTTCAGAAGGAGAGTGTTCAATTTCTCGCCGCTTGGCTAACACAACCCGAGGGGCAAGGTGCGCTAACGGTTCCCCCTGCGATAGCAAAGAACATTGAAGTGACTTTCGCCATCCTCTGGTTTCGGCACCCTGATCCGGCCGTTGAAATGCGAATCGGCTTCCACAAATTCAAAGACGGAACCGAATTATCGTTCCAAGGAGGTGGGCTCAGACGAGGAGGCGTTGTCATAGCCCATGAAGAGGGCAAACAGCTGGCTGAATGGTTGACGGCTGAACCAGGCAAATAGATGGGGCATATGCATCAGTCGCTTATTGAAGTGAATTGTTCCCGGCCTGTGAGTCCCGCCACATGCCGTCTGATGCCCCAATCTCAGCAGCCTCTACCATCATCCCCGATGGTTTTGCCCTTTCGGTACTATGAGGTGGGGTCTACTTATATATACATGGGGCCAATCAGACCTACCCCCTAATTGTGACAGCCACACCGACAACCGATGACGCACTGCAGCACACGATGGTAGACCGAAGGTGTTCAAAAAAAATTCAGATGGATGTTGGAGGACGGCTGAGGACGCCATACTTGGGACTTAAAATGCGCTTCCCGCAAGGGAGTGTGGGTTCGACACTCTCCCTCGGCACCACATATAAACCATAGCTAAGGTCATGCGAGAGCTTGGCCTTTTCTTTTTGGGTGCAGACAGGAAATGGTCACGGTTTGGTCACGTGAACAACATTACTATCTGTGGGGGGTGCTTCTTATTACTATGATAGAAGCGGGGTCATGAGTCGGTCTCGAAAATTTCTTGATTGCCCGAATTTGTTCAACAACTAGTCCCAAGCGTATTTCCCGGTGTTCGGAAAAACAACCTGATGTCTTCCATCTGTTTGAGTCTTTTCCAATATTGTTGTGAGAGTGCGTTCAAACGATTCACGACCCCAAAACTCCAGGGCTGCGAGGGAAAAAACCTCAAAGGGCAATTGTATTTTCGCTCTGCCATTACTGACTTCCATTGCAGGGATAAATAGGTTTTCATCATCCCATGGTATGGACTCGGGTGGTTCGAGAAGAACGACTTCCCATCCCCTACGCTCCATCCATCGTGCCACCCCGCTTAAATTTAGCAAACTCATTACAACAACTTCGCCGGTGAAAATCGAAAACCGAATTTCTGGGTCTATAGGGAAGTTTAAATAAGGGGTGAACAGAGGGGAGAAGTGAGAAATTAGGAACCAATTCCATTGCATGGGCACCAAGATGTCGGATGGCCCCTTTGCTACTGAATACAATCGGTCCATTGTCCGGTTTTGAATTTCCGACTGTTCCTTGTCAGTCAGTTCAGATGTCATACTCGGTATCCAATAAACAGCTACCGCTAAGTAGTCCTCAAATAGTCTAGTAGAAGCGTGTTTCACCTTGGCCTCTTTAATAGCTCTCTCCACGCTAAAAATGTGTGAGACAAATTCCTGATTCGAGACTAATTTTTCAATCTCGACGTCCCCAACTTTTACTATTCCAGTATCTATGGCCGTTTGCGCTTTAATACGGGTGGTTTGTTGCCGTATCGTTCTACGTGTCTCACTGATTCCAGATTTGACCTCAATGAGTTCGATATTCCCTGTTGCAGGGTCATAAGCTGTTATATCACCAATTCGAAGGCAGTTTGTAATGGCATTTAGAATAACCTGACGACCTTCGGCTAGTGCCACCTCAGAAAGGCGCTCTACTTCAGCAAATAAACCTGGTCCAACTTGAGGAATCCCTACAACATCGTGCTCCGATAGCAAGCGGAGTGTAGCTCGGTCATAGTTCAAGAATCTCCAGGCGGCTGCATCACCAATACCTCTAAGGCGCGACTCCACAAAGCCTGTAGCCATCTCATAGGTTTGCAACTGCTCAAATCTGCTTTGTGCAGTTGCGATTCGTTCCTTTGGGGCCCCGTTCATTGACAGTGATTTGAGAGCCTTTCCTATCATGTTTTTGTTTCGTTGATAAGACTTTCTTTCTTGCCCCACGTCGATGATGTATTTCAGAAGCTTAACTTGGCACAAGATAAAGTCCTGAGAATTTCCCCTCGTTAGGTAGGTTTCTTTTGTCATCTGTCTAATGATAGGCAGCCACTCTTTGACATACCCAGAGTTTGTAGCCTGAGCTATTTCATGGATGACGTCTTTTCGTTTTTTGGGTCTCGGAGAATTATTCATTGTTCATTAAGGACATCCTGAGAATGTTCCTGTAGTCTGTTGGGCTGCAAATTCTGCCATCCAACACCAAACCTCGTCATGGACCAAATCGATTAAGGGAAAGACAAAAATACCGAGAATAAAAGCCCCGACAATCAGTGTGAGGAGCCATCGCCATAATCGCGGGGTGGGTAGTGTTCCCCCAGGGTTAATGGGAGGCAACGAGGGAGGAAGTGGGGGAGAGAAACTGGGGTTGAATATGAAGTAATAATTGCCTGGTTGGCCCGTCATCCACCCTCATCGTCGTCCGGCTCGACCAATTACTTCCTTCCGTTAACGAGTCAACAAACGACGCTGAAGCAGTTTATATGATGGGGGCCGTTCTCGTTATCCTTGGCGCACTTGCATTCAGCGCGCTTTTTGGAGCAAAGGCGATCCCTATCCTGGCGTTTTACTCGTTGGCTTTTCTGCCAGTGTATAACTCGTCTAAATGGCCGGTGTTGTCCGTTTCTTCACGGCCAAGTTTGACTATCCTAGGCTATGCCCTTTTATGTTCCCCATGCTTATTAGGGTCGGCCTTATTGATCGTCGCGCTGAACAAAATCTATTAACACTAGTATCTGGGGGGCTCTAAAAGGGAATCCTTGTGGAGGGCCACATTTCTGGACCGCCATAGATTCGAGAATCAGAGGCCCCTTTTAGAGTAGACAGAAGTGCCCTATGCTGCCGGATGCCTCGCCCATTGTGTGCCACCGGCGTCTGTTTCAGCAATCAAATGGGAAACCTCCGTAAACTCAGAGGCACGCCTCGTTCGAGATCATCACTCCAAATGAGGGTCAGGGTCCGACCGGCATCGGAGCACTACCCAATACTGCGCCAGCAATATCTAGTCTGGGTTCTAGTGTCGATTGGTCTAGCTCAGCAACAAATCCCCAATGAGACTCTAACGCATGTTCGTCAAAGGTCGACGATCCCTGCCTTGCCGTCCACGCGCACCATCTGGCCGTCGCGGACCACCTTAGTGGCTGTGCGCGTCGCCACTACCGCGGGTATGCCAAATTCCCTGGCCGTAATTGCAGGATGGGAGAGGATGCTTCCCGTATCGGTCACGAGCGCCCCGATCTTCCCAAAAACTAAACTCCAGGCAGTCGTCGTGGCGGGACAGACGAGGACATCTCCTGGCTGCACGCGATCAAGCTCAGCCTCGGTCAGCACAATGCGCGCCGGTCCAACGTAGGTTCCCGCGGAAGCGCCCTGGCCGTGCAGCTGTCCGTCCAGGTATTCTTCTTGTAACTCCGTGGAGCGACGAGGTGGGTCGAAGGCTAGTTTGCTGGCCTCGATGGCTTCTCGGACATCCTGGGAGAAGGACGGTCGAGAGGGAGGATCGGGGCGGATCCCAAGGGAGAAGGGAGCTTGCATGGCCTGGTGCCGCCGGTGCTCCTGGCTGCGGGCTTCGGCCCGCTGTGCCAAGCCTTTTAGTGGGTGGCCGGACATACACTCCTCCATCTCCCGGCGCCAAAGGAAAAAGACCTGCTCGGCGGTGGTGAGCAGCCCGCGTTGCGCCAGACGCCGTCCTGCCTCTAGTAGAACATAGCGCATGAGGCCATCCGTGGATGCCAAAAGACCCTTTTCATCATCGCGTGCTCCATAAGCGGCCTGGGCGTCGCTCAGCAGTCGGTCAAACTCTTCCTTGGCGTCGTCAGGTAACTTTCGCTTGAGATCTTGGACTGTGGCCTCGCGTTGGCTCCGCACCTTCTCGACTGCCCCTTCTTGGCCTGCCGCCAGCCGCGCCATGGCGTCCCGTAGGAGCTGCATCAGTCGGTGCGGCTGCTCTTCCAGGGTGGGGACCGCGTATTCTAGCTCCAATGCGCGGCATCCGTAGGCCTGGAGATAGGGTTGGAAGAGCTCCCAGACCAGGGGTTGTGACCAGGGGTCTGCAGCGTTCAGCGCTTCCGCCATGCCCGGGGTCCGTCGCCCTTCCGCAGCTAGCTCCTCCATTGCCGTCACCGGATCGCTTGAGGCAGGGGATGCGCCTGCAAGGAGCTCAAGAAAGTCGGTGCCCTGGAGGTCAAGGTGCTCCCGGCAAAAGGACATGCATCGGCCAAGCAAGAACCCCCTGGCATGATTGTTGATGTAGTGGGCAGCGTACCACTCCAATAGGCAGGCGTCCAAAGCGCTAAAGTGCTCCGTCAACTCGCCGTCGGTCAAGATGGTGAGGTCCCGAGTGTGGAAGTCCTGGAGCCGCCGGACTATAGAAGGGCGCACCTCTTTTTGCCAGCGGCGCAGCACCACCCGGTCATGGGAGCCGCGTACCCTCTCTTCGTAGGCCGCTATCCGCTCTGGGGAGGGGGTATCCTGGGCGGAAGGAGATCCACGATAGACGTACCCATCGATTACTTTCAGATTCGCTGGGGGTGTCAGGAGGGCAAATTCCTCCCGAGCGCGCCTCTGGCCGAGCAAACCGTATGTTCCTATGCGCAGCTCAGCTGTCATCGGCGTCACCGGAAGGCGCCAGTGCTCCAGATCCCGCTGCCAGAACCCCGGCGGCACTTCGTCGGAGTTGAGCCAGAGGCGCGGGTTGAGGGACTCGCCCTGCGGAGCCTGATCGGTCATGTTCCACCTCCCTAAGATCCCTATGCCTTCAGGATGTCCCGGTGCCGCAGCGCCCGCTCCAGGGAAGGCTGCATTTTCATCTCTTGGAAATCCGAGTTGGCGAAGTCCACTTAGTATTGAGCATTCCCGGCAGTTTCTTCCTGCATCGCCTGCGTTAGCTTTCGCACCGGGATGTGGTTTGGGATGCTGCTATTTCCGCAATTTAATATTTCCACGGCCACATGGCTGTTTGGCCCAGTAATAAGGGACGAATGGCACTACCACACCTTTGTTTTGCTAAGCATACTCCCAAATCAAGATGGATGGTGATCGCCATCAAGAGGCGTGGAGGTCGGCGCATCCTACAGGGAATCAAGCACGAATACACAGAGGAGGAAGTGATGCTTACACAGGAAGAGAATGAGATACTAGTCAGGACGGGGCCGGGGACCCCGATGGGTGAACTCTTTCGACGATTCTGGTTGCCCGTCATGTTGACGGAGGAGATACCGGAACCGGACTGCACGCCCGCGCGAATACGCATTATGAACGAAGACCTGATCGGCTTTCGGGACACCGAGGGGAAGATAGGGATCATCGACGCCTACTGCGCCCACCGGTTCTCCCCCCTGTTCTTCGGGATGAACGAGGAGTGCGGCCTACGGTGCCTCTACCACGGTTGGAAGTTTGATGTGAACGGCCAGTGCGTGGACGTACCCTTCGTCCCCGAGGGGGAGACGTTCAAAGAAAAGGTACAGCTCAAGTCCTATCCGGCCCTGGACAAGGGTGGCTTCATCTGGATATATATGGGCCCAAAGGAGCTCCAGCCGCCGTTCCCGCCCTTTGACTTCGCGGCTATTCCCCAGAGCCACCGCGAGAACTGGAAGATCGTCTGTGAGTGTAACTGGATGCAGTCCCTGGAGGGCCAGAAGGACCCCAGCCACCTATACTACACCCATGGCTTCCGGGCATTAACTGAAGGTGGCCCTTGGAGCAAAGAAGCAATGGGTATGAGGGCTAATACCCTCACTACGGTAAGGTTGCCTGCAGCAGTCCTTGACACAGAGTACGGCATAGCCTGGGCTACGGTGTGGGACAGTGACGACAGCGAGCAGCAGGTCAACATC
>Ga0114999_10007582_pt1 | contig 12280 bp, 12 predicted proteins | sample ArcticOcean_MG_C_3_FD_89820 | JGI IMG/M metagenome (GOLD analysis project Ga0114999, IMG submission 89820) | Marine microbial communities from western Arctic Ocean - ArcticOcean_MG_CB8_126 | ecosystem: Environmental > Aquatic > Marine > Oceanic | place: Arctic Ocean: Canada Basin | collected...
AGAGGACCGCCAGTCTCAAATTGGGCGGCTAATCGCTGCGGCTGGTTCTGGCTCTTGTGCAAGGCTGGCAGCCGACTTGCACACTAGACCTGACATACTACGAGCACAGGTTTTGACGCGCTAGGAGATCTCATGGGAACAGCAATAACGATGGGCGAGGACAGCCTTATTATCCCGAACGACCCGATTTTGCCGTTCATTGAGGGCGACGGGGTTGGCCCGGATATCTGGGCTGCCGCAGTACGAGTTCTCGACGCAGCTGTCGAGAAGGCATACAACGGAGAGCGCAAGATTGAATGGCTCGAGGTGCTCGCTGGACAGAAGGCGTTCGACGCAACTGGCGAGTGGCTTCCTGACGCAACGGTGCAAGCTTTCCGTGACTATCTAGTGGGTATCAAGGGTCCTCTAACCACGCCAGTTGGCGGTGGAATCCGTTCTTTGAACGTTGCCCTGCGACAGATCCTCGACCTGTTCGTCTGTCTGCGTCCTGTCCGCTGGTACGAAGGGGTTCCCTCCCCCGTCAAGCAGCCAGAGCTCGTGGACATGGTGATCTTTCGTGAGAACACTGAAGATGTGTACGCGGGAAAGGAACTGGAAGAAGGCACCGAAGGCGTCAAGAAACTGCTCGCTTTCCTTTCGGATGAGTACGGATGGGACATCCGTGAAGACTCCGGTATCGGTATTAAGCCAACCTCAGTAACCGGGTCCAAGCGTCTTGTTCGCGCCGCGATCAACTACGCACTTGAGAACGATCGCAAGAGTGTCACTCTGGTCCATAAGGGAAACATCATGAAGTTCACTGAGGGCGCGTTCCGTAACTGGGGCTATGAGGTGGTGAGGGATGAGTTCTCAGATGTCGCTGTGGCGTGGGAAGACTGTGGAGGTGATCCGGGAGACAAGCTACTTGTCCAAGACGTGATCGCTGATGCCATGCTGCAGCAGATCCTGACTCGTCCAGCTAGCTACGACGTCCTCGCCACGATGAACCTCAATGGTGACTATCTCTCCGACGCGCTGGCTGCTCAGGTTGGTGGTATTGGTATCGCTCCCGGCGGCAACATCAACTACGAGACCGGTGTCTCAGTGTTCGAGGCCACTCACGGAACTGCTCCCAAGTACACCGGCATGGACAAGGTGAACCCTGGATCTGTGATCCTCTCGGGTGAAATGATGTTCCGCTACATGGGATGGGATGAAGCCGCCGACCTGATTGTCGAGGGACTGGAAGCCGCCATTGCTGAGCAGATCGTCACCTATGACTTCGCTCGCCTCATGGACAACCCAACTGAGGTCAAGTGCTCAGAGTTCGCAACGGCCATGATTGACCGCATGTAGATGGAGCACGAACCTGCTCCCTCCAAACGAAAAGTTGGCCTGTCGATCCTCGCTGTTCTGGTGCTGATCACGCTCAGCGTGGTAGCGGGTCCCACGGTGTGGTCGAACGACGGTGCCGTGTCAGTGAGCGATCCGCTGGAGGCGTCTCTGCAAGGTTGGACGTTTGGGGACACAGATACAGTTGTGCTGGCTGTGATGCGGCACAAGGACGTAATCCGGGCGTTGGGAGGTCAACGTTTCGAGATCACCGAAGCGCTCGCCGAGGAAGGCGTGTATGAAGGTCTTGTGCCCGGCCGGACCAGCGACGGTTGTTACCGGGGAGCGTGGTTTGTTCAGTACACGGAGCGAACGGTGGAGCGGACTTCCAAGCTCATTAGCGTTTGGAAACGTGACGTGGTGAGCAAGCATATGGGGTTTATCTTCTTCAGACTCGACGGCCCAGAACTCGCCTACTGCGGTTAGAGGCGATCTGGGTTAGCGCCAGATAATGATGTAGATCAGGACAGGTACGTCTGGGCCGCCAGTGAATCCCGGTGCGTCTCGGAAGTCCCTGATTTCGGTCCAGATGGTGGTGCCGTCAGGCCCGAGAAATTCGCCGGCGTACCGAGCGATCGCCGGGTCGTCGGCTCGGTTGAGGGAACCGGTCAGTCCGTTTCGTCGGAGGCCAGAGGTAACAAGGTCCGCCAACACCGCTATATCGGGTGAGGTGGGGGAGAGGCTGAACGAGATGGCGTCGTATTGGTTGGCTCCAGCAAGCCGGGCCACTGTCTCCTGGTCATGGAGGTCTGACTGCAACTCGACTTCTTCTGCATCTTGTGGGACCCACGGCGCCCCCCTAGCGAGTCTTGAAACAGAAGTGCCGAGCCATGATTCCACCGCCTTCAAATGTCCCGCGGGGAGCTGATCGGCCTCACCCCCGAAGACCTTGGCGACCGCCTCCGCCATGTCTTCGGTGGGTCCGGTGGCGCCGTATTCGTTGGAGGCGGATCCGCGTAACGTCCACACACCCCCTGCTTCACTCCAGCCTGTCTCCTCAGTGGAGTCCCTAACGATTAATGACTTGGTGAGGAGGACTTGGCTCTCGGACCCCGTCAACAGATTGGTGACGTGATAGGGATCCAGCTCTGCGAACTGCTCGACATGGACTATCTCGTGAATGAGGGCGCGACGGAGGGAAAAGGCAGGGCTGAGTTTCCGCGAAAAGGATGTCTCGAACACATAGATGTCGGGCCCCTGAGCGGCGGCGAACGGATTGCCCGAAACCAATGCTGTAGCGTCTACGGCCCTCACGATGTATCTGACCCGGTTCGGGAGCGCATCTGGCAAGTGGCTGAGCGCCGTTTCCATGATGGCAAGTTCCGTTGGGTCAGGGGCAGCTGTTTGCCCAAGCACTGTGAACCCCGCCACACTGCGCTGCCAGACGATGTTGGCTGGCTCGGGTGATCCCAAGAGTTCCATCTGCTGGGTGTCTTGAAGATTGATGGCAGTTGGAGAAAGCTCGCCTGGTTCGGGAACCGCAAGGTCAAGCCCTCCGCAGGCGGCGGTTACAAGGAGGAGGGCGAGGAGGAGGGGCTTCAGCACCGCCATAGAATACCGACGCTTTGGGGGTCTGAGGGGCAGTTCCGACCATTGGGTGAGTAGTAACATTGTGTCTACCAGATTGAAGGGAACGCAATGACGATGAAAGCACCCGTTCGAGTCGCTGTTACCGGCCCAGCCGGTCAGATCGGATACAGCCTCCTCTTCCGGATCGCCTCAGGCGAAATGCTGGGACCAGACCAGCCTGTCATTTTGCAGCTGTTAGAGATTCCGCCCGCCATGAAGGCGCTCGCTGGCGTTGCCATGGAGCTCGATGACTGCGCTTTTCCTCTTCTTTCGGGGATCGTCCAGACCGACGATCCACACGTTGGGTTCGCAGACGCTGACTTCGCTCTGTTGGTGGGGTCAATGCCGCGAAAGCAGGGAATGATGCGTGCGGACCTTCTTGCTGCCAATGGGAAGATTTTCACGGGTCAGGGCAAGGCGCTTTCTGATGCGGCTGCGCCTGATGCTCGGATTCTTGTGGTGGGCAACCCTGCAAACACCAATGCCTTGATCGCTTACAACAACGCCCCCAACATCGACGCACAGCAAATCGCTGCCATGACGCGGCTGGATCACAACCGAGCCATCAGCCAGTTGGCTGCCAAGACCGATTCTGCTGTCTCCGACATCAAGAAGATGACTGTGTGGGGCAACCACTCTGCTTCCCAATACCCCGACATTCATCACTGTGAGGTCAACGGGCAAAACGCGGTTGCCCTCGTCGATGACCATGGCTGGTACACCGATGAGTTCATTCCGATGGTGGCGAAGCGAGGAGCATCGATCATCGAAGCCCGCGGGTCGAGCTCTGCTGCCTCGGCGGCAAACGCAGCGATCGACCATATGCGAAGTTGGACTCTCGGCACTGTTGAAGGGGACTGGGTCTCAGCGGCTGTGGTCTCCGATGGGTCCTACGGGGTGCCCGAAGGCATCATCTCCTCCTTCCCCTGCGTCGCTATTGGCGGTCGGTGGGAGGTTGTCCAAGGCCTCGGGATCAACGAGTTCTCTCAGGAACGCATTGACGCGACGGTCGCAGAGCTAGTGAGCGAGCGAGACACAGTCAGCGAACTCGGCCTGATCTAGACACAGCCTGTCGCGCTTTCTCCCCCGATTTCGGGGGAGGTAGCCGAAGGCCGGAGGGGGCACCCGTCTGCGAACCCTGATCCGATCCGGGATTAACCAGGCCCGTCGGTGTCGGGATCTCGGCCTGGAAGCAGGCGGAAGAGCAGCTTGGCTACTCCGTTCTGGAAGTAGTAGGCAGTCCCGTTGGGGTGAAAGCAGTCTTCGGATCGCCGACGCCTTCGCGCCCGAGGCTGGTGGCAAACGCGCACTTGGTACTGATCTGGATCCTTGTGGGCGTAACTGCAGTGGCAACTAAGCTCCTCAGATGCTCTCAATCACTGCCCTCGCCGACGCCCTTGCTGATGGGGCGGTCACGGCTAGGGCGCTTGTAGAAGAGAGTCTCCGTCTGATCGATGACCCTGCCACCGAAGGCGACCGTGCGTTCCTTTTGGTGGCTGCAGACCGTGCTCTGGCTGAAGCTGATGGCGTCGATGCTGCCAGAGCCGAAGGGAAGTCGGTACCTCGATTCGCGGGAGTTCCGTTCGCAGTTAAAGACCTTTTCGATGTGGCCGGCGAGGTGACAACAGCAGGATCAACGCTGTTGCGAGGTCATGACCCAGCTGCGGCCGACGCTCCTGTGGTAGCTCGGATGAGAGAGGTTGGATTCATCCTGATAGGTCGTACCCATATGACGGAGTTTGCCTACTCGGGGCTGGGTCTTAACTCCCACTATCTGACGCCCCGACCGCCGTGGGAGAGGCGAGTCGGTCGCATTCCGGGTGGTTCGTCCTCCGGCTCAGGTGTCGTGGTGGCTGACGGAATCGTCCCGGCGGCTCTTGGCACTGATACCGGCGGCTCTTGTCGCATTCCGGCGGCGTTTAACGGAGTGGTTGGGTACAAGCCCACGGCCTCAGGAGTCCCGATCGAGGGAGTCTTTCCGTTGGCGATTTCGTTTGATTCGGTTGGTTCTATTACCAACTCAGTTGAGGATTGCGCCATCGTCCATGATGTTCTATCTGGGGGAGCTGGGGAGGTGCCTGTGGCTCGCGAGGTGATCGGACTTCGACTGGGGGCGGTCCAGAACGTGGTTCTAGAAACTCTCGATCCGACGGTTGCTTCGGAATATGCAGCCGCCTTGGATGTCTTGCGAGAAGCAGGTGCCGAGATTGTCGATGTGACACTCCCTGAATTGGACGACCTTTCCAATCACGACGCGGGTACCGCCATTGGAAGGTTCGAAGTTTTCCGTTGGCATCAAGATCTCCTGGAAGACGGAGCCAATGAGTACGACCCGAGAGTGCGGTCCAGAATCGAGGCAGGTAGGACCGTCACCAATGAGGACTATCTGGAAGCGCTGGCGTACAGGAACATGCTGAAAGCTTCGGTCTGGAGCAGGGTGGCCGAGCTCGACGCTGTCGTCCTACCTACTGTCGCAGTGGTACCGCCGGTATTGGCAGGCTTAGAGCACGAAGCGGGTGAAGTCTACCGCGCTGCCAATCGAGCGGTTCTTCGCAACACGGCCATCGGTAATTTTCTCGACGCATGCGCGATCTCAATCCCGATTCCAACCGGTGGAGCGCCAGTAGGCCTAATGCTGATGGGACCTCCTGAAGGTGACGTTCGACTCTTTGAGTCAGCCCTAGCGGTTGAGTCAGCTTTGCGGGCAGGCCGCTAGTCCAGGAACACGTCCATGATCGAACGAGTGGCTTGGGCCGCCCGTGCTGCGCCGGGGAGCTCGGGGTTCCCGTCTCAAAGAAGACTCCACCCCAACAGCGGCCTGTCGAGGTGGAGTCTTAGTTCTTGTTGTAGTCCTAGCTAGATCTAGTACTGGGTGTCGAGGTTCTCTACTAGGTCCGCCCACTGGGTGATGATGTTTTGGTGCATCATGAGCGTGGCGAGGTTGCCAGCCACTTTGATTTTCCCCGTCATGAAAGCCATCTGGGTGTTCAACTCGCCCTTGGCGATGCCAGTTGCTGACTTGTGGTCGGAAGTGATGGTGACATCGGCACTTTCTAGGTCTCCTGTCGCCAAGGAGGCTGCACCCGAGACGATGGAGAGGCCGTAGGAGAAGGGGTCGCTGTTGCCGTCGGCGCCGTCAGAGATGACGAAGCCAGCGCCTAGGTCCTTGCCGGCGATTGCTGACTGAAAGCCGGTATGGGCATCCATGGACTCGTTGGCGGCTGCGAACCACTCGTCAGATAGGAATTTGGCCATGTGAACGGCTCCTTTTACGAAATTGACTAAACGCTCAAAGTTCAGCTTAGCTCATCAGCCCTTTTGGCTGAGGAGGCGTTGGTTCTTGAACTTCGACTTCACGTAATCCTTGTTCATCATCGCGATGAAGTCGATGGAGATCTCCTTGGGGCAGGCAGTCTCGCACTCACCGAAGTTCGTGCAGGAACCAAACCACTTGTCCATTTCTTCAACCATGGCAGCGGTGCGATCCCACCGTTCTGCCTGTCCTTGAGGGAGCAGGTTCAGTTGCGACACCTTGGCTGCTGTGAACAGGTTTCCAGCGCCGTTGGGGCAAGCTGCAACGCAGGCTCCGCACCCGATGCAGGACGCGGCATCCATGGCTATCTCTGCCACAACAGCGGGAATGGGGAAGGTGTTCGCGTCTAGGGCTGAGCCGGTGTTGACGCTGATGTATCCGCCAGCCGCGATGATCTTGTCGAGGGGCGTGCGGTCTGTCACTAGGTCTCGGATGACTGGGAAGGACGTCGCACGCCATGGTTCGATGGTGATGGTGTCGCCGTCAGAGAACTTCCGCATATGGAGTTGGCAGGTGGCTGTTCCCAGCTGCGGGCCGTGTGCGATACCGTCGATCAAGAGGGCGCAGGTTCCACAGATTCCTTCGCGACAGTCCGACTCGAACTCCACAGGGATGCCACCAGCTTTGGTGAGTCCGTCGTTGAGGTGGTCCAACATCTCGAGGAATGACATCTCCTCTGAAATGTCATTCACCGTATGCTCGACGAACGCTCCCCCTGACGAGGGGCTGTCTTGACGCCAGATACGCAGGTGCAGTCGCATTATTCGTAGCTCCTCTGTGTTGGCGTAACGAACTCAAAGTCGAGATCGATGGCGTGACGGATAGGTTCGCCCGCCGGGTTGAACTCCCAAGCCGCTACATGGGTGAAGTTCTCGTCGTCTCTTAACGCCTCGCCACTCTCGGTCTGATACTCCAGCCGGAAGTGTCCGCCGCAGGACTCTTCACGGGTCAAAGCATCGCGACACATGAGGTCCGCGAGCTCGAAGAAGTCTGCCACACGACCAGCCTTTTCAAGTGAAGAGTTGATGGTGTCCGCGGAGCCTGGGACTCGAACGTCAGCATGGAACTCCTTGTTGAGGGCTTCGATCTCATCAATTGCTTGAGTCAACCCTTCTGCGGTTCGTTCAACACCGCACTTGTCCATGAGGATCTTTCCGAGCTGACGATGGAAATAGTCGACAGGCTTGGTCCCAGCCTTTGAAAGCCACATTTTGGCCTCGGCCTCCACCTTGGCTAGGGCCTCGGAGAACACCTCGTCGTCTGTTGAAACTGGAGAATCGCCCAGCTTCTTTGAGAGGAAGTCTCCGATGGTGTAAGGGAGGACGAAGTACCCGTCAGCGAGACCCTGCATGAGCGCAGACGCTCCCAACCGGTTAGCTCCGTGATCGGAGAAGTTGGCTTCGCCAATGGCGTAGCAACCGGGGATCGACGTCATGAGGTTGTAGTCAACCCAGAGCCCGCCCATGGTGTAATGAGGAGCGGGAAAGATCCGCATTGGCGTTTCGTACGGGTTCTCATCCGTGATCCGCTCGTACATCTCGAAGAGGTTTCCGTACCGGGTCTCGACAACGTCCTTGCCAAGCCTCTCAATCGCATCGGCGAAGTCCAGAAAGACCCCGTTCTTGAGGGGGCCTCCGCCCTTCCCAGCATCGACTTGAGCTTTGGCGTTTCGAGACGCCACATCACGAGGGACCAGATTCCCGAACGCTGGGTATTTGCGCTCGAGGAAGTAGTCGCGGTCCTCTTCGGGGATGTCCTTAGCCAGCCGGCTTTCCTTCTCGTCCTTTGGCACCCAAATGCGTCCGTCGTTTCTTAACGACTCACTCATCAACGTGAGCTTCGACTGAAACTCGTCCGAACTCGGAATACAGGTTGGATGGATTTGGGTGTAGCAAGGGTTAGCAAACGCGGCGCCTTGGCGGTGCGCTCTCCAGATCGCCGATGTGTTGGAGTACATCGCGTTGGTGGAGAGGTAGTACACGTTCGAGTACCCACCAGTTGCGAGGACAACGGCATGGGCGGAATGTGAAGTCACTTCCCCTGTTGCCAGATTTCGGGTGATGATGCCAACGGCTTCCCCGTCCTTCATCACGAGCTCCAGCATCTCCTCACGAACTCGCAGGTCAACGGTTCCTGCTCCGACCTGGCGCATGAGCGCGGAGTAGGCCCCCAACAAAAGCTGCTGGCCGGTCTGCCCCCGTGCGTAGAACGTACGGGAGACCTGAGCCCCTCCGAAGGACCGGTTGTCTAAGAGGCCGCCGTAGTCGCGGGCGAAAGGAACACCCTGGGCAGCCGCTTGGTCGATGATGTTCCCGCTGAGCTCAGCAAGTCGGTAGGTATTGGCTTCTCGTCCTCGGTAATCGCCACCCTTGATGGTGTCGTGGAAGAGGCGGTAGTCAGAGTCCCCATCGTTCTGGTAGTTCTTGGAAGCGTTGATGCCTCCCTGAGCAGCGATCGAGTGAGCGCGCCTAGGGGAGTCGTGGAAGGTGAAGGCCTGCACCTCATAGCCAAGCTCAGCAAGCGTCGCCGCAGCCGAGGCGCCCGCAAGGCCGGTTCCCACCACGATCACCTTGAACTTACGCTTGTTGGCCGGGTTGACCAGCTTGACATTGAATTTGTGGTTGTTCCACTTGTCGGCGAGCGGTCCTTCAGGGATCCCGGGGTTGAGTTCGAGAGCCATTTACTTCACCAGTCCTGTCATAACCGAGATAACGAACGAGAGATTCACACCCACCACCAGAATTGTGAAGGTGGCGGCGAACGTTCTTCGAAGTGCGTTGTACTTGGGGCTGTTGATGCCCAAGCTCTGGAACATTGACCAAAGCCCGTGCCAGAGGTGGTAACCCAGCGCCAAGTTGGAGAGGATGTAGAAGATGGCCACCCCAGTGCGCTGGAAGCTCACCACCAGGTTGTGGTAGACCTGGCCGGTAATGAAATCAGGGTTGGCAGGGCCGAGTGTGATGTCCAGCAGATGGAAGATGATGAAGGCCAGCACCAACGGGCCGGTGAATCGCATGGTGCGAGCTGCGTACGTGGCAGCTTGATACTCGGTGGGAGTGTTGGTGCGGTCGCCCCGGGCTTCATGGTTGCGCCGAGTCAGCACCACGGTTGCGTGCAGGTGCAGAACGGTTGCCGCGATGAGGCCTCCTCGGAGAATCCACAGAACGCCGGTTTCAGGGATGAAGGGAACGAGAAGCCCCCGCAACCAGTGTGCGTAAACGTCGAGATCCGGCACACCGTCGATATCAGGCAGGTATAGCTTGATATTGCCAAGCATGTGAAAGAGCACGAATCCAAACAACATGATGCCGGTTACGGCCATCACCCATTTCATGCCAACCGTCGACATGTAGAAGTCGACGATCATTGGGCGCTTGGTTGGCTTTTCGGCCGTGGTGTGGGCCAAGGTGTCCTCCTAGGACTCGATGCAACCCCCATTATTGCAGTTCTAGAGAGGGGATGATTCGCGCTTCCTTGCCCGTTTACGAGGAAGGTGTCGAGGGAACCGATAAGGATGGGGCAACCTGAGAGAACCGCCAGTCTCCAGATAACGGGCGTTTGTGGTTGTAGGTGTAGTGGTTGTCCAATTGCTGGAAATTTCTTTTGGCTACCGCCGAACGAGGTCAGAACGATGGGCTTTCTGGAGTTTTTTGGGGGAGGGGCGGGGCGAAAAGCCTGTGAACGCGCGGTATTCTGCTGTTCCTTGCAGAAAGCCGCGGTCGCGCGATCGACGTTGGAACGTAGGGAAATACGCGGAATCCCTAGAAGAATAAGGGATTCTCAGTTGACACCGCGCGAGGGGCGGGGCATAATCTCATTGTTGTAATTACAGGTATGAGACTTTGGGAGTAGCCCACGATGAGTAACGGGAAGCTATTAGATGCCCTCGAGCTGTCCACGCTGGCTTGGCAGGCTGACGCCAACTGCATGGGTGCAGATGCCGATCTCTTCTTCCCTGAACGAGGTGCCTCCACTCGGCGAGCAAAAGCCATTTGTGGCGAGTGCGCCGCGCAGCCTCAATGCCTCGAGTACGCCATTGTGAACGGCGAGAGGTTTGGTATCTGGGGCGGATTAAGTGAGCGGGAACGCCGGCGTCTTCGCAAAGAGCGTGCCCTCCGGCAGCGCAAGGCTTCCTAGAACAGTCTCGTCACTCCGGCTACCGTACGCAGTAGCAACCCTACAGACGGAAGAGACAAATGACTTACCTCGGGATCGCCCTCATCGTTCTTGGCTTCGCAGCCATCCTGTACGGAGTCTTTGGTGGCCGAAAGAAGATCAGTAGTCGTTCCGACGCTGGCGGCTCTAACGCAGCCGGTCTAGTCGCCGGCTCCGGTCCAACTGTCACCGAGTTTCACGTTGTGGGTGATGAGGCCAGGGTTAGCTTCGATGTGACACTGCCCGAAGGTGGAGCGGGAGAGCTCCTCAAAAGCAACCTCATGGTGGAGGCCCGTAGCTTCATCGCCGAGAAGAAGCTCACGCTCCCGATGGAAGGAGTAACCCGGGTCTCCTCGGTTGTCGACGGCGAGGTCGTAGTCACTCAGGACATCTGGGTTCCAGAGCACCCTTCCGAAGGCTTTGCTGAAGACCATACAGATCCCGTATCAGGTGATCCCATGGGCGATAGGCCCGATATCAAGGTGACAGACAATGAGGCGCCCGCTGTGTCAGATGATCTTTGGCAGTTGGCAGCCAACCTTGATCTTCCTCGAAGCGTGGATGCTGGGCTCAGAGAGGCCGGGATCGATCCTGCCACTGCTGACGCTCCAGAAGTCGTCCGCGGAGTGTTCGTCCACAAGGGATACAACATCGCCGAAAAGGGAGACTCAGTCTATGTTGCGTCCAAGGGCGGCGAGTCCATCTATGTGTATGACATACCTCATAAGGCTGACACTCACCCCGAATTGGATGAGGGTGACATTCGAACGTTCTTGGTAGCCGCTGCTTCGGCTCGGACCGATAAGGCGATACTTGTGACAGCGAAGTACGCCCCGTTTTCCATCTACGCCTTGGAGAAGGCCAACCCGGATATCCGGTTCATCAGCCGGGAGCGAATCCAGGAGTTCATCGCCCAACTCACCATGAGCTAGCCGAGAGGCGCAGCATTGTTTGGTTTCACAACCGCTCAAACGGTGGGGATTATCGCACTGATCCTTGTCCATACAGCTCTGGGATTCATGCTGTGGCGATTCACCAGACGCCTGCTGAATCATGAGCCACCAGCAGATCCGGGCGTAGGGGAGAGTTAGGACACAACGGTGCGTAGCACCTATTTCTTCCCCCTACATTGATCAGGCGCTAAGCTCAGATCATGCTTGGAAACATACGCGGAGTTCAGCTCCTCATCATTTTGGTAGTGGTTCTTCTGTTTTTCGGAGCGAAACGCCTTCCCGGTCTCGCTCGATCCCTCGGGTCGTCCGCGAAAGAGTTCAAAGCTGGACTCGAAGAAGGCGCCGAAGGCATCAAGGAGGCGACCACTGAGATGGTCGAAGGTCGACAAGAGACCGCCGCCGAGATCGTTGAGGATTCCTCAGACTCCTAGGAACTAAATAGGCGGTCCAACCGTTCCCTAAGACATGGAGGTTGGAACATGTCCGACCCCATTACATGGGAAGAAGTTGCCAGAACACATGGCCGCCGCATTTACAACTACGCCTACCGCCTCACAGGGAACCCTGCGGACGCCGCGGATCTCTCTCAAGAAGTGCTTCTCCGGGTTCGAACAGGTCTCGAGCGGTACACGCCTGGCTCGTTCGAAGCCTGGCTATGGCGTATCACTCACAACTGCTTCGTTGATGGGTATCGCAAGCAGAAGCGCCGACCTACAGTCGCGCTGCCGGAGCAATTTGACCGCGTTGCGGCATTATCGTCCCCTGCGCCTGACGTGGTCCTTGCTCACACCACCCTCGGAGAAGAAGTCCAGGACGCGCTCATGGGCCTCTCCGCAGACTTTCGAGAAGCTGTTGTCCTTTGCGACGTTGTCGGCATGTCATACGACGAGATCGCCGTCTCCATCGATGTCCCGGTTGG
>Ga0114999_10007583_pt1 | contig 12280 bp, 8 predicted proteins | sample ArcticOcean_MG_C_3_FD_89820 | JGI IMG/M metagenome (GOLD analysis project Ga0114999, IMG submission 89820) | Marine microbial communities from western Arctic Ocean - ArcticOcean_MG_CB8_126 | ecosystem: Environmental > Aquatic > Marine > Oceanic | place: Arctic Ocean: Canada Basin | collected...
GTCGCTGTAGGCATCGGAACAGACGTTGCCGTAGGATCCGCCGGCACTGGCGTGTAACGAGCCCGGCTTTCCACACAGCCAGACGCCACCAGAAGAACCAACCCGGCGACCAACCCCACTGATCTAATCGTCAGCATCGCTCGCATCGACTCTGTCAGAGATAAAACCGACATCATTCGGCTAATGCTGGTCGATTGTCGAGAGGCAATGAGAGCGTGAATGTTGTGTGGTGTTCACCCGAATCAGCGCTGCCACCATTCGATTGCTTCGATTCAACGAGCAACTCTCCGCCGCATCGCTGTGAAAGCGAATTGGCAATAAATAGCCCAAGCCCTGAACTCTGCTTCTCGGCTCTTGCAGAAAGTTCAGGTGTCCAACCGCGGTCGAACACGTGCAGCAGGTGCGATTCAGCGATTCCAGTGCCGTCATCCCAAACCCGCACAAGATACGAATCGTCAGTACGAGTCAGGCCAATTTCGATGTGACCGACGGCGAACTTAGTAGCGTTATCCACGAGGTTCGTAATTACGTGGTCCAACGCCGAACCATCGCCGTACACAAGTCCAAATTCGGTCGGTTCGCACCACCAGACCAAATCCAGCCCACGTTCCCTGGCAATTGGCGTGTATCGATCAGAAACATTGCGCACAATCGCAGCGGCATCCACCGGCTCAACGGCAGGTTCACCATTGTTGTCTTCAAGATCAACCAGAACTCTCACGTTCTCGATCATCAACCTGAAGTTCGGGGCCTGATTCTCAATCTCGTCGAGCAACTCAACAACCATGTGCTGAGTCACCTCACCCGTCTCGTTCAACAGAGCCCGCGCCTCACGCTGCTTGCCCAGTATTCTGCGCAAAGGCCGTCCCATATCGTGCGCGAACGTATCGAAGTAGTCCTGCGTCACCTGGCTCCACGTACGGTCATCATCAGAATTCTCGATACGTCTGGTAGCCAGCTGAATCGACACAAGCGCCACAAAGGCACCAAGTATGAACACCCCGGCGCCGATATACGCCACGGGCTCTATCCACCACAACGCACCCGGAACTAACGCCTCGCCTATAACGGGCGAAAGCAAAACAAGCACAAAACCTAATGCGGTCAGCGCTAGTCCGAAAATCTTCAGAAATTTTAGAGAACGTTCATTCAATCGATGTATTCCATCAAGCCCACTAATTTAAATAAATATCAATCTATTCGGCCGGAGGCACCAGTCGGTAACCGCGGTTTCGAACATTGATTATCAATTCGGTCGCTCCAAAGTCTCTCGAAACGGCTTTACCGAGCGAAACTTTCAACTCACGAATTCTCACCCGAAGCGAAGCTCTAGAATCTTCGCCGTCGGAGAAACGTTCGAGTCGAGAGAACGGTACAAGCTCGCCTTCCGATCGATACATCGCTGAAGCAAGCTCGGTCAAAATATGCAGCTTCATGCCCTGAATCTCGCGAATCATGTCGTGCCGCCCGTTGTCGATCGCGTAAACCGCCGCGTTATCGGCGTCTAGCTCAAACAACGTTCCGATCTTGATCGTCTCTGGCGCACTGCCGATAAGACGTCTCAAACGAAGAACAACCTCTTCAGGACTGGCCAACTTATCGATGAAATCAACAGAAGTACTGGCACTCAGGCTGGCGGTAACTGCTGTGTCCCGATACGGCCCCTGTGCGTACTGAGTAAACATCAGTACCGGCATCGCACTATCGCGATCTACGATCTTTTTAAGAATCGATAAGCCCTTGAATCGATCGGAATCATACTCACCGAACCGAACATCCAGCAGAACAGCTGCCGGGCGTTCGGTATCCATCATGAAAAGTGCATGGCTCTCGTAATCGTCCCCAGTAATATGCTCGCCTGATGGCGCTACAACAATCGGCTTGAAGCCGTCTGTTTCTAAACGACGCAATACAGAACGCATCAAATCCGACATATGCTCGTCGTCAACAACGAGTATTTTCTGGCCACCGCCGATTCTTTTTGAAGTCAAGATTGTCCCCTGAGGTTGCCTGCCGACATTCAGCAGCCGCAACATAACGGCCCGGCGTGAAGATCAACTGGAATCGACTCTATCATTCACCGATCAATCGCTCACTCTCAAGAATGACGCTCTGTTCGGGCTTTCTGTTCCACTGCCACACATTAGTTACGCCGACACCCGCAATCAAGATTTGTCAGAAAATAGGCTAATCTGATCTCGCAAATCTATTATCGGGATAGACTCGATCTTTAGAGAACGCTATGCTCCGATGACCGCACTTTCCCACCCCAAATATTCCAAGAAATAATTGCCTGTGACCGACCCGTTCGTCCACCTACACAACCACTCTGAGTACTCCCTACTTGATGGGTTTAGCAGGTTGAAAGACATGGTCAACAGGGCGGTGGAACTCGAACAGCCCGCGATAGCGCTTACCGACCACGGAAACCTTCACGGTGCTATCGATATTTATCAGGCAGCCAAAAAGGCCGGCATCAAGCCGATCATCGGTGTCGAAGGCTATGTAGCCGACGGCCCGCGTGACGAACGAAATCCGCAAAAGCGATCGCCATTCCACATGACGGTTCTCGCCCAAAACAAGGTCGGCTATCAGAACCTCCTGAAGCTCGTAACGGCATCTCACATCGAGGGTTTCTACTACAGCCCACGAATGGACCGAGAGATTCTCGAAAAATACTCGGAAGGCCTGATCGTTCTATCCGGTTGCCCGTCAGGCGAACTCGCTCGCTACATTAAAAACGGCGATACGGATGCGATTAGCGAAACGCTCGAGTGGTACGGAAACGTATTCCAGGACCGCTACTACCTGGAAATGATGATGCACGAGCACGTGCCCGATCAGGCAGAGATCAATACCAAGCTCATCGAACTCGCCAACCAAACTGGCCTGCCGATGGTCGTGACAAACGATTCCCACTACGTAAGGCGTGAAGATTCCGAAGCGCAGGACATTCTCACCTGCATCCAGACGAACTCGAATATCAAAGACCCCAAGCGTCTTCACATGGAAGACACGACCTACTACCTGCGCAGTGCCGCCGAAATGCAGGCCGAGTGGTCGCACCTTCCTGAAGCGCTCGCAAACACGGTAAAAATTGCCGAGTCATGCGAACTCGAACTCGAATTCGGTAAAACCTACGTTCCTCGTTACGCAACGCCCCAAAATAAGCCTTCGATGGAGTATTTGAAGGAACTCTGCTACGAAGGACTCAAGAAGCGATTCGACAATAATCCGAGTGAAGAGGTACTCGAACGCCTTGAGTACGAACTCGGAATCATCGAAGAAACCCGGTTTTCAGACTATTTCCTCGTTTGCTGGGACATTTTCAACTTCGTAAACGAACGTGGAATTCTCTCTGCGGTTCGTGGATCCGCCGCGGCCAGCCTCGTTCTCTACTGCCTCGAAGTAACCCAGATCGACCCTGTTGAAGCCGACCTATTCTTCGAACGTTTCCTGAACGTCGAGCGTCGCGAGATGCCTGATATCGACATGGACTTCGCCGACGACCGTCGCGCCGAGGTGATCAAGTACTGTATCGACCACTACGGTCGAGAACACGTCGCCCAGATCGTCACGTTTGGCACGCTCGGAGCCAAGGCCGCCATTCGCGACACCGCCCGTGCCCTCGCACTCCCGCTCGACCTCAGCGACAAGCTCGCCAAGATGGTCCCGCTTACTCTCAACATCAAGTTGAAAGACGCCATCGCAGAATCGGCCGAAATGCGTGCTGAAATCTCTCGCAACAGTGATGCGCGCGATTTAATCGAGATGGCGCAACGCCTCGAAGGGTCGGTTCGCCACTCAAGCACCCACGCAGCTGCAGTCGTTATTTCAGAAAAGCCATTGACCGACTACGTGCCTCTGCAACGAGCTACCAGCGGTGCCGAAGATGCCAGCCCGATGACCCAGTATTCGATGCATCCCGTCGCCGACGTTGGGTTGCTGAAGATGGACTTTCTGGGTCTCGCCAACCTCTCAATCCTCGATCAGTGCGTGAAGCTAATCGCCGAAACCACCGGCGAGCACATGGGTGTCTACGACGTTCCGATCAACGATCCCAAAGTGTTCCAAATTCTCGGTGAAGGCGACACGTTAGGCGTGTTCCAGCTCGAATCGGCCGGGATGCGCAAAAACATCAAACTGCTCAAGCCCACGACTATCAATGACCTCGCGGCGATGATCGCCCTCTATCGACCTGGCCCAATGGAGCACATTGGAACATTCATCGAGGCCAAGCACGGGCGCGCCGAAATTTCGTACCCGCACGACGACCTTCGAGAGCTTCTAGAGCCGACTTACGGCGTTCTCGTCTATCAAGATCAGGTCATGCTGATCGCACAGGCGTTCGGTGGCTACACGCTCGGGGAAGCCGACATTCTTCGCAAGGCGATGGGCAAGAAAATCGCTGCGGTTATGGATGCCGAGCACGAAAAGTTCAACGCCGGCGCGCTGAAAAAGGGCTACACCGAAGATCAGGCGAACACCGTGTTCGATCTCATGGCGCCCTTCGCCGGATACGGCTTCAACAAGGCCCACGCAGTTTCGTACGCCTACATTGCGTACTGGACAGCCTATTTCAAAGCCAACTATTCAACCGAATACATTGCGGCAGTGCTCGACTCGGCGTCTGGCAACCCCGAAAAAGTGGGCGAGGCGATCAGGGAAGCTTCTCGGCTCAAAATCGGTATCAAGCCACCCAGCGTTAACTACTCCCGTTCAGGATTCACTATCGAACGCGAAGCCGATGGCAACGACGCCATCCGCTTCGGGCTAGCAGCAGTCAAAAACGTTGGTGCGGGCGCTGTAGATCCTATTGTTGAAGTCAGAGAAGCTGGCGGGCTGTTCAAAGACATCGAAGACATCTGCCGACGTGTCGATTCAAAGTCCCTCAATCGCCGAACTCTGGAAAGCCTGATTCGAGTTGGCGCATTCGATGAATTCGGTGGCCGAGGAAATCTGCTCGAATCTGTCGATCGCATAATCGGCGCAGTTCAGCGCCAAACCAAGCTGCGAGAATCAGGCCAAACATCGATGTTCGATATGCTCGGAGAATCAGTTCCGGCCCCTATGGTCGAGATCGAAATCAAGACTGCCGATGACACCACTGATCAGGAACGAGTGATCTGGGAACGTGACCTGCTAGGAGTCGAGCTGACTCTGAGTCCGTTCACACGGGATATGCGACGGCAGCCTGAAAATATTATCGTTTTCGCATCCGATATCACCGCTGAAATATCCGGCCAAAAACGTGCGGCTCTGGGTCAGGTAAACGGCATACGAGAATTGACGACGAAACGTGGTGACAAGTTCATATCGCTGAACCTGACACTCCTCGATGGCGACGTCGAGATGGTCGTCTGGCCAAATATCCTCGAACAGAACCCAACGCTCTGGGAGAACGGTAACTTTGTATCGATCACCGGCGAAGTTCGGGAACGATTCGGGCGTGTATCTATCTCCGTCGAAACCGCCACCGAGTACCAGCTCAAAGCTGAAGGTCAGGTTGAAGCCGAGGCCGAAGCAATCAAAAATGAACCTGCGCCAGTTGTACGGGCAGGATTCAATGAAGCAAGCGAGCCGCGGCCGGTGCTGAACGATCCAGCCTCAACATCTCAACCAGATTCTCGAACAAATTCAAACCCGGCGCCTACCGCTCAGTCAGCGTCTAAACCAATCTCTCAATCACCAAACAATTCTCACCAAAAACCGGTTAGCCCGGCGAACGAGGAAACTCCACTGACAACCGAACCTGCCGTTTCAACCGAAATGAGCCACGACGATGATTTTTCTGCTGGTGGCCCCGTTCTAGTACGGGTCAAAGAAACCGGCGATGTAACGGCCGATAGATATCGACTCGAAGACATCATGAGGTTATTCGTAGAATTCTCTGGTTCAGATTCGGCAATTCTTGAGATCGAGACGGGTAATAAGATCGTTCGATTAGACATGCCGTTCAAGGTTCAATCGGGCGCCCCCCTTACGAATCGACTTCACGAACTGCTGGGCAACGGTTCGGTTCGCACGGCAGCGGTGTAGTCAGCCGTCAGACTTTTAATATGGGCCGCTGGCGATAGCATGTCCAAAACGTTGATCTCGACTTCACATCGCACTATTTAGCGGAGTGATGCTATGAACTGGAAAGTACTTACTACTGCACCCGACCAGCTAATCGCGGAATCGTGGTGTGGCCTAATTCGATCCGCTGGTATCGACTGCAAACTCCAACCCGGCGATGCAGTCGGCTTCATGGGAGTTTCAGTTTTTCCGGTGCGCATCATGGTCGATGCACCAAACATCGAAGCCGCGCAATCGGTGCTCGATACCTACATTGCACCAGATGACGAAGAAGAACAATCGGACCCAGAACTGGCGTAATCCACGCCTATCGGTTGGACTCCATCGCCAAAAGCCTAAACTTCAGCGGTAACCCTGCTCCACCAAAGCCGTGTAGTGCCCCGTTCGAAGCCACTACCCGATGGCACGGCACCAGCAAAGCAATCCTGTTACGAGCCATCGCCTGCCCCGCACCACGTGCAGCCCTCACGTTGCCAGCCTGTTCGGCAAGCCAGCCATAGCTACGTGTTTCGCCGGCCGGAATAGTTCGGCACGCATCCCACGCACTACGGAAGAAAGGCGTCGCCGTTCGTGTGTCGATCGGAATATCGGAAAGATCCACCGGCTCGCCAGCGCAGTAAGCCGTAACCAGCCTTCGAGCATCATCATAATCTTCAGGAGAATGAACAGCTCTATTCACTTCTGGCTGTGCGTGATCCAGTGCGGTTTCAGGCGTCGACTCAGGATGACTCGCCCGTACAATTCCCTGATCGCTACCCACAAGCGCAACCCACCCCATATCGGTGTCAAACACGTCGTACGTAAGCGGAATTTTCTGCTTCTTTTTAGCCAATCTCAGTACCCCGACCTTCGCCAAGTTCCGGTCCGATACCACCTAACTGCCGAATACGGTGTGCCAACAGCGCCCTGGCAACTTTGCGCCAGGCCTTATCGAGCTGCTTCGACGTTTCATCGTCATCATCTCGCACCCCAGAAGCACCTGCGTAAACCTGTCGCTGGAATTCTATTGCGATAAACGATGCATGCTCTCTTGCAGACACCGTTCGCTCACCCAAAACATTTGCGAACTCCACCGCAGTCTGATCCGCTCGGCGTTTCATGCCCATCAGCGCCGCCATGCGATTCATACGAGCGTAAGCCCTTGTCGGCGCATCCATCCCTCGCAAACTCAACCACCAGGCGAACACCAAAAGTGCCATCAAACCGATAACTCCACCAGCCCACGCAAACGGCCGCCATGGGAACACGAATTCCTCAGACGCCGCCGCCGCTTCACGCGCTCTCTGAGCTGCAAACTCAACCCGAGCCTCGTTCGCCAAACGTTGAAGATCAAGCAGGTCTTGCAAGAAGTCAGGGTCGTCCTCAGCCGCCCCAATCGCACCGGCGGCAAACGGATCGCCAACCCTCAGCGAAGGAGCCAGTTGACCCCGGGGAACGCCGATCTTGCCGGGAGTTACCTCGTATTCGATCCACCCATATTCCGGGAAGAAAACCTGAGTCCATCCGTGCCGATCCTTGTCCCGAATCAAAAACAGGCCCGCATCTGAAATGTATTCACCTGAAGCCCAGCCAGCAACGAAACGTGCAGGCACACCAACAGCCCTTAGAAGCACCGCAGCCGACGATCCAAAGTACTGGCTGTAGCCCTTTATTTTCTCAACGTCACAGTTCTGATCGGTGCTTGCACACGGCTCGCCCTGTGTCTGGAAAAGGAAATAGTAGACTCCGTCTGTGCCGTGCGCAGGACCCTGAATTTCCAGCGAATATTCCTGATTCTTCAAAAATGCTTTGACTGCTTCAGCCTTCTCAAACGGCGTATCTGCGCCGGCCTCCCTGACAATGTCTGAAGCCAACAGCTTCACTTCTTCAGGAAGAGATGTGGGCAGCTGCAGATATCGATCCGTGACCCAGAGCGGATAGTCCGAACCAGCCTCGTTCAGCTGTTCATCCGTCGCCAACGAAACAAACGTTTGAATCGAATACGTATCATCCTTTGAAATTTCTTTGGCAAGCTGTACGCCGACTTGTTCGATTGGTGCGTCTCGTTCGATCTCGAGTGCAGCCACTAGTTGCGTTCCCGATTGGAGCCTTGTTTCGATCGAAAGCAACTCCCAGTCAATGACGGGCGATTCGCTATCGAACGGCAGCAGAATCGTTTCGAACTTCTCTTCAACGCCCGATTCATCGACGACGGACCACGACACGACCTGTTCTTCACCCGTGATGTCGGCAGTGCTCAACGCCTGAATCACCTCTTCGAGCAGATCAACCGGCGCAAGGCGCTGTGAATTTAACCGAGTTCGTCCAAACTCTTCTACCGGAAGCAAGTCGTTCAGCGCGAATCGAATTGCGAAAGTCATGTCACGAATATCAGGCGGAAGCTCACTGATTCGACCAACCGATCCCGATAACGGCACGTTCCATTGAATCGGGTTCAGCACCTGCACAACCGTTTCGCGATCAACCGAGAAAATTCCGCCAGAAGGAACTACAGTTTTGGTATCGACCAACGGAACGTAAACCAGAGCAACTCGTTCCCGCTCCAGCTCGGTTGGGGCTGGCGTCAGTGCCGACCTCGGTGGGGCTTCAACCTTCGCACTCGGATCGGTCAGCCAACCTTCAGATGAATAACGCTGATACACCCGCCCGGCGTAGGGAGTCACATATTTCGACCTGACCCACATCAGTGGCTCATCGCTCAGTTCAAGCGAGCCCCCAAATGCCATCGTTGATGACGGCGCTGAAAATAACTCACCACCACCCGGACCATCGATACCCGCCAGCAGTCTGTTCGCCGGATCCTGAAGTGCGTAGAACGGTGCTCTAAAAACGTCCCATGCGTCATGAACCTGTTCGGAACGCGGCTCCCACACTGGCAACAGTGCACTTATCAAAACGATAGGCAACGCAATCAGCATTCCATCCTGAACCGTCACCCATGCCAAATGCCGTGAATATTCGATCCCCTGCGCCTTCCACCGTTCGATTCTACGAACAGTAGTGAGGTGAGCAAACAGCGCAATGCCGCCAACCAAGAACAGGAAGAACGTGTGCTCGTGCTCGCCGTGCCGGTAACTCAAATTCGTCAGAATCACTAATGAAAGCAAAACGGTTGGCAACCACGGAGATCGGAACCTGAACGTTAGTGCCGGAACACCGAAGCCAACGATCCACGACGCAGCGATGAACATCAGAGCGAACGGCACCGTATCGGTGCTAATTCCACCCGTTTGTGCGGTCTCAATCCATTCTGCGAACCGTGCAAAGCCATCGACAGCGCGGTTAACCGGATCGTCCCCAACCGCATGCCGAGTGCCCTGCCAGATCACAACGAAAAATCCCAAGCCAGCTGCGTACAACATTGTCAGTAGCCAGTTGAAATCCAACTTCGAAACTACAAAAGCCGCAACCGTACCCATCAGCAATGTTGGTATCACCGAAGGAAGATCACCCCAGCCCGCGAGCTGCACCGACCAACCAACGTTGACCATCATCCAGATGAATATCGTAAAAGTTACCCAATCGTGCACCGGTGCGAATCGAGTAATTCCATAGACGAACGACTCAAGCCTTCCCTGCTCTGACGATTCGACGATCAACTGCGGACCAGGCACGGTATCCAGAAAATCTGTGGCGGTGCTTATCTTCATTTGTCACCACCCTGCTTATCAGCCTTTGGGGGTGGCGCAAAAATTGACATCGCATCGGCATCGACAGGATCAGCGCTCGAATCAGATGATTCGTCGGTTTCCGGCTGCGGTTCTGCGTGAGCAAGCGTCGATGCTCGTGTAAGACCTTCCTGAGCGCCCCCAACAGGATTCAAAAGCGCATTGGAAATCGAATCACCACGGGATATCGGATACGTCGAAACACCAATGGCGGTCAGGTGGTCAAGCGCCTCGCTGTTCGAATCGCCACCGTACGACGAGCGATCAATCAGTACAGTGCTAACTCGAACGCCTCGCTTTGAAAGTCCGCCCAGCGCTTCCACCCAAGCGCCATCTCTGGCTGCGGTAATAACCACAAGCGAAGTGTTTTGCCCGAGTTCACGCTCCAAGTCAGACAACGTTTCCAGCATCGAAATTTCGCCAACTGGTTTGCTAGCTGCGATATGACGCATGATCTGTTCGCGCTGATGTGCCGATCGATCGGGAGCCGCTACAAGCGACTTGCTGCCGTGGGAGGCATAGCCAACAGGCAGAAAACCGCGGTTGTATCGATCGATAACCGACGCGGCGACCGTCGCACCAATCTCATCGGTTGAATCTTCTCCGATCGCCACTACGGAATCCATATGTTGGTCGAACAGCACCCACATATCGCTCGAAGAACCCTGGTCAAACTGCTTCACCATCAACATGCCGGTTCGAGCTGTCGTCAGCCAGTGAATCCTGCCAAGTGCATCACCCGGCTCGTACTCGCGCACAGAAGCGACATCGGTACTCAGCACACGAGCCCGCTGCCTGCGCGAGTTATCGCCTACAAGGTGAACTGAAGGTGAAGCGAAATCGGGAATATCGATAATCTTTGGATAGACCAGAACCGTTTCCTGCCCACCGAACTCAACCTCCTGTGGAAACATGCTGAACGGATCAGACGTTCGGGCGACTAACGGCCCCACCGTGTACTCGCCTCTTCGGGTCACCTTCCCCGACATTTCGAACCGGTCGAAAGCAATCATCAATCCAAGGCTGGCAACTCGTTTGAACTGGACACCGGGTAAATTGGTGCGATCTTCAACTTCAACCCACGCCTTTGGCGTACCACCGCGATTTCGAATAATTACAGTTTCCGAAATCGAATCACCAACGGTGTAAGGACCCTTCGGCCGCTGGACCTCAGCAGTCATCTGTTCCGAACTCGTCTTCGCCCAAATCCAGCCTGCGATCAACAGGATGCCAAGCGCGTAATAAAGCCGAACTGAAAGATCGAACCCGGTCGCCATTCCGGTCAGGAATTCCAGAACCATGACAACCAATATTCCGTAAAGAATGGGATGTCGTTTCAGTCGTCGAACTACGCGAGTACGCCCGCCTCCAGTTCCGGCTGCACCAGAAGTGATTTCGTTCTGATTATTAGTTGACCTTGAAGAACGGAGCATGTGTTCCGACAGAAGCCTCAGGGCGGATAAACACCCTGAGAGTTGATGGGTTTACGAACTAATTTTTTCGAACGCTGGCGCCGGGTACGGCAACCTGGCTAAGCACATCGGCTATCACGGTTTCTTGAGTCACTTCACGCATTCTGGCCGACGGCGTGAGCAACACCCGGTGAGCCAACGTCGCAATCGCAATCCCTTTGATATCGTCGGGCACCACATAGTCCCGTTCATGCAGCAGGGCATACGCCTTGCCGCCCTTCATAAGGTTGATCGAAGCACGAGGAGATACACCAAGTGCCGCTTCAGGATGCTGGCGAGTAGCGTTCGATAATTCGACGATGTACTGCTTCACAAGCCCGTCGATATATATACCGTCGGCTTCAACCTGCAATCTTGTGATGTCGTCGGGAGTGCAGACTGGCTTTAGTTCATCTATTGGTTCGAGATGCTCACGGCCATCCATAATCGCAACTTCCTGCTCGGCGGTTGGGTACCCGAGAGAAATACGCATGAAAAATCTGTCGAGCTGAGCTTCTGGCAAAGGGAACGTGCCTTCGTACTCAATCGGGTTCTGCGTTGCGAGCACCATGAACGGGTTCGGCAATAGTCGAGTTGTTCCCTCAACCGTTACCTGCTGTTCGCCCATTGCTTCCAACAGAGCCGACTGCGTTTTCGGCGTCGCCCGGTTAATCTCGTCAGCAAGAACAATCTGGGCCATAATCGGACCCGGTCTAAAGTCGAAATTGCCTGTTTTCTGGTTGAAAACCGAAGCACCTGTAACGTCACTCGGAAGCAAATCTGGAGTGAACTGCATGCGTCGGTAATCACAGCCGGTCGATGTGGCGATCGATCTGACGAGCATCGTCTTGCCAACACCCGGAACGTCTTCTATCAAGACGTGACCGTTGCTTATGAGGGCTACGAGAGCCAGTTCGACGGTTTCGCTCTTGCCAACAATAACCTTGCCGATATTTTCGATCAGCGAGTTGGTTAGCGTTTTTGAATCAGCCGTAATTGTCACTGATGTCTCCCATATTTGCCGTTAGGAACCTGAATTCAAGGTCAGGTTGAATCAGCCAATATAAACAATTTACTGGCTGA
>Ga0114999_10007584_pt1 | contig 12280 bp, 7 predicted proteins | sample ArcticOcean_MG_C_3_FD_89820 | JGI IMG/M metagenome (GOLD analysis project Ga0114999, IMG submission 89820) | Marine microbial communities from western Arctic Ocean - ArcticOcean_MG_CB8_126 | ecosystem: Environmental > Aquatic > Marine > Oceanic | place: Arctic Ocean: Canada Basin | collected...
ACTCGATTGAGCGAACGGTGTGCTTATCGAGCGTTATGACGGCCTCTGTGAATGCGGTGAGAACCTCACCACCAAAGACCTTCAGGAACAGATTACGGTCATCTCTAGTAGATTGACCGTAGCCGAACCTTGCTGGGGTAGAGCTAATTCCAGTTGGCAGTTTACCCCCCTAACCGATCAAACCAACGGCGGCGGCAGTTGCCAGATCACGATTGGTCGCGTCTACGGTTGCACTCGTCACGGGGATGTAATGAATTTTCACAGGCCCCGAGAATGCTACGGCATTCGAAGTATCTTGCGGCAGCCCTTCTCGGCCCCACGAAAATCGCTCTGTTGATGCTTGGCGACGGAACTATAAAAGAACGCTTCCGTCTTGCGCGCTTGGCCCACTAGGGTCCCCACCGTTTTCTCGAATATTAACCAGAACCAAGAAACTTACAGATGGGTCTTTAATGTACCGTTAACGATAACGAGTTGACGTAAAATCAGCGATAAATTTAAAGCGTTAAACCCGCTCCAACACCATGGCGATGCCCTGACCGACGCCTATACACATGGTGCAAAGCGCATAACGCCCGCCACTGCGCTCCAGCTGATTGATTGCCGTCAACACCAGACGCGCGCCGCTCATGCCAAGCGGGTGGCCGAGTGCAATGGCACCACCATTGGGATTTACATGCTCAGCATCGTCCGCCAGCCCCAAATCACGCGTTACGCCAAGAGCCTGCGCGGCAAATGCCTCATTGAGCTCAATGACATCCATATCACTCACTTTGAGGTTCAAGCGCGCCAATAACTTACGGCTTGCCGGCGCCGGCCCCATACCCATGATTCGGGGTGCAATGCCGGCTGTTGCAATGCCCAAGATACGGGCACGCGGGGTCAGGCCGTGTTTGCCCGCCGCCACTTCGGATGCAACCAGAAGAGCGCAGGCGCCGTCATTCACACCGGACGCATTACCCGCCGTTACCGTGCCTCCCTCGCGAAAGAGTGTCGATAATTTGGCCAGACCTTCCAAAGTGGTTCCGGCACGCGGATGCTCATCTTTTGCAATGACGATGTTCTCGCCTTTGCGCTGAGGGATGCTGACAGGCATAATTTCGGCATCGAAAACGCCTGCCGCCATGGCATTTGCCGCTCGTGTCTGACTTCGCAATGCAAAAGCATCCTGATCTTCGCGGCTGATCTGGAATTCCTCGGCAACATTTTCCGCCGTCTCCGGCATGGAATCAATGCCGTAGCGCTCTTTCATCAATTTATTGACGAAGCGCCAGCCGAGAGTCGTATCTTCGATTTTAGCGGCGCGGGAAAATGCCGTTTCCGCCTTGGCCATAACAAACGGCGCCCGCGACATGCTCTCTACGCCGCCGGCGATCATCATATCCGCCTCGCCAGACTTGATAGCGCGGGCCGCCCCGCCGAGCGCATCCATGCCGGATCCACACAGGCGATTGATGGTCGCAGCCGGTACGCTTTCAGGTATGCCGGCCAGAAGCAGCGCCATGCGCGCCACATTTCGATTGTCTTCTCCGGCCTGATTGGCACACCCAAGCACAACATCATCCACCGCCGCCCAATCAACAGCGCTGTTGCGCGCCATCAAATCACCAATCGGCAGTGCCGCTAAATCATCGGGTCGAACCGAAGACAAGCCGCCGCCATAACGACCAATCGGCGTCCGCACGCCATCGCAAACGAAAGCTTCAGTCAAAACTCCCGCACCCCCATATCTATAAACTGAGCACCGTGGCTATGCCGCCGACGCTCGCATTTCGTCACGCCGTGCCTGAGTGGCTGCACTATCGATTTCAAATTCAGTATTCAACACCACGCCATAGGCCTCTTTTGCATGCACTATGGTGCAAAAATCATCCAACACGTCTTCCCGCACCTGCTCGGGGCTGCGCGCCAATGGATCGCCATAGCCACCACCACAAGCGCTTAGGACACCGATGCAATCGCCAGCCTTTGTGCTCAAGCCATGGATTTTTGCCGGCAGCTCCTCGATGTCATCAGGCGCCTCTATATTGAATTTTTGCAGCCGTCCGCCGACGCCGTCACCACCCTTTTGAAAGCCCCAGGGCGCGTCCTTATGGCGATCCGCTTCATGGGTCAGATAACCGTCGGTCAAAAAGCGCTGCACTTTGATGGCACCGATACCACCACGATGTTCGCCGGCACCCGGCATCACATCATCGCGCAATTCGTAACGGTCGCAAATGAGCGGTAGATGCATGCCGAGATCCTCGATCGGATTGTTGCGCGTATTGCGCATCAACTCCTCAATGCCATCCGGCCCATCGGAATTCGGCCGCCCGCCATAGGAGCCGTCATTAACTTCGATAAAGACCCAATAATTGCCCTCCGGGCGCACCCCGGAATAGGAGATGGCCGAGACATCCGCAGAGCAGCCGGCCGTGACTTTGTCCGGAATGACCGGCGCCAAGGCCTTCATAATGCAATCCACCACGCGCTGGATTTGATTGAAACGCGCTTCCGCCGCCGCCGGATAATTGGGATTAAAGATCGAGCCCTTCGGCGCCGTCACCTTGATCGGCCGGAAGGAGCCTTCGTTCTGCGGCACATGTTCGGAGATCATGGCGCTGTCGAGCAGCATGGCACGAAAGGCAAAATAACAAGCCACCTTGGTGGAGCCCTCGAACGGCACGTTAAAGGCGGTCGGCACCTGTGGCGAGGAGCCAGTCAGGTCAACTTCCACCGAATCTCCCTCAACGCGCACACAGACCTTCACCGGCAGTGTTTTATCGCGATTGCGACCGTCATCATCGAGGAAGCCTTCGGCGCGATACTCACCATCGGGAATAAGCGTGATACGCTTACGCAACATGGATTCTGAATAATCCATGAGCTGTTGCGTCGCGGCAAAAACCACATCCTTGCCATACATATCCAGGAGCTCGATAAAGCGCTTAACACCGAGCTCGACGGACGCTACTTGCGCCTCAATATCGCCCAGCACCTGATCCGGGACGCGGGTATTGGCCGAAATAAAATGCCACAGCGCCCGATTGCGCACGCCGCCTTCATAGAGTTTGACGCCCTTGAATAGCATGCCCTCGGCGAAAACATCGGGCACGTCGATAATCAGCCCCGGGGTGGCCGCGCCGATATCCACATGATGCGCGGTGTTGGCGGAAAAGCCGACCAGCTCGCCCTTATAGAAAACAGGTGCCACTACGGCGATATCCGGCGAATGGCTAGCGCCGTAATAGGGATGGTTATGCAGCACCACATCGCCTGGCTCCCAGGGGTCATGCAGCGTTTCTTCAATGCCGCGGAGGTAAGCCGGGATCGAGCCAATATGCATCGGCGTCGAATCAGATTCGCACAGGGTGTTGCAATCCGCATCGAACAGTCCGGCCCCGAGGTCTTCAGATTCGCGAATGATCGAGGAGTAGGACATGCGATAAAGCACATGGCCCATTTCCTTGGCGATTGTGTGCAACGCACCTCCGATGACCTGCAATGTAATGGGATCAACTTCTATTTTTGTCATAATTTTTTCCTCCCGCCGTCGCGAAATTCAAGCCGTCTCGCGGACGCGCAAATTGCCATATTCCGAAACCTCAGCCGCATGGCCGGGCGGTATCAGACTTGTCGAATCATGCTGAATAATGATCGCCGGCCCGATAACCGTCTGCCCGGCCTTGAGCTTGCTACGGTCGTAACGCGGCGTATCCACCGTCTCGCCACTATCGAATGTGGTCGGACGCACATACATGATAGCCGCCTCCGGATTGCTTCCCGTGCTCACTTCCAATGCCGGCCAGCGCAATTTCTCCGCCGCCGCCATGGCAATCACGCGGAGTGTAATAATTTCCACATTCTGCTCTTCAAAGGCATGGCCATAATCGCGCCGGTGAGATTCATGAAAATTATCAATCACCACCTGCTTATTGCCCTCATTCACCGCGTCCTCGGGCAATTCTGCACGTAATTCAAAGCCCTGGCCCTGATAGCGGCACTCAGCAACGCGGGTGAATTTACGATCATCGGGCGCCACATTGTCCGCCGCCAGTGCTTCATCCGCCATGACGACCAGTTCCGCGAGTTGGCTGTTGAGCTTGTCATATTCGCTCTTGCCCGCGGTGCTGATGGTAATCAGTGCCGAACGGGTGAATTCATATTGCATGTCGGTAGCCAGCAGGCCGGTCGCTGCATTAATGCCCGGCGCGGGTGGAATAATCGTCTCGCGCGCCGCAACGGAATTCGCCAATGCCACACCATGCAGCGGACCCGCACCGCCGAATGCGACCAGCGCATAATCACGTGGGTCGATACCCTTGGCCACCGAATTGGCACGAATTTCCAGCGCCATGTTGGAATTGATCACCCGGATAATACCGAGCGCCGCCTGTTCAACGGTCATATTCAATTTACTACAGAGATTGGCCTCAATCGCTCTGGCCGATAATGCCGGATCGATCGCAACGCCGCCACCGAGAAACTGCTCCGGATCAAGTCGGCCGAGCACAACTTGCGCGTCCGTGACCGTCGGCTTAGAACCGCCCTTGCCATAGCAGGCTGGCCCCGGGTTGGCACCGGCCGAGCGCGGACCGACGCGAAATGCGCCGCCCTCATCCACATAGGCAATAGAACCACCACCAGCGCCTATGGTCGCCAAATCAATCATCGGCGTGAGGATCGGATAGCCGCCTACCTGGGTGTCGCGCGGGTTCATGATGCGCACTTCACCGCGCGGCACGACGCTTATATCTGCTGAGGTGCCGCCGATATCGACGGTGATCAGATTTTCAACACCGGAGAGATCACCGGCCCATTTGCCGCCGATCACGCCGCCGGCCGGCCCCGACATCAAAATCGTCACCGGCCGCTCGCTGCCGCCCTCAATAGTGGTCACGCCGCCATTTGATTGCATCACGCGAATTTCCGCATTCACGCCCTGGGCACGCAGCGCGCTTTCCAGATTGCGTAAATAAAATGAGGCGCGCGGGCCAACAAAGGCATTCATGGCGGCAGTCGAGAAACGCTCATATTCGCGTATCACGTCAGCAACTTCACTCGAACAGCTCACATAAGTATCGGGCAGCACTTCCTTGACGATCTCTTTGGCGCGCTGCTCATGGCTGTTGTTGAGAAAGGCATAGATGAAACAGATGATGACCGCATCGACGCCACGCTTCTTTAGCAATTCCGCCGCCGCACGCACCTCGTCCTCGTCTAAGACCGTCTCCACGCGGCCATCGGGCGGCAAGATACGCTCGCTCACGACAATACGGTTGCGCCGTTTGACCAGCGGCTTGGATTGCCACGGCACATCGAATTGCATGGAGAAATTATGCGGCCGCTTGTGGCGCGCCAGATGGAGGATGTCGCGAAAGCCGCGCGTCGTCACCATACCCACTTCGGCGCCGTCATATTCGATAATCGCATTAGTCGCGATGGTGGTACCATGCACGATCAACTCGATATCGCTCGGCGCGATTCCGGCCATATCGCATAATTCGGTAATGCCACGAATAACGCCGATCGATTGATCCTCCGGCGTACTCGGCACCTTATGCACCATCACGCCGCCAGAACTACCGACAATTTTATTAGATTCGAGAATAAGATCAGTGAAGGTGCCCCCCACATCGACGCCAATTTTAGTCATACCCCTACCTATTTTAGTTTCTTTTTTTTACCAACGCGGAAGCATCATAATATCTGTCCGGACAAATTGGCAGTATGATTTGAAAAAACTTGCCGCTTCGCTAGCTACCCTCCGGCACAAATGCCAAAGCCTGTTCGACCACCTCCGGGCCAGCCCCGGCCAAGGGCACATTTTCGCTCAAATATCGCCGCCACAGGCGGGCGCCCGGTCGCGCGTAAAACAGACCCATCATATGGCGGGTAATATGATTAAGACGCGCGCCGGTGCTGAGCGCCTTCTCTATATAAGGCAGCATGGCGCGGGCGATATCGTGACGGCTCGGCACCGCATGGCCATCCCTGAAGATACGCCCATCAGCCTCGGCCAGAATATAGGAATCAGCAAACGCCGACCGACCGATCATGACGCCATCGACATGTTGCAGATGATGCTCCGCCGCCTCAAGGCTCTGCACTCCGCCATTAAGAATAATCTCAAGCGCCGGCAATGCCGCTTTCAGGCGGTAAACACAATCATAATTGAGCGGCGGGATTTCGCGATTTTCCTTCGGGCTCAAGCCCTCTAAAATGGCGATGCGCGAATGCACGGCGAGGCTTTTAATGCCGGCAGCCGTGATTGTCTCGGCAAAGGCCTGCAATTCCTCAAAACTGTCGCGCCCATTGATGCCAATGCGGCATTTTACAGTTACCGGTATATCAACTACTGCCGCCATGGCGGCCACACAGCGCGCTACAAGCTCGGGCTCCGCCATCAGGCAGGCACCAAATTTGCCGCTTTTGACCCGATCGCTTGGGCAGCCGACATTGAGATTAATTTCGCCGTACCCGGACGCCTGGCCAATTTCCGCCGCCGCCGCCAATTGCGCCGGATCACTACCGCCTAATTGCAGCGCCAGCGGGTGCTCAGTGGTGTCGAAATCCAGCAGAAAATGACGATCACCATGGATAATCGCGGCTGCGGTGATCATTTCGCTATAGAGGAGGGTGTGGCGGCTGATTTGGCGCAAAAAATAGCGGCCATGCCGATCCGTGAATTCCATCATCGGCGCCACGCTCAATCGCCGCTCTGTTATCGCTTTATAGGTCATATCTCAACTTAGCCGGATCCCGTCCTAACCATTGACAGGGGCCGAATTGTCCCTATATGTCAAGAGATTGGAAGCGTCGAATTTGAGCGACAGCTTGCGGGCGCTATAAAAATCCGGCTAAAGCGACAGCGACTGCCCAGTGATATCCGGGGCAGTTTTTTTATTGGGATTGCCTCAGAATGACCGTCGACAGTTCCGTATCTGATAATATTCTGACGCGCCATGATGATTGGCTCGGCATGGCGGTGTGTGCGCCGGCGCTCAGTCAGGCCTCCGTCTCGTTCGAGTTTTTTCCGCCAACCAGCGAGAAAATTGCCAGCCAGCTATGGGGCGCGATAATGCGCCTCGCGCCGCTCAACCCTGATTTTATCTCTGTCACTTATGGCGCTGGCGGCAGCACGCGCGAACGCACCTTCGATACCGTAGAGCGCATCCTCAAGGACACCGACCTCACACCAGCCGCCCATCTCACCTGCGTTGGCAATTCGCGCGGCGAGGTCGATGATGCGGCCAGGCGCTATTGGGATGCCGGCGTGCGCCATGTGGTGGCGCTGCGCGGCGATCCGCCCGAGGGCGCCAACAGCTTCACGGCGCCGAAAGGCGGCTATGCCTATGCCTCCGATCTGGTTGCCGAGCTGAAGCGCCTGGCAGACTTCGAAATCAGCGTCGCCGCCTACCCGGAAGGCCACCCGGAGGCCACAAGCATTGAGAGCGACCTCGACAACCTCAAGCGCAAGATCAATGCCGGCGCCACCCGCGCCATGACTCAGTTTTTCTTCGATGTTGATCTCTTCCTGCGCTTTCGTGATCGCGCCGCCGCCGCCGGCATCAATGTGCCCATCGTGCCGGGTATCCTGCCGGTGACCAACTTTGCCCGATTGATTGATTTCAGTGCGCGCTGCGGCGCCACCCTGCCCGGCTGGCTAGCCCGCCTGTTTGACGGACTGGACGACGATCCGGACACACGCCGTCTGATCGCCGGCTGGGTGGCTATAGAACAATGCCGTCGACTGATTGCCAGCGGCGTGCATGAATTTCATTTCTACACCCTTAACCGGGCGGAATTAACGCGCGCGATATGTCACGCACTCGGTGTTCGCGCCGCCTTGCCCCTGCCGAGAGCAACTCCCGCATGAGCCAACAGGCCCGCACTCAGGCGCTGGAAGAAGCCGCGCGCAGCCGCATCGTCATTCTCGATGGCGCCATGGGCACCATGATTCAGGCCCTGAAATTGGGCGAGAGCGATTTTCGCGGCGATCTCCTCGGCGATCATAAGATCGACCTCAAGGGCAATAATGACCTCCTGTCACTGACCAGGCCGGATGCCATCCGCACAATCCACGAGAGTTTTCTCAAAGCTGGCGCCGATATCGTCACCAGCAACAGCTTTAATGCCACCGAAATGTCACAAGCCGATTACAACACCCAACATTTGGTGCATGACATCAATGTTGCGGCGGCGCGCCTTGCCACTGAGGCGGCCCGCGCTGCGTCAACCCCGGAGCGCCCGCGTTTCGCCGCCGGCGCGCTCGGCCCGACCAGCAAAACCGCGTCGATCTCGCCCGATGTTGGTGATCCGGGATACCGCGCCACCAGCTTTGATCAATTGCGCGATGGCTACTTACTGGCCGCGCGCAGCCTGGTTGAAGGCGGGGTTGACCTTCTCCTGCTTGAGACCGTGTTCGACACGCTCAACGCCAAGGCGGCTATTTTTGCGTTGGAAGAATTGTTCGCCGAGATCGGCTACCGTCTGCCGCTTATTCTCTCTGGTACCATTACCGACCTTTCCGGGCGCACGCTCACCGGGCAAACCACCGAGGCCTTCTGGAACTCGGTGCGCCATGCCCACCCTTTCAGCATCGGCCTCAATTGTTCTCTCGGCGCTGAGCATATGCGCCCCTATGTGGCCGAGCTGTCGCGCGTCGCCGATACGCGCATTTCGGCCTATCCCAATGCCGGCTTGCCCAATGAATTCGGCGAATATGACGAAACACCGGAACAAACTGCGGCTTTCCTCGGCGAATGGGCCGAAACCGGGCTGGTCAATATCCTCGGCGGCTGCTGCGGCACCACACCGGCGCACATCCGCGCCATTGCCAAAGCGGTGGCCGGCGCCGCGCCACGTAAAATACCAACCGTCGAAGCAAGCCTCAGACTATCCGGCCTGGAAGCATTGGATATCCGCCCATGAACGGCCTGTTCGTAAATATCGGCGAACGCACCAATGTCTCGGGCTCGGCCAAATTCTGCAAGTTGATCACCGAGGGCGACTTTGACAGCGCCCTCGATGTCGCCCGCCAACAGGTGGAAAACGGTGCCCAGATCATCGATATCAATATGGATGAAGGGCTACTCGATTCAGAAGCGGCGATGGTGCGGTTTCTCAACCTGATTGCCGCTGAGCCGGATATCAGCCGCGTGCCGATTATGATCGATTCCTCCAAATGGTCGGTCATCGAGGCCGGGCTCAGATGTGTTCAGGGCAAATCGGTGGTCAATTCGATCAGCCTGAAGGAAGGCGAAGAAAGCTTTATCGCCCAGGCAGAGCTGGTGCGGCGCTACGGTGCGGCGGTCGTGGTGATGGCCTTCGACGAAGAGGGCCAGGCCGGGACCGAAGATCGCAAGGTCGAGATTTGCACCCGCGCCTATAAGATTTTAACCGAGACGGTCGGCCTCGCGCCCGAGGATATTATTTTCGACCCCAATATCTTTGCCGTCGCTACCGGCATTGAAGAACATAATGATTATGGCCGCGCCTTTATCGCTGCCGCGCGACGCATCAAAGAGCTGATGCCCAAAGTGCATGTCTCGGGTGGGCTATCCAACGTGTCGTTTTCCTTCCGGGGCAATAACCGGGTGCGCGAAGCCATGCACTCAGCCTTTCTCTATCACGCCATTCGCGCCGGCATGGATATGGGCATCGTCAATGCCGGCCAATTGACCGTCTATGAAGATATCCCGGCGGACTTTCTCGAACGCGTCGAGGATGTGCTACTCAATCGCCGCGATGACGCCACCGAACGATTATTGGAAGTTGCCGATAGTCACCGCGGTGAGGCCGGCAAAAGGGCGGCCGCCGATTTGACCTGGCGCGAAGGTGATGTGAATGACCGCATCAGCCATGCCCTGGTCAACGGCAATGGCGATTTCATTGAGGCGGATGTCGAGGAAGCTCGGCTGCAGGCAAAACGCGCGCTCCATGTTATCGAAGGCCCCTTGATGAGCGGGATGAACACGGTCGGCGATCTATTTGGCGCCGGTAAAATGTTCCTGCCGCAAGTGGTCAAGAGCGCCAGGGTAATGAAAAAGGCGGTCGCCATCCTCATACCCTATATGGAGGATGAAGAAGACGGGGTCGCCAGCAAGGCTGGGAAAATCCTGATGGCGACGGTCAAAGGTGACGTCCACGACATCGGCAAGAACATCGTCAGCGTGGTGCTGCAATGTAATAACTACGAAATTATCGATCTTGGTGTGATGGTGCCGGTGACCAAAATCATCGATACGGCACGGCGCGAAAATGTTGATATTATCGGTCTCTCCGGCCTGATTACGCCGAGCCTGGATGAGATGTGTACGGTCGCCGAGGAAATGGAACGCGAGGGGCTGGAACTGCCGCTGATCATCGGCGGCGCGACCACCAGCCGGCTGCATGCCGCAGTCAAGGTGGCGCCGCGCTACCATGGGCCTGCGATCCACGTCGCAGACGCGTCCAAGGCAGTCGGCGTGGTCGGCAATTTGCTCTCCGACAACCGCCGCCAAGAATATGTCGCAACCGTTCGCGACAGCTATCAGCGCATTCGTGAAAGCCACGCGCGTGGACAAAAACAGAAGGATCGCACGCCCTATGATACGGCGCGGCAAAATCGCCTAGCGATAAATTGGAGCGGTTATGCACCGCCCGAGCCAAGCTTTATTGGGCTCAAGAATTTCAATAACTTCTCCTTAAGCGAGCTCGAGCCGCTGATTGATTGGACGCCCTTCTTCCGCACCTGGGATTTGGTTGGCAAATATCCGCGCATTCTTGAAGACGCGCACATCGGCGAAGCGGCACGCGAATTATTGGGCGATGCGCAAGCCCTGTTGAAGCGCATCATCGACGAAAAATGGCTGAGCGCGCGCGGTGTCATCGGCTTCTGGCCGGCCAACAGCGTGCGCGATGATGATATCGCGATCTACAGCGATGAAAGCCGTAAGGAACGGCGCACCACCTTCCATTGCCTGCGCCAGCAAATGGCGCGCGATGCGGGCCGCGCCAATTTGTCCCTGGCTGATTTTATCGCGCCCGAAGAAAGCGGCGTGGCGGACTATTTCGGCGCCTTCGCAATATCCGTCGGCGCGGAAGTGGACGAAATCGCAAAACGCTACGAAGCGGCGCATGATGATTACAACGCCATCATGGTTAAGGCGTTGGCCGACCGCCTGGCCGAGGCTTTGGCCGAACGCATGCATCAATTGGTGCGAACCACCTATTGGGGTTACGCCAAGGATGAAGCGCTCGGCAGCGCCGACCTAATCTCCGAGACATATACCGGCATCCGCCCCGCACCCGGCTATCCCGCTTGCCCCGATCATACGGAAAAGGGCACGCTGTTCGAGTTGCTAGAAGCGACGGACCGCGCCGGCATCAAATTAACCGAGAGCTACGCCATGCACCCGGCCGCCGCGGTCAGCGGGTATTATTTCAGTCACCCGGAAAGCACTTATTTCGGGCTCGGCAAGATCGAGCGCGACCAGATTGAAGATTATGCCAAGCGCAAGCGCATCGCGCCGCAAGAGGCCGAGCGTTGGCTCGTGCCCAACCTCGCCTACGAGCCGTAATTCCCACCTGGAAATACGGCGCCCTAAACGCTAAAACAATAAAACACAGGGAGATGTTGGGTCATGGATTTGAGCACAGATTTTTCAGGCAAAAGCGCCTTTGTCACCGGCGCCGGTGGCGGCATGGGATTGGCTATAGCGACCGGCCTTTTAAAGGCCGGCGCCGATGTTACCTTGTTTGATCTCAAGGATGCACCGGACGGATTGCCGGAAGGCGCCACCTATGTGAAAGGCGATGTCAGCGATAATGACGCCGTCGCCGCCGCCATTCAGGCCCGCTTTGATGCCTCAGGGCGGCTCGATTATCTCGTTAATGCGGCTGGTGTATTGTGGTTTGAGCGTGATAAGTCAGCCGTTGATATGGATCTGGACGTTTGGGATCAAGTGTTCAATATCAATCTCAAATCCGTCGTCCACACGGTGCGAACCGCCGTGCCGCTGATGAAGAAAACCGGCGGCGGCGCCATGGTGCATATTTCCACCATCCAGTGCCTGCGCGGCGATACCGCACCGCAAGACGCCTACCAGGCCTCCAAGGCCGGCATGGTGGCATTGTCGAAATCCGTCGCCATTCAATTCGCCGCCGATCAAATCCGCTCCAACGTGATTTTCCCCGGCCCGACGCTCACACCCATGCAACAGCGCTGGTATGACGACCCGAGCCGCGGCGAGGCGATTGCCGATTATGTGCCCTTGAAGCGTCTCGGCACGCCGGAAGATATGGCCAATGGCGC
>Ga0114999_10007585_pt1 | contig 12279 bp, 11 predicted proteins | sample ArcticOcean_MG_C_3_FD_89820 | JGI IMG/M metagenome (GOLD analysis project Ga0114999, IMG submission 89820) | Marine microbial communities from western Arctic Ocean - ArcticOcean_MG_CB8_126 | ecosystem: Environmental > Aquatic > Marine > Oceanic | place: Arctic Ocean: Canada Basin | collected...
TCGATTGTTGCATATCCTTCAAATCCAGACATTGGGCCACTGTGCGTGTGCGAAAAATTGATAACAATCGCCTCAAAAGGAATGCCTGTTAAAGAAGCCAGTTCGTAGCGAAACCGACTCGTCATCTGCCACGACATACCAATCATATCCATCGAAATCCACAGGGTGCGATATCCTTTTCCATCTTCAATGACAACCGCCTGTACAAGCAAAGGATCAAGCACCACAGTCCCAAGTGTAAACTGTGGCCCTCGGCCACCCATGGGAAGCCCCAATGGCGGCGTTGAATCAAACTGCGCCCAACCAGCTTTTGCAATAGCCATATGCCCCTCTCTTAACATTGAACAACTACTCCATCTAAATTTTAAACATCATCATGGGTTGACAAAAGGCAGACAAAAGTCTATACTTTTTTATGAAATACCTGAACTGGAACCCCGAGAAGAACAGGCAACTTCAAAAAGAACGCGGCATATCTTTTGAAGAAATAGCCCTTCTGATTGAAGCGGGTCACATTTTAGGTATCGAAACAAACCCAGGATATCCAAATCAGAAAATATACGTTCTCGAAATGGATCAATATGCAATCATTGTTCCATATGTTGAAACCGAAACTGAAATTTTCTTAAAAACAGCTTTTCCAAGTCGTAAGTTTACCAAGAAATACGACCTAAAGGGTGAATGATGAACAAACTAACCAAACGTGCATTTCAGCCGCTGGATGATGACGAAAAAGAACTTATGGCTTCTATAGAAACAGATGAGTGGCAACCCGTCCAAAACTTCAAAGCCGAAAAAAAGAAAGCCATAACATCTGCGCGTCAAACCTTAAAAAAAAACAAGCGGATTAACTTACGATTGTCAGAAAAAGATTATCATCAAATACAAATACGCGCAGTCGAAGAGGGCATACCTTATCAGACATTAATCTCAAGCATTGTTCACAAATTTCTCAATGGAACACTTATATCTAAAAGATAAAACCCTGACAACCATCGATGTGCTAAAACGGATTGTGAAAAATCACAATCCGTTTTTTGTGTGTCATAGCGATCCATATCCCACATTTACCATACCCAAAATAAGCCCGAAATCTCTTTTCCCCAAAAGAAAAACCACCCGTCCATCAGTCTTTCAAAACAGCACGACAAAACATCGGATTTGCATTATTTTCATATGGACGGCAGCACGAAACACCCTTATCTTGTGTGTCCAGCAAACACAATTCCACATACAAACCCGAGGCACGTAAATGGCCAAACGACTCGCACTCATCCATACAGCCAGTTTTTTATCCGGTGTCTTTGGCGACCTGAGCAAAGAAATCATGCCCGAGGTAGACACCTTTAACATTGTAGACGAAAGCCTCATTGGCAACACCATTGCAGCAGGCAAACTCACGGCAAACACATCCAAACGCGTGGCGCAATATATCCAATCGGCCGAAGAAGCCGGCGCAGACATGGTTCTGGTTACCTGTTCTTCAATCGGCCTCGCCGTAGAAGCCGCACGCCCATTTGTTTCTATTCCTGTGCGACGCATTGATGAACCCATGGCCGATCAGGCCGTGCAAATTGGAAATCGTATTGGTGTCATTGCCACGCTATCAACAACGCTCGAACCCACCATTGCACTGGTCCAAGCACGGGCAACCGCACAAAACAAAAGCCCCGAAATCATCTCCCACTTGTGCGATGGGGCCTTTCAGGCCGTCATTGGGGGTGATACCGACACACATGATCGCATTGTGGCCGCTGGCCTGCGCCAACTCATACCCCAAGTAGACGTTGTCGTACTCGCACAAGCCTCAATGGCCCGTGTTGTTGATATCTTATCCGACAACGAGAAGACGGTCCCCATTCTCTCCAGTCCACGCTCAGGAATTGAAGCCGTAAAAGAGGCGATAGCAAAACTGTAGCTAATCATTGAACACATCATCCCATTAAAGGAGTAACAGATGAAACTCGGAGCAAACTCAGTTCTTTTTGGTGGTCACGACATGGAAACCGCTTTCAAAAGCATTAAAATGGCAGGGTATGATGGCATCGAAGTCTCTGCAATTGTGGGCATGAGCGAACACCTGGTGCTCGACAACTGGCAAGAAACATCCGCAGAAGTCAAACGCCTAGCTAAAGAATATGATCTGGAACTGTTGGCCATGGAGCAGTCACGCCAAGATGCCGAGTTGATGGAAAAGGCCATGCAAGCCGCAGTTGAAGCCGGCATTCCCATTATCAATTGTGGCCCAGGTGGCAAAACCGATGACCCATCCACCTTTCAACAAAGTGTAGACACCATTGGCGGTCTTGTTGATATGGCCGAAAAATATGGCGTCACCCTGTGCGTCAAAGCCCACGTCGGTGCAGCCATCTACAACACCCCGACCACCCTCAAACTCATGGAAGCCATCAGTTCACCCTCTTTTGGCATCGACATGGACCCTTCGCACATTCACCGTGCCGATGAAAACCCTGTCGACGCCATTGCCGCAGTGATCTCACGCGTTAAACACGTACACATTCGCGACTGCAAAGGCAAACAACACGGCCCAGGCGCACCAGAAGACCAAGCCAATGGCCGAGGTGATATTGACCTCGTGGGTTATATCCGCGTACTCCACGAAAATGGCTACACCGGCCCACTCGACCTTGAAGTCATTGGTGCAAAAGAATACAGTGTCGAACAATGCTGCACCATCGCCGCAGAATCACGCGGACATATGCAAGCCTGTTTGCAAGCGTGTGGCGCAAGATAATCTATCATGGCCTCCTCATTTGGGGAGGCCATGATTACCAACGTACTGGATTTCAAAATGCACGATGAATTTTATTCCCAAAAAATAACTTTCAAAATCTAAATGGAACCCACCATGCCCGACAACTTTCTCTTTTCACACTTCCAAAACAACGGTGAAGATGGCCTACATCTAGCCTACAGCTACGACGGGTTGAACTGGGCACCGCTCAAAAAAAACAAACCTTTTCTGTCGCCTAAAGTCGGCAAAGACAAGCTCATGCGTGATCCTTGTATATACCCAGGGCACGATGGTCGCTTCCATTTGATCTGGACCGTCAGTTGGAAAGAAAAAGGCATTGGTCATGCCTCATCCGATGATCTCATTCATTGGTCAGAACAACAATGCATTCCCGTCATGGAACACGAGGAAAATGCACAAAATTGTTGGGCACCCGAAATGATCTATGACCCAGAACAAAAAGAATACATCCTTTTTTGGGCCACCACCATTCCAGACCTTTTTCCCGACACCGATTACCAAAGCGACACAGGTGAAACAGGGCAAGGAAACAACCACCGCATGTATTGCACCACCACCAAAGATTTTGCCACCTTCTCACAAACCAAACTCTTCTATGACCCCAGCTGCAACGTCATCGATCTCAATATTGTATGTGATGACAACCGTTACATCATGTTCCTCAAAGACGAAAGCAACAAACCCCAAACCCCGCAAAAAAATATCAAAATCGCGTATGCCGATCACGCATCAGGCCCCTACTCAAATGCATCCGAACCCATCACAGGTGACTACTGGACAGAAGGCCCTTCGGCCATCAAAATTGGCGGCACCTGGCACGTTTACTCTGACCGTTACCGTGACAACGTTTATGGCTTGATCACATCCACCGATCTGATAAACTGGGAAGACAAAACAGAGCAGCTCAACATGCCCGAGGGGACCAGACACGGAACTATCTTTCGTGTGTCAGATGATATTTTAAAAAATCTCTTACAAGTTTGATCTCAGCCATGCGCCATTTTTCGCTCATACTCACCAAATTGCGACTGCTGCTGGCACCGCTTGTTATAACACTTGCCTCCATCGTTTTGCCTAAATCCCTTACCGATGTACCCCCGATTTTTCATGCTTGGCGTTGGCGGCACAATTCGTCAGAAAACGCATAAGTTTACCAAAGGATATCATGTCCCGCACCATCACCATTGGCGCAGCCCAATCGGGCCCCATCTCTCGCGCAGAAAGCCGCCAAGACGTCGTTCAGCGCCTGCTCCTTCAAATGCGAGAAGCCCATCTGCGTGGTTGTGACCTTGTGGTCTTTACCGAAGTCGCCCTCACGGCATTCTTCCCCCATTGGTATATGGAAGACCCCGCAGAAATTGACGCCTATTTTGAAACCGAAATGCCCAACAAAGCCACGCAACCGCTTTTTGACGAAGCCAAACGCCTCGGCATTGGCTTTCATCTCGGTTATGCCGAACTCGCGATTGAAGACGGTCAAAAACGCCACTACAACACAGCTATCCTCGTCGCACCCGATGGCACCATCATTGGCAAATACCGCAAAATCCACCTGCCAGGATATGCCAAATACCAACCCGGCCACAACTACCAAAACCTGGAAAAATACTACTTCGACTCGGGCAATCTCGGGTTTCGCACCTGGAATGCCTTTGGTGGCGTGATCGGCCTGTGCATTTGTTATGACCGACGCTGGCCAGAAACTTATCGGGTGCTCGCGCTACAAGGTGCAGAAATGATCTTGTTAGGCTACAACACCCCCGACCAACCCACCGACCGCCCAGGTACCAACCAACTCTCAAATTTCCACAACTTACTCACCATGCAAGCAGGCGCCTATCAAAACGCCACATGGGTCGTTGGCGTGGCCAAAGCGGGTGTAGAAGAAGGCGTGAGCCAAATTGGTCAAAGCTGCATCATTGCCCCATCGGGCGAAGTAGTCGCCATGGCCTCCACACTTGAAGACGAACTCATTGTCGCCAAATGCGACCTCGACCGCACCCAAGAATACAAAAGACATTCTCTCAATTTTGAGGTTAACCGCCACATAGAACACTATCAACTCATCACCGAACGCGTGGCGCCCATTCCCCCAAGCAATTAAATCCCAAAAGGATATTTCATCATGCCCAGCAAACCCAATGTCCTCTGGATCTACGGCGAAGACCTCTCCCCCAACCTCGCCTGTTATGGCACCCCCGTTGTGCAAACCCCCAACATCGACAAATTCGCCTCACAGAGTACCCTCTTCACAAACGCCTTTGTCACCTGCCCCGTCTGTTCCCCCAGTCGCTCGGCCATCATATCTGGCCGCTATCAAACGAGCATTGGTGCCCACAACCACCGCAGCAAACGCGACACCCCCTTACCAGCAGACATCCGCCTCATCACCGACTACTTCCGCGATGCAGGCTACCATACCTGCAACAGCCCAGGCCCCCCCTTTGACAAACCCGGCAAAACCGACTTCAACTTTCATCGAGAAAATGTTTTCGATGGCATCGACTGGACCGAACGCGCCGAAGATCAGCCCTTCTACGCCCAAAACAACATCACCGACACCCATCGCGACTTCACACCCGACCCCGAAAACCCAATAGATCCCGATGTCGTCGAATTCCCCCCCTATTACCCCGATCATCCCCTCGTTCGAAAAGACTGGGCCATGTATTTAGAAAGCATCCAAGTCTTCGACCGAAAAGTTGGCCAAGTTCTCCAGCGCCTCGAAGACGAAGGAGTGGCCGACAACACCATCGTCTTCCTCATCAGCGATCACGGCCGCGCACACATACGCGACAAACAATTCCTCTACGACGGCGGCATTCGCGTCCCCTGTATCGTCAGGTGGCCCGGTCACATCGACGCAGGCATCGTCAGCAACGCACTCGTCAGCGGCATCGACTTCGCCCCCACCGCCCTCTCACTCGCTGGCCTCGATGTGCCTCATGAAATGGAAGGCAACATCTTCCTCGGTCCCGACGCAAAATCCCGCACCGAAGTTATATCCGCTCGCGACCGATGTGACGGCACCGTAGACCGCATTCGCTGTGTGCGCACCCAAGACTACAAATACATTCGCAACTTTCACCCAGATCGCGCCTACATGCAATTCAACGGTTACAAATACCAACAATATCCTCTCTGGACACTGCTCCCTCTACTGGCCAAAGAGGGCCAACTCACCGATGCCCAAACCAAGTTCCTCGCCCCCTCTCGCCCCTATGAAGAACTCTATGACCTACAGGCAGACCCACACGAACTCAACAACCTTGCGGAATCTGCCGAGCACCAAACGATTCTAAACGACTTGAGCAGGCGTCTTGATGACTGGATCGAAACCTACAAAGACCAAGGCGCGGTACCCGAAGATCCTGCCAGCATTGCAGAATATGCTCTGGACATGCACAGTAGAAACCAGTCGCGCATGGAAAATCAACATGGTATCACTAAGCCGGTATCGCCTGAAGAATACATTGAAATTTGGGAAAAGAGATTGCTGGGTTAAAGGCACCTACCCCCGGCCCCTTCCTGAAGGAAGGGGAGACAGGCAAAACGTGAATACATCTCCTGATGGAAGGGGCCGTTGTGCAGTTGGTGTGGTGGTGATGGGGCGGAAGGGTGGCGTGTGGAACACGAGGTGGGGTGTGGGAACTGCGCGGGCAGGCGAGGGTGGTTTACGCCCACACAAACACTGAAGTCCATTAAGGCCCCACGCAGTGGCGGCTTTCTTTGCCTACTTTCTTTGGCCGCCTAAAGAAAGTAGGTCGCCGAAGGCAACAAAATAAAAATGCATATATAAACCCCAATCACGTCCACCAAACCTAAAAAAAAAGACCAAAAAATGAACACCCCCAAAGAATCCGTAATCCGAAAAATGACCCGCCTCGCCATCCAACACAACGCCGTTAACCTCTCCCAAGGCATCACCGACGAAGCCGTCGTCTACGACCTCGCCTGGGCAGGCATCTCCGCCATCCTCGGTGGTTCCGACGAAGGCGCAAAAAAACTCCAAACCCTCACCCTATCCGAGCTCCTAAACATCCATCCTGGCGAAATAGAAACCCACCTCAACACCCCCCTAAAAGATCTTCTCGCCGTGCTCCAACCCGAACGAGACCGTTACAACCAATACTCCTTCCCCTTTGGCCTCCCCGAATTACGCACCGCCATCGCCGATTATACCAACCGCTTCTACAATTTCCACCCAGATCCCGACACTCAAATCACCGTCACCGCAGGCTCCACCGAAGCCCTCTCCTCCACCCTACGCGCCATTTGCAACCCGGGTGACGGACTCATCATCTTCCAACCCTTCCATGAAATGTATCCCAACCAAGCCAACATCTTTGGACTCAAACCCATTTATGTCACCCTAAACGAAAACCCCGAAACCCAACAATGGGACCTCAACAAAGAAGAACTATCCAACGCCGCTCAAAACGCCCGTGCCATCATCCTCAACACCCCACACAATCCCACAGGCAAAGTCTTCTCAGAACCCGAACTCGCCTTCATCGCCGATCTGTGCCAAAAACATAACCTCTATCTCATCACCGACGAAATCTACGAACACATCCTCTACGGCGATCACACCCACATCTGCCCCGCAACAGTGCCCGGCATGGCCGACCGCACCTTTGTTATCAACTCCATATCCAAAACCGCCAACGCCAGCGGCTGGCGCATTGGCTGGATCATCTCACCACCACAATACACCCCTCAAATTCGCGCCATTCACGACACACTCGTCGTACAAGCACCCACCCCATTGCAAAAAGGCGCCGAGCACCTCTTAAAGATGCCCGACGCCTTCTTCAAAAACATTCACGTCCTCTTCCAACAAAAACGCGACCTCCTCGTCAACGTCTTACGCGAAATCGGCTTTCAAGTCACACCGCCCGACGGCGCATATTATCTCTTTGCCCACTATCGCACCGTGCCTGCACTCACACAAATGAACCCCACCGACGCATCCATGTATCTCATCGAAAAACTCGGCGTGGCCCCCGTACCCGGCGACAATTTCTACCAACAAGGCAACAACGGAGACAACTACCTGCGGTTCTCTTTCTGCCGTCGCCTCGACACACTTTCCGAGGCCGCCACACGCCTTGCAAAACTCACCTGATCCGCTTGCATTCCCACAAAAAACAAACTATCTTATTCAAACTGGCCATTGCCCAAGCGCATTCAGGTAGCCACTCTATCAGCGGCTCGGACAGACGCCTCCGTGCGATCGTCCGCCTGCAACTGACCCTACCTCATGCCTTTGGTGGTGGCCGTTTTTATTTTCCCCAAAACTCAAACGGTATCATACCGATTATCAAACCACTGAAAACGAAAATGTTTCTTTGAGTTCACATCGGTTTCATATCCTGGAATATGTGGAATTGAATCTGCAGGATCTTGAAAGAGCAGATACGCGTCAGGATCTTCTGGCATCGATTTCTTCCCATACTTTTTCCACGTATCTCCGTCCAGAGTTTCTGTATATCCCTCGTCCTTGAAATAATCGATAATCCGACCTCGCATCTCCTTTGTCTTTTCCACAAACAACGGATTCATCGCCTTATTGCGCGTCTCATCTGGGTCACGAACCCGATCAAATAGATACTCTGTCTCGTCGGGTGCTGAGTATATATATTTGTAATCTTCAGTAAGTGACATATAAGACGCGTATTCTTTTTGTTCATAGTGCCCAAAAATCGTATCCCGATCAGAACGCCCGTCCACCATAGCAAAGAGGCTCTCACCCGAAAGGTCTTCTTCGGGTGTGATACCAGCAAACTCCAAAAATGTGGGCATCAGATCAACAAGGGATACGGGTCGTTTACATTCAGAATGGGGTTCACACCCAGGATACTTCACAATCAGCGGAACACGCGCCGAAGCATCGAGAAAACTCCGTTTCCCAAAACACCCATAATCCCCCAAAAACTCCCCATGATCCGATGAAAAAACAATCAGCGTATCATCAAACAGACCTTCTTGTTTTAAATACTCAAACAACCGTCCCAAGTTATAATCGATAAACGAAATCTCTGCATAATAATAGGCAATCATCTGCCGAATCAAATTCAAGTCTGTCCCTTGGTCTCTATACTTATATCGGTTTTGGAATCGGTTCCACAATGTCATCAAGGCTTCTGAATCTTGAGGCACCTTTGGAAGCGGCATCTCTGGCCCCCGATACAGCTTATTCCATGGCTGAGGCGGTGCAAAAGGCGGATGTGGTTTGGTAAAAGATGTCATCAAGAAAAACGGCCTGTCCTGATCTCGACCTTTTAAGAAATCAAGACTCGCATCCACAGACCAAGACGTATGATGCAATTCTGCGGGAAGCGGAGAAACCTGAGGGATATAATACATTTCACTGCGCACACCCGAACTGTCGGTCACATGTCCATACCCATGATCCTTCGCGTTTTGACTAAACGCATTGTCTTTACCCCCTTCACTCATCGTACGCCCTTCAAACCCCCACATTGTTTCTGGCCCCGTTTCAAATGTGAAATGCATTTTCCCCACACCGTGTGTTTGATATCCCCCATCCGTTAAACATTCCATAAAACTGCGCCGTCCTGCAGGGATCTGATAATTCTCAAAAACGCCCGTTCGATGCGGCATTTGTCCCGAATGCAAAGCATAACGTGCCGGAACACAAACAGGGCACGCTGTAAAAGCATTTGCAAAAGACACGCCTTCATTCACCAATGCGTCTAAAACTGGCGTCTTAATAATGGGGTTCCCCAAAGCTGCAATGGCATCGTAGCGAAATTGATCGGTAAATAAAAATATGATATTGGATTTTTTCACGGCTACCCCCAAGAGAATATCACACGCGCAAGCTATAGTACGACATGCATTAAACGTATCTTTGACATACGGAACATATTACCATCAGAATATAAATTCAAAATGAACCGATTCTTTTCTCTATCAATCCATAAACAACAAATAGACGACCAGACCACGCCGCCTATTTATTGTTTTACACATTTATTTTTGCGTCTTTGGAGCACCCTCTAACCTTGCAAGGCATCCAACACAGCTTGTGCAATAATCAAATGTCCCGTTCGGTTTGGATGCACCGGCTCTGGGCAAAATGTCTCAGCATCGCGATATTTCAAATGTTCCTGAAACAAATCGTGTAAGCGTACCAACTTCGTACCATACTTTTCGCTCATCCGCTCTACCACAGCGATATACTCGGGAATAAAGTCCAGCACACTGCTTCTAAATGTTTGGCCCGATGTATCCGTTGAAATATAAAACGGCGAGATCAACACAACGGGGCATCCAAGTTCCTTTTTCGTCGTATCCAAAATAGAATCGTACAATTCTTCAAATCGTGCAGGTGGCACGGCATCATCGGCTTTGCGTAACACACTGTGCAAATCATTGATCCCAATCTTAATCGACAATTTATCCGGCTTGTGATAAATCACGTCATCTCGCCAGCGATCGTGCAAATTGGTCACCCGATTGCCACCGATCCCTTTATTGATAAACCGAATATTGCGCTCTGGATAGTGTGCCGTTGCAAGCTCAGTAAACATACGCACATACCCCACACCCAAAGGTGCCTCAGCACCCCGTCGGCCACAATCGGTAATACTATCGCCAATAAACAACATCGTCTCACCATCTTGAATCCAAAAATCCGACATTTTACGCTCCTACTTAGAGTTGTGATTGATATTGCACATATACATCTTTTCAAGAACGCTCATGATAGGCAAATCAAATGCCAAAATCCACAACCTTTTCGCTTGACAGGCCCCCCTCTTTCGGCCTTTCTTAAATGCGGTTTTTAAAACATTCTTATAGGAGAATCTCATGAGTTACGAGTCCAAACTAACCGATGCACAAATTGAAGCCAATTTCCAACAAGCGGCCCAACAATATGCCGCCTTTGGTGTCGACATTGCAAAAGCCGTAGACAAAGCCCTCGAAATCCCCATCTCGCTCCACTGCTGGCAAGCCGACGATGTGGGTGGTTTTGAAGTCAAAGACGCAGCCGTAGAAGGCGGCGGTATTATGGCCACAGGCAATTATCCTGGGCGAGCACGCAGCGGCGACGAACTGCGTCAAGACATCAACAAAGTGGTTGATCTCTTACCCGGCCCGCACCGCCTCAACCTACACGCATTTTATTGTGAAACAGAAGGCGAAGTGGTCGACCGCGATGCCTTAGAACCCAAACACTTTAGCAAATGGATCGACTGGGCCAAAACCAACGACCTTGGCATCGACTTCAACCCCACCTACTTTGCACATGCCAAAGCCAACGATGGCTTTACCTTAAGCCACCCAGACAAAGCCATTCGCGACTTTTGGATTCAGCACGGCATCGTCAGTCGCCAAATCTCCGAAGCCATCAGCAAAGCCCTCGGTGGCGAAGTGGTCAACAACCACTGGGCACCCGATGGTGCCAAAGATCATCCCGCCGACCGTTGGACACCCCGCGAACGCTTGGTCGAATCATTCGACGCCATCTTCGACGACAAGTTGGGCATTGGTCCCGAGTGTGTAGACGCCGTTGAAGGCAAGCTCTTTGGCCTCGGTATGGAAGACTACACCGTAGGCTCCAACGACTTCTATGCCAACTACGCCCTGAGCCGCAACAAACTGCTCTGCCTCGATATGGGGCACTTCCACCCCACCGAATCCATTGCCGACAAAATTTCGGCACACTTGGCCTTTCACAAAAAACTGCTCATTCACACCAGCCGCCCCATTCGCTGGGACTCAGATCACGTGGTCGTCTTAAGCGACGAAGTTCGCAACGTCTTTCTCGAACTCGCCCGCCACAACGCCATCGACCGCATGTATCTCGCACTCGACTTCTTCGATGCCAGCATCAATCGCATTGGCGCATACGTGATCGGCACCCGCGCCACCCGCAAAGCCCTGCTCTACGGCCTCGTCGACCCATCTGAATACCTGCAAAAACTCGAACGCGAAGGCAAACTCGCCCAAAAACTCGGTCTCATGGAAGATATGAAAACCATGCCCTTCTCTGCCGTATGGGATATGTGCTGCCTCAAATCGGGCGTGCCTGTGGGTGCTTCTTGGATAGCCGAGATTGAAGCTTATGAGAATGAAGTCCTGTCTAAACGAAACTAACACCGAAGATATATATAAACAATACCTTACTTAAATAACGCCCATTCTCTCTATAGAATGGGCGTTATTTTTTTCGCAAATCTCTTGACATCTGCACATTCATCTGTATACATTAGGTATACACAGAATGTACAGTAGTATTAACGCTTGTAAACGTGATTATAAAAACAGCCTCGCGCAATACGAATCGGCTAAACAGCCCGATTCCTCGCCCTCAATCGTTGACCGCCATTTATGCTATTAAACCTAACAGAACACTCCGATGAACCGCTGCAAGGCCAAATTGTGCGCCAGATACGCGCCAAAATCCTCGCCGGAGATTTGCCCAAAGGAGAAGCCCTTCCCTCCATTCGGGCACTTGCCAGTGAGCAACA